>Ga0193716_1002611_pt1 | contig 10078 bp, 9 predicted proteins | sample U2c1metaG_FD_145901 | JGI IMG/M metagenome (GOLD analysis project Ga0193716, IMG submission 145901) | Soil microbial communities from a riparian zone of the East river system, Colorado, United States - U2c1 | ecosystem: Environmental > Terrestrial > Soil > Riparian zone | place: USA: East River...
AACAGTCCAATAACGGCGTGATTCCACGCCACCCGTTTCCGTACGGCCCAACACCCGCGTCCGTGGACGCCGCGGTCCGACCACGCCGGGCCTGACGTAGCTGGCCGGGCTCTTGACGTCAATTCGCTACCGACGGCGCGAGATTCGCCGCACCCTAGTACTGTTTCGAGGAATGTGGACGGCCGTGGTTTTCATCGGGTTCGGCATGGCGCTGGACCCTCTGCGGCTAGGGCTCGTCGCTGTGTTGCTATCGCGACGTAGGCCTATGCAGAATTTGGCGGCTTTCTGGCTCGGTGGAATGTTTGCTGGAATCGCCTTTGGATTGGTAGTTCTGGTTCTCTTCCGGGAAGCCGCGCTAGCGACCATTGAAAATGTGGTCTCGGCAATGAACAAAGTGCGATCTGCGGTCGTCATCCTCGACGGTGGGGGATTCAAGATCACCCTCGGTGTGCTCTTCCTGACGCTCCTGGCGGTCGTGGTGACTCGTCGACGGGCACGGCAACGACTGCTGGTGGGGATGAGCAGCGGCGACGGGTCTTCGGGGTCCTCGGTCTTGGTGGCGGAGCGCCCGCGGAACATATTCGTTCGAATGGCCGCCGTCAGTCAGAGCCTGTTGGAGCGCGGCGGGGCTTGGCCGGCGTTCCTGGTGGGCCTCGGATCGGCGACGCCGCCCGTCGAGTGCGTCATGATCCTCACCATCATCATGGCGTCGGGACACGCCATCGAAACGCAGTTGATGGCATTCGTCGTGTTCATCGTCTTGGTGCTTTTGCTCCTCGAGCTTCCGCTGCTCATGTACCTGCTGATGCCGAAGAAGACAGAAACGGCGATGCTACGACTGGACGGTTGGTTGCGCGCGCATCGTCGGCGGATCTTCGAAATCTCGCTCGCCATCACCGGGGTGGTACTCCTGGTCCAAGGTGTGGGCAGTCTCTAGGCGTACTCGGCGGTTACGCGGTGACGAGTCTCAACTGGCGACGGTGCTGTGAACGACCCGTTCGGCAGTGCCAGTTTGCACACGGTGCGCACGGTCATCAGGTACTGACGCACCCAGGTGACCCGTCGTGTATGGCAGGTCGTAGGCGACACACAGGGCCCGCACCCGCTGGGCGATACCCCATCGAACAACACCCCTAAACCAATCAGGTGTTGCAGCGATCGATTGAGTCCGCCGTGTGGTTTCCTCGTAAAGTGCTATCCGTGGGTAGGCACGAATTAGCCAGCGGCCGACGGAAGTCGTCGGCGCTCCACGTTTGCAACAAACATTGACGCGTGATGATTCACTCGCGGCGCCCCTCTGACCGCCCGACTGAGTCTCCACTCTCCGCGTGGGATCACGGGTCGGCAGTCGAACTACCGCTAGTGAAAACCGCTCCCGTGCTCTCGGCCGCGGGGCTCGACTCGTCGACAGGGAGGCGGGTCTCAAAAACGTTCTTGGCAATGGCAAATTCGTTTATTGGTGCAGCCGCCCACGCCTTCAATCGGGTATACCGATCCGGTCCCAGTACCATGTTTTCTACTCCGACTCTGAGCCACGTCGGAACCCACCACAGCAGGCTGAGGACTCGGATGGTTGTCGGGGCGGCGGGGTCGACGACCATCGACGTGATGACGCGCAGCTGGTCGAGCCAGTCCCGCCTGATCCTGCGATTGCTCGCGGTTGCAGTAGCGACGGTATGACTACGGACCGATTGTTCCTGCGGGACAAAGGACGCCGTCGCCCTCAGCATCAACCGTAGCCACAGGTCGAGGTCCAGAAGCTGGTAGATGTCGTCGCGGAACCGTCCTGCGTCGAGTGCGAGTTGACGTCGAAACATCACACAGGTCGGTTCGCCGATCCAGTTGTCTGGCACGCCAAGCAGTGCCACCTGCATAACGACCCGACGACCGGTATCGCGCTCGCGCAGTCTCCAGAACCTCTTGTAGTGCTGCCCGTACTTGCGCAACCATTTCGCGTCATCGGTGACGACTCGCCTTGGTGCCCAGGCCATTCCAGCATTCGATTCGTCCAGTTCATGGGCAAGTGTCTGCAATGCGCCCGGCAGAAGCCAGTCATCGGCGTGCACGAACTGGATGTACTTGCCGCGGGCCAGGTCCAGGCAACGGTTATGGTTGCCGGCGAGTCCGAGGCGGGGGCTGTTTCTCACCAGGCGGTGCATTGGTTTCAGAGCGGCCGTCGCAATCGCGGCGCTGTCATCCGACGAGTCGTCATCGACGACTAGAACCTCGAAGTCGACGCCCTCCTGGGCCAACACGCTGTCCAGGCAACGGGACAGCGTCGAAGCGTTGTTGTACACGGGTACACAGACCGAGACCGTTGGCGCCGATGTCATGTGAAAGTCACCCGAACTTCGTCTCGCCCAGACCGCTCATGCACGCGCAACAGTCACGCTCGACAAATGTTGAATTCGCAGATCTCAGAGTCCGCTTGCAAATTCGGTATGCCACCGGCTTCATCGTGCTGCGCATCGCCCCGCCTAACGCCCACGACGGCGAGCATAGCGCGCTTGACCCAGTATTACAGCGGTTGATGAATGAGATCATCGACCGCCTCGAAGAGTCACGCGCGCAAGCGGAGTGGAGACGGTGATGACGAATCGCCCGGGCAGCGGGACAGCACACTTTGCGAAGGTCATGCCGAGGAAGTGGATGGCGGATTTGCCTGGGGCGATTTGCATTTACGCAACGCGGTGCGCGCATTTGGGCAAATAGGTTACATCCATCCGCGCTCGCCATCGCCGCCTTGCGCGGGAGGTGCTCGCGCGCACGGTGATCGCCGTGGCCAGCCCCGCACGGCACCGAAGCGTCAATTTCGACTGTCGAACGCTCGTAGTCGACTAATGTCTGTGCCGGTGAGGGACGACTGGGGAGTGCAGCAGGACCGCGTTTCAGTGGACCGGTTGCTGGTTCGTGAATGCAGCCAAATCCACACGGAGCGCTGCGCGACCGCATCATCCGAACACCAAAGCCTCATCTTGCTTTGAACGCGTGCTTCTTGGTTGGTCGGATAGGAGACTTCTCATGCCGGTTCTTGATCTGCACGACCGCGGCGGATACCTCGTGCTGGACGCCAAGGAATGTCGCGCCAGTGGCGCGGCGCTGAAATCCCGCTACGTGACTGCGTCACCGTTTCCCCATATTGTCCTGGAAGATTTCATCGACAAGTCCGTGCTTCGCAAACTCCTCGATGAGTTTCCGACCTCGGAGGGCCAGAAGTATTTCAACCGCGCACAGGAGCGTCTGAAGTACGAATACGGACCCGGACACTGGCAGGGAGCCACTACCCACAACCTCTTCGCCCTTTTCAATAGCGCTGCCTTCGTCGCTTTCCTCGAGCAGATGACGGGCTTTGACGGCCTCATCCCCGACCCCTACTATTCGGGCGGCGGCCTACATGAGACGAAGCGCGGCGGACATCTCAGCGTGCACGCCGACTTCAATCTGCACCAGAAACTCGGCCTGATCCGTCAGCTGAATCTGCTGGTCTATCTCAACGACGACTGGGCCCCCGAGTACGGGGGCAATCTCGAGCTGTGGGACAGGGACATGCGTGCTCGCGAGGTGTCGGTAGCCCCAGATCTCGGACGGGCGGTCGTCTTCACCACTGCTCTCGACAGCTACCACGGACATCCCGATCCGTTGACGTGCCCGATTGACCGATCACGTAGATCAATGGCCCTCTACTACTACACCGCGCCCGAGGATGGCCTGGCTGATGTGCCGCTGCGCACGACGCAATTCCAGGTCCGGCCCGATTCGTTAGACCGCACTGACCGAGTGGTCAAGATGCAACACGTAATCAACGACTGGCTGCCATTAGCGGTCCGCCGCCGCCTGCCGAAGCCCAAAACGGATTAGCTCTCGCCGTAGTCCCTAGCTACGGGCACCAGGTGATGTGCCCGAACGGACCCGTGACGCCCGGCATGGCTGCAGGTGTTCTTGGAGACGGCGGTGTTTGGTCCGCAGCGTGGTCACGGTTGAAGATCTGGGCGATGGCCCCCCTGGACGAGATCACTCGCGCGCGGCGGCTACGCGATGATCGACTAACGGAGGTCAGGTCGCCGGCTTCTACCCTGCCCGACCAGATCGCTACCCACCGCCAAGAGCACCGCTGAGCCCACCGGTGAGTCCGCCGGTGAGCCCACCGACGGCATGGGTCACACCGCCGGTGATACCGCCGACGCCACTCGTCACACCGCCGACGACCCCGGTCACACCGCCGACGACGCTGGTGACTCCACCGGTCACGCCACCGACGACGCTGCCAACCGGGCTCTTCGGCTTGGGCGACGCCGACGGTCCTGCCGCCTTCGTCGTCGAGGTCGAGCCGGACGGCTTCTTCTCGGGCTTCGTGGGCTTGGCCTCCTGGTCGTCGTCGGCGTCCGTCGACTCCTCATCGGCCTTGGCATCGTTGTGCGTCTCCGCGACGATCGGCGTACTTACGGGTGCGGCGTTGTTGCCAGCAGATGTACCCGGAGCGGTCGCCACGGTGGCCGACTTGGCCTCGATGGCCGGTAATGCGGTGGCCGCCAAAGGATTCAGTCCTCCCAGCGCCGCGTTGATGAGGCCGTCGATTCCGCCAAGGCCGCCTCCGCCCAGGATGCTGGACAGCAACTTGAACACTCCGGTGAGGACATTCGGCGTGCCAGGCGTGGGACTCCCGCTGAACAGCTCCTTCTGGAATCCCCTGACGAACAGGTTGACGATGTCGCCGGGTACCTGCGCCCAGTCGACGTCGGGGAACGACATGAAGGCGGTGGGATCGCCTGCCTGATCGAGTGTCCTGACGTACGTACCGTCGGGCATTCTGACGACGTCGGTGTAGCCAAGGTTGACGAGGCTGGTCAGCGCGGGCGCGAGCGCATTGGCCAACGTGCCCAACGGGTTCGGGAACGCCCCCAAGGTCAGCATGTTCGTCAGATCGGTGAGCAGATACAGGGGTTCGAGCAGCGGCAGGCTGTTGGCCGGCAGAGTGAGGTACAGGTTCAGCGCCAACGGGTCGGTGCCAATCCTGGCCAGGATGTCCTCGAGCTGCGTCGTGAGCTGCGGCGTGAGACGCGAGGTATCGACGCCCCGCAGGATGTAGGTCGGGAGCAGGAAACCCATCAGGTTGTTGGCGAGCGAGAACGGGTTTGGCCACGCCGCGAAGTCCGAGAGCATGTCGTACTCGACGGTCGCGTCGACCTTGATCGGGACGAGGTTGGCGCCGCCGAGCGAGAGCCCGGTGCCGAGAATCGGGATTCCGCCGCTGCTCGTCACCTCGGTATCCGGAGTGACGGTGTCGATGCCGAACATCCGCGCGAACGGATAGGCCCGCGCGAACAGCCCGCCGTTGGCCCGACCGGGATTGCGCAGCAGGAGCATGGGCAGGATCGTCAGACTGCCCAGCAGCGGATCATCCCCTGGCGTCGGCGATTTGGCGCCACCGGGCTGGTACTGCAGGTCCTGGACGATCTTGGGGTAGGCCGCCCCTGCGGCGAAGGCGCCCATCCCGAAGCCAACGACGATCGGGACCCGGATGTCGATCACGTCGAGCCGCGCGGGGATGGTGTTGACCACGTTGTCGAGCAACCCGACCAACCCGCTCAGGTTCAGCAGCGGATTGCCGAGGTTGAGAATCGTCAGCCGGTCGAGAACCGTGGTCAGCAGCCCATTGACCCCGAGCGGAAGGTACTTGGTGTTGTTGACCTCGGCGGCAACGGAATTGGGCAGTCCCGGTACCCAGCCAACGTCCAACCCGAGCAGTTTGAGCAATGTGAACGGCGGACCGGCGGTGATCAGGTTCAGCCCGGGGACGTCGAGGTTGGACAGGTTGAGTGGATCGCTCAAATCCAGGCCCAACAAGTCCAAGAGCTTGGTGACGGTCGTGAACCCGGCGCCGTCGGTGATGCCGAGTGCGGACAACGCGGGCCCGAGGACGCCGCCGGCCGCGTCCAGCCCGACGAGGTTGGTCAGGAGCGGCGACAGGTCGATCGGGATCGCGTCCAGGACGCCCCTGAGGAGGTTCGGGGGCAGGCTCTGCAACAGGCTCGCGGGATCCATCCCCGCGGCCCGCGCCAGCGCCACGAGATTGATGTTGTTCGTGATCGCTTGAAGGATCGCTGCGGCGATGGCTTGCGACAGGTCGTAGCCCGCGGTACCGAGGCCGCCGGTCAGGTCGGGGATCTCGTCGGGCTCGGGAAAGAATTCGACGGCCGCCGAGAGTTGGACGTCGCGGTGGAGCATCTGCTCCGGCGGCGGCGGGACCAACCCGGCCGTCAACGTGGCCACCGTGATGGCCGCAACGCCGACGAGAGCGACCCTCTTCGATTGACGGACGATGTTGCGCTTCAGCGTGCGATGTTGCGTCCCCGGCATGTCACTCGCCCTTCAGCCCCGCCCAGCGCGCATTTACTGCGCCGTAAGTGAGCGTAAGCCTCTCCGAGCTAAATTCCTAGAGCCCATTCAGGCGACCTATAAGTGGTGGGGCGCAAACAATAAACTACGGACTCGTCAATAGAACGTGTTATATATCTGCAGTACAGAGGGTGTGCGCGCCGGATTGGCGGCGCGATGCCCGCAATCAACACGTCACACGAACTGATCGATGTTGGGCAAATTCAGCAAAGATTCTACGGTTGGAGAAGTTGCCCAGATCTGGGACACATGTCCCCGCATTCGGATGCCGTGCACGTGGTTTTGAGCCCTTGAACTGTGCGATGTGGTCCCGGTTGCCGTCTCTGGCCGCAAGGACGTCACCGAACAATGTGTTTGCTACGGGAACTGTCGTTCGCCGCAGCTGACGCCCGAGTAGCGTCGCGAGGATGGACGTCTCGTGTGCCTTCGCAACGTCATCCGACACTCCAGCGCATGTGGAGATCGCCGAGGAACTCGGCTATCAGCGAGCATGGCTGTACGACTCGCCGGCCGTCTATCCCGATGTCTGGATGGTGCTCAGCCGGTGTGCAGAGCGCACGTCGCGGATAGGCCTCGGGCCTGGCGTCCTGGTTCCCAGCCTGCGTCATCCCATGGTCAACGCCGCCGCCATCGCCGAACTCGCGGGCCAAGCGCCTGGCCGGGTCGCGGTGGCGATCGGCTCGGGATTCTCTGGACGGCTGGCGCTGGGCACTCGACCGATGCCGTGGCGGCAGGTCGCCAACTATGTCCGATGCCTGAAGGCGCTACTCGCCGGCGAGACGGCGGTATGGGAAGGCGCGACGATCCGCATGTTGCACCTGCCGGGCTTCGGGGCCGAGCGACCCATCGATGTGCCGATCCTGATCGGCGCCGACGGGCCAAAGGGACTGGCCGTTGCGGCCGAGCTCGGCGACGGCGTGTTCTCCGCCGCGGTACCGCAACCCGACGCCGCCCAAGTCGTCGACTGGCGAGCACTTTTGACGTTCGGCACGGTGCTCGACGAGGGTGAGGACTTGACGTCGCCACGCGTGATCGACGCAGCCGGTCCCGCGGCGGTCGTGCTCTATCACGCGACGTACGAGCGAGGCGGGACAGCGGTCGACGCGCTACCCGGTGGACAGCGTTGGCGCGAAGCCATCGAGGCGTTCCCCGAGCACGAGCGGCATCTCGCGATCCATGCCGGGCACCTGGTCGAGGCCAACCCTCGGGACGAACCGCACGTCGCCGAACTCGTCCCATTCGCGAGTTCCATGGCCCTGACTGGCACGGCCGCCGAGTTACCCGAGAAGATCACGGGTCTCGCCGCGCTCGGAGTCACCGAGCTCGTGTACCAGCCGGCCGGGTCCGATATCGAGCGCGAGCTCCGCGTCTTTGGCGCCGCCGCAGGCCTTTCCGGCTAGGTTTGACTCTCCCCTTGCAGGAGATTGCAGGTTGGTGGCATGCAGACACAATCCGTCATCGATCGCTACTTTCAGCTCGCCCCGCTATCCGACACCGACGCCTACTTCGCGCAGTTCGCCGCGGACGCCACCGTCGAGGACGAGGGCCACGAACACCATGGGGTGGACGCGATCCGCGCCTGGCGCAGCGAGGTTCCCACCGTCAGCTACGAAGTCCGCGGCATCCGGGGCGACGACGGAAAGCACGTCGCGCGCGCCTTGATCGCCGGAGACTTCCCCGGAAGCCCCGTGGACCTCGACTTCTACTTCACCTTCACCAGCGACGGGCTGATCGAGTCCTTGCGGATCAGGGCCTAGCAGTTAGGGGCACCAGGTGATGTGCCCAAACGGACCCGTGACGCAGCCCCACCCAGGCCCGTTGTCCCATCCACGGTTGTTGTCCCAGCCGCCGCGGTTGTCCCAGCCTCCGCGGTGGCCCCAGTCGTCGTCGCCGTCATGGCCCCACCCATGGTCTAGCGCCCACCCGGTATGGGCGGGTGCAGGTGGGGCGGCACTCGCGGTGCCCGCACCCAGGCCAACGGCGCTGAACCCCAGTGCGCCGACCATCGCGGCTCCGGCCGCAATCTTCTTCAAGTTCATTGTCAGACTCCTCATCTCAATCCCTACGAGTCCTATAACGTTAGATGAGCTAAATTAGTCCCCGCGGGAGGAAATCCGGTGCGAAGGTCGCCGCCCGTGTGTGAATCTGACGACGCGACGCGCCGATCGGGCGTCGCGTCACGCACACTCGAGGCGAATCGGGGAAAGACCGAACCGGGACCGGCTCAATCGCCCCGGTCCAACGTGCGCAGGCCTATCAGGAACGCTGCCTGATCGTTGTGGTTCAACGGATCTCGGCCGGTGAGCTCGTTGATTCGAGCAAGCCGGTGCCGCACGGTATTGGTGTGCAGGTAGAGGTCGCGCGCGGTCTCGCTCAATGAGCCGTTCGCGGTCAGGAACGTGCGCAGAGTGCGCACATGCTGAGTGCCGCGCACGCGGTCCATCTCGGCGAGCGGATCGATCAGCTGCTGCTTGAAGGGAGCGAGCTGGGCGAGGGGGAGTTGCTCCAGAAGGCTTTCCAGAGTGCTCAACTGATCGGGTCCGACACTGCTTCCCCGGCGCTGCGCGAGATCCAGCGCGATGCGCGCCTGACTGATGGCCGACCCGATCTCCGTCAGCGGCACCGGCGCCGAGTGTCCCGAAGGCACGGCCAGGTCGTCCGTCATCTCCAACGATTCCGTGGTCAACATCAGGCATAGGTCGGGAGCAGCGCCGACCAGCGCGTCGGGGATGGCCATCGACAGCAGCGCACCGGCTCCCGCCGGCCACGCCGAGCAGGTCAGCTTCCCTGCCGCAAAGCCGGGCCACGGAAGCAACTGGCTGAGCGCGTCGGGCAACAACATCCGCCGTTCGACCAGGGACAGCAGCTGGCCGACGCGTTCACGGGCAAGCGCGGTTTCGACGTCCCGTTGGGCCTGGGTCGCTCGTACGAACCGGGCGATCAGCTCGAGCAGCGCCGGTTCCGGGGGAGCGCCACTGCCCACCCACCCCAGAGTGCCAAGCCCGGGAACCGCGACGGAGGCTGCCGGTGGCTCGCCGTCCGAGTCCAGTAGGAAGTAGCACTCCAGGAGCTGGCCTGCTGTATCCAGCAGCTCGCGAGCAGATTCGTGTCGGCGCAGTGACGAAAGTAGCTCCGGGACTAGCGCATTGGTCGCCCGGGCGGTGGCGATCTCAGCGCCGAGCTCGTACTCGGCGACGAAGCGGCTCACCGTGGTGAAGGGCACGCTCGGCGCCGCGATCAGCACCGGAAGGCCGCGGCGCCTGCACTGGGTCAGCAGGGCGGACGGCACGGCGTCGTGGCCGTCGCCGATGCCGAAGCACACGCCCGCCACGCCGGCTCGCGCCAACGAGTCGGCGAACGTCTGGCAGTCCTGTGGTGTCTGCAGGCTGATCCCCACCGTGCAGACCAACTCACCGCCGCGAAGATACTTCGCCGGATCCCGCATCTCGGTGGTGTGGGCCCAGCTGATCGCGCGGTCGAGGTCCTGTGGCGGGCCGTCGGGCACCGCGAGCCCCAGCCCAGAAGCGTCGAGCAGGTCGCGCAGGGTGGGGGCGCCCGGCGCGCGGTCCTCGGTTGCCGCAGGCTCCGCCGGGGCCCCATCGGACGACCGATCCATTGGACGAGCGTAACGCCGCCGTCACATCCGCACCCGCTCGCGTTGTGCGATCCTCCAATGCGAGGC
>Ga0193716_1002613_pt1 | contig 10076 bp, 8 predicted proteins | sample U2c1metaG_FD_145901 | JGI IMG/M metagenome (GOLD analysis project Ga0193716, IMG submission 145901) | Soil microbial communities from a riparian zone of the East river system, Colorado, United States - U2c1 | ecosystem: Environmental > Terrestrial > Soil > Riparian zone | place: USA: East River...
CCCCCCGTCCCCTCTTCGCACAGGATGCTCAGCCGCCAGCCATGGTCGTCCAGGCCCGAGCAGCAGCAGCCACCGGCAAGATCACCACTCAGCACCTCCGAGGCAATGTCAGCGTCCTCCTCGGATCCGGAGGCAACATCGCCGTCCTTCCCGGCCCCCAGGGCAAGCTCCTCGTCGACTCCGGCATCTCCACCTCCCGTCCCCAGATCACCGAAGCCCTCGCCGCCATCAGCCCCGACCCCATCGAGCACCTCATCAACACCCATTGGCACTACGACCACACCGACGGCAATCCCTGGATTCACACCACTGGCGCTACCATCATCGCCCACGAAAAAACCCGCTTCCGCCTCAGCAACCCGCAGACCATCGCTCTCTTCAACGCCACCTTCCTACCCCTCCCTGCCGACGCACTCCCTACCCTCGTCTTCACCGACAGCCACCTCCTCAAGACCAACGGCAACACCATTCACCTCCAGCACTACGATCCCGCCCATACCGACACCGACATCTCCGTCCACTTCACCGACGCCGATATCCTCCACACCGGCGACACCTGGACCAACGGTACCTACCCCTTCATCGACTACTCCACCGGCGGCCACATCGACGGCATGATCCGTGCCGCCCAGCGTAACCTCGCCACCGGCACCACCTCTACCGTTCTCATCCCCGGCCACGGTCCCGTAGGCAACAAAACCCAACTCTCCGAGTCCCTCGACATGCTCACCGCCATCCGTGAAAAAGTAGCCGAACTTAAGAAGCAGGGAAGATCCGCCGAGGAAACCGTAACCGCCAAGCCCACCGCCCAATATGACGCGAAGTGGGGCAACGGCTTCGTCAAGCCCGACATGTTCGTCAAGCTCGTCTATCAAGGCGTCTGACGAACACTGTCGAGACTTAAAGGCAAAGGGTCGAGCACAAAGATGCTCGACCCTTTGTCCCATCTGATCCCGAACAAATCACCCTCAGCAGTTCTGATACTTCCAGTTCCGCTGCTTCCCCTCGGCAATCCACTCCACTGCCTGCGCCACCCTCTTCTCCTTTGTCTCCGGCCTCTTCGCCTCGGCGATCCACTCCGAATACTCCCGTCGGGAACTGGGACTGAACTCCGCAAACACCTTCGCCGCACCCTTGTTCTTCCTCAAAGCCGCACTCAGCTCTGCCGGAACCTCCAGCTCAGGCTTAACCGCCTTCGTCCCCCGCGCAAACGACCTCGTGCGCTGTCCGCTCGCTACGAATCCCGCTGCCTGCCGGTAGTACTCAAGCAGCGCCTTGTCTACAGGCAGATCCTTCAGGCCGGTAATCCGCCCCAGCGACCCCATCGCCTCCTTGGACTTCACCCCATCCTGTCCCAGGATCTCCTGCATCTCCGCCCCCCAGAGACCGAAGCTGCAATGCTGCTTGAACCCCGCCATATTAGCCAGGATTACCCCACGAAGCAGAAAGAAGGGCATCCCCCACTTGATCTCCTCTTCCACATCGGGGCACGCTTTATGGACCAACTCGCGCACATGCGTCAGGATCGGTTGCGCGAACGGTTGTGCCTTCGCGATATAAGCATCCACCTTCGGATTCCATGCTGGAGCAGTCGTCTTCATCACGCCAGCAGTCTACACCAGCGCTACAGGGTATCTCCCGGCTTCGTCTTCGGCACAATCGGCTCCGGCTTCACCGGATACGGCGGCCCCTTCGCCAGCACCTCTTGCAGCTGCGCGTCATACCCATAGATATCGTCGAAGAAGTGGACGGCTCCATCCTCATCCACACGCGCTGTCACATAGAAGATCGTGATCGGCAACGGGGTCTTCAGACTCACCGTGTGGTTGTCCTGCCCGCCGTTCATGGCCTCCTGAACCTTCGCAAGGTCCCAATCCCCCTGCCCCTGCAGCACCCACACTGCCAGGTCCTCCGGCTTCTGTACCCGAATGCACCCATGGCTGAAGTCCCGCCGCGTCCGGTCAAACAGAGAGACCGCGGGCGTCGAATGCAGATAGATATCGTACTGATTCGGGAACATGAACTTCACCAGACCCAACGAGTTCTTCGGACCCGGCCTCTCCCGCACCATCACCCCACCCTGCGCCACCTGCTTTGCCGAGTAGGTCGTCAGCACTATGCCTTTGTTATTCGTTACCTCGAAATTCTTGGTCGCCAGATATCCCTGTTCCTTTTGGATATGCGGAACCAGCTCTTTCTTCGCGATATCCACCGGCACGTTCCAGTAAGGCCGAAACACCAGGTACTTCATCATGTGCGTGAACACAGGTGTCTGGTGCTGTCCAGCCACCTTGCCCACGACAACCTTCATGGTGAAATCGAGCTTGTGGTCAGGCGTATACCCCCGCACCACAAACTCCGGTAGATTCACCATCAGCCGCGGATTCAGATACGGGTCCGGCAGCCATCGCCAGCGCTCCAGCGCGTCCTGCAACTGAATCACCCGAGACGCCAGCGGCACATTCAGGCTCTTGATCGTCTGCGGCGTCAGCCTCCCATCCTCCGCAATCCCATGTCGATGCTGATAGCTCTTCACCGCGCTGGATAGACCAGCATCGAAGACCGGGGGCATCGTTGAATTGGTCGTCGAATCGGTCGTCGGAATATTGCCGGCTACGATGTCACCAGCATCTCCCTCAAGCTGCAAACGGCTTAGCAGCGCGCCTGCCGCCGTATAACTCCCACCTACCGAAACCGCCTTCGCCACCATCGGCAGCGGTTCAGCACCTGCCTGCTCCTGCTGCTTCGCCAGCTCCAGATAGCGTGCCAGCGCCTCCTCCGTCTTCCTGTACTGCTCCGAGTCCGGCTCGACGCTCGCAATCAGCTTCGGCACATCCGTCGCATCCACAGCATTGTCCGAGACAAACCCCGCCAGATCGTACTTCTTGTCATCCACATGGATGTCGAAGTTGAAGTGCGACGGATTCACCCGTCCAACCCGCAGGTCGGAGATATACCGCATCACATTCACCGTCATCGCCACATCGAACAGCGAAATCGCATCCGCCGACTTCGTCTTCAACTGCTGTACCCGATCGGCCCATCGCGGCGCGTCGTAGTCCTCCGGAATCAGCCCCTTCGTTCCGGCATCCTGAAACGCTTGGATAAACGCCGTAGCCGACCCCGTCGGCGCCCCATCACGCGTCCACGCCACCTCATAGTTCCGGTCGTCGTAGAACTTCGCCACGATCGACTGATAGTCCGAGAAGTTCGGCCACCGCAGGTTCGGCACCTGCGTCGTATCCACCTTCTCCTTCGGCAACTCCTTCTTCGCCACCAGATCCTGCAGGTTCCCGGCATACGCATCGGTATTCGGCGCCGACTTCGTCTTGCGATGTTTGCGGCATCCACCAGCCGTCAGCAGCAGGATTAGGACGCACACAGCGCCAACAGTGCGGAGCGAGACTTTCATCATTGCGGAATGACCCCTTCAGGCAGGACTTGCGTATCGTGCGGAACTAGTATGCAGGACACCCCGTACTTGGATGCAAAAGACTCCATGAAATGTCACGTTGTAACCAAGGTACAGCAGCTATCGCGCAATCTCCGGCAGCGCCGTCACGCAGATCAGCGCCTGCGTCAAAAGCACCGTGCCTCCAAGCGCAAGAAACAGCTTGCGATACTGCGTCTCCAGGGCATCCGCAAACACGCCGCCCACAAATGTAAACAGAAACGGCAGCGCCCAGAACCACGGCTGCGTAATCACCTGCGTCGTCACCAGCGGAAGCAGCAGCAATGTCATCACCAGCGGAGCCGTATTGCCGAAGTACCGGCACCGCCGAACCCCCAGGTACAGCACGAGCGCCACCCCAGTCGCCACTACGATTGGCCCATTCGCCAGATCCGTGAAGAACCTCCGCGCCCCCTCCAGCGAAAACCAGAACCGTGCTCCCCCGCCGGTAAACACATAGCTGAACGGTGCCAGCCGAAACGCATAGAACCCAAACAGGATCACCAGGGCCCCTAGCGCCGAGTAGACCAGGATCTGCATCACATGACTCCGCCGCCGCTCTGCCAGGTACATCATCAACACCAGCGCCGCCACGAACCCGATCATCGCCGCCAGCAGGTGCGCCGCCGCCGTCAGCCCCAGCGCAGCCGTCAGCAGCACAATCCGCGGACGCCACTTCCGTCGCGGCCCTTGCATCGCATGGGCCACGCCCATCGCCGTATACACCAGCCCATACAGTCCCCACATAGCCAGCACTTCATTGTTCGGCCTCACTGCATAGCGAACGATCTCCGGACAACAGCAGTAAAGCCCCAGCGCGAAGAACCCGCCCTCATTCCCAAACAGTCTCCGCGCCACCCACCACAAACCCGCACCCAGCCACAGCGCAAAGAAGATGAACGGCAGGTGCAGCAGATACTTCACGCTGAATAGTTCGTGCCGTGCCTCCCAGGTCGACCCATTCAGCGACCCGCCTGCATACAGCCGATTCTCCGGCTTCCGCAGCTTATCCCCCGCCAGCAGCACGACTCGCTGCACCGTCAGCGGAAACCCCGCCACCCGATAGGCAAACGTCCCATCCCCATTCAGATTTCCGCAAGTCGTAAAGTACCCGGCCAGCGGGGAAGGCCGCTCCCACATCTCCCGCCCGCATCGTGCAAACCGATAGTCCTGCGGAGAGATCTCCTGCCGGTGAACCACCCATAGACACTCCGCCATAAAAAATAGCAGCAGCAGCGCGGCAAATCGTTGTGGCCGGCCAATCTCAATCCGCGGAAGCTTCATCCCCTGCACATCACTCCACTCATCTCTGTTTCCTTGTCTTTCTTTATCGTATCGTGAGAGATATGCAGTCGCTCTCCTTCACCCCTGGCCGTGCCTTTCTCTCAGTCGATTCCCCCATCGTCCCCTGGACCGTAGTCTTCGAGGACGAGGGCGTCGCCGGCTACTTCTACGCCTGCGACCGCTCGCAGGAGAAGCACGAGCACAGCATCCTCGACGCCATGCTCATCTACAACGTCGCCGCCTTGGCCAAGAGCGATGCCGAACTTAATCGCCCCGAGCCCCAGCGCATCGCCTCCGTCGAGTGGTCCCGCGACGGCCTGCAAGCCGTCCTCTACCTCGACGGCACCGCCCAGGCCCTCTACGACTTCCAGGCCCGCGCAGGCTACTGCCGCATGGACTTCCCCAACTTCCTCGAAGAGCAGGGCGACACCTGGCGCAAGTCCACCCACGCCTGGTCCGACGCCGCCCTCCAGCGCTTCGAATCCGCCCTCTACGCCTGAACACAGGCGCGGCGTCTCGACCAGAGCGAGAAATTACCGCACCTTTGACTTACCGGAACCTTGGCTGACGACTTTGATCTCAAAGACCGTTGGCCATTGCTTCCCGGTGACGAAGAGTCGATCATGCTGCGCATCGTAAGCGATCCCGTTTAGCACCGACTCCCCATCAATCCTCTGATTGTCAGGGAGTAGCCCTGTGAGATCGATCCACGCAATCACGTGTCCGTCCTGCGGCGAGATGCGCGCAATCAGATCGGAGTGCCAGACATTTGCATAGATCTCACCCTTGATGAACTCAAGCTCGTTAAGCTGGTCTATCACCTTCTTCCCGTCCTTCACAAGGATGTGGCGAGTCTCCTTGAACGTATCGGGACGACGGAATCGAAGCGTGGCTGTCCCGTCGCTGGTGATAAGCTCTGTCGCCGTGCGCGTCATTCCCCAACCTTCACCCGTGTAGGTGAGCTGCTTGATCATCCGTAGACTGAAGCGGTCGTAGACAAAGCAGATATGAGACTTCCAAGTCCACTCGTATAGGTTCGACCCCCAATCGACGATTCCTTCCCCGAAGTACTGCGGTGCCAGGTCAAGTCGCTGCACAGGTCTTCCGGTATCAGGCTGAATGGCAAGAAGCGCAGAGTGCCCGGCAAGACCCGTACCCTCGTAGAACAGCCCGTTGAGATAGAGGAATCCCTCTGTATAACTGTCGGTCGAGTGTGGATACTTTGCCACGACCCTATAGCCCATGATTGGCGCGGCGGTCGCGCAACCAACGTTGAAGAAAACGGCAACCAACGCAAGGCTCTGAGCAATACGACGAGAGTGACAGAGAAGAGAGGTAAACATCTCTCAACATTGTCCTATACCGAAGAGACGCGCTCTGATCCTATTGCGCCGGTTGCAGCCATCCGCTGGGAGTCGAGTGCGAAATCCCCAGCTCTTCCTCCGTCATGTCGATAGAAACATCGGCGAACAACGGTGTACTCAGATAACGCTCCCCCGTATCCGGCAACATGCACAGAATCGTCGATCCCTTCGGAGCCTCCGCGCACACCCGCAGCGCCGCCGCGAAGGTCGCACCGGAGGTGATGCCAACGAAGATCCCCTCTTTGCGGGCGAGCTCTCGACTCCAGCGCATCGCCTCTGCGTTTTCGATACGCAGGACTTGCTCGATGACCTTCGTCTCCACGGCATCGGCCGTCAGCTTCGGTATGAAATCCGGGCTCCAGCCCTGTAACGGATGAGGACGCCACGAGGGGTGGCTCGCCACCCCCGATCCATCCGGCTTCCGTTGCTGCTCGATCCCGCTTGAGAGCATCGGCGCATCGTCCGGCTCGCACACGATGATCTTCGTCTCAGGCCGCTCCTTTGCGAGCACCCTTGCCACGCCCTTCAGAGTGCCCCCGGTGCCAAATCCCGTAACCCAGTAGTCCAACCTCTCGCCCTTGAAATCTTCCAGTATCTCTTGGGCCGTCGTTCGGGAGTGCATGTCGGCATTGGCTTCATTCTCGAACTGCCGCGTGAGAAACCAGCCATGCGTCTCAGCTAGCTCAACGGCCTTGGCAACCATGCCCAGACCTCTGCCTGCCGCAGGGGTAAGCACAACCTTCGCCCCCAGGAACCGCATCAGCTTTCGCCGCTCGACGCTGAAGGTCTCCGCCATCGTAACGACAAGCGGATATCCCTTCTGGGCGCACACCATAGCCAGCCCGATCCCCGTATTGCCGCTCGTCGCCTCGATCACGGTCTGGCCTGGCTTGAGGCGTCCCGTCCTCTCCGCATCCTCGATCACGCCGAGGGCCAGACGATCCTTGACCGAGCCGAGCGGGTTGAATGCCTCGATTTTAACGAAGAGGTTTACGTCAGATGGTCCCAGCTTATTGATCTTGACAACGGGAGTGTTCCCGACTGTTTCAAGGATGTTGGAATATCGATGTCCCACTGTCTGCTCCTTCGGATGCACGTGGCTACTTCCTTCGTCGTCCATTATGCCCTAGCACGTAAACGGCACTGAAAAAGCAGCTGCTTTAGCCTGTCCTTTGTTGCCCTTTTGTTTTTATCCGGTCGGTGAGGATATGGCAACAAAACGGGCTTCAAAGGATACTGAAAATGCTATTGCTTTTGTCCTTGCCGTTGCTTTTGCCGTTGTTTGTTGGTCGTCACCCTGACCCTGAGCTTGTCGAAGGGGAAGGATCCCGAAGATCTTGACTCGCCACAACTGCCCGGAACCTTTCCACCACCAACTCCATCGTCCTTGCCGTTGCCTGTTCTTCCCCTTCGGCGAGAACGCAGGGGCGTTACCCTTTGCGACAAAACAATCGCAAAATACAAGTAGCCAAAAGCCGTGCCGTAAGTGTCCCGTTACGGTTTTAGCCGCTGAAGTACGTCTGCGCCCTGCGAAAATCAGATGAATTGCCGTAGGTACACCCTCACCCCAGAAAAAGCTCTTCCACCTCAAGCCAGTCCTGCACCCGCTTGAAGCCCGTTATCCCAACATTATGCGGCGAGCTGTACAGAATCCCCTCGCCCTCAAACCGTCGCAACTGCCGCGGATTGTCGTCGATCAAATAGTCCGCCCGCAGAATCCCCTTATCGCCGCAATAGACAATGTGCGAAGCCGGGATAAATGGAAAGTGGGTCGCCAGCCATCGGTACTTCTGCTGAAACGACGTCGGAATCTCCATCGCCGCCGTCGCGATGAACACCTCGTAGTTCATCTGCAGCCGACGCACCACCCGCTGCGACTCGGGCATCACCGCCAGCCCTTCGAAGAAGTCCTCCGACCGCATGTACGCGTCCAGTACAGCATGCCGGTCTGTAGAAACCACCTCCCACAGCCACTTCCCCTGCAGGTCCGCTACCGTGATCTCTTCTCCATAATGCTGGTTGTAGCGCAACAGATGCTCGCCCAACGCATCCGCCATCACCTCATCCATATCGATACAAATTCTCTTCACAGTCTTAATTCCAGCCTCTAATTCCTATGCTCACAGCGATCTTATAATCGAAGCCGCGATACTCTCTACCGGCACCGTCTTTCGCTGCGGAGCGTCTCGCGCAGGATCGTAGTACAGCAACCGTCCGCAGCTCTCGCACGTCATCATCGTCTCATCGTTCCCGCGATCGCGAATATCGTTCCACCGCTGTGGCCGCAACATCATCTGGCAGGCCATGCACTTCTGGTTCAGCGCCTCGGCCACCGCCGTTCCCTTCGCCTTCGCAATCCGGTCGTACATCGAGAGCGCGTTCTCGCCGATCTCCGGCCGCAACGCGGTGCGCTTCGCCTCAACCTCAGCCAGCGCGGTCTTATCCAGCGCAATCGTCTCCGCCGCCCTCGCCCGTTCGCGCTCCAGAATCTTCTCGTCCGAGGCCACCGCCTCATCCGCCAGCGCCTTCTGCGCGTCCAGCCCTTCGCTCCGCTCCATGCTCTCGAGCTCCGCATCCTCGAGCTTACTCACCTCCGCCCGGGCAAACGCAATCTCATGCTCGAACGCCGTCACCTGTACTGTCGTCGTCGCCTGATCCAGCTGCTTCTGCACCTTCGCGATCTTCGCCTGGTGGTCCTTCACATCCAGCTCCTGCCGACGCCGCAACACCTCTTCCTTCGCAATCAGCCCCACCACGACAGCCCGTTGCCCAACGGTAGCCTTTGCCTTGGCCTCCAGCCCCGCCACATGCTTCGGTAGCGCGGCCATCTCATCCCGCAGCCGCTTCGCCTCCACATCGAGCCCCTGTAAAACAATCAACTTTTCAAGATCTGGATGCATGAAACACCTCATTTCACCGCCATCAACGCGACACGATTCGCGAATAGCGGGAAAAATCGAAGTCTACCACCCCAGGCACCCACCTTGGAGCCCACGGCACACGCTGTCCATGACCACCACTCATCGACATCGCGCATCAAAGAAAGAAAGGGAAAAGAAGAAAATTGAAAGCCCGCTCAGAAATACGTTCCGCCACCTCTCTTTTTAACCGCAATCCGCGTTGATCCGCATCTCCCCTGATTACCCTCCCACTTCAATTGAGTAAACGTCAGCCCGATGGAGCATAATGAATGCTATTGAAGAGACGCACGCCGTGTACGCCTCCGGTGAACGCGTCCGTTGCTTCCCTCGCCGTCACGGCATTCTTCCTTGAATACATTGAATAAATTCCCCAGGATTGGAACCTATATGCAACTTTGGAACGACTATGAAGGAAGAACCATCGCAGAGGCCTATCCTCTGGAAAAGCTCATCTCCCCTGAGGGCCGGAGTGCCTATTTCTCCACATCCAACGGCACAGGAACCCCCGCCGTCATCCGTCTGATCGAAGCCCACTTCGACGAGGCGGAGATTCTCGCCCGCTGGCGCATAGTCTCCGAAATCAAACAAGACAATCTCGTAACCATGAGAAAGTGCGGCCAGACCACACTCGACGGTGCCTCCGTCGTCTACGCCGTCATGGAGCCCACCGAGGCCAACCTAGCCGAAATCCTCAGGGACCGCCCCCTGACCGTCGACGAGACCCGCCAGGTAGCCACCAGCCTCGTCGCCGCACTCCAGGCCCTGCACGATCGCAATCTCGTCCACGAGCACATCGAACCCGCCAACGTCCTCGCCGCAGGCGAACTCATCAAGCTGCGCAGCGACTGCATCCGCGAAGCCCCCGAGGGACAGGAAGGAGCTGCCCTGAGGGTTCGTGACGTCCATGATCTCGCCGTCGTCCTGCTCCAGGCGCTCACCCGCCAACGTACCCTCCAGGTCACTGCCGCCCCGCTCGCCGCCCCCTTCGACCAGATCGTCCGCAACGGCCTTAACGGCACCTGGGGCCTCTCTCAGATCGCCGCAGCCGTCGCGCCC
>Ga0193716_1002614_pt1 | contig 10076 bp, 10 predicted proteins | sample U2c1metaG_FD_145901 | JGI IMG/M metagenome (GOLD analysis project Ga0193716, IMG submission 145901) | Soil microbial communities from a riparian zone of the East river system, Colorado, United States - U2c1 | ecosystem: Environmental > Terrestrial > Soil > Riparian zone | place: USA: East River...
ATGTGGCGATGGCTGGGCGCGATCTCGCCCGGCAGGATGAGCTGCAGCCCGGCATAGAGCGAGGGCGTGATGCAGGCCGTGCCGCGCAGCGCCGGATTTTCAAGGATCAGCACGCGCCGGACGGCTTCCTTGGCGGTGATCAGCCCGCCCGATTCCATCAGGAACGGCCGCACCTTGTCGTAGTCCCAGTGCGCCGCGCCATATTTCGGCTGCGGCGACGGCGGTACGAGCTGGTGCAGCGATTCCCAGAGCGGCGCCATCGAAAGCGAGCCGATGCGCTCGTAGAAGTCGCGGCGCGCATTGTTGCCACTGGTGGGCGCGCTGCTCATGCGGCTGCTCTTACTCGGCCGCCTGTCGCAGCGCCACACCCTGGCGCTGCAACGCGCGTTGCCGGCAGGCGGCGGCGAAAGCGTCGAACACCTTCACCGAAACCGGATTTTCCAGCGCCTTGTATTCGGGGTGCCACTGCAAGGCGAGCGCGAAGCCCATGGCATCGGGCACGCTGAAGGCCTCGACCTGACCATCGTCGGCCACGGCCTCGAGCCGGGCACACGGCGCCAGCCGGTCGACGCCCTGGCCGTGCAGCGAGTTCACCCGCACGCGGCGCTCACCCAGCAGCCGGTGCAGCAGGCCGCCCTCGACGATGTCGATGTCGTGCGCCGGCGCGTAGTTCACGTCCGTGTCGGGGGATTTGGGCGACCGGTGGTCGCGCCGGCCCTCGACCTCCCAGACATGCTGATGCAGCGAACCGCCCAGCGCCACATTGACCTCCTGCAGGCCGCGGCAGATGGCGAGCAGCGCCACGCCGCGGTCGATCGCCCGGCGGATCAACGGCAGGGTGGTGGCATCGCGCGCCGGGTCATGCGCGGTGCCCGGACGGCTCTCCTTGCCGTAATGGTGCGGCTCGACGTTGGACGGGCTGCCGGTCAGCAGAAAACCGTCGAGCATGTCGAGCAATCGGTCCAGGGCTTCCTGATCGCCACCGAGCTGCGGCCCCCAAGCCGGAACGAGGATCGGCAACCCGCCGGCCGCCAGGATCGCCGCCTGGACGTATTTGTCGCTCACCGTGTGGTTCCAGCCGCCCCGGCCATTCTCCTTGAGGCAGGACGAAATCCCTATGATCGGACGGTGAGAAGAGGAATGCATTTTTAGACCAAGCGATGCGAAAACCACACCTATCATACGGTAACTTGTGCCGGTCCACCATGCATGGTACCGCCCGCCGCCCGCTTTTCCGACATTTGCCCTTGGGATTTCCTCATGACGACGACGCCCCCGCCGCCCGGCCCCCAGAACCAGGAACAACCCTCCGGTCAGCCGACTGCCATGCCGCTGACCATGCATGGTCAATACATCAAGGATTTCAGCTTCGAGAACCCGCGGGCGCCGCAAAGCCTGATCGAGCAGAAGCAGCCGCAGCTCACGCTGAACGTCTCGGTCCAGACGCGGCAATTCGACCCCAAGACCTTCGAGGTCGCGCTGGTCATCGAAGCCAGCGCCATGACGCCGGAAAAGGAGCCGCTGTTCCTGATCGAGCTGATCTATGCCGGCACGGTGTCGATGGGCCAGGTGCCGCAGGAAGCGGTAGCGCCGCTGCTGTTGATCGAGACCCCGCGCCTGCTTTTCCCCTTCGCCCGCGCCATTCTCGCCAACGTCACGCGCGAGGCGGGCTTCCCGCCGCTCAATATCTCCCCGGTCGATTTCGTGGCGCTCTATCGCCAGCAGCTCGAACAGAGCGGCGGCCAGATCCCGGGCATGCCCAGCGGCAACCCACCCGTGGGCAACGCCTAGCACGAACCTTGCAGATCGCTGACGCGGTAATTGGCGACATGCAGAAGATGAGGACTTAATGGCCGGGGCCATCGCTTATATCAGTCGCGGGCCGGACGGCCCCTTGTGGAAGGCAGCGCTGGAAAAGGGCCTCGGCCCGATCGATTTCCGCCCGGCCGACGCGTTGGGCGACAAGACCGACATCGAAGTGGCGTTGGCCTGGAAGCCGCCGCAGGGCCTGCTCGCCTCCTTCCCCAACCTCAAGCTCATCGTCTCGCTCGGCATGGGCGTCGACCATCTGCTGGCCGACGGCCGCGTGCCCCCGGGCGTGCCGATCACCCGCATCCTGGACGACGGGCTGATCGGCCAGATGACCGAATACGCTTTGTACTGGGCGCTGCGCCATCACCGCGACATCGACAAATATGCCGCCAACCAGCGCGATACCCGCTGGCGGGAAGAGCCGTTCGTCGACACCGCCAACCGGCGGGTGGGCGTGCTCGGCCTGGGCTCGATCGGCCAGGACACCGCCGACAAATTCAGCCGGCTGGGCTTTCCCACGGCCGGCTGGAGCCGCACCGCCAAGACCCTGCCGGGCGTCGAGACCTTTCACGGCCGCGACCAGCTCCCGCGCTTCCTGGCGCGGAGCGACATCTTGGTGAACGTGCTGCCCCTCACCCGGGAAACGCACGGACTGCTCGACGCCGCGGCCTTCGCCGCTTTGCCCAAGGGCGCCTATGTCATCAACATGGCGCGCGGCGGCCACGTGGTCGACGAGGCGCTGCTGGCCGCGCTCGACTCCGGCCACCTGTCGGGTGCCGCGCTCGACGTCTTCAACCAGGAGCCGCTGCCGGCCGACCATGCCTATTGGCGCCATCCCAAGGTGCATGTGACGCCACACGTCGCCGGCGCCACCAACCCGCGCACCGCCTCGCCCGGCGTGATCGAGAACATCAAGCGCCTGCGCGCCGGCCAACCCCTGCTTCGCCCCGTCGATCCGAAAACCGGGTACTAGAGCAGGTTGCGATGAACTGTATTCGTGCCAGAGTTCATCCAAAGCCCCCTGTCGTCCTGAGCCGCAGGCGAAGGACCTCACCGAGCGATCAGACACTGACCGCTGACACCGAATGCGGAGCAGAACGAGTTGCACTTCTCCGATTTCCTCCCCCGCAGGGGGAGGTGGCCCACAGGGCCGGAGGGGGACTCGGTCTCTCAATGGGGAAAATCGCCGGTCTTGTGCACCGAGTCCTCCTCCGCCCTTCGGGCACCTCCCCCTGCGGGGGAGGAGATTCACGACCGTTCAGGATGACGGTAGAGGCCGCTTCCTGAAATGGACATCACCGTCATCGTCCCGACCTACAAGCGGCCCGACGATCTGCGGCGATGCCTGGATGCGCTGAAGCGGCAGACCCTGCCGGCGGCGCGCGTGAACGTGATCCGCCGCGACATCGATAGCGCGACCGAGGCGATGCTGGCGGCCTACGATTCCGGCGCGCTGGCGATGCAGGTGCATATCGTCACCGTGCCCGGGGTGGTGGCGGCCCTCAATATCGGCCTCGCGCAGGCCGTCGGCGAGGCGGTGGCGATGACGGACGACGATGCAGCACCGCATCCGGACTGGCTGGAACGCATCGCCGGACATTTAAGCGCCGATCCTCGCGTGGGCGGCGTCGGCGGACGCGACCGCATCTTCCAGGGCGATCGCAAGGACGACTGGCCGCCGCAGGCGCGCGTCGGCGTCAGCAGCTGGTACGGCCGTTCCTGGGGCAACCACAATTGCGGCTTCGGTCCGGCCCGAGAAGTCGAGGACCTCAAGGGCGTCTGCATGGCATTCCGCCGCTCGGCGATCGGCGCGCTGCGTTTCGACCGCCGTTTGCGCGGCGTGGGCGCGCAGGTCGCCAACGAGTCGCTGTTCGGCGGCGCCATCCGCTGCGCCGGATGGAAGTTGATCTACGACCCGGCGGTTCTCGTCGACCACTACCCGTCGGTCCGGCCCGACTCCGACCAGCGCAACCAGATCGATCGTGGCGCGCTGCGCGATCTAATCCACAATTCGACGCTGAGCTATCTCGAATGCATGCCGCCGGCCCGGGCGACGGCGCTGCTTATGTATCAGCTCGTCTGGGGCAGCCGTAACACGCCCGGTCTCGCGGCGGCGATCGTCTATACGCTGCGCGGCCAGCGCATGGCCTTCTACGCCTTCCGCGAGGTGGTGCTCGGCATGATCGCCGGTCTCGGCACCTTTTGGCGCACCCGCACGACCGACACCGCCGAACGCCGCGCCCGGCCTTACGGTTAGCCCTCGGCCGCCGGCGGATATTTCGCCGCCAGCATGCTGAAGACGGCGCGCGCTGTCTGGGCCTCGCCGCCTTCGGGCCGTCCCGGCCGCGTCGTGCCGTTCCACGCCATCATGTCGATATGCGCCCACGGCACGTCGTCGGGCACGAATTCCTTGAGATAGAGCGCCGCGGTGATGGCGCCGCCCATGGGGCCGCCGCTGACATTGTTGATGTCGGCCACCTTGCTGTCGAGCAGGCGGCGGTAATCGGCGAACAAGGGCATCCGCCACAGCGGATCGGCGACCGCCTTGCCGGCGCCAAGGATATTCTCCGCGAGGTCGTCGTCGTTGCAGAACAGCGCCGGCAGGTCGGCGCCGAGGGCCACGCGCGCGGCGCCGGTGAGCGTGGCGCAATTCACCATGACCTCGGGCTTCTCCGAGGCGCCCTCATGCAGGGCATCGCACAGGATCAGGCGTCCCTCGGCATCGGTGTTGCCGATCTCGACCGTGATGCCCTTGCGCGTCGACACCACGTCGAGCGGCCGGAAGGCATTGCCCGACACGCTGTTCTCGACCGCGGGGACGAGGACACGCAGCCGCACCGGCAGCTTGCACGCCATCACCATGCCGGCCATCGCCAGCACGGTCGCCGCACCCGCCATGTCCTTCTTCATGTTCAGCATGCCGGTCGCGGGCTTGAGGTCGAGGCCGCCGGTATCGAAGCAGACGCCCTTGCCCACCAGGGTCACCTTGGGATCGCTGTCACGGCCCCAGACAATGTCGATCAGCCGCGGCGCGCGGACGCTGGCGCGGCCCACGGCATGCACCATCGGCCAGTTCTTCTCAAGGAGATCGTCGCCGACGATGATCTTGCACGTAGCGCCGTGCTTTTCGGCCAGCGCCTCGGCGGCGGCCGCCAGTTCGGCGGGGCCCATATCGGACGAGGGCGTAGTGATGAGATCGCGCGCCAGGCACATCGATTCGATCATCGCCCGGGCGCGCGCCTTGTCGGCGCCGTCCGGCCACAGCATCTTGACGCCGGCCTTGGCCTTCTTGCTGCGATAACGCTCGAACTTCCAGGTGCCGAGACCGATCGCCACGGCCGCATCGGTCGGCGAGACCGGCGCGGTGTCGCCTTCGAGCCGCCAGGTGCCGGCGGGCAGGCGCGTGGCCAGCGCACCGTAATCCCACAGCGACGGCGTGGCCGAAACCACCAGCACGGCGCCGGCGGCCTTGCCGTCGCGGCCCGGCAGGACCACCAGATCGCCCGCCTTGCCGGCGGTCCCCAGCGATTCCACCCAACCCCGCCGCGCCGCGCTCTGCTCCTTGAGCCAGGCGCGCCAGCGCGGCTGGCCCACTATCTGCACAGGGAGCGCACTGGAAGAGCGGTCGACGAAAGGCAACGACATGGCCATGCTCGCAAAAGTGTAAGATGAACGACCAGATTGCCGGGCAAACTCGGGCGCTGGCAAGGGAGAGTGCATGGCCGACTTCACGCTTGTTATCGGCAACAAGAATTATTCGACCTGGTCGCTGCGCGGCTGGCTGATGGTCAAGGCCACCGGCATCGACTTCGAGGAGGTGGTGGTGCCGCTCGAGCGGCCGGAGACGATGGCAGCGATCAAACGCCATACGCCCTCCGGACGCCTGCCGGTGCTGCTGCATCTTGGTCTCGCAGTGTGGGATTCGCTGGCCATCGCCGAGTATCTCAACGATCTCAAGCCGGAGGCCGGACTGTGGCCGGACTCGCTGGCCGCGCGCGCCCACGCCCGATCGATCTCGGCCGAAATGCATTCGGGCTTCGCCGATCTGCGCACCAACATGCCGATGAATATCCGCGCCTCCTACCCCGGCAAGGGCATGACCCAGGGCGTGCGTGCCGATATCGAGCGCATCACCGGCCTGTGGCGCGACTGCCGCAAGCGCTTTACCGGCGCCACGCCCAAGGACGACGGCTTCCTGTTCGGCACCTTCAGCGCCGCCGACGCGATGTATGCGCCGGTGGTCAGCCGCCTGCGCACCTATGGCGTTCCCCTCGAATCGGACGCCGAAGCCTACTGCACCGCGATCCTCAACCACCCGGCGATGAAGGCCTGGTGCGACGAGGCCGAGCACGAGCCGTGGCTGATCGATATGTACGAGCTGAAGTGAGGGACCGCAGTCCCGACCCTCAGGCCACCACCGGCAAGGTCTTCACGTCGTAGGCGTGCGTGATCTTGCGGCCCAGCACCGGATCGTCGAGCTCCATCTCGAAGTGGCTCGACGGCCGGATCGCGCCGATGGCCCCCATGGTGCCGCAGAACATTGCCGTGCCCATGGGCAAGCGTTCGTTGCCTTCCTGCCAGCCGGCGATCAGCTCACGCGGCATGCGGATATTGGCCAGCGGACCTTCCTGGTAGAGCACGCGCTTGCCGCCTTCGTGGATGAAGCTGCGCAGCATCAGCCGGTCCCAGTGCGGCTCGACCTCCTCGAAGCGCCAAGCCGTGCGGCCGATCGGCTTGGCGCACATCTGCTTGGAGACGGCGATGCCGTAGCTCTCGACCCTGCGGTCGGTGTGATCGGCGCCCACCGTGACCCAGAGCCGGTCGGCGGCGCCCACCAGCACCGGCTCGACCTCGCCCGAGCTGTCGTCGCCCAGCACCTGTATCGCGTCGGCCTGCGTCAGCAACGCGGCCGAGACGCGATAATAGATCGGCACTTTGGAGGGTGGCTCGACGCCGATCGCCTTCAGCTCCTCGATGTGATGGTTGAGGGCCGCCACGTCGCGGCCGGTCCAGCCGGCGATCACGAGGTTCTCGATCTCGGCGGTGACGTGCTCGACCTTGCCCTTGGCGTAACCCTGAAACGCCAGCCGCACCATGTCAGAGGATCGCGAGCTGCGCGTTCAGCAGATCGGTCACCAGCATGTAGCCCGGCGCATGGGTGATGCAGAACTCGGGCTTCACCGTCGCCACGACCGATTGCGGGGTGACGCCGCAGGCCCAGAATACCGGGAACTCGTCGTCGCGCACCGGCACGGCGTCGCCATAGTCGGGCTTGGCGATATCCTTGATGCCGATCAGCTCGGGCTTGCCGAGATGGACGGGCGCGCCATGCACCGAGGGGAAGCGCGTCGTCACCTGCACGGCGCGGATCGCATTGGCCGGTGTGAAGGGCCGCATCGACACCACCATCGGCCCATGGAAGGGGCCGGCCGGCCGGCACTCGATGTTGGTCCGGTACATCGGCACGTTGACGTTGCAGGTCTGATGGCGGATCTCGAGGCCGTTCTCGACCAGCGCCTCCTCGAAGGAGAAGGAGCAGCCCAGCAGGAAGGAGACGAGATCGTCGCGCCACACCTTGTTGAGGTCGGTCACCTCCTCGACCAGCTCGCCGTTCTTCCACACGCGATACAGCGGGATGTCGGTGCGGATGTCGAGGTCTTCACCCAAGGTCGGCAAGCGCGGATCGCCGGGCTCGGACTGGGCCAGCAACGGGCAGGGCTTGGGATTGAGCTGACAGAAGCGGGCGAAATCGGCGGCCAGCGCCTTGGGCAGGATGGCGAGGTTGCCCTGAACATAGCCCGGCGCCATGCCGGAGGTCGGCAGCCGATGGCCGCCGGCGCGAATGCGACGCCGCGCCTCGCGGCCGGTCTCGCCCTTCAGGCTCATGGTCGAAATCGTGGTGTCCATAAGTGTCTCCTACCTCATGTCATCTCGCGCGGAGTAATCTCCGCGCTGGAGCGTAGCGAAGGATCTCACGCTTGCTCCGTACTCGATATCCGCGGTCCGTGTCTGGTCGTTCGGTGAGGTCCTTCGGCTGCGCCTCAGGACGACGTGATTGCTTCAAACGTGCTGCCCGCCGTTGATCTGGATCTCGGCACCGCTGACATAGGACGAGCCCTTTTCGCACAGGAAGTGAATCACGTCGGCCACCTCGTCGGGCGTACCGAGACGGCGCATCGGGATCTGCTCCTCGACGATCTTGTCGGTGCCGGGCGACAGGATGGCGGTGTTGATCTCGCCCGGCGCGATGGCGTTGACGCGGATGCCGCGTGGGCCGAAATCGTGCGCCATTTCGCGGGTCAGGGTCGCCAGCGCCGCCTTCGAGGTGGCATAGGCCGATCCGGCGAAGGGGTGGACGCGCGAACCGGCGATCGAGGTCACGTTGACTACGCAGCCGCGCGCCTGGGAGAGCTCGCCCATCAGCCCGCGCGCCAAGGCAACGGGGGCGAAGAAATTGACATTGAAGACTCGCTGCCAGAGATCGAATGGCGTGTCGATGGCGCCCAGACGGCCGCCGGTCTCGTCCTTGGGCGAGATCGCGGCGTTGTTGACCAGTGCGTCCAGCCGTCCGCCGCCCAGCCGCTCGCGGATCTCGACGATGCCGCGGTCGACATTGGCGAGATCGGCCAGATCCATCTGCACATGGTTCTTGTCGCCGCCCGGCCACGGGCAGAGCACGCTAAAAGGCTGGCGCGACACGGTGATCACCCGCCAGCCGCCAGCGCTGAATTTCTTCACCGTGGCATGGCCGATGCCGCGGCTCGCCCCGGTCAGCACCAGGGTGCGGGTATTGTCATGGATCGTCGCGGTCTGCATGCCCACTCCTGTAGCCGCCAAATCTACTCCGCCTTGGCGCCGGAGTCCTTCACCACCTTGGCCCATTTCACGATCTCGGTCTTCACGAAGGCGGTGAGCTCGGCGGCGCTCGAGGGGGTGATGTCGAAGCCTGCCTTGACGATGATCTCGGCCGTCGCCGGATCGGCCAGCGCCTTCTGCAACTCGGCATTGAGGCGGGCGATGATCTCGGGCGGCGTGCCGGCCGGCGCGAACAGGCCGAACCAGGCATCGGCATTGAAGCCCTTGACCATGGTCTCGTCGACCGTGGGGACATCCGGCAGGTTGGCATTGCGCTTGAGCGAGCTCACCGCCAGCGCCCGCAGCCTGTCGGCACGGATCTGGCCCAGCACCGAGGGCAAGGTCTGGAAGGAGCAGCTCACCTGGCCTGCGATCAGATCCTGCACGGCGGGTGCAGAACCGCGATAGGGCACATGCACCGCCTTGAGATCGAGCGCCGTCTTGAACAATTCCATCGCCAAGTTGGAGGCCGAGCCGTTGCCGGTCGAGGCGTAGGAGACCTTGTCGCCCTCGGCCTTCGCCCAGGCCACGAATTCCTGGATGGTCTTGGCCGGCACCTCGGGCGTCACCACCAGGACATGCGTCACCGTCGTGGTGAGGCCGATGGCCGCGAAATCCTTGGCGGCATCGAAGGGCGTGGCCGGAATCAGCGTCTGGTTGGTGGCATGGGTGGCGTTGTTGCCCATTACCAGCGTGTAGCCATCGGGCGCGGCCTTGGCCACGATATCGCTGCCGATATTGCCGGCCCCGCCCGGCTTGTTGTCGACCACGATGGTCTGGCCAAGGCCCTGGCCCATCTTGGCCGCCAGGGCGCGGGCCACGACGTCGGTCGGGCCGCCCGCCGGATAGGGCACGACCAGGCGCAGGCCATGGGTGGGCCAGGCCTCGGCCCGTGCGGCGCCCGGCAGAGCGAGGGCGGCCAGGGGCAAAGCGAGGGCAAGGCGTCGGGATAGGACAGGCACGGAGGCGTTCCTCATTTAAAAAGCCGCGGGGACCATAGCCCCTCCTTTAAGCTAGATTGAGGCCCATGACCCTCGACAATGTCCAGGCCCTGCCACTCGGATCGCGGCTCGGCGACTACCGGCTCGACGCGGTGATCGGCCATGGCGGTTTCGGCATCACCTACCGCGCCCTCGACTCGCAGCTGGCCAAGATCGTGGCCATCAAGGAGTTCCTGCCGGTCGAGTTCGCGATACGCCAGGACGGCCGCGTCGTGCCGCGCGCCAGCCGCTTCGCCGACGACTTCACCTGGGGCCGCGAGCGCTTCCTCGAGGAGGCCCGCGCACTTGCCAGATTCCGCCACCCCAACATCGTGCCAGTGCTGCGCTATTTCGAGGCCAACGGCACGGCCTACACGGTGATGGAGTTCGAGGACGGGCCGAGCCTCGCCGAGCCATTGCGCGATCCCG
>Ga0193716_1002616_pt1 | contig 10070 bp, 6 predicted proteins | sample U2c1metaG_FD_145901 | JGI IMG/M metagenome (GOLD analysis project Ga0193716, IMG submission 145901) | Soil microbial communities from a riparian zone of the East river system, Colorado, United States - U2c1 | ecosystem: Environmental > Terrestrial > Soil > Riparian zone | place: USA: East River...
ATCGTTGGCGGCGCCTTTGCCGAGACCATCTTTGGCGGAGTAGGACGCGTCGATCCGGCCATTGGCGAAATGGGCGACCCCTCCGGAGAAAAGTCCCAGCCACAACCCGCCGCGCACGGGATCGTCCGCCAGCCGCCACGCGTCACCGATCCTGACGCCGACGTTCAACTTCACCGGCTGCACCGAGAGGTCGGCTGACACGCGCAACAGGCCCATATCGCGATGCGCAATCCAGAGAGTGCCCGTGGCGTCTTCGGTGATGGAGTCGATGTATCCGGCGTGAACCCCCTTGAGCATCGTGAAGTGATCATTCTCGAGATAGCCGAAGCCTGAGGATCGCCCTCCGCCGCCATACCAGATGCGCCCGCGGCGGTCGCGAAACAGCGAGGCTAGGGCGCGCTCCGGCAATCCCGGCACGACCACCTCCTCCAGGGCGATCGGCTGCTCCGGCATGGAAGGTCTGTTCGGGGCCGCGCGTTCGCTTGGCGCGCGATACACCAACAGGCGGCCATCCCTGGAACGGTACAAGCCCCTCCCATAGGCGGCAATCCAAACGCTTCCATTCTTGTCCGCCAGGACGGTTGGCGCTAGAGCTGGCACGCCCTGCCGCGTCGAATAGGTCCTGGCGGGAAGCGCGCGAAAACGGTCCAGACCTTCGGTTGTCGTAACCCAGATGTTGCCTTCACGGTCTTCAAACAGTCTTGCAACCGTATCGCCGGAAAGACCATCGGAGCGGTCGAATCTGTCTACGCGGCCCTGATGAACATGCAGCAGTCCTTCGCCTAAAGTTCCGATCCAGAGAGCACCATCGCGGTCACGCAATACATTGGTAGGATGTATAGGCTGGCGCAATCCGGAGAATGGAAATGCTTCGACTTTGTCCTTGGCGACCTGCCAGATTCCATTGAGCGTGAGGACCACAATCGTGCCCGTTTCACTTTCGCTCAATTGTTGGTACGAGCCTGGGGTCGATTCCGGCAGAGAATAATGCTTCGGTCCGCCGGGGCGCCGGCGCCACAGATCGCTGAACATGGAAGCCCACAGCGCGCCGTCTTGGGTTTGATACAGCATCGGTCCGCCAGCGCCCAGACTGCCGTCCTCGCCCTCGCATTCCGTCTTTGCGCCTTGGAGGGCGCAGATCAGTGCGGTGGTGGCGGAGGTTGCGGAGACCCACAGCGTTCCCTCGCGGTCTTCAACCAGCGCGTTGATCGCACTGCCGCGGAATCGCGGATGAATGACGAGCTTCTTTCCGTTCCAATGTGCGAGACCTGTCCAGGTCCCAATCCAGAGGGTGCCATCGCGCGCGGCGAGCAACGCGCGAATGCGGCTATCGGGAAGCGGCGAACCGCCCGGCGGCTGCCACGGCAGGTTCCGGATGCCGTCAAAACGCGTCAACCCCGCCTCCGTGCCAAGCCAAAAATAGCCGTCTTGTGTTTGGGCGAAGGCGGCGACCATCCCCCGGGAAAATCCATCGCGGATTTTCCAGGCCGTATGCCCGTACTGGCTCGCATCCACTGTCGCGTCGAGCGCCAGCGCCCGTGCGCACCACAGCGACAGGATGCCGGCGAGCGTGAGATTGCGGGCCATCCGTTTCGCGATCCGCATCAGTCTTGCAACTGTAGGCGCAGAAAGATGGTTCGCCCGACCAGATCGTAATTATAGACGTCATAGCCGCGAAAATAGGTGGAATAGGGTGGCAGCGAGTCGGCCAGGTTTGTCCCGCTGACCAGCAGCTTCACGCCACCCAGCGGCGGCTTCTCGATATTAAGGGCGCGCACCAGGTCGACCTCGAAACTCGCATCGAGATACCATACATTCCCGATCTTTCGCGGCGGCGTGTAATCGACATAAGGCCCGATATAGCGGCCGGCGAGCCAGAGTTTGAACGGCTCGTCGGGCGCCCAGCCGATCGATGCCGTCCCTTTCCATCGCGGTGCGAAGATGCTGTCATTGTTGGCGCGCGACAGGCGGCTGATGCTGGAGGAGCCGGGCGTGCTGGCGCCTTCGAACTCGGTCATATAGGTCGCCGCGATCGCGGGCGTGAATTTGCCAAACTCTGTGCTGAACCCCCAATCAGCGTTCAGGTCGACTCCCGCCTCGCGCATCGCCCCGAAGTTGACATAGGAATAGTCAACCGAGGTGATCTGCCCCACACTGCCCGGCGGAGCAGGCGCACGTATCACACGGCCCGGATAGAGCGAGTCGTTGTTGACGATATATTGTGGATTGGGAAGGTTGATCGCGTTGTCGATATTCAGCCACCAGCCTGTCATCGACAGGTTGAGATTGGAAAACGGAGACCAGGCCATACCCAGTGTGCGCGACGTGCCGGTGGTCGGAGCGAGATGCGGATTTCCGCCCGTAGTCGCTTGCACGATCACGGGCTGGCCATTTCGCAGCGGATCGGTCAGAGGGAGGATTGCACTGCTCTGGGACGGCGCGGCAAGGTTGTAAAGCGTTGGCGGCTTGAACGACGTGGCATGGGTGCCGCGCAGCAGGATACCGTCCAAGGGTTGGAGTTCGAAGCCCGCCTGCCACGTCTCCTGGGAGCCGAAATCGCTGTAATCGTCGTAGCGGCCGGCAAGCTGGAGGGTGAGAAGTTCGCTTTTTGCGCCTTCATCATTCGTCCGCGAGAGAGCAGGCGCCTTCAATTCCACGAAAACCGCTTTGGCCTCGCGGCTTGTTTCAAAGCCACGGCTCAGCTTGCTGTGCTCATATTCTCCGCCAAGCACCGCATCCACCGGACCTGTAGGGAGTTCCATCAGTGGTCCGCGCACAAAACCGTTTACGATATCCGCATGGCCTGTGAAATTGGTGAATGACGCATTCGAATAAATCGAGGCGAGCAGAGCGGGACTGGCCATCGGTCCATCGACGAAAGGATTGAGGGCGCTGCCTGGGTTGGAGGATGCCAGCGCGGCGTTGAGCGAGACAGTGTTCGGCTGGCCGTAAATGTCGAACGCGCCCGTGTCCCGCGAGTCCATGGCGGTCAAATCCCAATGCCAATCTGCGAACTCTCCGCGTGCCCCGATCAGTGGCCGCAAGTAATCATCATCGAAGGTCAGGCGCGACAGGCTTTGTGCGCCTTGCGCGATGCCCGAAACATTCACGGCTGTGCCGAAGGGGTTGAATGGATTGGAAGCGGGCACGTTGGCCAGTTGCAGAAATGCCGGCGTGGACACGCTGTCCAGTCTGTATTTGGACCATAGCAGCTCGGCAAACAGCTCCACGCCGGCTTCGAAACGATAATTCACACTGGCAAAGACGCCACCCCGCCTGGACTGGGGAACAAGCGTTTGGTAGGACGTGAAAGATCCCGTATTCTGCATGCCCGCGGTGGCGGCGAAATCCGCCGGCGTGAGGCCAATGCCGGAGCTTCCCACCGGAACCGCCGCAAAACTGGAATTGAGGCCGGGCAGATTGCCGGAGACCGAAAAGACGTTCGCCGGCGCGCCAAAGAACTGGCTGCCGAGATTGGGGCCGCCGAAGCGGCGATAATCCGGGTTGGCGGTGATCGCCCGATCCCTGCCGTATAACGGACTGCGATCGCTGTAACTGCCGAGGATCGAAAAACTGAAAGCCCCCGCCTTCCATCCCGCCGCCCCCGAAAAAACCTTCTCGTCGGTGTTATTGGCGAATTTATATCCGGCATCGGCGGTAAAGCCCGTGAAATCCGACTTGAGCACGACATTGACGACCCCAGCCAGGGCGTCGCCGCCATAGATCGCCGAAGAGCCGGTGGGCAGCACTTCGATGCGCTTGACCAGCGGCAGCGGAATTGTGTTGAGGTCGAAGAATCCGGCGGTCGCTGCGCTCCCGGTCACGTCCTGGGTGCGCCGCCCATTGATCAGAACAAGCGCCGAGCCCGAAATGGCGCCGCGCAGCCGCACGGTCGTGGCAAGGGCTGAGGACTCCACGGAATTGAGCGAGACCTCAGGCAGAGTGTCGAGGAAATCTGTGACGGTGGACTGGCCGCTTTCTTCGATGCGCGGCGTATCATAGACATGTACGTCCTGACCCGTCGCCGCCGTGCCAAGACGCGTGCCGGTGACAGTGACCTGTTCCAACAAGAGAGCGGCGGAGTTCTTATGCGATGGTTCATCTGAGTCCGCCGCGGCAACAGGGCAGGGGCTCAGCACCAAGGCGCCAAGACAGAGGGCAATCAAACCGGAATGGCGTGAGCTGGCAGATGGTGTGCGCACAACTGTCCCCTCATTCGGACTTTTGCGGTGCAAACGAATTCTGCGCTTGTGAATATACCCTGTCAATCAATGCGCACTCCTTTGTAGGAGATGCTGCTGCCAGAATTATACCAACGTATAAGGCGCTCAGCTTTTTCGATCTTTGAACCCTATCTAAGTTCAATTGGAAAAGCCCTGCGGCTCAATTACTTTGAGATTGTCTGCTTTTGGCAATTGCTGCCTAGGGAGGGGACATGGTCCGCACAGACATTTGCCTGACGACATCACCGGGGAAACGCCGCGTCAAAGCCGGCGCACGCGTATATCAATTGGCGAATACCATTCGGCTCGTCTTGCACCCCAACATGACCGGCCGAGGGCCCCGGCGCTCTTCTGTCCCCTCTCCCCGCAGGGCGCCGGGGTCGTCTTTTCTTCTCAGCCACTGCGAAAGTCTGGCCAGATGAGGAGCAGCCAATTCCGTCAGGCCCTGTCGGTTGATCTTCCGTCAGAACCGGTCCGCAGGCCGCCGCCGATCCATCCGATGACGGCGGATGGCGATATAGAGACTGATTGGGTCATTTCATTTGGATTTTTCCGCGTCACGCGCGCACGCAGGCTGGTGGAGCGGAACGGTGAAGTCGTGCGCCTTGGAAGCCGGGCTTTCGATGTTCTTGTTTATCTGTTGGAGCATGCCGGGCAGGTTGTCTGCCATCGCGCACTGTTGGAAGCCGTGTGGCCTGGCACTTATGTGGGAGAAGGCAACCTGCGCTTCCAGATGGCCGTCCTGCGCAAGTCGTTGGGCGGTGGAGAAGCCAATTATATCATCAACGTGCCGGGACGCGGATATTGTTTTACGGCGCCGCTCTCGAAGGACGAAGACGTCAAATATTCTCCGCCTGGTCCAATTAATGCAATCGTCCAGCCAGGTTCTCCAGCGAAACCGCAAGTCAGTGAGGGCAAATCGGCCGCCAATATATTGCCCTATCCAGCGTCGCGGCTATGGCTCGAGAAAGCCGGCGGGACGGTGCGCGCCGTTTCTCCGGACGGGGAGAAAGAAAGCGTTGCGGAGATCTGCGCCAAACTTGATGAACTTGCATTGGCAATTGAATTGGTAACTTCTCAAATCAAGGCGTTGGGCATCGATAAATTGTCCGGCTTGCTGGAAGAGCGCTGGCTTCTGGTGGAAAGAATTCATTCCTGCGCTGCCAGATGACGTGCTGGGCGGCGACGGGTATGCCGCCGACATGGACGTCATGGGCTGGAAGCGAGCATCACCCTTTAGCGAATAGCGCCGGAATTTTGGATTTTGGCAGGAATACCATGATGGGCTGTCATGGGACCGCCCGGCCGCACTATACCAAGGTATCATAGACGGCGCTTTCGTAACGTTCTGGAATGCTTTAGCCTGAGAGGCGCAGTTAAGCAGCGTCAAAAAAAAGGCTACCGCGATGCAGCCGACTGTCTTCGTTGTCGACGACGATCCCGGCGTACGGGCGGCGCTTGAAAGCTTGCTCCGTTCGGTTGACTTGGGTGTCAAGACATTTGCGTCGGTACCTGAACTTTCGAGCATTGGGCGGCTCGAGACCCCGGCCTGCCTGATTCTTGATGTACGCCTTCCTGGTCAAAGTGGACTTGATTTTCAAAAGACGCTGTCTTCAAGCCACGTCGGGCTGCCGATTATATTCCTGACGGGCCACGGTGATATCCCAATGACCGTACAGGCGATGAAAGAAGGCGCCGTGGAATTCCTCACCAAACCCTTTCGGGAAGAGGATTTGCTGGATGCCATTCGCGGAGCTCTCGCCAAACACAGTGCCTGGCTGGAGAGTCAAAAAGACGTAGCCGAATTGGAGCTCAGATATCAGTCTCTTTCAGCAAGGGAACGCGAAGTCGTGTCGCGGGTGGTCAAGGGAAGGTTGAACAAGCAGATTGCCGTGGAGATCGGGCTCAGCGAAATTACGGTGAAGGTTCATCGGGGCCGGGCGATGCGCAAGATGCACGCGACCTCGGTGCCCGATCTCTCGCGCATGTGCGACAAACTCAGTGCGGCCGGCTCGATAGCCCCTTGTAGCCCTGCCGGCAAAGCCGGCGGCGCGTCTATGCGTCATGCTGATTGATGGCCGACTTGATGCAGGCGAGTAGCTCGTCATAAACGAGTGGCTTTTTCAGATAGCAGAGGATGCCGGCATTCAGGGCCCGTTTGCGTGCCTCATTGTCCGGATAGCCGGTGATCAGGATGGTGGGAATCGGTGTGTTGGCGACCACAAGCCGGTCATGCAACTCAAGCCCGGACATTCCGGGCATCTGAATATCCGAGACGAGGCACACTATGTCTCCGCGATGCGGCGACTGCAGAAAATCCTGCCCGCTGGAAAATGTCATGGCGACATAGCCAAGCGATCGGATCAAGGATGACAAACCCAAGCGTACGGCTTCATCATCGTCCACGACCGCAATAATGGGCACTTTTGCCATCGGCGCCTTCTGCATAAGCCCTGTGAACGCATGATCAGGAGCCTGAGTGAAGGGCTATTTTCCATCCGATCGACAACTTTCGCCATTATACCTTGGTATAGGCGGCCACGCGTCGCGACGCGGAATGTCCGCTATTGGCGCAAAGCGGATATTCGGACTATGGCATTTAAGCGCTATCGGAGACACGTTTGAACAATGCTTCGCCAGCGAGGCAAGGCTCAAATAGCTTTGTGCCCAGCCTGGCATACTGATGGCATTTTTGATGGGCTTTCGCGGCGATGGGTTTATCGCCGGGGCGTTAACTCAAGGCTTTGCGGAGCTATTTCAATGACGTCCGCGGGCATCAAAACTGGCGGAGGTAAAAATCTCCGTCTTGCCGTCTGATCAGCGATAGCCCCCGTTTGCCTGCGGGCCTGAGACTTGATCGGGAATGTCCGCCTTTGACTGGTTTAGTACGCTTGCCACCACCCACGGCGGTTCTAGTTGTCGCAGTCAGTCATCGTCGTCTGCCGCATATTCAGCTGATTTTATCCATTCGGTGTTCGCGGCGGCTCGGGGATCAGGCGCGAGCCGCGCTGGCCGGTAAAATACGACCAGAGCCACTGGCGCTGCACGCGCAGGCGGTTCTGCAGTTGCGGCAGGGAGAGAATGTGAACGAAGACCCACACCAGCCACGTCAAGAACCCACTTGTGCGCAGCCAGCCCCGCTCTAGCACCGCATAATTCTTGCCGACGACAGCCATGTTGCCCTTGTCGAAATAGCGGAACGGACTTTTGATCTGCTGCCCCTTAAGCTCTCTCGCGATGAACCGCCCGACATACCGCCCTTCCTGAATCGCTGCCTGCGCTACGCCGGGTACCGGATGGTCGTCTTGCATGACAGACGCCGCGTCACCGGCGACGAACACCCCGGGCGCACCCACGACGTTCAGGAACGGGTCAACGAGCGCCCGCCCCGCGCGATCGGTTTTGGCGCCGAGTAACTTTAGGAGCGGCGATGCTGCGACCCCCGCTGTCCACAGCACGGTGGCACTTGGTATCCTGCTCCCACCGGCTATGACGCCGTGCTCGTCGATGCTCTCGACCTTGACCTCGGTTAGGACCTTCACGCCGAGCTTCGAGAGCCGTCGCATCACCCTACGAGATAGCGGCTCGGCGAAAGTCGGTAGAACTCGTTTGGCCCCGTCGAGCAGAATGATGCTGGCCTCTGCCGGATCGATGCGCCGGAAGTTGCCCCGCAGCGTAACCTTCACCATCTGCGCCAAGGATGCCGCGAGCTCCACGCCGGTGGGGCCCGCGCCGACCAGCACGAACGTCATCAGTCGCGCGCGCGCGCTTGCATCCTCAGTCATTGTGGCCAGTTCAAACGCACCTAGAATTTTGGCCCGAATCGTCTCGGCATCGGTTAGGTTCTTGAGCCCCGGGGCATATCGCGCGAACTCGTCGTGACCGAAGTAGCTCGGCCGCATGCCGGTTGCGACCACCAAATAGTCGAACGTAATCTTGCGGATGCCCATGCCTGGAGAGGACGCCTCGATCGTGCGCGAAGCTACGTCGACGCCCGTGACCTCCGCCAAGAGTACACCGAGGTTTCGCTGTTTCACCTCAAATTGACGGATCGGCGCGGCGATCTCAGCGGGAGAGAGGATCGCCGTCGCCACCTGGTACAGCAGAGGCTGAAATATGTGGTGGTTGCGGCGGTCGATCAGGACGACCTCGGCGTCTGCGTGCCGCAGCGCGTGTGCCGCCGCGATCCCGGCAAAGCCGCCGCCGATGACGACAACGCGCTTGCGCTCTCGTCGCGGTACGTCGACCACAGCGGTTGCCTCATCAAGCCGGGGCTCGGCTAGCATTGCGCTCATCGATCACCTCGTTCGAGCTGTCAGGCACTCCTGGCTTCAACAACTCATTTCCAGGACAAGCGCTATCAACGCGCCAGCCATTCCGGTTTGCTCGAGCCTCGCGGCATAAGCACGGTCCTGTACAAGCCGGGGGTCCGAGACATGACGATCTGGTCAGTCATTCCCTGATAGGTTCCAAGCGGCGTTTCCGCCGTAAACAGATCTGGTGCGATGTTTGTGTGTTCGTCGGACGATCCGGCAGTCGCCCGCGCGTATCCTTTATCGAAGAGCCCGAGCGAAAGCATCCACAGCACGGTGCGAGTCAGAGAAACGGTGACGCGATAGCTGCCGCCTTCGATCGCGCGCCGGCGCAGGGCTGCAAGGATACCCGTCGTACCCAACCAAGCGACCACATTATCGCAAATCGGTACAATCGGCGGCTGCTTAGGTCGATTTGGGGAGCCTTCAATTGTGAAAAGGCCAGACACTGTGGCCCCGATTTCATCGAAACCAGGCCGATTGGACCACGGTCCCTTCTCGCCGTGAAGAACGACGGTTGCATGAATCAACCCGGGTTTCTGCTCGCAAAGCGCATCGGCATCAAGATCGTGCTTTTTCAGAAATCCCGGTCGCTTGTTGGCAAAGAATACATCAGCATCTTGAAGAAGCTGATTGAACCGTGCGCGATCCTCTTTCGAGTCGTCGAGTATGGTTGAACGCATTCCCACCTGAACATCCCACGCGAAGGCTTCTATCTCCGAATCCCGCGGTCTCCATATGTTGAGCACGTCCGCGCCGTATAGAGCCATGTCTCTTCCCATCGCTCCTCCAGCGATGACATGACCCATTCCGAACGCGCGGATACCATGGAGGGGAAGATTGTCCCTCGCTTTGAGTGGGATGGGGTCGCTTTCCCCTATTTTCTCCACCGTGATCAGCGGCATTTTCGACAGGACCTGTTGATATTGGGCTTCGCGAAGAAATTCCTCGTTCGTGCGCACCATCGCTAGAACCAGGCCTTCGGTCGCCGCGGCCTGCTCTAATTCCGCGGCGTCCCATTGGAGTATGGCGTTGTTGATGGATTCGGTGCTCGGGCTGCAGCGCAAAAACTCCAGGGTGCGTGTGAGAAGTTTAGGATAAATACCCAGTACAACCACGTGTCGTCCGTCGCGTGTCTCGCGAAAAAACGCATCCCCCATCTTTAGAAATGGGCTAACCGCATAACCACCCGGGGCGGGCGGTCGGCCATTTATGGTTTCCCATTTGCCATCAAAGAATCCACAGAAGCGCTGCAGCGCCTTTCGCACGTCTACCGAGATGTCTTGTCCTTCGCCGGTAGCTTGTCTCCAAAGAGCGGCTACTGCCACACTCCTTGCAGCCAGCCCGATTGCGGCCATTGTCCCGAACCTCAGCGGGCTTTGGAGAATTGGATCGCTTCCGTAGAAGGTTAGTTTCCCACCAGAGTCCGCGGTCGACAGCCCGACGTCGTTCAACACCTGATTAACGCCGGCGTGCAGGTCAAAATCGGAGTGACGCTCCGGATTGTTGAGCTTCGATTGAAGTGTCTCGGTGA
>Ga0193716_1002617_pt1 | contig 10068 bp, 8 predicted proteins | sample U2c1metaG_FD_145901 | JGI IMG/M metagenome (GOLD analysis project Ga0193716, IMG submission 145901) | Soil microbial communities from a riparian zone of the East river system, Colorado, United States - U2c1 | ecosystem: Environmental > Terrestrial > Soil > Riparian zone | place: USA: East River...
CGACCGTCGAGGACGCGCTGCGCCGCGGGAGCGAAGTCACGGTGGCGGGATTCGGCAAGTTCCACGTGAGTGATCGCGGCGCGCGGATGGGCGTGAACCCGCGCACGGGCGAGCGCATCCAGATCGCCGCGAGCCGCGTACCGCGCTTCACGGCGGGCAGCGGCCTGAAGAGCGCGGTGAAGGGCCGCTGAGCCTGGCGCAGCCGTTCGCGCAGGCACTGGCCGCTCGGGTCGCCGAGCGCGAGTCGCAGATCGTGCTCGGGCTCGACCCGGACCCGGGGGCGCTGTGGCCGGGCGCGGAGCTCGCCGGAAGGGGCGAGGATGCTCCAGCGGACCGTGCGGCTGTGGCCGTGCTGCATCACTGCCGCGAGGTGATCGACGCGACGGCCGAGGCGTGCGTCGCGGTGAAGCTGCAACTGGCGCGCTTCGAGTTGCTCGGCGCGCCCGGTTGGGCAGCGCTCGAAGGGGTCGCTGCACACGCACGCCTGCGCGGCCTGCTGGTGATCGCGGACGGCAAGCGCGGCGACATCGACGTCAGTGCGCAGGCCTACGCGAGTGCGCTTTTCGACGGTTGCGAGACACCGTTCGGGCGGCTGTCGGGGCTGGGCGCGGAGATGGCGACGGTCAATCCGCTGATGGGCATCGACGCGATCGCTCCGTTCGTCGCGACGGCGCGCGCGGCGGGGGCAGGTGTGCTGGTGCTCGTGCGCACCTCCAATCCGGGCGCGGCCGACGTCGAGGACCTGGCTGTGTCCGGCGGCGGCGCCGTATGGGAGCGGGTCGGCGAGATCGTCGCGCGGCTCGGTGCGGATGCCCCCGGGGAGACGGGTCTCGGCGACGTCGGCGCGGTCGTCGGCGCGACCGAGCCGGCGCACCTGGCGCGCGCACGCGAGCTGATGCCGCGCGCGGTCTTCCTGCTCCCGGGCGTGGGCGCGCAGGGCGGGCGCGTGGAGGATCTCGCGCCGGCCTTCGTGCCTGGGCGCGCGGCCGGCCTGATCACGGCCTCGCGCAGCATCGTCAACGCTTATCTGGTTCGCGAGAACGGCGCTGGGGCCGCGGGAGCTGCGGCGGCTGCGCGTGCGGAGGCGGAGCGCCTGCGCGAGCAGGCGTGGGCGCTGTCGGCCTCGCCCGCCTGAGCGGCTGGGGCTGCGACGGGCGTCCGCTAGCCTGTGGTGGGTTCTGCTGCACGACTGCGGCGGGACCGGTTGGAGGTTGAAGGGAGCACACGATGATCATCACGGTCACGCTAAACGCCGCGATTGACAAGTCGCTCTCGGTACCGAACTTCCGACTCGGTCGGCGTCACCGCACGGTTGAGCAGCGCACGATGGCGGGCGGCAAGGGCGTCAACATCGCGCGTACGCTGAAGGCGCTGGGTCAGCCGGTGATTGCTACGGGCTTCGCCGGTGGCGCGACGGGCACGCACATCGTCGAGCAGTTGACCGAAGAGTCGATCCTCAACGACTTCGTGCGGATCCGCGAGGAGTCGCGCACGAACACCTCGGTGCTGGACCCGACGACGGGCGAGCAGACGGAGATCAACGAACGCGGACCGGAGGTCTCGGCGAGTGAGGTGGAGCTGTTCCGCGACAAGCTGCTCTACCTGGCGCGCGGGGCGGCGATCGTCGTGTTCGCGGGATCGCTACCGCGCGGGGTCGAGCCGGACCTGTATGCAGGCCTGATCCACGATCTGGAGCGCCTGGACGTGACGACCGTGATCGACACCGACGGCGAGCCGCTGCGCCAGGCGGCGCGCGCCGAGCCGCACGTCGTCTCGCCGAACGTGCTCGAGGCCGAGGAACTGGTCGGGCACGAGTTCGCGGGCGAGGAGGAGCGCCTGCAGGTCGTACGCGAGATCGCGGCGATCGGCCCGCGCGAGGCGATCATGACGCTGCCGGACGGCTGCATCGCACAGGTGCTGATCGACGGCCACCCGCAGGCCAAACGCGCGCGCATCGAGCAGCGGGCGGAGCCAATCGCCCGTCGCGGCTCAGGCGACGCGTTCCTGGCGGGCTACGTGGCGGCGCGCTACGAGGGACGCCCGCCCGACCACTGCCTGCGCCTCGGCGTGGCGTGCGGCGCGGAGTCGACCGGGCGCCTGGAAGCCGGTCTGATCGACCCGCGCGAGGCGCGGCGGCTGATGGGCGACGTTGAGCTCTCGCCGGTTGAGCTGCCGGCGCAGGTCAGCTGATCAGCTAAGACCCTCGCGCGTCGGTCGTCGACATCGAAGCGCGCGGTAGCTGGCGCTAGCGGCCGTTGCTGCCGACGAACCTTTGGCCTGCTGCGGTCAGTCGCCAGGAGTTCGGCCCGCCGCGCCTCTGTCCTGGACCGAAATTCTCGATAAGCCCGGTGCCTGCCAGCCGGCACAAGAGCTTGGAGATCTGGCCCTGGTCCACTATCCCCGCTTGTGCGCCCACCTCACGGTTGCTCAGGCCAGGCTCGGCGGCAATCGCGGAAAGCACCATCACAGTGCGGTAAGTAATACGCACCCTTGGCCGGGGCGCGGGGTCGCTGGTCTTGCTCGGCACCTGTTGCTCGGGCGCCGCGCGGAGTCGGCGCCGCAGCTCGAGATCGGCCACGCTCGCTCCGCGGTAGGGGAGCGAGATAAAGCTCATCATTGGCCCGGCGAGGTCGACGAGCCTGTTCCGCCTTGGTTTGAGCAGCCGGGCTTGGACCACGCTCAGGATTCCCCCTACAAGCGCTTCAGAGGTAATCGCCGGCGGGCCCTTGCCTTTGCGTGGACGCCCGCTATCGAGCACGCTCGCGAGTTCCCGCACGATCTCCCGGCGGCGCGCGACGATCTGTGGTTCAGGTGAGCTCGAGTGGACGAGGCACAGACGCGCCAACTGCGGCTCGCGATCGAAGAACTCGAGCAGCGCGTGTAGCGCGACTCGAACGCGGTCGAGCCAGTCCTCCTGAGTCGCCCATCCCTCGAGCGCCCGAGCGTGCGCGAGAGCGACGGCTCGGTCGACTGCCGCTAGCAGGCAGTCGCCGCGGCCGTCAAACGACTGATAGAACGTTCTCCGCGAGACACCGGCGAGGCTGACCACGCGGGCCACTGTCACGCGCTCGACACCGTGCTCATCAACGGCGATCGCCATTGCGGAGAGTAGGCGCCCGCGTTGGAAATGGTCTACCTGCGGATGGGTTGGACGACTCCTCTGTGGCTTGCGGGTCGCAGGCTCGACTCGCGACGGCCTCGTCTGGCTGGCGCTGCCGCTCATGTGAGTAGTGAGTGGGCTCGAGGGCCCGTAGTCGCTTTCCACTTGGCGTGTCGACCGTTCGGTTCTTTATGGGACGTAGTCATGACTCCATGTAAACGTTCGCCGTGCCTGAGCATAATCGCAGCGAGACGCGGGCAGGATCGGCTAGAAGGCCCTGGCTAAGCGGAAATGCGACCCCGTGATGGTAAACCGCGTCCGCCTTCGATAAACAATAACATCGTGGTTATCAAGTACGTCGTCCCGCGCTGATGGCGGCTCGCAGCGACTCGATCGTGCGACTGGTCGGATCGCTCGGCGATGCACCCGGGGTTGCTCGAGCGACGCCGCCCGATCCCCTCATGGCGGCGCGCTCGGAGAAGTCCGGGTCCGCATCTCCCTCCAGCGCGCACCCGGGCGGCCGGTGCCGCGGCTCGTTCAGTTGCGGGTCGCGGCACCTGCCTCTTTCTGCCTGACCCCTGCGGGGCGTGCATGCGAGTCTGAGCAACCGGTTGTTGCCTAAGTACTCTGCGTCTCGAGCGCCGCCGTTGCCGTTTATCGGCATCGCCAACCGTCAATGGCCACCTGCCTGATCGCCGATGCACGGCGCGGCGGCTTTGCTCTACGCTATCTGTGCAATGGGAGCGGAGAGGGACGCGCACGCGGCTCGGATGCAATCGCCGGTCAACTGGGCTCTGCTGGGCCTTGTGATCGACCGGCCTAGCTACGCCTACGAGCTGGCGCGACGCTTCGAACGAACATACGACGGCGTGCTCTCGCTTTCGAGCGTTTCTCACGTCTATACGGCGCTGACGACGCTGAAGGAGCGGGCGCTGATCGAGGAGATCCCCGGAACGCGCACCGGGCGCCAGCCAAAGCCTCGCTACCGCGCCACCGCGAAAGGGCTGCTGGAATACGGCGATTGGCTGGTCGACGAGATCCGCGAGGATCGCCGCCGCCAGCGCCTGTTCGTGCTGCAACTGTCGAGCTTCTTGCGCGATCCCGAGGCGGCGATCGGGATGCTCGATCGATACGAGCAGGCGTGCCTGCAGGAGGTTGCGCGAATCCCGCTCGTCCCCGCGAGGGACTGTGCGCCGCCCGATGCGAGCCATGTGTTGCTCGCCAGGTTGACGGCCGAGGAGAGTCGCCTGGCGCTTGGGGCAAGGCTGCAATGGGTCCAGTTCGCGCGCGGTGAGCTGAGGGCGCGTGCAGATGCACAGGCGTTGCGGCGATGAGCCTGCTCGAGCTGCGGGACGTCGTCAAGCGCTATCGCGACGGGCGTTCCGAGCGCGTCGTGCTGCGCGGGGTGTCGATGGCGCTCGAAGCCGGTGAGCTCGGCGTCGTCTGGGGTCCACGCGGCGCCGGGCGCTCGACGTTGTTGCGTGTCGCCGCCGGGCTCGAGGCGCCCGAGCAGGGCATCGTGCTGTTCGCGGGCGTCGATCTCGCCGCGAACGGTGAGGAGGTGCTCGGCGATGGCATCGGCTACTGCCATAGGTCACACGGCTCCGGCGGCTGGCAGCTCGTGCTCGACCAGGTGATGGTCTCGCTGCTGGCGCGTGGCGTTGCCCCCGACGCTGCGCGCTCGAGCGCCCATGCCGCGCTGGAGCGCACGGGGGCGGCAGAGTGTGCAGGGCTGCGGCTCAATGCGCTGCGGGCCGGCGAGGCGATCCGCGTCGCGCTCGCCCGGGTGCTCGCCCTCGAACCGAGGATGCTCGTCGTCGATGAGCCCACGGCGGGCGTCGAGGCGGCCGAGCGCGACGGCATTCTTTCGCTGCTGCGCTCATTTGCGGACGACGGGGTTGCGGTGTTGGCGAGTACCGGCGAGCCGGCCGGGCTCTCAGGCACCGCGCGCAGCTGGGTGCTCGGCGAAGGCGAGCTGCGCGGTGCGCCGGTCAGCGAGCTTGCGCCTGTCGTGCCGCTGCGCCGTGCCGCTGGGCAGCGCCCCGGCGCCTAGGCATGCTCGAGCTCGAGGGCGTCGTCAAGCACTACAGCGGGGCGGGGGAGAGCGTTCGAGCCGTCGACGGCGTGAGCCTGCTCGTCGAGCAGGGGGAGATGGTCGCCCTGCAGGGTCCCAGCGGATCAGGCAAGACGACGCTGTTGCTGTTGATCGCGGCCCTGCTTGCGCCCGACCGGGGCGTGATCCGCTTCGCCGGGCGAGATGTCTCGGCACTGTCGGACGACGAGGTGTCCGCGTATCTGATGCGTGACGTCGGCTTCATCTACCAGAGCTACCGCCTGATGCCGCGCGTCTCGACGCTCGAGAACGCGTCGCTGAAGCTACTCGTCGGGGGGATGAGCATGCGCGAGGCACAGGCTCACGCCGAGCCGTGGCTGCGCAGACTCGGTCTCGGCGAGCGGCTTGGCCACACGCCCGAGCAGCTCTCCGGCGGCGAGCGCCAGCGCGTCGCGATCGCCGGGGCGCTGGCGGGGGAGCCGCGACTGATCCTCGCCGACGAGCCCACCGGCAACCTCGACAGCGCTCGCAGCGCCGAGACGATCGAGCTGCTGCGCTGGCTCGCACACGAGCAAGGCGCTGCGGTGGTGCTCGTCACGCACGACGTCGAGGCCGCCGCGCTCGCCGATCGGCGCTACACACTGCGTGACGGCAAGCTCTCGGTCGTCGCTACGGCCGATGGCGCTCGCCCGGCCGAGCCGCCGCGTGGGCCCTCGCCGGCCATCGAGGACTGAGCTTGCCCAGCTCGCAGTACGCCAAGACGCGCCCGCTGCGGCCCGCTGCGCTCTTGTACATCTACCGCACGCGGTTGCGCGTGCACGCAGCGCAGGAGTTGCTCGCGGGCGTCGGTGTCGCCGTCGCCGTCGCACTGGTGCTTGCCGCGACGATCGCCGAGGGGAGCATCGCCGACTCCACGCGCCAGGTACTGCACGCAGTGATCGGCCCGGCGAGCCTGCAGTTGCAAGCGCGCGACAGCGCCGGCTTCGACGAACGCATGCTCGCGCGCGTCGAAGCGCTCCCGGGCGTCAAGCAGGCCGCGCCGCTGCTGGAGCAGCCGGCAACGGTGCTGGCTCGCGACGGCAGTCGGGTGACTGTCGACCTCGCGGGCACGGACACAAGCCTTGCTGTGCTCGACGGACTCGCCCACACGTTGCCGCTGGATGCGCTGAGCAAGAACGAGATCGGCCTCAGCAGGGCGAGCGCCAAGACCCTTGGCCTGGGCTCTTCCTCGCGGGGCGCAGAGGTCACGTTGCAACTGCGCGGACGTAGCGTCCCGCTCAAGGTCTCCGCCGTACTCGGCCCCGAAACAGCAGGCGCGCTGGCAGGTGCGCGGGTCGCCGTGATGCCGCTCGAGAGCCTCCAGCTGCTCTCCAAGCTGCCGCGGCGGATCTCGCGAATCCTCGTCGAGACCTACCCAGGGCGCCAGGCTCAGGTGCGCTCGGGGCTGCAGCGCTTGGCGGCCGGTCGACTCACCGTTGCACCTGCACGGCAGGACATCTCGCTGCTTGCGCAGGCGCTTCGCCCGAGTGATCTCGCGAGCCAGCTGTTCGCTGCGATCGGCGCATTGCTCGGTTTCCTGCTCGCTTTCAACGCGATCCTCTTGACGGTGCCCGAGCGACGTGAGGCGATCGCCGATCTCCGCCTGGCCGGCACGAGGCGCGGTGCGATCGTCCAGATCGTCCTGTTCCAGGCGGTTTGTTTGGGGCTCGCCGCGACCCTCGTCGGCCTGCTCGCCGGCTATGTGCTGTCCGTCGGAATCTTCCACCAGCCGACGGGCTACCTCGCGGAGGCCTTCACGCTCTCGGGCAGCACCGTTCTGACTACCGGACCAGTGCTGCTGGCCGGGCTGGGCGGCCTGCTCGCGACGTGTCTGGCGTCCGCACTGCCGTTGCTCGACTTGCGCCGGGGACGCGCTCGCGACGCGGTCTTCCACGAGGGCGGCGTTCCCGGTAATGCGCTTGGCAGTCGCCCCCAGCGCGCCCTGTTCCTCGGTGCACTCGCGGTGATTGCCGCTGCAACGCTGCTGTTCGCGCTCGCGCCGAAAACAGCCATCCTCGCAGGGGCGATGCTCGCGCTAGCGACTGTGCTTGCACTGCCGCTGGTATTCGCTCTCGTCCTACGTCTCGGCCGGCGGGTTGCGATCCACCGGCCGAAGCTGACCTCCTTGCCCGTCGCTCTCTCCTCGTTGCAGGCAACGACGCTGCGCTCACTCGCGCTTGCGGCGACGGGCGCGGTCGCATTGTTCGGCAGCGTCGCGCTCGGAGGCTCGCGCCAGGACCTGCTTCGTGGGATCGACTCGTTCGCCGCGAGCTACGTCGCCGACGCACCGATCTGGGTCTCCACGCCGGGGGACAATCAGGCGGTCCAGACGTTCGTACCGGGCGATCGGGCTGGCGTGCTGGCGAAGGTCCCTGGGGTTGCGGGCGTGCGGGCGTTCCAAGGAGGGTTTCTGCAGTTCGGGGCTAGGCGCGTCTGGGTGATCGCCCGCCCGCCCGGCGGGAGCCGCGAGGTGCTTGGAACACAGCTCGTCTCCGGCGATCGGCGTGTGGCGAACACGCGTTTGGCTGAAGGCGGGTGGATCGCCCTCTCGGCGCAGATCGCAGAGGAACATCACGTCGCGATTGGTGGGACGCTGGCGCTGCCGACCCCCACTGGCGAGCACCGCTACCGGGTCGCGGCGACGACGACGAACCTCGCGTGGCCACCCGGGGTGATCTTCATCGGCAGCCGCGACTACTCGCAGGCGTGGGGTACCGCTGCGCCGACAGCGCTCGCAGTGCGTTTGAGGTCAGGGGTTCCGCCGGCGGCTGCGCGCGCGAGAATCGAGCGCGTCCTCGGACCATCCAGTGGGCTCGAAGTCGCGCTCGCCGCCGAGCGCGCGTCGAAGATCAACACGCTGGCAGGCGAAGGGCTCGGCCAGCTCAGCCAGATCTCGACGCTGCTGCTGCTGGCGGCCATCGCGGCGATGGCCGCAGCGCTCGCCTCGAGCGTCTGGCAGCGGCGCGCAGCGCTGGCAGGGCTGCGGCTTCTCGGCGTCAAACCCAACCGGCTGCGCCGGATCCTGCTGCTAGAAGCTGGGCTGATGCTCGGCGCGGGGTCTATCACGGGGGCGCTGACCGGCGTGTACGGTCAACTCGTGCTCGACGGCTATCTCAAGCGCGTCACGGGCTTTCCACTGTCGCACCTGGCTGCTGGCACTCGGCCGCTCGAGATCCTCGTGCTCGTGCTCGTGCTCGCGTTGGCGCTCGTCGCGATTCCCGCTTGGATCGCCTCGAGGGTCTCACCTGCCTTCGCGCTCGAGGACTCCTGAAGAGCCAATCGTGAGCGAGCCTGCGCAACCGAGTCCCAGCACCGCCAGCCACGGTGCGCGCCATGTGGCGATCATCGCCGACGGCAACGGGCGCTGGGCGCACGAGCGCGGATTGCCGATCGCCGACGGGCATAACGCCGCCGCGGACACGCTCAGGCAGCGCATCGCCGATGCGATCGAGTTCGGTATCTGCGAGCTCGTCGTGTACGTCTTCTCGACCGAGAACTGGTCGCGTCCCGCAGGGGAGGTCGCCGATCTGATGGAGATGTTTGCCCAGCGCCTGGCAGTCGAGGCGCCTGACCTTCATCGACAGGGCGTTCGCGTGCACTTCCTCGGCCGCCGCGAGGAGCTCTCCCGGCAGTTGATCGCAGAGCTCGAGCGCGTCCGCGAGCTGACGGCCGAGAACCAGACACTCGAGCTCTACCTGGCCTTCAACTACGGCGGGCGCGCGGAGATCATGCAGGCTGCGCGTCGCTTCGACGGCGGCACCGAGGAGGAGTTCAGGGCGCTCCTCTACGCGCCGCAGATGCGTGATCCGGAAGTGATCATTCGCACCGGTGGCGACCAGCGGCTATCGAACTACCTGCTCTGGCAGTCTGCCTACTCAGAGCTCGTCTTCCGCCAGGAGCTTTGGCCGGATTTCACGCGCGAGAGCTTCCAGGACTCGCTGCGAGACTTCAACGACCGCCGCCGACGCTTCGGAGGTCGTGAGGAGGAGCTTGCTCAACGTCCACAGTGACCTGTCCGCCGCGAGCCGTCCGTCGGGGCACCTAGCCGCGTTCACGGACCTCTGGTCGCAGGGTCGCATGCTGCTGGAGGCTTGGGCAGCACTGCTGGTCGCGAACATCCGCTACTGGCGCACGGTCGCGCCGACAGTCGATGCTCAGATCGAGCACTGGCGTGCATGCGCCGGGACGATCGCCGACACGTCGGTGCGCGCACTCGCGCTGTCAAAGCTCGACGGCGAGCGCTTCAACGCCGAGGCGGGGGCGATGCTCGCCACCTTCGCGCCTGCAGCGCATCGCCCGAAGGTTGTCGAGGCGATCGTCGCGCTGCAGCTCTTGTTCGACTTGCTCGACGGACTCTCAGAGCGTTCAGCGGCCGAGCCGATCGCCGATGGCGAACGGCTCTTCGCCGTTTTTACCGATGCCCTGAGCAGCGAGTCGCCCGCGTCCTCCAATCCCTCGCTCCCGGCTCATGAGTACACACAGCAGCTCGCAAGCGCAGCCCGACGCGCGCTGTCAGATCTACCCGCCATGCACGCCGTGGTTGGATCGGCACACGCCGCCGCCTCGCGCGCCGCGGACGCCCAGATCCACATGCACGCCGCAGCACAGCTGGGAGTCGATCAGCTGCAGCGATGGGCGGAGGCATTCGGCCCAGAGACCTCTCTGCCGTGGCGCGAGCTCAGCGCCGGCGCTGCCTCCTCGGTGCTCTGCGTGCATGCGCTAATCGCGGCGGCTGCGGACTCGAACACGAGCCCGACTCACGCTACGGAAATCGACCGCGTCTACCTCTCGATCTGCGTTCTGTTGACGCTCCTTGACAGTCTCACCGACCATGAGCAGGATGCGTACGACGGGAGGCTCGGCTACGTCGACCTCT
>Ga0193716_1002618_pt1 | contig 10068 bp, 8 predicted proteins | sample U2c1metaG_FD_145901 | JGI IMG/M metagenome (GOLD analysis project Ga0193716, IMG submission 145901) | Soil microbial communities from a riparian zone of the East river system, Colorado, United States - U2c1 | ecosystem: Environmental > Terrestrial > Soil > Riparian zone | place: USA: East River...
GCGCTATGGTCTGCCCCGTACTAAACTTCAGAAGGGAAGAGTGGCCGAGTGGTTGATGGCTCCAGTCTTGAAAACTGGCGTACCTGAAAGGGTATCGGGGGTTCGAATCCCTCCTCTTCCGCCATTCAGTCTTCTGAGCCGTTCTCTCTGCCTCGACAAACTAGAAACCGGCTGAAATCCCCGCAAATCGCTGCTCCTTAGACACACTCTTGTGTGCAGAGAAGCGCGTCGCCGACGAGTGTCCGGGCGTTTGGCGTTTTTCTCCAAAGGCAGTTTTGGCAGGTATTGGCGGTTCGATTCTTCCTCCAGCCCCCACCATTACACACATTGCGCATCTCATTCTCCGGTCTGACCCTTCAGCCCCAGCCAGAACTAGCAGTTTCTTATGTGTGGTTTAGAGGGGTGGACGGCCTCGCTCAGTTAACCCGCACAACCCTCTATGTCTCAGTTATGTCTCACTCGCATCGCAAAGCCACAATCGGGTTCACTTTACTAGCAGACCTGGCTGGCAGCAGAGTTGCTATAAGCGCAACGAGGACTAGCAGCAGCGTCACGATGAGCAGATCGATCTCAGGAACCTCAAAGCCAATTGCCTCGAGGTCGAAGTCGAGCTCGATTTCGGAGAGGATCTTGAGTTGCTCGCCGAGCATTCGCTCATCCCAGGAGGAGTTCTCCGTCAAGCGGTTGTCGGCGATCAGGAAGGCCATGCGTTGTGACTCGGTAAGATGACTCAGCCGAATAGCTGGCACGGTGTCCCACCCTAGCTTGCGCGCGGCCAGGAGTCGCCCGTGGCCGGCGATGACCTTATGCTCGTCGTCAATCAGGAGTGGGACGTTGAATCCAAATGACTCGATGCTCTGAGCGATCTGGCGAATCTGTTTGTCGCTGTGAACTCTTGGGTTTCGTGGATCGGGTTTCAGGGATGTCGTATGGAGGTAGGTAACTTCCAACGGCGTTGTCGACGATTGCATTCTTCGCTCTCCTTTCGGCGCCCACTTACCGAAATCGGATAACTCGATTAGGAGGATTGACGCTAAAACACCGATGAATATTGGACAAATCTCAGATGCGAGTAAATGTAAGATCTTATCCGTTCCGAACGAATCCAGGCGCCGAGTCCGAGAGAGCCGCCTAACGGAGAAGTGATCCAAGAAGAGCTTGGCACGCGAAAGCACCTCTGTCCCTTCCTCTACTGGAACAGTAATGAGAGGTAAATGACCTGCGTTCGACAACCCTCGTTGAGCTGGACAACACCCTCAAAATTTCGATAACAAACTGTTTTAAATAAACGGTTCAGCTCCCGGGAAAAGCTCGGAATCAAACTTGAGAAATTGCTATGAGGGTCTGTACGACCCTCAAGCAGCTGAAAGTGATATCAGCTAACTCGCAAGGTTCTGCTTTCCCCATTCGAGTGGAAGGTTCCGAGTAAGCCTGTCGAATGTAAGATCCACGGGCTGTCTCCCCTCCAATATCTGCTCTGTAAGGGCTGGCGAAAGTGCAGCGCAGCGAAGCATTCGCCGCGCATGGATCTTGCTAACACCGGCGGACTTTGCCAGATCTTCCATTGTTACGAGCTTTCCACGAACGATCTGATCAGCCCAATGTCGGGACCAAGCCACAGCTTTCGTCAGTGACGAAATGACTTTCGCTTGGTTTGGTTCGCCATTTTCGAGAACAAGTCGGACCTCACTCCCGCGACGTTTGATCGTAAGTGGTACCGCGAGACGAAACGTCTCTGAGGTCACGCCTACGTTGGACCTATCTCCCAGCAATTCGCATTGAAGCAAATCACCTCTCATCTCGACATCAATTTCAGTCTCGCGGACCACGACGCGAGATACGATCTGGCGAATCAGTTTGGCTGATTCTTTGCTGGTGACGTCGGATAAAAGCTCTGCCCGGTGCTGTCCCGCAGCTACGAGTAACCTCGTCTCTTTGATCGACAGTGAATTGAATCGCTTCGCAAGATCAAGTTGATTTGAAAGCAATTCCCGAATACGGCCGGCCACCAATTGCTCGAATTCAATAGCGGGCAAGCGTTGAACCGTTGCGCTGGACCTATTCGCCGCCTTCGAAGTGTAATAGGAATAGCGACGGCCACGTTTCGATGAGTGCGTGGGAGTAAACCGATTCCCTTGCTCATCGAATAGGACGCCGAGTAGAAGGCGTCCAGACGCAATATTGTGAGAGGTCCGCCGCCTTACGCGATTGGAAGCAAGAAGTTCGGCCGCCTGCTCCCACGTCTTTACATCAATAATGGCCTCATGCCGACCTTCATACAGCTTGTCCCCGTGTCGGGTTTTGCCGATATAGACAGGGTTGCTGAGCAGATGATAGAGAGTGCCCCTCGATAGCACCGCGCCACCTATATTACGACCGGCGGTGGTCGTTCTACGCTTGCTACGGTATCCATTGTCCTTCAGATAGTCGTGGAGATCGAATACGGATCCGAGTCGAATGTATTGCTCGAAGATGTGACCTACCTGTTCTGCTTCTACCTCGTTTATGTGAAGTTGACGGTCCTTGTGGTCGTAGCCGAGCGGCACGATGCCGCCCATCCACATTCCCTTCTTCTTTGAGGCCGCCACCTTGTCCCGGATGCGCTCTCCTGTCACTTCCCTCTCAAATTGAGCAAAGGAGAGAAGGACGTTCAAGGTTAGGCGGCCCATTGACGTCGTCGTGTTGAACTGCTGGGTAACAGATACGAAGCTGACGCCTTTACCGTCGAACGTCTCGACGATCTTGGCGAAGTCGGCGAGAGAGCGGGTCAGGCGGTCTACTTTATAGACCACAACGGTATCGATTTTGCCTTCTGCTATATCTTCGAGCAGCTTCTTTAGGCCGGGCCGCTCCATGTTCCCGCCCGAGAATCCACCATCATCGTAGTTGGCAGACAGAGCGTGCCAGCCCTCGTGCTTTTGGCTCAGGATGTAGGCCTCACATGCCTCCCTCTGAGCGTGCAGTGAATTGAACGATTGTTCAAGACCCTCTTCGGAGGACTTCCGGGTATAGACCGCGCACCGGCTCGGTTTCACGGTTTTCTCCCTTTGGTTCCGAAGAAGGCCGGGCCAGACCAATGCGTTCCGGTGATTCGACAAGCTATCGGAGAGAGACTCTTGAATACTTTGCCTTCATACTCGAATCCTTGCTCCACAATCAGAACCTCGTGAACTTTTCCCTTCCACTCACGCACAATGCGAGTGCCAGCTCTGAACTTCTGGGGCGCGCTGATCGCTTCTTTGAGGTTCCGTTGGGCCTGTTCAGTTAGACCGCCATGTGAAATCTCCTGTAAGCGAAAAGCAAGGATCGGCAACATGAGTTCCCGGCGAAGACGTGGCGATGGTGGGCAACTGAAATTCTCCTGCCAAAGCGCTCTTAACTGAGCCTTACCAAGCGAAGGCAATTTTTTGAGTAGCTGGTTTGATGACTCAGAGAACATGCAGGTACAGTGACGCTCTGCCCGTGCAAAGAGTCAAGCATTGAAAGTCACTGAGAGCGCCGCAAAGGAGGACTGCAAAGGTATTCGATTTTTGGTTGCTAAGGCCGACCATGCCCATTTCGTACACCGCCATTTCGTCTTCTCTTTTCAACTTATAAGCTAGATATTGGCCAAAGTGCCCTCTTTTAAGAGAGGGCACTTTGGGAACGAAGAAATCACTTGCACCGGCTTCGATAAAGTCTGCAGGTGCACCTAGATTCTGAATCTGACGCGAGTACGGAGAGGCCGCGATCAACACCGGATAGCATCCGGGTTCGCTAGGGGTCATAGAGACGCAGAAGCGTGTGCCGGTTACTCCGGGATTTCATCGAACATCTGCCGCGAGTGCCCCGGCCTCACGTCTGAAGCACCCAGTAGCTTGCATCCCAGGCGCACCAGCAGGAGGCCTTGAAAAGGCCAGCGTCAGCAATGAGGCCTCGGTGAGTGTATTCTGTGCGAGTGTCGAAACCAAGGAAAATTGCCCTCTCTGAAAGCTCCTGAGACCGCCGTACTCTCGCGTGTCGATCGCCGTGAATTTATCAAAACGAGTTCTCTGGCCGCTGGTACGTTCGCGTTTGGCGTGCCTACACTTTTGCGCGGACAGAATCTCAACAGCAAGTTGAACGTTGCCTGTATCGGAATCGGCGGGAAAGGTCGGAGCGACACTGATGCCTGCGCCGGCGAGAACATCGTCGCGTTGTGCGATGTAGATTCAGGTTCCGTGGCTTATGAGACTCAGGCAAGAAAATATCCGAGCGCGAAGTTTTACAAAGATTTCCGGCAGATGCTGGATCAAATGGGTAATCAGATCGATGGGGTGACGGTTTCGACGCCGGATCATATGCATGCGATTGTAGCTTCGATGGTAATGAAGAAGAACAAGGCCGTATTTTGCCAGAAACCGCTGACGCAAACGATCTATGAAGCGCGCTATTTACGGAAAATGACCCACGAGAGAAAACTTGTTACGCAGATGGGCAATTAGGGTAGCGCCGCGGACGGTTTGCGCCGCGCAGTGGAGACGATTCAGGATGGACTCATCGGACAAGTGCATGAAGTTCACGTCTGGACGAACCGCCCGGTTTGGCCGCAGGCAATGGAGCGTCCGGCCGGAGAAGATCCGGTTCCCGCGACATTAGATTGGGATATCTGGATTGGGCCGACTCAAATGCGGCCATATAAGGGCAGCCGCAAACCAGAGGATCGAGATGGAATTTACGAGCCGTTTAACTGGCGTGGCTGGCAGGATTTCGGAACCGGTGCGCTGGGCGACATGGCCTGCCACACGGTCAATATGCCGTTTCGTGCATTAGATCTCGATTACCCGACCGAAATCGAAGCGATGCCTTTCGGCCAGATGAACAAGGAATCGTATCCAGCGCAAAGGTCGCATTCCCCTCGAGCATCCGCATCTTTTCCACCATTACAGAAAGATTGAGCACGATGCGGTGACACTCTGGTGGTACGACGGCGGCCAGCCTGACCCGACAGCCCGTGGCCGACATGACCTGAGCAACAAGCCGCCAATCGAACTGAAGGCCGACATCGTGGCGCTGCAGGGCAAGGTTCCCGATAGCGGCTGTCTGCTGATTGGTGACGGATGTTGGCCCGGAATGATCTGGTTGCATCCATGACTTTCAGAGCTGGGATGCGTTAGGTGAACCGGAATCTTGAGCACCCCTCTGACTCTGATTCTATGGAATGCATCGGTCCTGGAAAACGGGGATACGGAAACAGCGGTTAGTTTCTCAAAATCCGACTTTACGGGCACGACGGCGGATTGGCGCAATCCTCGCTGGAGCGAAAAGAGGTCGATGAGTGCATTGCCCTGGATTCACCCGTTGAATTTGTTGGATGCGCTGCTCTTCATCGTAAACGCGATGCTGGAGGAGCTTATTTTCCGCACCGCAGCTCGCACATCCTGACCCTCGACCTTGACGATTCCCTACACGCTGGAAGGCGGCAGCACGATGCACTCCCCGCTGCGTCCGGCCTGCAGAGCACCAGCCAGGCTAGAGGAAGGCGTGCCTTTGGGGGCACGCCTTTGGAATCGTGATGAAGTTAGGATTGAGGTGGGGTACTGCTCGGAGGATAGTAGCGCACAGACATTTGAACAGAGCTGTCGGTGCCCCAACTACCCGCCGGATCCGAACCTAGGTTGATCAGAGGCGGGCTCACGTAATAACCAGAGTTTGTTGAGATATTTAGGACCTGCGGCGTTCCCCCTGTCTGCTCTGGCAGTGTGACTTCGAAGGTAATCACCGGATCGGAGGTGCTGGAAATCATTGGGTCGTAGACGGAGAAGTACATGTTCAACCCCTCCCCGCCCCAAGAATCTCCAATAATCGCACTGCCATAGGGCGCTAATGTGGCGCCTTTAAGTCCCGCATCCTTTGGATCCATTGCGACGTTGAGCAGTTGGTAGCTTTGATTCGATAAGGTGACATCAACCGAAGACGTTGCACAACCGCTAGTCCCGGTGTAAGCCGTGAGAAAACCCCAATTGCCAGCTGCTTGGAAGAATTCCAACGGTGGATAGCCGCTAGTTTTGTCAAAAATGGCGGCCATCACGTCGACAGGATCCGGATACTTGGTTTGGTCGCTCCTGTCACCGACCCAGTATGCGAACCACATTTGCTGTCCAAACTGGTCTCCGGCAGACACGATCGTCTGACATTGTGGCGGAATATCAGGGAGCGGGGAGTTATTATCTTGTACCTGTATGTACATCATGTACTTTCCAGGCATCAACATCTGGATGCTTGCCAGGGAAAAGCCGGGCTGAACTCCACTAACAACTTGATTGTACGTATCCGGCTGCCAATTCAGCGAATCAGGGCCAGTCGCATTTATCAGTGCGTATACTGCGCTCAACTTTCCCCAATCGCTAAGAATTGCGCTGAACATTTCCCCGGTTGATGTCAAAATCGCGGTGAAGTTGGCGAGAAGTTGATCCCAGTATTGGCTTATCTGCTTCTGGAACGGGTCGGGTGGCACTTGACCGGGTCCAGAGGTTACGGCCGTGGTTATATTGATGATGCACTGAAGCAGGTTTCCGAAGATCGCGAATGGGTTGAGTGGGAAATTAGCAAAAGGAATAGATTCAATAATGGTGTAAAAAATATTATCGCAGATCATCCAAGCATGACCATTTACGTTTACAGTGTCCTCAAGCTGCAAGAGTGAGATGTTGCCGGAGACCATAGCTTGTTGGGCGCTGAATACTCCACCGTGAAGAATTTGGTAGTTAATGAGCAGAGTTTGGGTTGCTGCCACGGCTTGCAGCTCAAACGAGAGCTGCGTGCAAACCGCACCCCAATCCGCCTGGGAGATATCTTCTGGGCACGAGATGCCACTTTCAATCTCCACTCCCCAAGAAGCGAAGTTAGCTGTGAAATCTAGGTTGGTATAGGTCGCCCTGAGATCACCCGTGAAATAGCTCTGCTGATTCAGAGTCTGAACAATATACGCATAGGCTTTACTCTGACCTTCCGTTATTTGGAAGTCGGAAAACGGTTGCGGTCCTGCGGTAGCAACTGGCGTCAGTGGATCTGGTGGAAGCTCCGTAACATAGAAATCGGACGGGGGGGGCGCGACAATTGCATTGGTGGTGCTTGATGCGATGTCGATGTATTGACCACCGAATGTCGCACCGCTGACACTCGCGATGCAATCCTCACTAACTGTCCACTGTTGGTTCAGAGGCAGAGGCTGGGTTTGTGTCATCACGAACAAAAGATTATTGCCCCCACTGACATCTCCAGTGGTCAGTACGCAACCGTTATTCTCTGACATGATGCGTCCATCTGGAGTGATCATCCAGTTTTGGCTACCCCCTCCGGAAGCCGGTTGCCACGTCGCTAAAGGCAAGTCTTCAATAGGCACAGCATCTAGAAAGACGCTGCCCCGGGCCTGCGACCATCCTTGGATGAGATTCCACTGCTGCATGTATGTGACCGGCATTGGAAGATTATCGGCATACTGCCAGATTTGATTCGGGGATGGTGTTGTCGGCACGTTAATCAGAGTCAATGTATATCCACTCTCTGAATCACCGACTGCGTTGATCACCATGTTGTTCTGTTGGTTCTGGAGCATTCCGTTAGATAAAATCCATTGCTGTGACGAATCTCCAGTGGAAAGCGTGCACAATACGATTGCATTCGAGGAGTCGATCCCGATAACGAGATCTGACCCTAATCCACTGATGAGGTGATTATCGGAATCGAGCGTCCACAACTCGTTTGCTCGTCCCCCGGTCCACGGATAAAGGATGATTGGAGTTCCCGGGGAGCTGTTGTAGCCATCTACATTTAGCCCATAGGAACCAACGGTGTTAGAACTTAAAGCACTCCAGATAAAGAAGCTCGACATAGACATTTACCTTTTCTGTGCTGGCGGGTCGCACACGACTACGCGCGAACGACTCGGATTAACTGCTAAACGACGCAAGGGACGCCGTCCGCGAATGGATGTTGGGAGAAGTTCTGCAGCGAGGAGGTGGCCTAAGCGGGTGACATTCAGAAGATTGAACGCACTATCCCGCTAAAGCCTTTTGTGCGAAAAGAATAACATGGCCTCGGACTCATCGGCTATCGCAGCGGCCCATGACGCCAACTTCGCCGCTTGCTATGCCGCCACAGCCACAATTCTGATGTCGCGAACCATTATCATCGAGGAGGCCCAAAGCAGTTTGCACCGGACTCAGGTGTTCTGAGTAAATAGATACCTAACGATGCAAAAACCTTAGACGGTTCTGAAAATGCACAAAATGCGTTTATCGATACGGTTCTGTACTTTCAAAAATCAGATGTGGTGCAGCCGGATCATTCTCAGACTATTGACAGTCGCAACCACTCTCGCGACTGTATTCGGAAATGGTTGCGGTTCGGGCAAGAAGGAACCGCCAGCTATGCCCCTTCGCCACGTCCTCTTTGTAGGCGACAGTTTCACGCATGGAAGATATCTGCCCGTGCGCCTCTACAACTCCGGTGGAAGCCAAAATGCAACCATAGGATCACCGTTGGTAGTTGATGAGAATTATGGCGCTACCGGCGCTCGGCAGGAGAGTACGGCAGAGTATGGGCCGTACGGCGGAATCCCAGGCATCTTCGCAGAGCTTGCCAGCGAAGCGGGCCTCACATATGACGTGCACATTGAAGCTATTTCCATGACCAGCTTACACAACAACTATGTTGCGGCCTCTGCGGTTATCGACCAGGCAAAGTGGAACGCAGTCGTCCTTCAGGAGCTTAGTAGTCGGCCGTTGCCTTACGATTTAAGCGGAGACCCAACAAGCGATCCGGAAAGCTTTTGCAAGAGCGTCCAAACAATCGAAGCGGGTGTACACGCAGTTGCTCCGGGCGCCAATATCTATCTGTACGAAACATGGCCGCGCGCGGACCGTGCTCAGCAACTGGCGGGAAGTACCTCCTCTCCTGGCTACTCTTCGGCGTACCAGATGAGCCTGCAAACTCTAGGCAATGCCAACCACAATGCATACTACTCAGCTGCGGTGCATGATGGTGCTATCGCCGGGGTGGCTCCAGCGGGAGATGCCTGGACTCGCGCTTGGGCAGAGGGAGTTGCAAGCTCCGATCCTTTCATCGATAGCTCTCCACTGCCATCGCTGTGGTACGGATTCAATGCGGTGAACGAGCCGACGATTAAGGCGCCCGACTATCTTCACCCCAGCATATATGGCGCATATCTCGATGGTCTCGTTCTTTTTCAGGAGATAACGGGTCGGGACGTGCGAGTCTTCGGCGCTAACGAAGGAGCAGCGACAGCACTCGGTATTCCTAGTGTTACAGCAGTGCAATTGCAACAAATTGCCTGGGAAACGGTAACACAACAGAATCCAGCCCCAATCGATCAGGTCACGGACCCGTGCACAATCACTCACTAGAAACAGGTGGGGCTTCGCCTACGCAGCCATTTTAGCAACCCAACTATGACATCTTAAACAGAACGGTGAGACCAGCAATTTTCATCATCGGAGAAGCGACGTGGAGATTCGCTACATGCAGCAGGGAAAAGGGCCCATATGTGGAACCGCGTTTCTCAAGAATGCTTCTAGCGGAGCGCAAAACCCTCCGCGATCAGCCTGCCAGTCAGATTATGGCCCTTTCGAGCCCAGCCTTTGCCCGACAATTTCTTGCGCTCCGGCATAAATCTTTCTTTCCGCGATCCATCCGGGCTGGCGAAGTTCCCGGTTGATGGGTAGCAACTTTCGCAGTCGCGTGTCGTCATTCGAATGTACCGGAAGATCACTTCACGGGTTCGTTCGTGATTCCGCAAATTAAGCTGAAAGATTGGGCGGCAGCGCAATAAGCTGAGGAGCGCGGCCAGAGGGCAGCCCTTGTCTAAGAACAATTCCGGATATACCGGCGATCCGGAAATTGGCAGGCGTCTGAGTCTTAATGAGCGCTAAATCTATAGCGCCGTATCGACAGTGCTTCGGGTGCGGAGAAGTGCGGTTACCGGGTTGCCGATAGGAAGCAGTGTGGATACGGCGATTTGGACTAAACCGTATGGGGATTGGGCAGGGCAATTGCTTTATGGGGATTCAATGCAGTGCAGCAATTTCG
>Ga0193716_1002619_pt1 | contig 10067 bp, 2 predicted proteins | sample U2c1metaG_FD_145901 | JGI IMG/M metagenome (GOLD analysis project Ga0193716, IMG submission 145901) | Soil microbial communities from a riparian zone of the East river system, Colorado, United States - U2c1 | ecosystem: Environmental > Terrestrial > Soil > Riparian zone | place: USA: East River...
CAACTGGATATCGATCGTATAAGTCGTCGCATAAGCATAAGAAGGGAATTCCATCATGGTGAAATGCGGAACATTTTTCTCGATCACCTGGACCTGCGCGCCGTTGGTGGCGCGGATCCTCCAGCCGGTGTAAAGCGCCCCCGGGGCCAGTGTCTGGATCCCGACCAATGAACCGATAGAAGCCAGGGTCGAGTTACAGTCAGAAGCCAGCAATGAGGTCGTGATCTGAGGGTAACCCTCGTCGATACTTCCGTTACAGTTGTCATCCACACCATTATAGGCAATTTCAACAGCACCCGGATTAATAGCGGCGATGCTATCGTTACAATCGGTATTATCGGTTACATAACCTGATTGTGCGCAACCAGTATAATTTACAGACTGATTACCATATCCGTCTCCATCTGCATCCTGATAATAGGTCAACGGAGCAATTATAGCTAAAGAGGCGGTATTGCTGAGTGCTGCTATACATGTGCCACTTGTAACCACTACACGGTAATAGGTAGTAGCAATCAGGTTGGTAACCGTAAGGCTTGTCGCCGTATTTGAGATATCAGTTACATTTTCAGAGAAATCTGCTACAGGTGAAGATTGCCATTTTGTAATGCTGCCTACCTGTCCGCTCAATGTAAGCGTTGTGCTGTTTATACCTGAGCAAACGGTCGTGCTTCCTGATATTGTTCCACCTGCCGATTGCGGTAAAACCTGCACCGTAACGTTTTGCGTCGTATAGCAATTGTTTGCGGTGACCTGGAATGCGTAAATTACATTCACAGGATTTTGTGTCGTATTGATTAAAACTTCATCAGGATTATTGCTTTGCGAAACAGTCACGGCCGCATTGCTGATTCCCGACACAGCGGCGCGGGTCCATGTAAAGCTGGTTCCAGCAGCAGCTGAAGTCGGCGTGTAGGTAAAATCGGCTCCGCTACAGGTGGTAGCGTTAAGCGGGCTTGAAAGCGAGGCCGATAAAGAAACGTTCAGGTTCAGATCGTCAATTCGCCAGTTTGCTGTTCCTGATGCCGGTGATCCGGTACCGTTATAACCATAGATTCTGTAAGTCACTTCCGTACCGCTATTTCCTGAAGAAGCAATGAGGGCCGGAGTATATTTAATCCAGGTTGAATTCGCCGGAAGTATTCCCGATGCGAGGTTAGAAGCAAAGTTGTCCAAACTGGAACGCAAGGCGTATCCTTTCGGTCCGGTGGAAGTTTCGCGGGAGCCAAAATTAATTCCCGTCAAAGTGGCTTTATAGCCAGTGGCCGGAATAATTTTGAATTCAAAATAGGCTGACATAGCCAATGACAACGCTCCAATTCTTGCCGCAGCACCAGCATTGTTGCCGCCGGATGCGCCGGTATTGTTAGAAGCGCTTACGGCAGTTATCAGAACGGTGGTCCCATTATTATTGCCCTGTGTCAATGGCGAAACTGTTAGATTTGGAACAGCGGCACCTGACGGACTTGCTGTCGCAAAATCCCAATTGACAATATTGCTGCCACAGGCCGAAACAGTAATGTCGGCCGTAATTCCTGGCTGTATCAATGAATAATTCGCGGCTTCGCTTCCTGTCAGGGAAAGATTTACGATAATGTCGTTTCCAATAGTTGCTGATGCAAAAGTGGCCGCAGGCGAGACGGATACATTTCCGGCATCGGTTGGTTCAACGCCTGATAAAGTTCCCGTACTGGAAAGCGTTGCAGCAGCAGACCCATCATAAGGTTTTGAATTGGCAATGGCGCCTGAAACAGTTATTGGCTTTTGCGAAACCGCAGCATTCAGGTTTGTTACTGATGATAAAGTATAATTTCCCGAAAGCGCACCTGTCAGCGAAAACCCGCTGAGCGAAACCGGTTTGTTTGTGCCAACATTCTTATTGTTGAAAACAGCGGCGGCAGTACCTGAAAGTGCCACGTTAGCCTCTTCGCCGGCAATGATTCCGTTAAGTGCCGGAGTGCCCGTCAATACTGCTAAAGTAGTTGCATCATATATTTTATCTGAAGCCGAAAAACCGCTGATTGTTAAAGGCAAAGGTGTTATATCTGCAGTCAGTCCTGAAGGCTGCGTAAAAATGTAATTAGAAGCAGATGTGCCACTTAAAGCTAAATTTGCACTGACAGAAATGCTGTTGCCAACACTTGCGACGGCAAATGTCCCGTCTCCGGAAATAACAACATCGTCCGAACCCACAATTCCGTTTAGGGTGGCGCCACTTATTATGGCTGAGGCATTTCCGTCATACGCTTTATTATTTGCGACAGCATTCCCGACGGTCAGTGTTTTTGCCGTGATGTCTGCCGTGATGCCGGATGGTTGGATCAGCGTATAATTGAATGCATCAGACCCTTCTATCAAAAATCCGGGCGATACAGGAATCGCAGTCCCGACATTAATTGATGAAAATGTTCCGTTTGCCATTAAAGTCACCTCATCCGAACCTTCGACACCGCTTAGCATTCCTGATACAAAAGCGAAATTATTCCCGTCATAAATTTTATTGCCTGCGACAACAGAGGTAACCGTAAGTCCTTTTGGGGTAACGTTTAAAAACCGTATTTCAGCGGCAGCTGCTTCATAGGCAGCGTCTCCAGATTGTGAGGCAGTAATGGCAGTGGTACCGACGCCAGTAATCGTAACCACATTTCCTGTCACGGTAGCAACATCAGCATCAGAACTGGTATAACTTACCGATAGCCCGGAAGTTGCTGTAGCGGAAAGATTGAAATCGGCGCTGCCATAGATAACATCTTCCAAAGAATCGAAAGTAATTGTTTGCGGCAGCAGTGCCTCCGCAGATATTGTTGCAGTCAAGCCAGTGGGCTGAGTAAGTGTGTAATTCGACACATCTCCCGTGATAATAGAAGTTGAAGTAACCGGAATGTTGACGCCAATATTAGCTGTAGCGAAAGCTCCGGTACCTGTTAAGGTTACTTCGTCGGGAGCAACAATACCAGTCAGGGTGCCGCTAATTATTGCATCTGTATTTCCGTCAAAAACTTTATTCAATGCAACGGCATCAGCTATGGTCAGTGCTTTTGGCGTGATATCGGCAGTAAGGCCTGTGGGTTGGAGCAGGTTGTAATTTAACGCAGCATCTCCTATCAATACCGAATTTGAAAATACAGGAATAGACGTTCCGACAGAAGATCCGTCAAAGCTGCCCATAATGCTTAAAATGATATCATCTGGAGCAATCACACTGCTTAAGGTTCCGGAGATAGACGCTTCTGTATTTCCGTCATATTCTTTATTGTTTGCCAACGCGAAAAGGATTGTAAGGTCTTTTTTAAAGATAGTCGCGGTCAAACCTGAGGGTTGTGTTAAGGTATAGCTTGTTGCATTTCCGCCTGAAAAAGTAAGGTTTGTTGTTATCGGTTTTCCAGCGCCAGCATCTGCATTTGCAAATTCACCACCACCACTGAGTGTGAGATTATCACCATTTACGGTCCCTAAAAGCGTTGCACCCGTTATTGTTGTGCCCGTAGTCCTGTCGTAGACTTTATTATTCGCGATTGCGCCTGATACAGTCAATACCTTTTTGCTCACTGTGCTTGCGGTTGTCGCAATGCTAGCAGATGTTGCTCCTGTAGATGCTAAAGTGATGTTGCCTGAATAAGTGCCGAATACTGTAGTCGCGGCGAGCCGGACATATATTGTTTTGGAAACCGTTCCGGAAGAAGGGATCAATGCCTGAGAGGCCGCATAACCACTGGCACCGCCTGCAGTTTGGGAAATTTCGTATCCTGCCGGCGCCGAAACCAACATATTTGCGGTCAGGTTTGCGCCAGACGCTGTAAACGTGGCGGGCGGTGTGGATGCTGTTCCGTATGTTGTATTTACCGCAGATATTGTTCCGATGGTAGTAAGAGCAGGCGTACTGGCACCGCTGGCTTGCATGCTGAAATCATCTATAGCTACGCCATTGTCTGAACCGCCTGCGTCGTTAGTAACCCATTGGATCCCGAAAGCCACACCATTTCCAATGTTAAGTCCGCTAAGCGTGAATGAAGTTACTGGTGTTACGGCGCCGCTTCCGTTTGTTCCTGCAGCAGCTCCGGCAAAATCTTTTGCATTTAAGACTGCATTTGCAGACAAAGCCCCGGTCCCGGTTGCATCCCAGCCGGTTGCATTTCCTGCAAATCGCCACTGTTTATAATTCCATGCAAAGGTCAGAGAAGTGATTGCGACACCGGTATTGTTGACAAAACTCACCTTATAAGTGACTGTAGCCGATCCGGAATGTAAGGCGCCTAAGCTAAAATCTGAACCGCTCCCATAGGCATAGGGCCCGCCTGCAGTGCCGCTACCGGTACCCTGTCCATTGTAGGCAGTTCCGGTAGAAATTATCGTCCATCCTACAGGCAGGGAAGATGCCGCAGTTGTTGCATTCGTAGGGTTATAGGTATTAAAATTGTCTGCCCTTGTATAGGGCAAAGTGCCTATACTAGCTTGTCCCCAGGAGGTTCCTGTAATTGATAAAAACAGAAAGACATAAAGTACTTTCAATAGAGATTTTTGTAAGATTGATTTCATTTGTTAATGGTTATTGTTTTGGTCGATAAAATTATCCTGAAATTTTAATCGACTGGAAAAGAGTAGGTTATGGATTGGTTAATAAAATGCAATGTTGCAATTGGTCGTATTTATTATGCTATTAATCGGCGAATTGCTGTTTTTGGAAGCGGATTTCCTGTTAATTTTTTCAATTAAACCGATAGATTTTTTTTCCTGATCCAGATACTCAGAAAGCATAACCATATGATAATTTTAAAGATAAATTCAGGTCTTCTCATTCTGCTACCTTGCGCCGATTTAAAACTATTGTGATGACATTAAAAACTACCCTGAAGAGAATCCCTTTATTAATTTGTCTTTTATTTTTTATCCAACAACACGCATTCTCCCAATGTTTCCAAATTGAAAGCATACTCGTCGATGCTTGCGGCGTACAGGAAGGGCTCAATGAAATGGTACGTTTGAAGGTAGGAAGTACACCTATAAATACAACGGACCTTTCGGTTTCCTGGCCCAATAATCCATGGCAGGGGCTTGTGCAGAATGCGGTCACGGCTTCAAAAGTCGCTACCTTAAATGCAGACATCCTGGACGCTGGAGGCTGTGGCCAATTGATCGAGCCCACAGGGGGAATACTTCCTGCCAATGCAACGGTGATATTGGTTACGAGTTTTAATTTTGACACCGACCTGAATTCTTTCGGTCCGTTAACGGATACGATTTATATCCTTTTCCAGAATAATCCTTCCACGGCATCAGGTCACTTTGCCAATTCCGGAGCGGGATTAAGAACGCTAACAATTTCATTTGGCAGTTGTACCGATACCGTAACTTACGACCGCTCGCTGCTCATCGATACAAACGGAGCGACGGTTGCCGCAGACGGTGCAATCGTATTGTTTAATCCTGCGGGCGTGCCGACGTATATCAATAACGGCTGTTCGGCCCCGGTACCTGCGTTTACCGTTGACGCTGGTCCGCCAGTTTTGAATGCGTGTGCGGGAGCGACTCTTGCATTAAGCGGTTCTGCCCAGGGCGCGCAAACGGTTTTATGGTCGGCTCCTGGTGGCAGTTTTTCAAATACGGGGAATTTATCCACCAATTATATTGTAGATCCTTCGGCTTCCGGAAATATTGCGTTGACCTTAACTGCGACAAACAGTTGCGGCGCCACCGTTACAGATGTGATTATGATAAACATCGGAAACGGGGTTGTTCCGAATTTCGCCACAGCACTGACACTTTGCACGGGTTCTTCCGCCCCGGTTTTGAATACGACTTCACCAAACGGAATTATTGGGATATGGAATCCGGCAATAATCAATAACACTTCAAACGGAACCTATATTTTCACGCCCAATGCAGGCCAGTGCGCCAGTAATGTGACGCTGAATGTGACGGTGACCAATAGCATCGTCCTGGATTTCGCCACAGCGATAACACTTTGCACGGGTTCATCTGCGCCAGTTTTGAATACGACTTCGCCGAACGGAATCGTCGGGATATGGAACCCGGCAATAATCAATAACACTTCAAGCGGAACTTATATCTTCACGCCAAATGCAGGCCAGTGTGCCGGTAATGTGACGCTGAATGTGACGGTGACCAGCAGCATCATTCCAAATTTCGCCACAGCATTGACGCTTTGCATCGGATCATCCGCCCCGGTTTTGAATACGACTTCACCAAACGGAATTATTGGGATATGGAACCCGGCAATAATCAGTAACACTTCAAGCGGAACCTATATTTTCACGCCCAATGCAGGCCAGTGCGCCAGTAATGTGACGCTGAATGTGACGGTGACCAATAGCATCGTCCCGAATTTCGCCACAGCGCTGACACTTTGCACCGGATCATCCGCCCGGGTTTTGAATACGACTTCGCCGAACGGGATTGTCGGGATATGGAATCCGGCAACAATCAATAACACTACAAACGGAGCCTACATTTTCACACCCAATGCAGGCCAGTGTGCCGGTAATGTTACTCTGAATGTGACGGTGACCAATAGCATCGTCCCGGATTTCGCCACAGCGATAACACTTTGCACGGGTTCATCTGCGCCAGTTTTGAATACGACTTCGCCGAACGGGATTGTCGGGATATGGAATCCATCAGTAATCAGCAATACTTCAAACGGAGCCTATATTTTCACGCCTAATTCGGGTCAGTGTGCGGCCAATGTAACTTTATCGGTTGCAATCCAAAGCTTAAGTTTTGAAATCGTTCAGGATTGCAATGGTGGCGATTTGCTTTTGCAAACTTTTCCGGTTTTACAGCAATCCGGGGATATTACCTATGAATGGACCAACGATTTGGGGAATATAGTAGGAAACGATTCGGTTCTGAACGTTACTGATTTGTTAGACTCTACAACAATTTCGGAAGTATTTCCGCTATCCTACCAACTTACCATTGCTTCCGGCGGGTGTTCTGAAACCAAAAGCACCAAAATCTACGGTATCTTTTGCGGCATCCCAAAAGGCATTTCACCAAATGGGGATAATAAAAATGATGCGTTCGATCTTACTGGCTTAGGCGTAAAAGAGCTTAGCATTTACAACCGTTATGGAACAAAAGTCTACGGGCGGACAGATTATACCAACCAATGGAGCGGCCAAACCGATAATGGGAATGAATTGCCCGATGCTACTTATTACTATGTTATTACAATAAATACCAACGATATCAAAACAGGATGGGTTTATATCAACAGGTAATGTAATGACCTGTTTTTAAATTGTTTATCGAAAAACATTCTCCGTGCCTTAACATTAAAATAAAGATTCAGTGACTGTTTAGTAACTATTTCATAAATGGCTAAAAGCTTCCCGATTTTGTTTATGGAGTAGTTTTGTGCAGTCAAAACAGAATTCGGATATGCCTATTAAAAATTACACTTTGCACCATTCGGTTATAAAAAAAACAATCAACAGGAAAAGTCATTTTTTGCTACTGATACTTTTGCTGGTTGCCGGGTTTAAAACCAACGCACAGATCTACTATCACAATTTTGGTACGACCGGCATAACGGCGCATCCATACAATGTGGCGCCAACAACAGCAGACATCCATTTTTCAAATTCTTCCTGGAGCAATAGTACAGGGGCGTGGACGAGTACGACAGGGGCAACGGGCGAAGCCATCCGTTTGACGGCGGCGACAGCAGCAACGATAATGCTGACCTTCAACATCGCAGCAACTTATCAGGCCGACATTGCGTCTTTTAATTTCTGGGCGCAACGCAGCGCTCTCGGCCCGCAGAACTGGAGCATGACCATAAACGGGATAAATGTGGGCAACGGAACAACAGGAACAGTCGGCACAGCTTTAGGGAACACAATGGTAGCCAATCCGGTTTTGGGTTTAACGGGTACGGTTACTGTTGTCATTTCCTTAAGCGGAAGTACAGGAAACGGAACTTTGCGGCTCGATGATTTTACGCTTAACGGAAGCGTGACTTCCAATTGCAGCGGGGCTGTGGTTACTTCTTTCACACCATTAACAGGTCCGCAAAATACTTTGGTCACGATAAACGGAAGTGGTTTTTTGCTTGGATCGGGAACGTCGGCTGTAAAATTTAACGGTATTAACGCAACGAGTTTCACAGTAATTTCAGACAATGTCATCAAAGCCTATGTGCCTGCCGGAAACGCTGCCGGAAACATCAGCGTAACATCCAACAGCTGTGAGGGATTTTCTGCGACCGCTTTTACAGAACTTGTTTCTTCTTCTGTCGGGAATTTTTCGAGCGATATTTACATCACAGAACTCTATGATGCCCAGGCAGGAGATGGCGGTGTCATTGAGATATACAATGGTACCACTTTCCCGGTGAACCTTGCGGGTTACTTTATCCGAAGGTATGGCGATATTGGCGGGCCAACATTCTACACCATCAATCTTACAGGAATTATTCCCCCGGGCGGCATTTTTCTGGTCGGCATCGGAACAGGAATCACGCCCTGCAGTATTGTCGAGAACCAGCATTACGGCACGGGATTCAACTCCAATGATGAATTTCAACTGTTCAACGGGGCGAATATGATCGATGTGGTGCACGCACCGGTTAATGTAGGTTATTCTGTAGTGCTTAATCCCAATGGAGTCGCGCCTAATCCCGTTTTCGTTCCAAGTGACTGGAGCACTTCGACAACCGAAAGCTGTGCCAATATAGGGACCTTCAACCCCACAGTAAATACGCCGCCAACGATAACCAATCCTATAAGCAGCGTCAGTTGCGAAAATAATACGGCAATATTTTCAGTGGCGCTTGCGAATCCCCCGGGTTTTACTTTCCAATGGAAAACGCTGAATGCATCAGGAGCTTGGGTGAATGTTACCAATGGAGCACCTTACTCCGGGGCAAATACCAATACACTGACAATCAATCCGACGCCGGCCTCTTTTGATGACAATCAGTATTATTGCCAGATTACTTCGGCCGCCCATACAATCGTGAGCCATGCGGCGCAATTGGAAGTGACTGCACTGACTGCCCCAAATTTTCCATCGGCTTTGGTCATTTGTAGCGGCGATGCCGTACCTTCTTTAAATGCGCTTTCACCAAACGGCATTGCTGGAACCTGGAATCCCGCGATAATCAACAATACCACTAGCGGTACTTATATTTTTACACCGAATCCCGGTCAATGTGCTTCCAATGTGACATTTAATGTAACAGTGAACAGCCCGGTAGTGCCAAATTTCGCAACAGCACTTACTATTTGCAGCGGTGACGCGGTTCCGGTTTTGAATGCGACTTCCCCAAATGGGATTACCGGAATCTGGAACCCGGCCACGGTGAGCAATACCGTTAGCGGCAGTTATATCTTTACACCAACCGCCGGACAATGTGCTTCCAATTTGACTTTGAATGTGACAGTGAACAGCCTGGCCGTCCCAAATTTCGCAACTGCACTTACCATTTGCAGCGGCGACACAGTCCCGATTTTGAATGCAACTTCCCCAAATGGGATTACCGGAATCTGGAACCCGGCCACGGTCAGCAATACCGTTAGCGGCAGTTATATTTTTACGCCGAGTGTAGGTCAATGTGCTTCCAATGTAACTTTGAATGTGACAGTGAACAACCCGGTAGTGCCAAATTTCGCCACAACATTGGCACTTTGCAGCGGCGATGCTGTTCCGGTTTTGAATGCAACTTCACCTAATGGAATTACTGGAACCTGGAATCCTGCAACAATCAGCAATACGGTAAGCGGCAGTTATATTTTTACGCCGAGTGTAGGTCAATGTGCTTCGAATATAACTTTGAATGTGACAGTGAACAGCCTGGCCGTCCCAAATTTCGCAACTGCACTTACCATTTGCAGCGGCGACACAGTCCCGATTTTGAATGTGGCTTCGCCAAATGGGATTACCGGAGTCTGGAACCCAGCCACGGTCAGCAATACCGTTAGCGGCAGTTATATCTTCACACCAAATCCCGGGCAATGTGCTTCCAATTTGACTTTGAATGTAACGGTAAGTAACCAGGTGGTACCCAATTTTGCGACTACGCTCACTATTTGCAGCGGCGATGC
>Ga0193716_1002620_pt1 | contig 10059 bp, 6 predicted proteins | sample U2c1metaG_FD_145901 | JGI IMG/M metagenome (GOLD analysis project Ga0193716, IMG submission 145901) | Soil microbial communities from a riparian zone of the East river system, Colorado, United States - U2c1 | ecosystem: Environmental > Terrestrial > Soil > Riparian zone | place: USA: East River...
CACGTTGCGCTCGATCGGCGTCATGCGCGCCATCTCGCGCGTGAAGCCGTGCGCGTCCAGCATCTGCTGGCAGTAGTAGTCGATTAGATCCGCCGACTCTTCCGCGTCTCCCATCGACTCGAGCCTGCTCTTCCCCACCTCGACACTCATGATCGCCGCCAGCTCGAACTTCCGCTCGCGGATGAGCTCCGCGGCGCGACGCAGCGTCGCGATACGGTCCGACACGCTGAGCGACGCCCATCCCTTGGCCGCGGCGCGGGCGGCCTTCACCGCGAGATCGATCTGCTCCGGCCGCGCGGTGTGGAACGTCCCCAGCACGCGTGAGGTGTCGATCGGCGACGTGTCCACAATCTGCTCGGCGGTCGTCGTCACCGCCTTGCCGTCGATGTACATCGGATATTCCTTGCCGCTCGCGCCGCGCACGCGCACGAGCGCCTCATCGAACAGCGCGTGAAACGGCTCGAGGTCGACATTGGCCGACGTGTACGTGATCTTCGGAAGGGTCGCTGCGGTCATATCACTCGAATGGGAGATCAAGCCGTTGCCAGCGCGCCGACAACGGAATCGTCGTACGCGACGCGGAAGCGCGTCACCAGCTCGTCGATCTGTGCGGGCTCGATGATGAACGGCGGCGCGAGCATGATGATGTCGCCGTCGACCCCGCCTACGTGTCCCGTGTTCGGCCACACCACGAGCCCCGCACGCTGCGCCGCCTCTGTCATCCGCTCGGCCACCTTCGCCTTGCGCGGAAACGGCGCGCGCGTATCGCGATCGAGCACGAGCTCCACACCCGCGATCAGTCCGCGCCCACGAACATCGCCGACGTGCGGCAGATCGAGCAGCGCGGCGAGCTTGTCGTGGAAGACGCGCCCCATCGCGGCCGCGCGATCAACCAATGCGTGCTCGCGGAGGTAGCGCAGCGTCGCGAGCCCCGCGGCGCACATGACCGGATGATGCGAGAAGGTCTGCGCGTGCATCAGCGAACCGGAGCCGCGCGCGAGCACATCGATGATGCGACGTGGCGCAGCGACTGCGGAGAGCGGCGCGTAGCCGCCGGCGATTCCCTTGCCCATCGTCATGATGTCCGGCACCACACCGTACGGCTCGAGCGCGGACCAGGTCCCCGTGCGCCCTGCGCCGCACGCCACCTCATCGGCGATGAAGAGCACGTCGTGTCGATCGCAGATCTCGCGCACGTTGCGCCAGTAGTCTTCTCGGGGTACCGACGCACCCGTCGACGAGCCACCAACAGGCTCGGCGATGAATGCGGCGATGCGGTGCGCGCCGACCTCGAGGATCTTGTCCTCGAGCGCCATCCCCGAGCACACACGGCACTCCGCGTCGGCGCCGCGGCACGCGCATCGATAGGCGAGCGGCGCTGACACGCGATGCACGTCCACGATCCACTCGCGAAAAAAAGTGGCGTAGTGCGGACGCGCGGAAGCCGAGAGCGCGAGAAGCGTGTTGCCGTGATAGCCTGGCGCGAGCGAGATGATGTCCTGCTTCTCCGCGCGGCCACTCTCTACCCAATATTGCCGAGCGAGCTTGAGCGCAGCTTCGACGGCCTCGGAGCCGCTCGACAGAAAATAGATGTGATCGAGCTCGGCAGGTATGAGCGATGCGAGCTCGGACGCGAGCGCTTCGACGGGCTCATTGGTGAATGCGGTGCCGTTCACGTACGCGATGCGCGTCGCCTGCGCCGCCATGGCCTCGCCGATCGCGCGTACGCCGTGCCCGATGTTCGCGACGAACGCTCCGCCGCAACCGTCGAGGTAGCGTAGACCAGCTTCATCCCACAGGTAGCACCCTTCGCCCCGCACGATCGCGGGGAAGTCCCGGGTCAGCTTCCGGTAGAAGACGTTGCCGTCTGGATAGCGATGCGTGGCCGCGATCGGACGATTCCTGGGGGGGAAGAAGGCTAACTTATCGCTCCGACGTGCCGGGAAACAGGGTCAATTCCGCTCTAAAACCACTCGGCGGCACGGCTTACGCGTTCCACCCGCGTCCATCTTTGCTGGGAGGTTCGAATGCGTAGTGTAGCCACGCTCATGGCCGTCGTGATTCTGTCCGCCGGTTGTCACAATAGCAGTGATCCGGGCGCTGCTCCTTCGCCGACAGCATGTGATCCGTCGGTGAGCACCTGCCCGACCACGCCGCCTCCGGGCAACACGGGCACGGGCCAGACTCCGCCCACTTCGACGCCGACGAACCAGCCGCCGACTAACACTCCTCCGGCACCTCCGGCGCAGCGGTAATTCGGGCGACGACGTAGTACAGAAAGAGCCCCGCGCGAGGTGCTTGCGCGGGACTCTTGCTCGGCGCCTGGACGCACGAAACCGGGCGAGCTATAGCGCTGGTCGCATCGGCAACACATAATCTGGCCGGATTCCCCTCGCCACGAGGTGTGTATGCGAAGGACGTTGGCGCTGGTCGCTGGAGCGCTGCTGTTTTCCGGCTGCACTCCGAACGCCATGATCGAGTTTCTCTATCCGACGTGCAAACAGGAGCACACGTCGTGCGAGGACGAGAGGAGAAACAAGGCCAGAAATCCGGACCCACCCTGGAAGACTGACACGAGTCACTGGTCGGGGCACTTTCGGAACGCGGATACGATCGGCGTTCATTTTCCTCGCATGCCACGCGTGGACACGATCGTCGTGCCGGATACGTTATATCCGCAAAGCAATTCCGACTCGCCGCGCCGATGACGCGAACGGCGACTTTCGTCGCCTTCACCTGGATTAGAATCAACAACGAAGACCCGCGCGGGCTCACGCCTCGCGGGTCTTCATTCGTAATCTCAGCAAGTCTTCGTTGGAGCGACCGCTAAACGACGCGACGTCCCGTAATCAGGCGAACCAAGACGACGACGATCGCGATCACGAGCAGAAGATGGATCAACCCGCCGGCGACGTGAAACACGCCGAAGCCGAGAATCCACAGAATGAACAGAACAACGGCTAGTGTCCAAAGCATAGTCCGAGCCCCCGCTCAAGGGTGAGTAGTACGACGCATTCATAAGCAACACGCGTACCGCTGGGTTCGAATCGCTCTTCTGCCGCGCGCGATCGCGACTTAAGTGCCTTGCCGCGCGATGTCCGTCGCCGTACAATCCCGCTCGACGCAACTCCTCCCCACACTCCCACGCTCATGAGCTTCCTCCCCCCACGGTGGGCTCTCGTCGCATCCTCGTGCCTTCTCGCGGCACCGAGCATCCGCGCGCAGCAGGCCAGGCGCACGCTCACCATCGCGGACATGCAGCGCTTCGCGGAGGTCAGCGATCCGCAGCTCTCCCCGGACGGCGAGTGGATCGTGTATTCGGTGGCGACGGTCGATACTGCCCACGATCGATCGGCCGGCGACATCTGGCTCGCACGCTGGGATGGCAAGAGCAACAGACGCATGACGTGGGACTCGGTCGATGAGCACTCGCCGCGTTTCGTCGGCAACACGCGTGCGATCTCCTTCCTCTCCGCTCGCGGAGACAGGCGCGACTCCGATCAGCTATGGCTCATGCCGCTCGATGGAGGCGAGGCACACAAGCTCACCGCCGTGCGCGATGGCGTGAACGACTACTCGTGGTCGCCCGATGGAAAGCGCGCGGTGCTCGCGCTCGATGATTCTTCCGTCGACGTTGACAGCGCGCCGCACCCGATCGTCATCGACCGCTACCAGTTCAAGGCGGATGTGCAGGGCTATCTCGACCACCATCGCACGCATCTCTGGCTCTTCGACGTCGCGTCCGACTCGCTCACGCAACTCACGAGCGGCGACCACGACGAAGGCATGCCAGAGTGGTCGCCCGATGGATCGCTGATCGTTTTTTCGTCGAAACAGCAGAAGGATCCGGATCGAACCGACAATTGGGACGTCTACGTGATCGCACCGACGCCGGGAGCCACGGCGTCGGAGCTCACGCACAACGATCTCGACGACGATGATCCGCAGTGGGAAAGCCGCGCCGTCTGGAGCCCGGACAGCAAGGAGATCGCTTTCCTGCAGGGCGGGCCGGACAGCCTCATCTACTTCGCGCTGCAGCGCCTCGCCGTCGTTCCTGCCGCGGGCGGTCCGGTGCGCGTGATCTCGCGCGCGCTCGATCGGAGCTTCGTGCACCCCGCGTGGTCCAGCGACGGAAAGTGGATCTACGCACAGCTCGAGGACGACGGCTCGATGATTCTCGCGCGCGTCGCTCGAGACGGGAGCACGATCCAGCGATCGCTCGATGGTCGTCGCAGCGTCGCCGCGGTCACGACGGGCGGATCACACGTCGCCATCGTGCAAAGCACCGTCACGCATCCGGATGAGCTCTTCGCTGTGTTCGGCGCGAACGCCGACAGCGCGCGACAGATCGGCGACGCGAATCCCTGGCTACGCGAGATTCAGCTCGCAGATCAGGAACCGATCACCACGAAGAGCACGGACGGCACGGTCGTTCACGGATTTCTGATGCGTCCGGTGAGCTACCGAAGTGGCGAGCGCGTGCCGACGCTCCTCCGCCTGCACGGCGGTCCGGTATCCCAATGGGAGAACGGATTCGAGCTCTCCTGGCAAATGTTTGCCGCGCACGGATACGCGGTGGTGGGGATGAATCCGCGCGGCAGCTCGGGGCGCGGCTTCGAGTGGGCGAAGGCGATCTTCGCGAATTGGGGCGAGAAGGACCTGCAGGATGTGCTCTCGGGCGTCGACTACGCCGTTGCGCACGGCATCGCGGACCCGCAGCGACTCGGCGTCGGCGGCTGGAGCTATGGCGGAGAGCTCACGGACTACGTGATCGCGAGCGACACGCGCTTCAAGGCGGCGATCGCGGGCGCCGGCATCGGCAACGTGCTCGCTGGCTTCGGCACCGATCAGTACGTGCGCGAGTACACGCAGGAGCTCGGACTTCCGTGGAAACATCTCGACGGCTGGCTTCGCGTGTCCTATCCCTTTCTCCATGCCGATCGCATCGTGACGCCGACGCTCTTCATGGTCGGCGACCAGGACTTCAACGTCCCGCTGCAGAACTCCGAGCAGATGTACCAGGCCCTCCGCTCACTCGGCGTCGAGACTCAGCTCGTGATCTATCCCGGCCAATATCACGGCCTCACGCGCCCGAGCTTTCTCGCTGACCGGCTGCAGCGCTACCTCGATTGGTACGGCGCGCATCTCGGAGCGGGTGGGCACTAGCGCCTAGGGCTCGAGGCGCTACTCCCACCCTAACGCTATTCCCTACATCGGGTCGACAAAAATCGTCGAATAGTTCCTGTTCGCCTGCACAACGAGCTTCACGTACATCTTCTGATGCGCCGCGTCGTAGAAATAGACATTTCCCGCGCTTGCATCGAGATCCGAGAGCGACGCGGCCGGCGCCAGCGGGTGCCCCGAATCGTAGTCGCGCCACACTTTCACGCTCGGGTTCGTCCACGGAAAGCCGATGCGCGCGTTGTCCCCCGGCGCCGCGTCACGCCAGTACAGGCGTGGCTTGCTCGGCACCATCGCCGGCTGCAGCATGTACTTCCGCCCGCTCAACAGTGACATGATGATCGCCGTGAACGAGCCACCGGTTCCGGCCATGTTGCCGGTCACGTTGTCGTCGCGCGTGATCATTATCGGCGCAATGTTTTCCAGCGACGTACCGCTGTTCATCATGAACTGACCGTAGACGCCGTGACAGATGTACGCGTTCCAGTCTGATCGATTCGTGCACGTGTTGTCGAGGAGGAGCGGCATGTTGGCCGCCACGTGCGCTCCCGCGCTCCCGGTCACCGACCCGTCGCTGTCGAGAAACACCGCAGCCTTGTCACCATCCTTGTCGGCCTGCGGATTCTCGAGATACACGTGGTTCGCGTTCGTGAACTGCGCGTTGTCCGTGAAATTCTGCGTGTCGATGTTGAACGCATTCTTTCTGTTGTAGCCATACGCGCTCGCGGGCCGCGTCGGTGACGACACGAAGTTCACGAACTGCACGCGTTGCGCACCCACGCGCCCGTCGTAGAACTCATAGCCGCGAATCGGATACGTGCCGAGCGTCGTCGCATTGTTCGCGCTCTCGCCGATGACCACAGCGTCCTGCAGAAACGTCTCACTCGCGGCAAAGGTCGCACCGATGTCGTTGTCGGCCAGGAGCGCGTGCGCGAGCCGCAGATTGGCACCGCGCATCCACGCCCCGCGACCACGATTCTTGTACGCGGTATAGTGATCGAACGTCGTCACGGATGCCGCCGATCCCCCGTTCGTCGGATCGATGCGCGGGTCGTAGTACGTCACATCCGTGGTGCCATCGGGATTCGGACCGTCATCGACGTTCATCCCCGTCGAGCTGTTCGAGTGCGCCTTGTTGTTCGAGAACTCCGTGAACGCCGTGCGGCGTGGCCACACGGCGTCCGTGGCCGACAGCCCCGTTGGATGCAGCGGGAGCGCGATCCAGAACCCCACGCCCATCGACCCCGCAGCGACGTTGCCCGTGTAGCTGTTCGCGGGATTCGTAATCCAGAAGGTCGCGGGACGAAGATCGGACGCCAGCACCTGCTCGCCCGACACGGGCTTGCGCGCGAGAATGCCGAGATTGTTCGAGATCGTGTTGCCGTGCTCGATGCCGTCCTCGAGGAAGTAGCCGTGGCCCAGGTGGTTGTAGCAGAGATTACCCGACACGAGCGCCATGTTCGTTCCGTGCACGGTCACGCAACGATTGAACGTCTTCCAGATGCTGCTGTTCCGGATGTACTGACCGGTAACATCGCCCGCGACGTGCCAGTGGAAGGGATATCGCGCGAGGCGTGACTTCTGTCCCATCTGATAGAGCTCGATCCCTTCGACGTGCGCGATGCCGCCCTGGTACACGATGACGTGCCCGCAATAGCCGTTCGACACGCATTCATCGTTGCCGCGAATCGTGATGTTGCGCGAGAGCAGCCCGACTTCCGCCCGCTCGTCGAGCGCCGCGCCGCCGAGCGTCTGCATCACGCCCCAGTGCGTGTACTTCAGTGCTGTCGTCACCGTCACCTGATTCGCCGACGCTGTCTGCACCACCAGCGGCTCCGCTTGATTCGGATCGAAGTCGGTGGACGCGAGTACGATGTTGTCGCCGGGCCTCCAGTCGATCGCGTGCTCCGTCATGAGCTGCATCGTGCCCTTCGTCGCCGTCGCGGTCAGCCGCGTCCACACGACCCGCGGTGCACCGTGCAACTCGAGCGTGGCACCCGACGCCACCGACAACGCCTTGCTCGACAGACCGAGCACGGACTCGTTCGACTCGTCGCCGGTGAGCGTGATCGACGCGCGCTTGGTGTACGGATGCGCCTCCGTTCCGATTTGCAGTCCGCCCTTCACCTGGATGAAGTTGGCCGAGAGCGCGAGATCCGTATCCGCGAAAGTCAGCGTGCCGAGGATCGCGAGACTCTTGAGCGCAGGCGGCGAGATGTCGAGGATCATCGCCTCGCCCGCGGGCACGGTCACATCCTCATTCGCGAGCGGCACCGCGTGCGACGGCCAACTCGCGGGATCGGACCACTTGTGCGTGGACGCGGGGGGCGGGCCACCCGGATCCGTCGGGACCGCGGTATCGGTGCTGCAGGATCCGAAGATCACGATCGGAAGTGCAAGCGCAGCCAGAATTCGCGCCGGAGATTTCGACGGAGACATGGGGCGTCCTCGATGGAATGGGCGGCAACAGCGCGAGTACGACGCGGTCGACCCCCAAAGATCAGAACGCCTGCAGAGTGCGCCATAGCCGATCCAGAGGATGCCACTCAGCCCACGGCGAATCGGACAATTTGATCCACCCAATCGAAAAGGTTCGTTACGGTGTCGAAGTGGATTCGAGGCGGATAATATTCAGTTGCCCGCGTCACGCCCCTCAGGACGCGAACAACGTCGCCGACAAGGCTGTGTGCGGCGCGTCGATTGCATAGGTGGAAAGCGATGACTCCCACTATTGATGTATTCCGTTCGCGATCGCTGGCGAGAGTGGCCGGCGTGCTCCTTTCGCTCTCCGCCGCCGCCTGCTCTCACCCTGCCGTGAGTCCGGATGCGTCGCTGGCCGCCTCCGACAGCGCGCGTGCCTTCGCCGCCGCCGACTCCGCGCGCCTCGCCGACAGCACGCGCCTCGACAGCATCTCGGCACACGGCGAGATCGTATCCGAGACGCCCACGCGCGTGATCAGCTTCGAGTCGCCGTCCGACAGCATGAACTACGTGACCAATCGCCAGCTCGCCGAACAGGCGACGGACTATCGCGTGGTCGTCTCGCTCTTCGATCGCCATTTGTGGGTGATCAGCGGAACCGACACGCTGCGATCGGCGCCCGCTGCGGTCGCGATGGACTCCACGCTCGCCTACGCGGGACGTAGTTGGAAGTTCGACACGCCGCGCGGCAAGCGCATCGTGCGCGGCAAGTCCGAGAATCCGCTCTGGATTCCACCCGATTGGCACTACGCCGAGGTCGCGAAGGAAAATCACCTCGCGCTTTCCAAGGTGCCGCTCAAGGGCGTCGTGAAGATCGCGAACGGACGCAAGTTGCAGGTGCGGAACGGTGAGGTCGGGGTCATCGTCCCCGACTCCGGATGGCAGGCGCTTCCGCTCGACGAGGAGGTCGTCTTCGACGATACTCTCTATATGCCGCCACTCGGCTCCAAGAACCGCCGCATCTATGGTGAGCTCGGGAGCTACCGCCTCGATCTCGGCGATGGATATCTGATCCACGGCACGCCCGAGGAGTCGACCGTGGGCGACGCCGTCACCCACGGTTGCGTGCGACTTAGGGAAGAAGACATCACGTGGCTCTACACGAATGTCCCCATCGGCACGGGCGTCTACATCTACTAGCGATCTATTAGCGCGTCGTTACGGTGTAGTCGGGCTCGAGAGCGCCTTCACCAGTCGATACAGAAATTCCTGGCCGTCGTACAGCGACTGCACACGCATGCGCTCGTCCTTTCCGTGCGCGCGTGAGTCATTCGGATCGCCGAAGAGTCCCGACACGCCGTAGGTCGGGATGCCCTTCGCGCGCAAATACATCCCGTCGGTCGCGCCCGTCGACATCGTCGGGATGACGGGAATGTCGCCGAACATCTGCTTGGTGAGCTGCTCCACCGCTCCCATCAACTCCGGCGTGAGCGGCGACGGCGCGCTCGGCTCGAGCGGTGGCGGCGCGGACATCGTGATGCCCGTATCGCCCATCACTTGCAGCAGCGTCAGTCGTACCTGCGCGGGATCGACATTCGGCACCACGCGACAATTGATGTTCGCAGTCGCCGTTTGCGGCAACGCGTTGTTCGCATGGCCGCCGAAGAGTCGCGTCGCCACACATGTCGTGCGCAGCATCGACGCGTAGCGAGGCACCTCGGAGAGTTTGGCGGCCGCCGCGCTGTCCTTTTCGTTCTTCGCGATCGCGCGCATGGCGGCGCCGATGTCGGGGCTCTCGATCGCCGCGGTGCGCTCGAAGAACGCGCGCGACACATCGTTGAGCTGTACCGGAAAGCGATACGCCGAGAGCTTCATGAGCCCTGCCGCGAGCTGATAGATCGCGTTGTCGGGGCGCGGCACCGACGAGTGCCCGCCGCGGTTGTGCGTGCTCGCCGTGAGATTGATCGAGACCTTCTCCGTGGCCTGCACCGACTGCAGGAACGGGTTGCCGTTCACGAGCGAGCCGCCGCCGCCCTCGTTGATCGCATACGCGGCGTCGATCACCGGCTTGTGCGTGTTGACGAGCCACTCCGCCCCGTCCATGTCGCCGCCCTCTTCGTCCGCCGTGAGCGCGAGGATGATGTCGCGGTCGGGGACAAACCCCTCGCGTTTCATCCGCAGCATGTTCGCGACGAAGATCGACGCCATCGCCTTGTCGTCGCCACTGCCGCGCGCGTAATAGTAGCCATCCTTCTCGACGAGCTTGAACGGATCCGTTGTCCAGTCGGAGCGCAGCGCGGCAACGACATCGAGGTGCGCGAGCAGGAGCAGCGGTTTGCGCGCGCCCTTGCCGTGATAGCGCACGACGAGGTTCCCCTTGTCCGGCTTGGGGGTGAAGAGCTGCACATCGCTCGCGGGAAATCCCGCCGCGAGGAAGCGCTTCTGCATAGCCTGGGC
>Ga0193716_1002621_pt1 | contig 10058 bp, 11 predicted proteins | sample U2c1metaG_FD_145901 | JGI IMG/M metagenome (GOLD analysis project Ga0193716, IMG submission 145901) | Soil microbial communities from a riparian zone of the East river system, Colorado, United States - U2c1 | ecosystem: Environmental > Terrestrial > Soil > Riparian zone | place: USA: East River...
CGCGTCACACAGTTTCAAACACGTTCCTCGCCGTCGACCATCTCCCGCCCACGAGTAATGGAAATCGAGTTTGCCGGTGCGGACCGTGAAGTGACCGGCTCCTGCCACATCGTTCGCGTCAACGACAAGACCGTGCTCCTCGACTGCGGGCTCTTCCAGGGCCACCGCAGCGATGCGGACGTGAAGAATCGAGCGCTTCCGTGTCCGATCGCCGAGATCGACGCCGTGGTGTTGTCGCACGCACACCTCGACCACTCCGGACGACTGCCGTTTCTCGCAAAAGCGGGATATTTCGGACCGATTCACGCGACGAAGGCGACGGCAGATCTTTGCGAGATCATGCTGGCGGACAGCGCGCACATTCAGGAGAGCGACTACGAGTTCCTCACCCGTCACGGACGAGAGGTCAACGAGCCTTTGTACGGGTTGCGTGATGCTGCGAGAGTCGAGGAATTGATGGAGCGCCGCTCCTACGACACCTGGTTCGACGTGTGCCCGGGCGTGCGTGCGCGCTTCGTGGAGGCGGGTCACATCCTGGGCTCCGCCTCGGTCGTGCTCGAGGCGACGAGCGGCTCCGCAGTCTCTCGGCTCATCTTCTCCGGAGACGTCGGCCGCGCGGGGCTCGCGATCATTCGCGACCCTGCTCCCCCCGAAGACGCCGCCGACGCGGTGATCATGGAGTCGACGTACGGCAACAGGGATCACGAGAGCGTTGCGTCGTCGCGCGAGCATCTTGGCCGCGTCGTCCGAGAGACGGCCGCGAGAGGCGGCCGGGTACTGATTCCGGCGTTCGCCGTGGGGAGAACTCAAGAGCTCGTCTACGATCTGCAAGTGCTTTGGCGCGACAAGGCGATACCGCCGATACCGATCATCATCGACAGCCCGTTGGCGACGAAGGCGACCGGCGTCTTTGAAAGGAACACCGATCTGTTCGATCGCACGGAAGGGCCGATTCGCGAGATCGACAAACCGTTCCGATTTGAACTGCTCACGTACACGAGCAGTACGGACGAATCGAAGGCGCTCAATCGCCGCGTCGGTCCCATGATTCTCATCGCTGGATCGGGAATGGTCGAGGGAGGCAGAATTCTTCATCACCTCCTGCACGGCGCGTCGGACTCGCGCAACACGATTCTCATCGTCGGGTTTCAGGCCGAGCATACGCTCGGTCGCCGTATTGTCGAGCGTCGACCGGTCATTCGCGTGCTCGGCAACGATCTGGAGCTGCGTGCCAAGGTCGAGATCATCAACGGGTACAGCGCGCACGCAGACAGGACCGAGCTGGCGAGTTGGTTGGCGGCCGTGCGACGCAATTCGCCTGCACTCCGACAAGTCCATCTCGTGCATGGAGAGGAGGCGGCTCAGGCGGCACTCTCTGAGAAGCTCACGTCCCAGGGCTTTCGTGTGAGCTGTCCCGCGCGTCACGACAAAGTCGTCGTTTGAGCGAAAGACACTCGAGCGATCAGCTGATCGCTCGCGCGATGGCGAAGGCGGCGGCCGCTGCGAGTCCGCCGATCACGGTTGTTTGCAGTGAGCTGCGGAAAGGCCGTGCGCCGGTGAAATGGCCTTTAACGTAGCCGAAGATCATGAGTGCGATCAGCGTTACGATGACCGAGATTCTCAACGCCGTCTCCACGCTTGGAACGACGAGATACGGTGACAGCGGAATAAGGCCGCCCACGACGTACGCCACTGCGATCGTGAGTGCACTCTGAAGAGCGCGCTTCGGATCCGGTGCCTCGAGGCCGAGCTCGAAACGCATCATGAAGTCCCGCCATTGCACCGGCCGCTTTCGCATCGCGGCAACAATGGTGTCGGCTTCGGACGCGGTGACCCCATAGTCAGTGAGCACATCGGCCACTTCCTTCGCCTCGATGTCCGGCACATCGCGAATCTCCTGCTCTTCGCGCGCGAGCTCATTCGCGTAATGCTCGGCGTCGCTGCGCCCGGCGAGATATCCGCCGAGCCCCATGGCGATCGAGCCGGCGGCGACTTCGGCAAATCCGGCGGTCACGACGATGCGCGAGGATGCGACGGCGCCGGACAACCCCGCGGCGAGGGCGAACGGCACGGTGAGCCCGTCGGACATCCCGATCACGACATCGCGAACGCGTTCGCCCGCCGTAAAGTGACGCTCGATGTGCGGTGTCTGTGGCATTTCAGTTCGCGAAATCGTAGTGAACGTTCACGAGGCGGCCGCGCCAGTACGGGAGAGGTCCGGTGGACAACGTCCACTCGGCGTCGCCGGAGCCCGGCACCTGCATGCCGCTTCGGAGTGAATAGTCGGCAAGATGCGCAACCCATGCGGTGAGAACAGAGGTTCCGTTCACCTCGCGAGGGCGCAACGCGGTGAGCTGCGTGATCTCTCTACTGGGCGCGAAGTCCACATTCATCGATACCGTGGTTGTGCCGTCGGAAAGCGTTGCGTTTGCGGAGTGATCATCGAGGGAGCGCCACTTGACCCCCGCACATGGGAGCAGGGCAGTCGGATACCAGACGGCCTCTCCGAGATATCGAAGTAGCTCGCCGGCCGCCAAGTCCGGTGTACCGTGCTCGTTGGCCAGGTCGATCATTCCTCCGACCGCTGCGCGGAGCGAACCTTCGTGGTCGACGTAGGCGTCGCGGACGAGCACGGAGACGGCGGGTACCACGCGGATCCGCGCATCCCAGACGAAGCCAGGTGGACGCACGCGATAGCGTTGTGTTGCCGCAAATGCGCTCCAGCGCCGCGGGCGAATGCTGAACTCTCCCTCCCAGTCGATGCGCGCGCCGTCGATCATGTGCTGTCCGGGCGTCAGCGCGAACTCGAAATAGCGGACGACCGGAGTCGGAAGCCCAACGAGCATGGTGCGATCGTAGCGCGCGGCGGGCGCCTCAGCGGTCGGTGTTTTCGCAGTCAACCTCTCGATGTCTTGCGCAGTCTGGCGCCGCCATCTGGCGCTTCCGGGCATCGTCCGCATCAACGAAATGTCAGACATTGAAGGCGCAACGACCCGTCACTTCGCTCGCGTGAATTCGAAAGAGAATTGAGCGTTGCGGAACCGGATCATGATCTCGGAAGGTCTGTGGCACGATCTCCCGCATCAGCTCGAGCCCGCGTGCATACGCGTCCGGCGATGCGAGCTCCGGATCGAGCAACTCGAGATATCCTTTCACCACCACGCTGTCCCAATCGAAGGTCCCGCGAATTTCATCCACCTCGAATGCGCACCAGGGATTGTGGACGAGAGTCGCGAACTTGCTTCCGCGGCTGGTGCGACCATACAGCCAATTGTCCTCGAAGACGTAGTGCATTGGCTGAATGTCGACTCGGTCGCGAAAGGAGAATGCGATGCGTCCGACGTGATGCCGCTCGAGTAGCGCGCGCGACGCTTCCGACGAGAGAGCGCGAAATTCGGGACCGGTGTGCACGTCGGCGAAAGTAGGTGTCGTCATTGGAAAGCTCGGTCAAGGGCCAAGGGTCTGTTTTTCATTCCGGAACGGTGTCCACTCCGGCAGCTACCTCGAGATACCAATGTGCGGGCGCCACGAGGCGGCCGCAGTCGGCTTCGTGCTGGAAAGTGTGTAGTGGAATTCCCTACGCGGGCGCGCGTGTAGGGGACTCCCTGACAATCACGTCGGCAGACGTCGCCAAAATCTCGTGTCCATCCCGACATACGCCGCAATCCGGCCGAAGTAGAATGGTGCGTCACATCGAACCGACTCACCCCCACAGTCTCGAGGAAGGGAACTCATGTCGAATGCGTCCACGCCTGCCGACGATGCTGCTACGCTGCTTGAGCGACGTGGCTCTCGACGCGATTTTCTGCGCAATTCGGCCGTGACCGCGCTTGCGGGTGGTGTGCTTGCCGCGTGCAAAGGGAAGGTGCCAGTCGGCGAAGCTGCGGGGTCGTCGCAGACGCCGCCGGCCGCGACCCCCGGCGTCGACAGCAACGTGTCCGGTGGCACGATGCCTCCGCCCGCGCAGACTGCGCTTGCAGCGCAGCAGACGGCGGCGAATCAGATGGACGCGATGCACGAGGCGGGAATCAAGGCATTTCCTGCGAAGACGGCGGGAAAGGGAAATCAGATCCTCGCGCCGGTGATGGATGGAAAGACGAAGGTCTTCAACCTCACCGCACGTCCCATCAAGTGGGAGAATGCCCCCGGCATGATCAACAACGCGTGGGCGTACAATGATCAGGTGCCGGGGCCGCAGATTCGCGTGAAGGAAGGCGACCGCGTGCGCGTCGTGCTCAAGAATGAGCTCCCGGAATCGACGGCAATCCATTTTCATGGACTGATCGTGCCGAACGACCAGGATGGCGTTCCGTTCATCACGCAAAAGCCGATCAAGCCGGGCGCCACCTACACGTACGAATTCACCGTCTCGAATTCGGGGTCGCACATGTACCATTCACACCACAACTCGACGAAGCAAGTCGGGATGGGGCTGCTGGGCGCCTTCATCGTCGAACCGAAGAATCCTCGCGCAATCGAGCGTGCAGACATCGATTATGTCATGATTCTGAACGACAGCCAGGGTGGTTACACGCTCAACGGGAAGGGATTTCCGGCAACCGAGCCACTTGTGGCCAAGCGCGGACAGAAAGTGCGCATTCGGTTCATGAACGAGGGAATCATGATCCACCCGATGCACCTCCATGGCATGCCGATGACGGTCATCTCCAAGGACGGATGGCCGCAGCCAGCCCCCTGGAAGTGCGATACGTTGAACATCGCACCAGGCGAGCGCTGGGATGTCATCGTCAATTGCACGGAGCTCGGCACCTGGGCGTTCCACTGTCACATACTTCCACATGCGGAATCGGAGCATGGAATGTTCGGTATGGTGACTGCGCTCATCGTGCAGGCCTGACGAATGCAATCGCCCGCCATCGAGTCCGGCGCGGCATCCTCGGATGTCCCCGCGATCGTGCACTGGATCCTCGGCGCGCCCCTCTGGATGAAGCTCGCCGGGACGAACCTGCTCGTCGTCATCGCGGCCGTCGTCGCGGTTCGAACCGCGTCGGGCGACGGCGAGAGTTTCGCTCTGCTCGAACGCTGGCTGCTGGGAGCGTTGGCCGCGGCGCTGATCATCAACATATCGCTCGTGCTGGTCGCGCTCCGGCCGCTACGCACGCTCGAGCGAACGGTGTCGGACGTACGACGAGGAAACATCATGGCGCGTGTTCCGCCTTCGCTGCTCGCCGACCGCGACATGGCCCGTGTTGGAACTACGCTGAATCTGCTCGTGGACACGCTGGTCGAGGATCGGGCCAGGTCACGCGAGCTCGCGGCGCTCGTGATTTCCCAGTCAGAGCTGGATCAGCTGCGCATCGCGCACGAACTGCATGAGTCCGCGGCGCAGCAGCTGGCGGCGCAAGTGATGCAGATCTCCATTATCGCGCGCGACACCAGCGATGCGCATACTCGTGGCAGGCTGGAAGAGGTTCGGGCGATGGCGTCGGACACACTCGAGCATCTGCGCGCCCTCGCCAGTGAAATCCGCCCTCGGACGCGTGGCGAGATTTCCGGACGGCCAGGGTCGCGTGATGATCGAGCGATCGATCGTACGAGCCGGAGCGCGGCGGTGCGAAAATGGTAGAAATCATCGATGTCATGCTCGTCGATGATCACGCCATCGTGCGCACTGGCCTGAAGGCCGTCCTCAGCGGTAATAAGGACATCCGGGTGATCGGCGAAGCAGCGAATGGAACCGAGGCCGTCTTCATGTCCCAGCGCCTCAAGCCGCACGTGATCATCATGGATCTCACAATGCCGGGCGGCGATGGCGTCGCCGCGACGAAGGCGCTCGTCGCCCTCGAGAATGCCCCCAAGGTGCTCGTCCTCACCATGCACACCGAGGAAGAGTACCTGCTTCCCGCGCTCAAGGCCGGAGCATCCGGTTATCTCGTGAAGAGCTCTGCCGACCGAGAGCTCGTCGATGCCATTCACGCGGTGATGCGCGGCGAGATGTACGTGCAGCAGAATGCCGGGCGCGTGCTCGCACGCGGTTTCACGACAAAGGATCCGGCGGGCGAGGAGCGCGCGCGCTTCGAGAAGCTCACCGATCGCGAGCGCGACGTGCTCGTGCTAGTGGCGCGCGGCTACTCCGCGCCCGAGATCGGCGAGCGACTCTCGATCAGTCCGAAGACGGTCGACACGTACAAGCAGCGTGTCAACGAAAAGCTCGGCGTCTCGCACCGCGCGGAATACGTGCGAATCGCGATGCGACTAGGCCTGCTCGCGGAGGAATAGCGAAGTCGATGGTGCGAGCGCGCGATCAGCGCGCGTAGCCCATCCACTTCACCGGCGAGTACGTGTCGCCCAGCAGCTCCGCGAGTAGCTCGGGAAACATCGGCTCGGCATTCGCGCTGCTGCTCAACATGACGATCGCCGACTTCGGCCGCTCGAACGCGACCATGTAGTTCCGCCAGCTCACGTCGTCGTGCCCCTCCTTGAAGAAAGCAGGCCCGTACGGCGACTCGAACGTTCCCCATCCGAGCGCGTACGACAGCTTGATCGCATCATCGCGGCTCGTCGTGTCGAACTGCGGCGTCGGAAACTCGAACGGCGTGCGAATGCGAATCTGCGGCGACCACATCGCATGCTTGCTCGCAGCGCTCAATCCGTCGCGTCGCAACACGCCCTGAACGAAGCGCGCCATGTCCGCGATATCCGTGTCGGCGGAGCCAGCTGCTCGCGCGGAGCTCCGCTTGTTGTGGCCCACGACCGTACCGGTGGAGTCGTAGCCGAGGGCGTATTCCGTGGCGAACGATGGCTGCCAGGTCATGCTCGTTCGTGTCATCCCGAAACGATCGAAGACGCGCGACTGCATGAGCGCGCCCACCTCCTTGCCGGTGTGTTCCTCGATCACGAATTGGAGCAGGTTGATCCCTTCGCCAGAATACGCGAACTGCGCGCCGGGATCGAACTTGAAGTCCAGCTTTCCGCTCGCGTTGATGAAGCGCCAGTTCGGAAGACCGCTCGTGTGACTAAGCAGCATACGCGGCGTGATCCGCTCCCACCGCGCGTCGCCAGCGAGATCAGCGTACTTCTCGTATTGCGGCAACGGTTTCTTCAGGTAGCGCGCAATGGGCGTATCGAGCGCGATCGCGCCGTCGTCGACGAGCTGCATCACGAGATGCGCGAACATCGCCTTCGTCAGCGACGCAGCGTACATCACGGTCGTGTCAGTGAGCGGCAGCTTCTGCTCGACGTCGCGATAGCCGAACGCCGCCATGTACGCGATCTCGCCTCGATCGATGATCGCAACCGCGAGCGCCGGCACTCGCGCGCTCGTCATCGCGCGCGAGACGATGCGCTCGATTGAGTCAGGGGAGAGTCGGCGCCCATCGAGGCGCGTGACATCGTGACGAACGGACGCGGTGATCGGCATCGATGAAGTTTGCACGGCTGCGTCGCGTACGGGGTGAGGCGCGCACGCGCCCATCAGTAGCGCGAGGACGATCGACGCGCGAAACACGCGCAGTCTGGAGACTCCCACTACCGAACCTGACGCGTCGTCAACGCTAGCGCAGTCGCATGCCGCGGCTCGTACAATCCGAGCACGTTCCCGCCGGGAACTCTGAGTGCCGTGAACAACCCGTAGCGCCGCTCCTCCACCGGCCGCGTGATCTCGACGCCCTTCGCCTCTAGCTCCGATATCGTACGCGCGAGATCATCGCACATGAGGTAGAGCTCTACCGTATCCGGCGGACGGTCCGCGTCCCCCGCTTCCAGCGGATGCACCGCGAGCTCCACCGGTGGCGCGGCGAAGATGAGCCATCCACGTCCGATGTCGATCGATGCGAGCCCCAGCACGTCACCGAGGAAGGCGCGAGCGGCCGCGACATCCCTGGAATACAGCAACGCGTGCATGCCATTGATCATTCGTGCTCCCGTCGAATGAGTGTCGAGTTTCGATCGACTGGGAGCAAAAGTCAATGCACGAGAAGCTGCGTTAGTCCCCCGGCTTTGGTATCGCGCCCTGGATATCGAAGCTCGCTTCTTCGTATGCGCGCTGCACCGCGGGATACGGATAAAAATCCTTGAACGCCTCCGTGCGGACCGCGTCACCACCGCTGAAGCGCTTGATGAACGGCGCGAAATCAATCTGCTTCTGCAGACTGTCGAGCGGAACGCCCTTGAGCACCGCCGCGCGCGCCTGATCGCGCGTGAAGACGAGCAGCTCGCGCACCATGTCGACGTACGCGTAGTCGTGTTGCACATCGCCATGCCCGGGAACGATCGCCGATGCGTGCAGTGCCTTCAACTCATCGAGATCGCGAATCCAATCCGCGAAAAATGAAGTGCTCGGAAACGGGCCTGGTATCGTCACCAGATCACCCGTCAGCAGCACCCGTTCCTGCGGCAGATAGACGTAGGTGTCACCCGCGGTGTTGCCTCGGCCCGGGCTCACGACCTTCACCTGCCGATTGCCGAGATAGAGAGTCAGGCTGTCGTCGCAGATGAGATCCGGTGGCGACGGCTTCGTCTGCGCCACTTCGGGCATGAAGTCGGCGTAATCGCGGGTGACCAGCCCCCAGATCAGCCTCACGCTATCTGCCATTTTGCTGCTGTCACGCATGCGTCCCGTCGAGAGCCGCAGTCGCATGAGCGAATCCGTCGGGGCGAAGCTCTTCATCTGTCCGAAGTACGTAGGCACGCGCTCGAGAATCCCAGCCCTCGTCGCCGAGGTCCCGATGATCGTCACGCCTGGAAACGCAGTGCGATACTCGCTGTTCCCGAGGTTGTGGTCGGGGTGCCAGTGCGAGTTGACGACGTAGCGAACCGGCTTGTTGGTGAGCTTCCGGATTTCCGCGATCTGCCTGCGCGTGGAGCCCGGGATGTTTCCGGTGTCGAACACGAGCACGCCATCGTCGCCGATGATCGCGATCGAGTTTCCCGACTGAAATCCCGTGCGTTCTTCGGGAGTTATGAATGCGTACACGCCATCGGCCACGCGCACGGTTCGGTACGTGAGCACCGATGGGTACGTCGTCGCGCTCTGGGCCTGCGCGGAGCTGGCGCTCTGCCACGTGATGAGCGTCATGATCGCGAGACGACGAATGATTCTGGAACGGGATGTAACACGCACCGGGACACCCTTGCTGAAGGATGAAACAATCGACGCGCTCGCCAACGTAGGAAGATGTGCCGCGGCCACTCGGCGGCTTAGAACGAAATTGCTAGAGAATTGTCCGAAATCTGTTGCACGCCCCTTCACAGGATCGCGTGGCCCTTCTCGCCGAAGACATCGCCCACGTCACCGTCGTCCACTCGGGATCTCCCTTCGAGATCCTGCGCGGGCGATACGTGCGACAGCGATTCGCGCCGCACATGCACGACACTTACGCGATCGGTGTAATGGAGAGTGGTGCGGCGACGTGCAAATCGCTCGGCCTCGAGTCCACGCATGCGCCGGGCGACCTGATCACCATCGATCCGGAAAAGGTGCACACCGGCGAGCCGCTGTCGGCCGACGGGTGGAGCTATCGCATGCTCTACATTCCGCGCGATGTGATGGCGCGCGTCGTCGACAACGACGCGCTCCCGCGCTTCGCCAACACGGGCACGACGGATCTCGAGCTCTCGACCCGCATCGCTCGCGTGCACGCGATGCTGGAGCAAGGCACCGATCCGCTCCATCAGGAGGAAGCGCTCCTCGCAACGCTGCGCGCCATCTGCGGGAGGCACTCGCAGCAATCGTCTTCGGCCGAGCGCACTTTCGCTTCGCCGCACGCCCTGCATCGCGTGCGTGACTTCATCGATGCGCATTTCGCCGAGCCGGTGTGTCTCGCCGATCTCGCGCTCGTCGCGGAGATGAGCGCGTTTCACTTGATTCGCCAGTTCCGCCGCTACTATGGTGTGCCTCCCCACCGCTATCTCGATCTCGTCCGCGTGCAGCGCGCGAAGCTGATGCTCCAGCAAGGCGCGCGCATCTCCGACACGGCCTTCGCGACGGGATTCAGCGATCAGAGCCACCTCACGCGTCAGTTCAAACGCGTGCTGGGCGTCACCCCAGGGAGCTACGCGAAGAGTTACTCCAAAGGGCGAGAGGACTGATCGGGAGG
>Ga0193716_1002623_pt1 | contig 10045 bp, 16 predicted proteins | sample U2c1metaG_FD_145901 | JGI IMG/M metagenome (GOLD analysis project Ga0193716, IMG submission 145901) | Soil microbial communities from a riparian zone of the East river system, Colorado, United States - U2c1 | ecosystem: Environmental > Terrestrial > Soil > Riparian zone | place: USA: East River...
GATAATGACTCTCTACTCATCGGACATGTTACCTACTAAGGGCCTGTTGTTGTCACTGCCACTGCCACCGTGCTGCAGCCGTCATTGCTGCTGCCCCCGCTGGTGTTACACATACACCTGCCCTCCATGTATGTGTGCACCCACCTTTCCCTCTATTTATTTGTCCTTGTGCTTGTCTGTGCTCACTCTTGCCTTCGGTCGCACTCGTTGAACAGCAGCAGCAGCAGAGGCCTACTACATGGTACCCCTCCCCCCCTTTTTTTATTTATTTTTAGTAGTATTTAAATGAAAAGAAACCATGGGTACCCAAGTTTCATTCAACACCACATGAATTATGGTTTGGTATGGACATCAAAATGTGTAATATAATAATAAATCAAATTAGTAAAATAAATAAATAAAACCTTAGCCTCACAAGTACTTGTAGCAAGTACTTGCGGTACCCAGAACAAGAACCCAGATCCATGTAGACCTGTTATGACAAGTAACTTGGACCTGCGAGTTTCCATACCCACAGGTTTTCCCATGGGTATACCTGTAGTGAGCTGCAGGTAACCCACACTCATGCTCAGCCTTATTACAGAGGTTCCAAAGCACTTTTAGAGCCCCCCCCCCTGCATGTCCTGGAAGCCATATTTTATCTGTTTAGGAACTCATTTCAAATTCTGAAAATGAAAAAAAATTATTATTTAACTAATCCTGTTCTGCCTGTCATTTTCTATACATTAATGGCAGTTGTTTGTGCTATTTTAGAAGGCTGTGTAATAAGGACTGCATGTGGAGTAGCGAAAATGAGATTTTGATTTTAGAGGCGCCAGAAAGGTGTCATATTTCAGCCAATTTAAAGTCTAGGCAGAAGTTGAAATAAGTCAGGTCGCAATAAAGTGACAATGGTTGGAGGCATTAGTTCTGAAGCACATGCCGAGTTTTCAAAGCGGATGGACAACTTTTCGGAAAACAGCTTAATGTCCAAACCTGCCCAATGATAACACCTGTATCCATAGAAAATTATGTTAAGGTTTGTGATATTCAAAGGCTGCAAACATCGACTGGTCGTGCAGGTCACGAAAGTCGAGTCGGCAACTCCATCGGGAAATCGTGGGGGCGCCGGTATGACCGGATGGAGTTTATAAGTACCCAGCTGACTGGCGATTGATATTCAATCATAATAATGTAATATAATCTTGTGTATATTTCCGTATGTCTTCCAGCAATTAAACAGGTGAAACTAATTCTGCTGTTTGTCTGTTCGCCGGCTGCCTTTAATCCAAGTGTTGTAGTAGGCTGATAATCCCCGACCCCGCGGTACAATTTTGACATGCATCTGCTCTTTTATTGTTTCGTAGTCCAATTATTGTGGCAGACTGCTAGTCCCTGGCCTCGCAGCATAATTCTTCCATTCATCTGCTCACATATTGTGATGATGCTGTAATCGTTGTGTAGATTTCCGTGTGTCTTCCAGCAGTTGGACAGGTGGCGCTAATTCTGCTGTTTGCCTGCTCGCCGGCTGCCTTTAATCCAAGTATTGTAGTAGGCTGATAATCCCCGACCCCGCGGTACAATTTTGCCATGCATCTGCTCTTTTATTATTTCGTAGTCCAACTACTGTGGCAGACTGCTAGTCCCTGACCTCGCAGCATAATCCTTCCATTCATCTGCTCATATATTGTGATGATGCTGTGATCCATTGATCCCTGATCTTCCGATACAAATTGGAGCCCCAGCCGCTTGGACTGTAGCCAATGATTGGCTAATTTCCAAGCTCAGACATAACGAAAGTCAAATTCGAACAATATATTGGGAACAATAACTAAGATGATGGTAGTGTGATAAGCAACACGAGGAAAGGCACATAGGAGTACTGTATAGTGCACAGACACGGAGAAGGAAGGTGGTATTCGACACTAAGATATCAGAAAGAAAAAATGCACATGGGACAGAAAAAAAATCCTGAACGCGGGAATCTCAGAGCACTCAATGCAGGCTTTGGGGGAGCAAAGTCATCAGCAAGTCGGATAGGACCAAAAAAAACCACAATATACCATAATGTCATCAGATATGGCGGCAGTTACATGTTCTTCTCGGATATCTGGAATCCACTGCAGAATGATACCGAACAAAGTAATTGGCCTGTACATGGGACAGAAAAAAATTACTGAGTGCAGGGATCGACCATTCAACGCAGGCTTTAGGGGAACCAAGTCATCAGCAAGTTGGATAGGAAAAAACAACCACAATATACCGTAATGTCATCAGACATAGAGGCAGTTACATGTTCTTCTGGGAGATCTGGAATCCAGTGCAGAATGATACAGAACAAACGAATTGGCCTGTTCAAAAGAAAAGAGTTAATATCTAAAGATGAGATCTCGGAAAGTGACATACTCTCCGTTAAAGATTATGATATTGTTCAGTGCTGGCAGGGGATGAAACATGTCCCCCGATATCCCGTCACGGTAGCCACGAGAGATAAGAGCGTCACTGTAATGACTGAGTAGAAGGTCAGGCGGGAGAGGGCAAAACAGATACCGCGTACTTCTGGAAAACTGGCTGCAAAATATCATCTCGAAGACGAGAAGCAAGTGGGCGGGTTTGAGTAAGGGCCTCCTCTGGCATGATTGACAAAGAATGGAAAGCGGGAGAAAGGGGGAAAAGGTGGAAGGTGGAATGAGGTAGGTGTCGATAGCTGCTGTATTTAAAGGCAGAGCTAGTAGTCACGATGCGACACCTGATGCGACACCTGATGCAGCACCTGATGCATCACACGAGAACGTGATGCGTCCCAACAGCACGTGTAAGGGCACGTCACACATGTGATTCCTCGCCAGTATCTTTAAAAGCACAAGAAGAAACTGAGCGATATCATCCTACCCCCGTTTTACAATGGCATCTGTCCCACCGATCACGCGTATCCTTGAGTTCCGAGCCTCGATCAAAAGCTCGCAAAACTCTGTCCTCCAGTATTATCGCGAGTGCGATGCGCTTCGCGTATGGCCATGGTGAGTTAAATACCACTCATCGCCAACCGGAATCTACTCATGTTCAAGCAAGGCCCACCTCCGTGGAGGCACGAATTCCACCTTCCGAAATGCAAATTCATCGTATCTCCCACCGTATGGTCGGACCATGTTGTCTGTGCCCGTTGATGGACGTAACCAAGCCCAACTTTGTTGAAGCAGCGATGGATATGGCTACTGACGGTGAGGAGGCGGGTCAATTTGTCGCCAGGTGTGCGAAGGATGAGTGCGGTTACTTCTGTCAGTCTGTGTGCTTATTGGTGCCGACTTGTTTCTGACGCGTCTTCACTAAGCACCCCTGGAACGATTCTATGACAAGCAAGGTCCCGTGAGATGTTACGCCCCTCGCGGTGAGTCGGTCTCAGATGGTAATTCAACACCATATCTGATGATATAGCAGCGGTCGGTGAAAGAGTACCATTAAAGGTGACGCACGTGTCGGAAACCCGACGCACGATCTCCGCCGCTCCGCAATCAAGGCCATTGAAACGAACCTACGCAATGTTGGGTATGAGCGCTGAAACAATTGTCAATGGGTATTAACTGACAATGACTGTCGCAATCGCTAGATATCAATGCCGACGCAATCCCGCAGCGTCGCCCGCCTAACCTCCGCCCATCCCACAAGACGGCAGAAGTGCTAGCCAAGCTCGATGCCCGAGAACGGCCCGGTATTACCGAGGCGGAATTCCAGAGATTGTTTTACAGGTGTGAATGTGGCCTTTATGTCACGCGTAGGGCGTTCATGGGTCATGACTGTTTGAATGAGATAGTTGACCTCACGGGCAACAATTAGGGGCGACAAGTAGATACTATGTCGATATTATGAAATCAAATTGGTGATTGCGTATCATGCAGCGCGGACAAGATGGGACTGCTGCTGACAAGACAGAGGATGTCAGCGGGGATCGGCCGATCGTGGCGTTCTCGTCCATTTGAATTGAAACACCGAAACCAGATCGAGGCAGTAAGGGTACGAGTTAGAAGGCGGAAAGAGAGATGATCCATGAGAAAGGAAGCATTGCTGTCTGTCGGGAAAACGAAGCGTCAGCAGGATGGAACACGAGACGAGGAGAACACAGACTCTAGCGATAACGCAATACCCACCGGAGGACGATATACTCAGCAGATGCGAAGATAACGACCCAGGGCAGGCGAATAGTACGGCCTTGTGGGGACGGAGGGCCGTACACCAAACCTCGCCCAGTAAAATCTGGCCGCGATCAAAGAGTCGACGAGCGCGAAACGATTTTTTCGACACTGTCGCGATTAATGTTCGCAATGACGACCAGCTGCGTTGTAGTCATCCATGGCCCAAAACAAGAAAGATAAATCAATCACATTTAATGTGGTTGATCATGAAGGAGAACCTGAAGGGTGGGCTCAACTTGATGGTGCTGTCGTTGTTGTCGATCATTCCCACCGGCGTCTGCGGCGAGACAAAGGATGCACAAAGGTTGGGGAATATCGGGGGTGATGAGGTATGATTTTGCGAGGTTTGTGGGCGGTGATTTGGTGGAGACATTTGGCGAGGGCTGAATGAAGGGATTGGACTCGTACTCGTATTGGGGTAAAATAGCGGGACTGAGGTAGCACATCCGCAAGGTCATGTGGAGAGCGATTGGCAGTTTGCCCTAAGATCGATGAGATGGTCAGGCTCTTTCATAGTTTTGAAGGTGTTCTCGTAGTCGGCGGGTTCGCTCTGCCCTAATGCCGACGAGCTGCAGTCCGCGAGAAACAATGGTACATCGTATTGGTACGGTATTCAGCATCTGTTGGACGTTGGACGCCGCGCGATGCAAGGCAAAATAAGAGGATCCTAAAGTCAAGCAGCAAGCTAAGTGTATTGTAAGTTACAAAGATGATGAATGATTGTTAACTACTCACGACGTTCCGAAGCCTCAACGCAACGGCCTATGATAACGGACTGGGGGTCTGGGATGTTCCAAAGCCAAAGGGTAGAATAGTGGTAAAAGCACGATGAAAGACCCCAAAATGCTTTAAATTGCAACGCAGAATAGATGACACGAGTTGGCACAGGTCCGCAAATTGTAAGATGACTAGATAACTCACCTATGATACATCTTCGGCCGTAAACTCCCATGGGCAAAGCGGCAAGCAAATGTATGATGACCACTGCTTGATCCGGGAATAAAGCGAGCGCGACTGTCAATACCATCGATATGTGACGTCCTGAGTTGTAGGTTCGGGCAAGTTGCTACTTACCGCGCATTGCGCAGGTTCGCACGCCCTACTCCCAGTACAAGCTCAAAACTGAATGATCATGGTTGACGAGAGTACGACACAGCCACGCACACTGACACTGACTTCCTCTTTGGGTACTACTGGCCCGGAGTCAGCCACCGCATCATTATTCTTCTTCAAGTTCATCACACCAGGCCTATGAGTTTCAAAACAAAGGCCATTATCATGGAATTGGCAAAATTTTTATTTCTTACCACTTCGCATTACGAAAGTGAAAGCGTGGCTTCGATTCGCTGCTAGGTTCGACATCACTGTGACGCCACCGACTATATCCCATCTAAAGTGATAGCACACCGAGTCTGGCATAATGTAAAAAAAAAGCTAATCCTACTAGCGAGTCCTGTAACAGACCTCTGCCATCTGAGTGGGTGCTAAGAGTTTATCCCGAGCACTAGTCAGTCATAATGACTCGCCTCCTCCGCCGCAAGCCCATACATGTCATCCATGGCTACAATCAACTCGTCTTCATCCTCCTCAGCTCCGACACCCTCTTCTTCTGAGTCGCCCTCGGCATCTACCCAGTCGTCCTCGCGATTATCGATACTGCAGAGAACATCCTCGGCGTCGGAGACATCATCCTGATCATCACGTAGGCAGGGCTCTAAGACCGTCTCGTTCTCTGCAGTATCGTCAAAGTCCTGTGCTGCAGCGAGAGTACTGGGGGTGTCGATTCCCTGGCCATGACTATAAACATGCCCCACTGCCAAACCCCAATGGTACCGCATCAGCATGTCGCGATCCGCGAACCTGGAACATCAAGTAGTAAGTACGGCTATAGAACTTCTGAGTTTTTACGTACCGGTTGACGTGGTAACGAGTCCAGTCTTTACCATCACGGGCGCAGCTGGAAATATTGACTCCATCGAGATGGCGCTTGCCTTTCGTAAATGCAGGGATAATATGGCACCCTCGGAGCACGTCTCTTGGATCAACGAATCCGAAAGCGCCTTGAGTCGCCAGAGGCGGGAAGCGCAAGGAATCCAATCTACGATCTCTCCACTGCACCGATCTGGTGCCATCGTATTCAAACCACCGCACCCACAAAAACTCAATCCTTCGCGGTTCATAGTCTAACATGCCCTCTCCCGTGTAAACCACGTTGGCATGATAGATCCCGAGCACACGAGCGTATAAGAAAGGGTGATCGGATTCCGGATGAGTTCCCTCGTCTTTGTTGGCTAGCAAGAGTATGTTGCAATGGGGAGTACTAGGGTTGATGACGTCTTGACCTCTCCTAACGTCGTAGGTGGTATAATTAAACCTCACGAGTTGATGGCGGTAGATGCGGTCATTTTTCAGCAATACTGATTCGCGATTGCGACAATCCTCATTCGTATAGTTCGCCGGCGTCAGACCGGCTCGAGAATGACAAGCATCGATATCCGAGGTTCTCTCTTCGAGAAGAATGGTTTTGATACGCGGGAGTAGGTGGTCTTTCAGCTTCGGAACAAAATCCTAGATGGCAGTTAAAGATCCCAAGAGTGAAAATGGGGAATATTGATGCTTACTTTGATCGCAGGGTCACCCGCAAATTTCCGCAGGAACAAAGGGACATTCACTGGGTGGTTTTGCGACACCCCAATAGTATGATGCGCCTCGGGCTTAACCTCAGTTTCTTCGTTTTGGGGTCGACCCGTCTGAGCGCGAATAGCACGGATTCGAGCCTGCCGACGCTCAAGCCGCGTCAGTTGTTTGATGAAGTGTTTGCGACTCGTGCGGGAAAATCTGGCCTTTGGCGACCGGTGTTCCAGTTCTCCCTAAACGGCGTCAGGCAGTAGAAATTGTTACAAGATGTCACGCACGGATTCAGTTGAAAAAGAGTCTGTTGTTCCATATTCTCGTATGGCCTTGGCATAATCACCGTACGAATGACCTTTGTAAGTTCCGAGATTGAATTTCTTCGGCCGTCGGCCTACAACTCCGCCAGGAGTGCGATGCTCGATCGCGGGTCCGACTGAAGAGTCTCCAGGGCCAGTGGAAGCTTGATCAACTGGTGGAGCATTAGATACATAATGGCTCGCAGCTGCCTTCCTCGATTCACGTCGACCGCGAGCATCGGCCTCGCGGCGAAGCTCCTTTGTTTCAAAAGCGGGGCACGTAACATCGCTAAATGAACGGAGCAAGTTACCAAGGGCAACAGTCACCGAATCCAAGATATCGAGAGTGAGATCGTGGTGCATGCGTAACTTTGCTAGTCCGTGCCAGTGTGCCATTACAAACAGTAAATCCAGGACTGCATTGTTATGTGGTTCAGGAAGGAGACCATCGAATACAGGAATAGCGCACTAGTAACAGGATCAGCCGATGACATTCAGGAGCGGGTACTAGGTCAAACCTGCAGAAGATTCTCAAAATCATGCGCTGCCAATTTTTTAAGCTCGGAAACATTCGTAGAAAAACGTCGTATAGTGTCGGCACCGAATGATGCTACCTCACGGTAACTGTTGCCTCAGGGTGTAAATGCATGTTGTGAGCGATTGATGAGAATACCATCTCTCACCGTCTGTCTAATTCCACGAGTAGTTGGTCATCAACAGACTGGAGCATCCGAAGAAGGTGAATAAGGAGGGCTTTCCAGACGCCAATCTCGACCTCGTGCATTAGGTCCGGGAGCAGCATCGAGTGAAAGTTGAAACCAACAGAAAGTAGCCTGTCGGAAAATGCATTCTGTCATTTCCAATTGTTAGCATTGTTGTCAAAGTAAACAATAATAGCAATCGTCTTACCGCCGTCGGAACGAGCGACATATCCCGCAGTATTTTTTCCACAGCAGCGCTGTTCACCGTGAAGTTCTTCTCGTATATTAACCTCCGCGCCGCCTCAATCCTGCTACGGCGCTGCACGTCGTCTACGCGAGCCATTGTATCACGCTGTGTCATGTCTCTGGCCATCCCCAGGTTACGAACGCGATCGAGCGGAATCAGGCAACGTGGACAAGGACATCTCCCAAGGTTGCGAATACTCGCAATTAGAATCCTAGCATTGCTAGTTATAAGTGGGGTGCAATGATGTGACAAGTAGTCTCACTTTTCGGGGTAGTCTGCCGAGTATGTAAAAATCCTTGGATAGAATCGACGGTTGATGCCGTCAGCGCAGAGGATCACGATCCCGTGCTTCCAAGCTTGCAAAAAATCGTCATCTAGGAGGACTTTCCATTGCGCATGAAAAAGCTCGCGAGAGCAGTGAGTCATGAGCGCTGGACTTGGCGCTTTGCCACCTGCCGTCTGTGCGGTAGCGAAGTCTTTGAACGAGTCGGGGAGCTATTGCAGTATTGCATAAATGATAGCCGGGAGACATCTGGATAACAACTCACCGATCGAAAATAAGCTACATGCTCGCACAGGTGACACGATGGTTTACATCTACGATACTTTGACTCGTTCCCGAAAAACAAATACAGCGGCCACAGTTTGGCATTGCCAAAGGATGTCAGGTGTGTGACATCGGACCAGAACATCAATGCAACGATCGCCCTCGGGAGATTGCATCCGGGCTCCGGGGGTGAGTCTTGCAGCTTTCGGTGAGCGTCAACAAAAGAAGGTGAAGTATACAGTTCGCCTTGAACACGGACGGGTTGTCGATGATTTGCTGTTTGCCAAAGCATTTCGTATGGCTCCGTGTGAAAGAGGTGACAGTTGGTGGCATTCATGCCTGAGATTTTTTCACGAATTACCGATACCAAACTCCGATAGTAGAAATCGTCAACCACGTAGTTCCGAGGACCAGCTTGAGAGTTGGAGGGTACTCCGCGACGAGGCTGGTACGGAACTGAAATGGTGACCGGTGTACGCACCCACCCTGCGTCATCGTCGACCCACTCTCCTTCGTTGTCGGTAGCGAGCAGGTCATTGACTTGACCCCAATTGACATCGCGGACGTCTTCGAGCTTGAACTCAGGATCGCCGAGGATGTTCATTAACTCGCGAAAACTCTTGATTGATTTTTGTACTCCGCCATTCCAGAACCAGTCGCCCATGAGAAATGCATTGCGGTTTGGGAACGGGTAGAATGCCGCGGATTCCAACTGTAAAGAATTGTGGGGAACAGAAATGTTGGATAAATCCTGGAGGGTTATTTCAGATTCAGGGTCGTCAGGCGGCCTGTCTGTCCCATAAAATCTACGTGATAGCCCAAATAGGTTTCGCGGGGTAGTGAAGATGCGCCGAATAGGGAATCCAACCTGGGCCTGGGCGGCAAGCGAAGGGCAGACACCTTCGGATGGTTGCGGAATGTTTTCGGGAGGAAGAGAAGGCGGAGGTCGCGGGAGTTCGTCTCTGAACCGCAAAGGAAGTTGACGATTGAGCCTGCGTAACCATGGTCTACGTTCCATTATCGTAAGGTGCGCGTCATCCGGTTCGGTGCCTTCGGCAACCATGGGCTAGTAAGAATGACAGTATAACTGCGAGGAGTTTAGTCAAAAGAATGTTAGAGCATACCTCGTAATCCACATGCTCGTCTACGTGGGATGACAATGGGGTCAGACCAGCCGACGAAGGCTGAATATTCAATGCTATGTGCTCGTGACTGAGGTCAAGTCGCCGTCGTTTCTTTTCCGACCATGCTGATTTAGCCTTATCCAAGGCAACAGAAAGCCTCTTCTTCGACCTCTGACACGACTTCTGGTGCTTGCTCAGAGCACTCTGCTGAGTGAATGATCTACCGCAAGCGCAGGTTAGATGGCCTTCAATCTCCAAACTCGGCTCTGCTTCCATAGTAGGTTGCAACTGGGATTTGCGACTGATCTAAAGTCCGAGTCTAGGTAG
>Ga0193716_1002624_pt1 | contig 10045 bp, 7 predicted proteins | sample U2c1metaG_FD_145901 | JGI IMG/M metagenome (GOLD analysis project Ga0193716, IMG submission 145901) | Soil microbial communities from a riparian zone of the East river system, Colorado, United States - U2c1 | ecosystem: Environmental > Terrestrial > Soil > Riparian zone | place: USA: East River...
GAAGTTCCTCTCCATCGGCGGCGGCGAAGGCGGTCGTCTTTCAGCGGTAAAAGCCGGTGTGATTCACGGCACGATGCTGTTTCCACCCTTGGACCTCATCGCCAGAAACGAAGGCTTGAAAGTGCTGGCTAAGTTCGATGTGCCGACGCCCGGCGGTGGTATCAACACCACCGCGGCGCTGCTCAAACAAAATCGCCCGATGGTGGTTAATTTTCTCAAGGGCTACATCGAAGGCATCCACTACATGAACACTCACAAAGGTGAGAGCCTGGCGATTCTGCAAAGATATTTTCAGAATACCGATACGACTGCCATGGGCTACCTTTACGACGAAACCACGCGCCGCCTGGAGAAGGATCTCCGCGCCAATCCCGAATCGATCCGCTTCCATTTAGAAATGGCCGCCCTCGACGACCCGCGCGCGAAGCAGTTCACGGAAAAAGATTTCTGGGACCCGAGCGTCGTCGAAGAAATCCGCCGCTCGGGCTTTATCGACCAGCTTTATAGAAAATAGGAGTTCACCCGTGGGTCACTACCGCAGCCTCAGAGATTATATCCAAACACTGGAAAGCCGGGACAAGCTTTTTCGCATCGAGCGCGAGGTCTGCCGCGAGACCGAGCTTCATCCGTTGGTACGCTGGCAGTTTCGCGGTCTACCGGAAAGCGAGCGCCGCGCGTTCCTCTTCGAAAATATCGCCAGCGTCACCGGGCGCAAATACAAGATGTCAGTTCTTTCCGGCGCGTGCGCCTCGTCGCGGGCGATTTATGCGATCGGCATGGGCTGCCGTGAGGACGAGATCTTCGATCGCTGGCTCAACGCGCAAAAACATCCCATTGATCCGATTGTCGTTCCCGAGGGCCCGGTGCAGGAACTTGACATCGATAGCGGACTCGATGCTGCGGTCGACGATATTCCGGTGCCGCTATCCAATCCGGGCTTCGACAGCTCGCTGCGTTTGACCGCGGCTCTCTGGGTTACCGCCGATCCGGAAACAGGGCAGCGCAACGTCGGCATCTACAGCGGCTACATTCGCAATGGCGGAAAAATTTCCGTCGGCTTGGGCGCCGGCAAGGACTCGCGCATCCACTTGGACAAAGCGCGGGAAAAAGGCGAGCCGCTGAAGGCCGCAGTGGTTATTGGCCCGACGCCGAATTTGATCTACGCGGCGGCGTCCACGTTTCCTTATGGCGTCGACGAGTATGCCGTCGCGGGCGCCATCTCCGGCAAGCCCCTAGGGTTGGTGCGTTGCCGCACGGCTGATATTTACGTCCCAGCCCACGCCGAGATGATCCTCGAAGGCGAGATCTCGCCCGACGAAATGGATCACAACTGGCCCTTCGGCGAATTTTCCGGCTACATGGCCGGACGGGGCAAATATCCGCGCTTCATCGTTAAGCACATCACCCAGCGCAAGAACCCGATCTTGCTCGATCTCGTCGCGGCCCATCCGCCCTGCGAAGGCAGCAAGCTGAAACAAATCGCCACCGAGGCGATTTTTTATCACGGCCTCAAAGAGAATATCGGCATCAGCGGTATCAAAGAGGTGGCGATCCACGAAGAGAGCGGCGGCTGGGGTCTTTTCGTCATCCAGATCAAAGCGCGCCAGCCCGCCCAGGCCTGGCAGGCATTGAATTCCGCCGCCAGCTTGACGCCGGGACTAGGCAAGATGTTCATCGTCGTCGACGAAGACATCGATCCGCACGATCTGGACGCGGTCATGTGGGCGATGGTTTTTCTCGTGCAACCGCACCGGGATATTCAAATCGTTACCGGCAGGCGGCCGATGATGGATCCCTCCGCCGTCTCTCCGGCGCAGCCCGGCTGGCATCATCACTATCCGGAGCCGCACGGCTCTTCGGCGATGCTCATTAATGCGCTAAAAAAATGGAACTACCCGCCGGTCGCGTTGCCGGCCAAAGAATATATGGAACACGCCCGGCAGCTATGGGAAGAAATCGGTTTGCCGCAGTTAAAGCCCAAGTCGCCGTGGCACGGCTATGAGCTCGGTCACTGGCCTGAGGAGCTGCGCCAGGCCGCCGCAGCGGTGGTTGCCGGACGCGAGCCGCAAGAACTCAAGAAAAAAGATTCATGACTCAACGCATGCTGCATAGCTTACTGTTGTCGGCAGTTTTTATGTGCCAGTCCATTTTCCTTTTATTCGCCGGGCCGACGATGGCGCTCGACGACGTGAAAGTTCACACCTCCGGCAGCACCAGCGCGAACGTTCTGATTTATAAAATCGCCCAGGAGCGCGGCTACTACAAAGAAGAGGGATTGAACGTTTTGACGATCGCGGCGACATCGTCGGCCGGCATCCAGGGACTCGTCGGTGGAAGTTTTGACTTCAGCCAGATTCTCGGCCAAACGTCCGCGGCGATCCTGCACGGCGCGCCGCTCAAGAACGTGATGGTTTTCGACACCCGACCGCTCTTCTGGTTTTTCGGCAGCAAGAAAATCAAACGTTTGCAGGATCTAAAGGGCGGCAAGCTGGTCGGTGTGTCTAGCCTCGGCGCCAACACCGATCAAATGACGCGCGAAATTTTCGCCATGAACGGTATCGATCCGCGCCGCGACGTGGTGATTCAAGGAACTGGGACCGGCGCCATACGCATGGCAGCTCTGATCGGTGGAAGTCTCGACGCCGCCATCGCGAATCCCACGGAGAGTATTGTCGCCCGCAAACAAGGCATGAACGAGCTTTTCTTCTACGGCGATTACGACCTCAACATCGTTTCTGGCGGCGCGGCGCTCACGGAACGAATGCTCAAGGAAAAGCCGGATCTGGTTCGGCGTTTTCTTCGTGGTACGGCGAAGGCGCTGCTGTGGTTTCGGGCTAACGAGAACGAGTCGGTGGCGCGTATGGCCGAGGGGTTTAAGATTTCACGCGACGACGCGCTTGGGATTTATCGGGCGACTCTAAAGAGCTACTCAATCGACGGCACGATTTCCCGCGAGCTCCAGGAAAAAATTATCAGCTTTCAGCGCAAGCAGCTTAAAGTGGAGAAAGACATCGCGCCGGAAATCGTTTATGATTTCACGATGCTGCGCGCGATCAACGACGAACTGAAAAAGGCAGGCTATCAACCGTGATTTTTCTTCAACGCATCTGTTTCCTTACAATCCTAGTTATACTTGTGGCAGGCGTGGCCCCGGTCCAAGGGCAGAAACTCGAAAAACTCGTCATCGGCTACCCTGCGCCGGTGGCCTCGCTGGGCATCATCGACGTGATGCGCAAAGGCGGGCTGTTCAAAAAGAACGGGCTCGACATCGATCTCGTGTACATTCAAGGAAGCCCCGTCTTGACGACGGCGATGGTTTCCGGACAGGTGCCGTTGAGCTTCCTCGGCGGCGCCGCGCTCATCGCCTCGGCTGTCGGCGGCGCCGACACGGTTTATCTTGCTTGCGGCATCAACACGCTCTATTGGCGCTTCTTCACAACGCCGGATATCAAAACCATCGCGGACCTCAAGGGCAAGACACTTGGCGTCACGACCATCGGTTCGCAGGAAGACAGCGTGGTTCGTTTCATCCTCAGAGAGCGAGGGCTCACGCCCGATCGAGACTTCGCCGTGGTTGCGGTGGGCGGCGCGCCCACGCGCTTGGCCGCCTTGAGCAAGGGAGTGATCCAGGGCTCCACGTTCATCCCTCCCCAGGACATCGCCGCCGAGAAACTCGGCCTCAATCCGCTCATCGATATGAGCAAGCTCGGCCTGTACAATCCCGGCAGCTGCTTCGCCAGCACAAAAACCTACATCAGAACCCATCGCGACACGGTAATGCGGGTGATGAAGACGTTTGTCGAAGGGTTGCGCTATTACAAGGACAACCGAGAGTTTGTGTTGAAAGTTACCGCCGACTTTGCGCAAAACCGTGACCCCAGCGTGCTCAAAGTCGGCGGTAACGTCGTTACGCGCTTTCAGGACCGGGTTCCGTACGTGAACATGAAAGGCATCGAGTTCATGCTCAAAACCCTGGAGGCGCGTGACCCGCGAGCCAAAACTTTCGATCCCGCCAATGTCGTCGACTCGAGTTTCATCCAAGAATTGGAAAAAACCGGTTTCATCGACGCGGTCTGGAAGAAGTAACGGATAAGACTGTGAGGAGTAAAGAGTAAGGAGTGAGGCGATTCCACCTCGTCTCCTCACTCCTAACTCCTGACTCCCTACGCCTTGACCGAATAAACCATGAACATCGGCGAATCCCTGCCGCGCAATGCGCAACACTTTCCCGACAAGCCCGCCATCGTCGATGCGCAGCGCACCGTGACATACAAAGAATTTCACGAGCGCACCAACCGCCTCGCGAATTATCTTCTCGCGCAAGGAGTCACCAAGGGCGATTTAGTAGGGCTTTCCATCGGCAGCCGTACGGAGCATTTCGAAGCGCTGTTCGCTCTCGCCAAGATTGGCGCCATCGCCGTTCCCTTCGATTTCAACTGGAGTGGGCAAGAGTGTGCGGCAATGGTACGCTTCTTCGCCCCTAAAGCTTTCTTTCTTGAAAGACGCAAGGAAACCGAAGCGTTGACGACGATCGCGTGTGAACACATCGAACCGAGTAGGCTCATCGTCGTTGCGAATAACGGCGACTACGACAGTATCTCTCTCGAAGAAGCCGTTAACCAAGGAAAGTCCGGCGATCCTGAAGTTCGAGTTCAGGGCCTCGATCCGTTGCTTCTCATGATCACCTCCGGCACCACCGGGTTTCCCAAGGCGTGCAGCATCAATCACGAGACCTACTCGCTACGCTGCATGAATTACGGCATGACCAAAGGCATGCACAAAGACGAGCGCGCGTTGATGGCGCTGCCGGTCCACTTCAATGCCGGACGCGGCTCGGTGATGAGCATTCTCTATCTCGGCGGCACGATTTTCATTGATGAAAAGTTCGATGCGGAACGGTTCTTACAAACCGTCGAGCGCGAACAGATTACCTACACGATGCTCGTTCCGACCTTGTGCGAGCGCCTGCTGCGCCACGAGCGACTAACTCGGAACCGAACATCTTCGCTACGCTACCTCGGCATCACTGGCGGCCATCTCTCAAAAGAGCTTGCGCGTGAAGTCCGTCAAAGACTGTGCAACGATCTCTTCGAAGCCTACGCCTCCACCGATTGCGGTCAGATCACGAGCATCGGTCAAGACGATTGGGAAACCCACGGCGACAGCGTTGGTAAACCGATCTGGTGCGTGCTTGTGCGCATCACCGATGACGACGGCCACGAAGTTCCGACCGGCGCCGAGGGTGAAGTTTGTGTCCGAACTCCGCTGGCGATCCAAGGCTATTACCAAAACCCGACAGCTACGGAAGAATTCTTGCATGGCGGCTGGTGCCACACCGGCGACATCGGCTTCCTCGACGACCAACGCTACCTGCACATCTCCGGCCGCAAAAAAAACATGGTGAAGAGCGGCGGCATCAGTATCTTTCCAGAAGAAATTGAAGACACCCTGCGCAAACATCCCGCCGTCGCGGACGCTGCGGTGATTGGTTTCACAAATCTGGAATGGGGCGAGGCCGTGAAGGCGTTCGTAGTTTTGAACACTGGCGCCGAATGCAGCGCAGACGCCCTTATTCAATTCTGCAAACAATCTCTGGCGAGTTACAAAGCGCCCAAGGTCGTGGAATTTCTATCCACACTCCCACGCACCGGACTTGGCAAGATTGATCGTGGCAAACTGGAAGCGATGAATCGGGCGGATTGAGTCTTCAGGTATTAGCGGCGGTGACTCATGCCAACCGCAGTCACCCGAGGGCTACGACTACGTAAGAATCACCAGCATCTTCATCGTGAGTGCCACGCCGACGCAGGAGTAGAAATAGGCGAGCACAGTTAGTCCCTGCGCGGCGATGACCTCAATCTTGTGGCGCAACGAGAAGATCATCACGATTAGCGCGCAACCGACGAATTTACTGCACAGCAGCCCCCCAACCAAGCCCAATTGCGCGATTAAGCTCGCAACCACCGGATTTTCCTCGGGCATACCCGCAGAGATAATCTTATAAGAAGCCACGCCGTCGAATAGCTGCAGCAGCAAATTGACGATTAACAGTCGGCAGAGAGTTCGTTCCATGATGCAATCACTGTCCTAAAGAATTGGTCGTGAAAGCCATTTCGATTTTGCCACGATACATGCCGCAGAGCGCGGCAATTGTCCAGAGCCCGGTGATGAACAGGTGCGAGAAACAGGCCGCTAATATCAATCCACTAAAGCGACCTGCTGCTCTCAAAAATACCCGGAGGTCTTGATCGAAATTGCCTAAAAAATGTAGCTTACGGTGAACCGGGCCCACTGACCCTAGCTCAATGGCCGATTCTATGAACAAGGAAAACGGAAATTCGTCAGGAAGGACACAGCCATTACTGGGAACAACGTGAAAGCACGCGGCGATCAGCGCCCTCGCCGTGGCTTAAGGCTCGCGAAATTCTTCAGCTCTGAAAGACCCGGTTATTCCCACCGTCCGATCAAACCCAGCAAATCGCAGACGCGATTGGAATAACCCCACTCGTTGTCGTACCAACTCAGGCATTTTAGATATTTGCTGCCTGTGACACTGGTAAATGCCGGGTCGAAGATTGACGAGTGCGAATTGCCGATCACGTCGGATGAAACAACCGGCGTTGCCATGAGCTGTAAAATACCTTTCATTCGTTTCGAGTCGGCGGCGGATTTTATGGCCGCATGAACGTCCTCGATGCTTACGCTTTTTTCCAATTCGACGAACAGATCGACTACGGAACCATCGGGCACCGGCACGCGCGCGGCGATACCGTCCAGCCGACCTTTCAGTTGAGGCAGGACCTCGCCCACGGCCTTCGCCGCCCCTGTGGAGGTTGGAATGATATTCTCCGCCGCGGCGCGGCTGCGCCGCCAATCCGAGTGCGGCACATCGGCAAGTCGCTGATCGTTGGTATAAGCGTGCACCGTATTGATGACGCCTTCGACGATGCCGAAGGAATCATGGAGCACCTTTGCCAGCGGCGCCAGGCAATTGGTCGTGCAGCTGGCATTGGAAATAATCCGGTGCTCCGGCTTGAGCCCATCGTCGTTTACGCCGAGCACGACGGTATAATCAATCGCGTCCTTTGCCGGCACGGTCAGCACGACCCGCTTGGCGCCGGCTTCCAGATGTTTGCCGAGCTGTTCCCTGCTGGTGAATATCCCTGTCGACTCGATGACGACGTCGATATCGAGATCGCGCCACGGCAGCTTGAGCGGGTCCCTTTCGCGCAGCATGCGGATGCGAGCGTGCGACGTGACCAGCTCATCGCCTTCGAGCCGCAACATGCCCTCGAATCGGCCCATCACGGTGTCATAGTTGAGCAAGTAGCGCAGCGCGTCGTGGTCGAAGACGTCGTTGATGGCGATCAGCTCGGCGTCGTCGCGCTTGTCCAAGATACGAAATACCGAACGGCCGATTCGGCCGAATCCGTTGATGGCGACTCTCATGATCCACCTCCGATAACCTCAAACTTGCTATATTGCCGGACCACGTCGAGCACCCGGCAGGCATGGCCCAGACTTTCATACCACCCCAGCACTTTGACTATTTTCTTTCCCGCTTTAAGAGTTGCACGCGAATCGAAAAGTAACGACTGCCTGCATCCGATGACATCCGACGAAACAATTGGATCATCGGTCACCCCGATCAATGTCGGGTGATCGGCGGCGACGGCGCGCATGGCGTCGTTCACTTGCTCGACTGTAACGTTGCCGTCCTCCATGACACAGTTGAGGTCCAGCATCGATCCCCGCTGGACCGGCACGTTCAGCGCGTAACCGCTCAACTTTGCCACAAACTTCGGCAGAACCATCTCCACCCATCGCGCCGATTCATTATTGTTGGGGATAATATTTTCCGCCGCGGACCGGCTGCGGCGGAAATCCTCGTGAGCATAATCCTGCAGCGACTGATCGCTCGAATAGGCATGGACCGTGGTCAGCGACGCGTAGGCGACTCCCAAAGATTTATCCAGCGATTGCAATAACAGCGCGAACGCATTGGTGGTCGCGGAACCCGCCGAAATCATCTTATCCGCTGCTGAGGCGTGAGCTTCATTGATCCCCGGTATGACGATTCGGTCGATCGGTTCGGCCGGCAGCGATGCCAAAATCACCCGTTTCGCGCCCCCACGCAGATGCGCTTCCATATCCCGGCGACGCCGATATCGACCCGTGGCATCGACGACGCAGTCAACCCCGAGCACATCCCAGGGCACCTCTTCGGGGCGCGCGATCTGGAGCATTCTCGTACGGAATTTTTCGCTAACCAGATAGTTGTCTTGGAGTTGGCACGGCGGCTCATCCACGCCGTCGCTTTTTAGGAGATACTCGATAATTTCCGGCTTGCCGATGTCGGCTACGGCAACGACGTCAATGTCGTCATCTTCCAGCGCGAGATGATAGAGGTGCCGCCCGATCTGCCCCAAGCCCATGATGCCGACCCGGATTTTCCTTTTACCCATTTAGCCACCTCCGTTTTAAACAAACTTAGGCTTGTGAGACTGGCCCAATTGTAGCCTTGGTTAATTACAAAATCGATAATTTTAAAATAAATGTTCTGGCGCGGTCGCGCGACATTGTGCTAGTCACGTGTCGTACGAGCGCCAAGCCCGTCTAGTGCTCAACGCCGTCCGCGGTTCCGAAAGCAAACGCAAACCGGCGGAAATCCAAACTCATCTTTGATTTGCATAACCGTCATTTACGTAAATAAGGGAAATGAATGAAACGCCATCTCGTTAACTTATTAACGATATTGACGTTAGGTCTTTCGCTGTCCTGCGGCGTGGTGGCTCAGCCCGGAAGTAGCGCCATTGATACAGCTCAAAGACCGACGGTGCAGTCGCTCGCCGACTTCGAAGACCAAACCCAGGAGATCGTCGGTCATGCAGAAAGACTGATTGAGAAGAACGATCGCGAAGGCGCCGTGCTGGATCAGAAATGGTACGGGTTTCGGCGCTTTGGAAAATATCAAGAACTGTTTTTAGGCGCGGATCGAGTGCTTTTCTATGGCGGGCTAGAGGCTGACATTCGATCGCACATCGAGAGGCAATATCTCTCTCTGGCACCGCTCGACGAAAATCAAGATCCCGGCGATATTCGCCTGTTTGCGGGGCATCTGCCGGGGAAAAAGTGGGACTACATCGTCATCGGACAGAACGGCCGAGAAGTGGCTCTTAAAACCATGATTCGGCTGATTTACATGGCGAAATTCGCTGACGAGGACATGAAGCAAAAACACCATGTACGGCTCCGCGCGTTCAACAAATCGCTCCGAGTGTTCATGTCGTCAGTAAGTCCTCGTCGCGAATATCTCACTTTCTTCAACACGCACGAAATTCGAAATCCCGACGTGGTGGTGATTGGCTTTATGGGCGACGCGAGCGCGCTCATGAGCGACATGGGTTTCGCCAATCCCGAGCACTACTCAGACGAGTCCTTGCGGGTGATCTGGTACATGAACGCCAACGGCAAGAAAGTGCTGTTGATTTCGATTAACGGCAACCGGATTTTTGCCAGCCGCTCGGGCGATTTGATCGAAGCGCTTTATGAAATCTCACCGATCTCCCGTCCATTGATAGCCTTCCTGGGCAGCGCGGGCGCGGTGGATGCCCCGGAGTTGGTCGGCCAGATCGTCGCCCCGGCCGCCGTCATGAACGGTGATCCGTTTCCCAAAACCAAAGGCGAACTGGTTCAGCTCGTTCGCAATCGCGCTGCGGATCTGGTCCCCGTGCAATCCATGCATGCATCGGTGGAAAGCGTCGTGGTCGAAACCACCGAATGGGCGAGAGAAATCAAGAATCGGCGAGTGCGGACGGTAGATCAAGAATTGTACCATGTCATCGACGCGATCAATTCTTCGCCCCGCGGCGCGGAAAGCCAGATTTACGTCGGCATCCTGGTCACCGATAACGTTTCCACGGACAAATCCGTCACGGACATCACGCTCGAACACGCCGAAGACACCATCACGCAAACCACCAACCTGCGTAAGCAATTTCTACTAAATGTTTTCAGGCGAGAAGGCATCCTGAAAGATTCCGCG
>Ga0193716_1002625_pt1 | contig 10044 bp, 9 predicted proteins | sample U2c1metaG_FD_145901 | JGI IMG/M metagenome (GOLD analysis project Ga0193716, IMG submission 145901) | Soil microbial communities from a riparian zone of the East river system, Colorado, United States - U2c1 | ecosystem: Environmental > Terrestrial > Soil > Riparian zone | place: USA: East River...
CAACTTGCCGCCGGTGTTCTGTGCGTCCTGGTCTGCGTTGCCGGTTGCGCCAGCGTACCGGACATCGCGCCGCCCCAGGCGGCGGGCAAGGCCGCGCCCCATATCGAAACCCGTCGCGGGCCGCTGACGGCGGAGCAAAGCAAGGCGATCCTGCAACGGTTGGGCACAGATCCTGGCGATGCCGGACTGCTCCAGCGCCATACCGCCTATGAAGAAGCCATCTCGGAAAGCCCGTTGATCGCGGGCAACCGCACGCATCTGTTGCGGGATGGACCCGAGACCTTCCGGGCCATGTTCAGCGCCATCCAGGGCGCGACCCGGCACATCAACCTGGAATATTACATCTTCGAGGATGTGGAGAGCGACGGCGCGCATCTGGGCGATCTGTTGATCGCGAAGCGCCAGGCCGGCGTCGCCGTCAATGTCATCTATGACAGTTACGGATCGGGCAGCACGGCCACGGCGTTCCTGGACCGGCTGAAGCAGGCGGGGGTCAACCTGGTCTCGTTCAACCCGGTCAACCCGCTGGAATCCAAGGTCGCCTATTCGCCCAACGACCGGGATCACCGCAAAATTCTGGTGGTGGACGGCACGACTGCGATCATCGGCGGAGTCAATCTCAGCACGGCCTATCAGAGCAACCCCATCGGCAAATCGGCTGGGCCGTCCGGCTCTACGCCGGACCAGTGGCGCGATACCGATCTGGAGATCGTCGGCCCCGCGGTTCCGGAACTGCAGAAGCTTTTCCTGGAACACTGGACCAAGCAGAAAGGACCGGCGCTGGATACGTCCTCGATGTTGCCGGCCCAGGCCCACAGCGGCAAGGCGGTAATGCGCGTGCTGGGAAGCACGCCCGACGACCAGATCCCCCAATACTACATCACGCTTCTCACCGCGATCCGCACCGCCGAAAAAAGCGTCAAGATCACTTCGGCCTATTTTGCCCCCACCAAGCAGGAGATGGAAAGCCTTGTCGAAGCGGCACGACGCGGCGTCGATGTGCGCCTGCTGCTGCCGGGTGTCAGCGATTCCGAACTGTCCATCGCCGTCGCCCATTCGCACTATGGCGAACTGATGGATGCGGGCGTGAAGGTCTATGAGACCAAAAACGTGATCCTGCATTCCAAGACCGTGGTCGTGGACGGAGTGTGGTTGGCGATCGGGTCTTCCAACTTCGATCACCGCAGCGTCATCTACAATGACGAGGTGGATAGCGTCGTGCTGGGCAGCGACGCGGCGCAGGAGTTGGAAGACCTGTTCCAGGCGAACCAGGCCGACGCCCAGCCGATCGAAAGCAGGGCCTGGGCGCATCGCCCGATATGGGGACGGCTCAAGGAGCTCTATTCACTGGCATGGGAAAACCTGCTGTGAATTTGCGCCGCGCGATGGTTGTCTGTGCGCTGTTGCTGCTGGCGACCGGTGCTGAGGCTGGCGGGCCGCAGCTGCCCTGTGCCGCATCGGCGGCGTCCGCTTATTCATCGCCGGATGCCCCGCCCATTGTCGTGATCTGGCATGAGAAGGAGCTGGAACAGGGCAACTGGCATCCTCCCGGCTGCACAGGCTGGCCGGCCGATTCGCGCTCCAAGATGATCGTCACCCTGAGCGGCAGTTTTCATTTTGGCGGGACGATGAGCGACCTCTTGGGACGGGTGGGAACAATCTCGGCCTTGCGCAGCATTCAATACTGGTCGACCACGGACAGGAAATGGGGACCTTTGAGCTACGATGCGTCCGCATTGACGGGCATGGACCCCAAGTCACGCCGCCGCGATTTTTCCGCCGCAGAGATGGGCAAGGGCGCGGACCTGTATTACTGGGAAGACGATACCCGCACGGGATCGACCGTTTATCACCTGCGGGTTTCGGAAAGCACACCGGAACGCGTTGTGATCTCCAGCGACAATGTGACGGCGATGCGCCGGTATTTTTTCACCCTGTTCAAGCCGGGTGCGCTGCAATCCATGCTGATCATCGAACGCGTTTCTCCGGGCCTGTTCGGCGTCTTTGTTCTCAGCCGGAGTGGCGAAGGGGCGAGCGTGCTGACGACTGGTTACGAAAAGTCCTATGTGAACCGCGCCGCCGCGCTCTATCGCCAGCTTGCCGGCATCCGGACCGACCAGGAGCCGCCTGCAGCGCCCTGAAGGGCGCAAATGCGGCGAACAGCCTTAATTTCCGTTCACATGCCATTCACGTGGAAGCGCCCAGCTTGGGGCCAGTCCGGAGTGGCAAGGACAACAAGGAAAACAATCATGAGAAGCTTCGGAAAGATCACATTGGGCGCTTTGCTGCTGGCAGGCGCGGCCGCTGTGGCGGCGCCCGCGCAGGCGCAGGTGTCGGTCGGCATCGGTTACGGCGGCGGCTACGGCGGTGGGTACGCTCGCGGCTATGGCGGTTCGGGCGCGGTCTGCGACCCGCGCAGCCGCTGGTACAATCCCTACCGCTGCGGCGGCTATGACGCCTACGATTCGGGTTATGGAGACCCTTATTACGGCGGCTACTACGGTCCCAGCCTCTATTTCGGCGGCTTTGGCGGCGGTTACGGCCGTGGCTATGGCCATGGTTATGGCGGCGGCCGCGGCGGATACGGCTTTGGCGGCGGCCACGGCGGCAACTCCGGCGGCGGTCACGGCGGTGGCGGCTTTGGCGGTGGCCATGGCGGCGGCGGCTTCAGTGGCGGCCATGGTGGCGGTGGCCACGGCGGCGGACATCATCGCTGACGCTTAACGCCCAAATCCTGAGAGAACAGCCCCTTTTCAACCGGGGGCTGTTTTCTTGTGGGGCGTGGGCAGGCGGCGGCCTGATTCTCTTCCGGCGCTATGGAAGTTCCATAACATAAATGATACGCAGCACGAGAACCCCTCATCGCAAGCGGCACAATGCTTCAACCTTCTGATCTGTCACGCGCCCTGTTGGCCTATTGCAAGCCAAGTGCGCGGCGCGCCCTGTTTGAAGTGGGGGTGACTGCCGTTCCGCTGGTCGCACTGTGGGTGCTGATGTGGCTGTCGCTGGGCGTGGGATACTGGCTGACCTTGCTGCTTGCGGTGCCGGCGGGCGGATTCCTGGTGCGCCTGTTCATCATCCAGCATGACTGCGGGCATGGCGCCTTTTTCAGCAACCGGACGGCGAATACCTGGATGGGCCGGGTGCTGGGGGTGCTGACCCTGACGCCCTATGACTATTGGAAGCGCAACCACGCCAGCCATCACGCCACGTCGAGCAACCTGGATCGCCGCGGCATCGGCGATATCGACCTGCTGACGGTGGAGGAATATCGCGGCAAGTCCTGGCTGGGACGCCTGGGCTATCGCTGCTACCGCAGCGCCCCGGTGATGTTCGTGATCGGTCCGGCCTGGCTGTTCTTCCTGCAGCACCGGCTTCCTTTCAACCAGATGCGCGAAGGCTGGCGGCCCTGGATCAGCACCATGGCGACCAATGCCGCCATCGCCGCCGTCGTCGCGGGCATGATGGCCTGGGTCGGCTGGGCGCCGTTCCTGCTGGTGCATCTGCCGATCATGGTGATCGCGGCCTCGATGGGTGTGTGGCTGTTCTATGTGCAGCATCAGTTCGAGGATGTGGCCTGGGCGCGCACCGGCAACTGGTCGCATCAGGAAGCGGCGCTGGCGGGCAGCTCCTATTACGACCTGCCGGGGCTGCTGCGCTGGTTCAGCGGCAATATCGGCATTCACCACGTCCATCATCTCAACAGCCGGATTCCCTATTACCGGCTGCCCAAAGTGTTGCGCGATCATCCCGAACTCAAGGCGGTCGGGCGGCTGACGCTCAAGGACAGCCTGAAAACCATTCCGCTGTCGCTATGGTGCGAGCGCCGCGAAAAGCTGGTGTCTTTCCGCAGCGCGCTGTCGCGCTGACGCGCGAGGTCAGGGCAGCAGCGAGATCGAGGTTTGCAGGTGGATCACCTGCATATTCTCGCCCGGCGCCAGGGTGAATGCCACCTGGCCAAAGGACGGCTTGTTCAGGTGCGGCCGGGCATCGCGGGAAAATCCGAACGGCTCTTCGGGCAGGCCCAGCCAGGTCACATCCATCTTTCCGTCGGCATTGAGGTCCTGGAAGGTCTCGATGGCATAACTGCCTGGCACGATGCCGTGCAGCGTAATCACCATCTCGCTGCCGGAGGCCTTCACGTCGGCGGATGCCACGGGTTTGGAATTGTCGTCGGGATAGCGGGTCCGGTCATACAGGCCCAGGCGCAAGATGCCGCCGGCGGGCGACAGGGTTTCGACCCGAATCGTCAGGTCCGCGGTCGCGCCCGGCGCGGCATGGGCCGCCAGGGTCATGCCGAGGAGCCCGGCAGCGAAGCCCGGCAGCGTCCAAAAGATGCGATTCAAAAGGCCCAAATCGACTTAACCTTGGTATCGGCCCCATTCGCCGCCCGAATACGGCAAGTGGAAGGGCGGCTCACTGGACGAGCGCCGATGTGACGCGATAAAAAAGGCAATTAAAAGTTCATGTTCCCCTGAGGCTGTTGTCACCTGGCGCTTTGGTCCAAGCTGAATTTCCGTACAAAGACGCGTACCCCCGTTTGCGGGGATCGTCCACATCCGTTCCAGTTGCAGGTTGCTTACGTCCGTACCCAGACAGAGTGTTCGCCCGGGGGCAGATTGCGCAGTTTTACGCTCATAACAGTAGCCGGGCTATTGCTCGCAGCCGGCCCGCAGGCCGCGTTGGCGCAGTCCTGCGACCTGGCGGCGAAGGATGTGCGGCTGGCAGGCGCGGGATGCGCCGGCGCCTGGTTCGACGAAAACCTGCGCATCAATGAACTCCAGGCGGTCGGCACCGCCGAAAGCTACAAGCTGCAGCCCAGCAAGGAGATGATGTCGCTGATCGGCATGGGCTCGGATGCCGATGCCCAGGCATTGGATTACGATGAACCGCCGATCGCGGCGCAACTGGCGGCAGGGGCGCGGTCGCTGGAATTCGACGTCGCCTATGACCCCAAGGGTGGGCTGTACAAATATCCCGCCGGCGCCTCCATGGCCGGAGAGCTGGTGGCGGACGATTATATCGCCGCCATGGTGACGCCCGGCTTCAAGGTCATCCATATTCTCGATATCGACTTCAATTCCAGCTGTGTCACCCTGACCGTCTGTTTCAAGGCAGTGGCGGACTGGTCGCGCGCCAATCCCGTTCACCTGCCGCTCATCATCGCCCTGCGCAGCAATGACGAACGCACACCCATGCCCGGGGCGACCAAGCCCTACAAGTTCGACGCCGCGGCCTTCGATGCGCTGGACGCGGAGATCCGCGCCGCGTTCAAGCCAGAGGAAATGATCACGCCGCAGATGGTGCAGGGCAGCTACCCGACCTTGCGCGAGGCGGTGGCGGCCGGCAACTGGCCCAAGCTGGGCGCGGCCCGCGGCAAAGTCCTGTTCGTGCTGGATGACAACAAGCAGAAGGTCGACATTTACCGGGGTGCCCGGGTTTCGCTGGAAGGACGGGCGATGTTCGTCGCCACCGATGAAAAATCTCCGGCGGCGGCCTTCGTCACCATCGACAATCCCGCCAAGGACGCCGCCGCGATCACGGCCCGCGTCAAGGCTGGGCTGATCGTGCACACCTTCGCCGATGCCGACACCCGCGAGGCGCGCAAGAATGACACGGTGCGGCGCGACTGGGCTTTTGCCTCCGGCGCGCAGATGATCTCCACCGATTTCCTGGTCGCCAACAAGCGCATCGGCAAATACGAGGTGCATGTGCCCGGCGGCCATGTCGCCCAGTGCAATGTGCAGCTTGGGCCGGCGCGCTGTGGCGGGCTGGATCTCGAGCCAGCGAGCGCTCCTGACGCGGCACCCCTTGCCGGTCCGGTGCATGTACCATGAGCGGACGTTGCGGTGACAGGATGGCGAGCGTATACCGGCGGGGCAACGGTTTCGCGCTGCGTGGGGGAGGGCGAACTGTGACACGCCTTTCGCGCGCCTTGTTGGCCTTGATTTGTGCTTTGCTCCTCACTTGTGTGGGTGCGGCGGCGCAGCCGGCGGTTACGCCTGCGGCGCAACCGGCAGGGCAGCCCGCGGCCAGCGGCACGGCGGACGATACCAACGCGGACATGAAGAAGGAGATCGCTGCGGCGCGCGAGCAGCAGCGCACCACGGCGGCGACCCGCCAGCAGATCCAGGCCATCCGGGCGGCGTTGCGCGCCCGGTTGGCGGCATTGCATCACTAGGATGGGGCCCGTGAGGAAACAGCCAAACAAGGCCGCGCCATATTCCACTGCTCCACGGGGCCTGGGTATCTGCGCTGTCCTGGCCGCCGCGCTGGCCTGTGCGATGCCGGCGGCTGCGCGGGACGCAAAATCGGAAACAGATGCAGCCTCCGACACCAGCGTCAGCCTGGCGTCGGGGCTCGATTATTCCTCGGGCAAATACGGCAGCCTGCGCGCCACCGATATCACGGTCGCGCTGTCGGACGTCACGCTCAAGACCGGCGACTTTCAGTTCACCGCCGCACTGCCCTATATCACCATTACCGGTCCTGCTTTCCTGGTGGTGGGGGCGGGCGGCGTGCCGATCGTGGTCAATCCCGGGCGCACCGCCGACAAGGAACGCAGGGGCTGGGGCGATCTTAATGTCAGCGGCACCTATTCGGTGCCGTCCACCTTGACCGACGACTTCCAGGTGGACCTGACGGGCCGCATCAAGCTGGCGACCGGCGACCAGAACCAGGGGCTCAGTTCGGGCGAAACCGATTTCGGCTTTGCGGTGGACGTATCGCGCCAGATCGGGATCTGGGCGCCGTTCGTGTCGTTTGGCTATCGCGTTCCGGGCACGCCCACCGCCTATTCGCTGGTCAGCGCGCCGTCCTTTTCGGTGGGCACCAGTCTGCAGCTGGGCGACCACTTCCTGGCGATCATGTCTTACGACTTCGATGGCACCATCAGTTCGACCCTGGCGGACAGCCAGCAGCTGTTCGGCTCGATCAGTTGGGTGGCGACCGACAGCCTGACTTTCACCACCTATGGCGAGTACGGCGTGAGCAGCGGCGCGCCCAGGGGCGGCGGCGGCCTGCTGGCGAGCTGGAAGGTGCTTTAGCGGGGCGTACTGCCGCACAAAGGGAGCGACGCATGCAAGGCTTGATGCAACGGCGCGATCTTTTGATTTCCTCTATCCTGGATCATGCCGCCCGTCATCACGGGAACGGCGAGGTGGTTTCGCGGCGCGAGGACGGCACGCTTTGCCGGTCCACCTACGCACAGCTGTCCCGCCGGGCTCGCCGCCTGGCTGCGGCATTGCGGGGATTGGGCGTCTGCGCCGGCGACCGGGTGGGCACGCTGGCGATGAACAGCGATCGCCATCTTGAACTCTATTACGGCATCTCGGGCATCGGGGCCGTGTGCAACACCATCAATCCGCGCCTGGCGCCGGACGACATCGCCTACATCATCCGCCATGCCGAGGATGGGCTGCTGTTCACCGATCCCTGCTTTCTGCCCGTCGTGCAGCAGATCGCGCCGCAACTGAAAGGTATCCTGCGCGGTGTTGTGGTGCTGGGCCAAGGGGCGTGCGACTTGCCGCCGGGGATCGCGCTGCAGGACTATGAGGCGTTGATGGCCGCGGGGGGCGAGGGCGAGGATTGGCCGGTGTTTGACGAAAATACGGCGTCGGGGCTTTGCTATACCTCCGGTACCACGGGACGCCCCAAGGGCGTGCTGTATTCGCACCGCTCGACGGTGCTGCACGCGATGTCGCTGAATTTCGGCGATGTGCTGGGACCGCGTTCCACCGACCGTGTCGTCGCCGTGGTGCCGATGTTCCACGTCAATGCCTGGGGATTGCCCTATATCGGTCCCATGGTGGGAGCCGCGCTGCTGATGCCCGGCCGTCAGCTCGATCCTGCCTCGCTGCTCGCGCTGATGAACGCGGAGCGCGCCACCATGGCGGTGGGCGTACCCACCATCTGGCTGGGGTTGTTGGGTCACTTGCGCGATACCGGCGCGCGGCTGGAGACGCTGAAACGGATATTCGCCGGCGGCGCGGCCATGCCGCGCGCCCTGATCGCGGCCTATAACGATCTTGGCATCGAAGTCACCCATGGCTGGGGTATGACCGAAAGCAGTCCGGTGGTGACCTTGAACACGCCCAAGGCGTCCACCGCGCTTTTGCAAGGCGAGGCGCTGCTGGACCACAAGGCCAAGCAGGGCCGCTGCCTGTTCGGCGTGGATGTGCGCGTCGAAGACGATGAAGGCCGGGAAGTCGCCTGGGATGGCGCAAGCCAGGGGCAGATGATGTTTCGCGGCCACTGGATCGCCAGTGGCTATTTTCGCGCGCCCGATCAGCTGGACCCAGAAGGCTGGTTTCCCACCGGCGATGTCGGTGTCATCGATCCGGACGGCTTTGTCACCCTGACGGACCGCACCAAGGACCTGATCAAGTCGGGCGGCGAATGGATCAGCTCGATCGCCATCGAGAATATCGCGGTCGCCCATCCCGATGTCGCCGAAGCGGCCGCCATCGCGGTGCCGCATGAAAAATGGGGCGAGCGACCGCTGCTGGTGGTGGTCTTGCGCCCTGGCGCTGCGCCGTCGTGCGAGAGCTTGCGCGAGTTCTATCGCGGCAAGCTGCCCGCCTGGTCCATTCCGGACAAGGTCGTCGTGGCGGACAGCATTCCCCATGGCGCCACCGGCAAGATCCTCAAGGCCGAGCTGCGGCGTATTTATGCGGTGTGACCGCGCCTCTATTTGCTGAGGTTCAGGAACGGTACGGCATTGCCCGGCACCATCGTGGTCGGCAGAATGCCGTTCCATTTCTCGGCGGCGACAAGGCTGGGCAGGCCAGGATTGGCCCGCAGCGCATCGCCGCGCGCCTGGATCGCGCCGGCTTCGGCCTTGCCCTGGACCTCGATCTGATGCGCCTTGGCGTCAGCGGCCGCTTTCACTTCATAGGCTGAGGCATCGGCGTCGATGATGCGTTTCTGCTTGTCCGCTTCGGCCTGCTGCTGCTTGACGATCGCCTGCATGCGCGCCTCGACCGCGCCCTCATACTGTGCCGAGAAGGTGATGTCCTCGATCTGGACGCCGTCGATCACTACCGGCCCGCGCACGGAGGTGCGGATCGCGTCGAATACTTCGGCATTCAGGGAGGCGCGTTTCTGGATGGCGTCGGCGGCGTCGAACTGGCCGAAGACATTCTTGAGCTGCTCATAGGTCTTGGGATTGATGATGCGCGATTGCATGCCCCGCAAGGAGCCGTACTGCGAATAGACGGCGGTGGGATCGGTGACGTGAAAATTCACCGACAGCGCGATGGTCGCCGGCTGCTGGTCGCGCGAATAGGCTTGCAGGCGAAAATCGCCTTCGGTGGTCTTTTCAAAACTTTCCTTCTGGACCTGCACCGAGATCTTCTCGATGCTGGTGATGATCGGCATCTTGAAGTGCAAGCCCGGCTCGGCCTCGCCGACGACGGCGCCGTTGTGCAGGATCACGCCGCGCTCGCCCTGGTCGATGGTGAAATAGGTCGAGAAAATGAGCATCAGAATCACCAGCGCCACCACGCCGGCGCTGACCGCGCCCTGCATCCAGTGAGGCGGTTTGAACTGCGGCATGTTGTTTTGCGTCCAGGGCGAACTCAAAGCACGCACCGGGTGTGGGAAGACGGAGTGGTCGTGTCGGCGGTATGCGCCATGTTTTTCATCCTGAAAATTTGCATTGGGATAATGGGCGCAGGTCGTGCGCGCCAGGGATCCGGCGGGACACCTTAGCGCAGAATGTGGGGCCGGTGGACTAATCCTCAGGTTCGCCGGGCGGTAAGCAGGTGCGGGTGGAAATCAAGAGCGTTTTTTCCAATTTAACCCTTGCGGTTCCGCTGCAAAGCCCCATCTTTCGGCGCGGGTATTACCCCCCAAGGGTTGATGAAGGAGCGCCTATGACGATTCTGAGACAGGTACCGAAGCTTCTGGCTGCGCTGGGCATCGCGCTGGCGCTGGCAGGCTGCGGCGTCAACACCATTCCCACCAAGGACCAGGCGGTGAAAGCCCGCTGGGCCGACGTGCAGGCGGCCTACCAGCGCCGCAATGACCTGATTCCCAACTTGG
>Ga0193716_1002626_pt1 | contig 10043 bp, 11 predicted proteins | sample U2c1metaG_FD_145901 | JGI IMG/M metagenome (GOLD analysis project Ga0193716, IMG submission 145901) | Soil microbial communities from a riparian zone of the East river system, Colorado, United States - U2c1 | ecosystem: Environmental > Terrestrial > Soil > Riparian zone | place: USA: East River...
AGCCCTTTGCCGTCGTGCGCAACCGCCGAGACCTTGCCATGCATCAGGCGCGACGCTCGCACCACCTTGCCGCCGAACACTTCGACCAACGACTGATGGCCGAGGCAGACGCCGAAAATCGGAATGCGCCCTGCGAACGCTTCGATCATGCGCATGGAAATTCCCGCATCGCGCGGGGTGCCGGGCCCGGGTGAAATGACCAAGTGCGTGTGATCCAGTTGCAGCGCCTGCTCCACGCTGATGGCATCGTTGCGATACACATCGACTTCGGCCCCCAGCACCAGGAACGCCTGCACCAGGTTGTAGGTAAACGAATCGTAGTTGTCGATGAGCAAAACTTTGGCAGGCATTATCAAAGGCCCTCAGCCGCAAGTTCGAGCGCGCGCCGCAGCACGGCGCTCTTCGCCATCAACTCATCGTATTCAGCTTGCGGAGAACTGTCGGCGACGATACCGCCCCCCGCCTGGTAACTGTAGGTATCGCCGCGAAACACCAACGTGCGGATCGTGATCGCCTGATCCATGTCGCCGTGCTGGCCGAAATAGCCCACCGTCCCGCCATAGAGCTGCCGGCCCACCGGCTCGAGTTCGTCGATGAGTTCCATAGCGCGTACCTTCGGAGCCCCGACCAGGGTGCCGGCCGGGAAGGTTGCCGCGAACAGGTCGAATGCATCTTGTCCCGCCGCCAGCCGGCCCTTCACGCCGCTGACAATGTGCATGATGTGGCTGTAGCGCTCGATCACGCGATAGGGTTCCACCGATACAGAACCCGCTACGGCGACACGCCCCAAGTCATTGCGCGCCAGATCCACCAGCATTACGTGTTCGGCGTTTTCTTTGGGATCCGCGCGCAGCTCCGCTTCCAGCGCAGCGTCTTGGGCCTCACTCGCACCGCGCGGGCGAGATCCGGCGATGGGCCGCAGCTGCGCGTGGCCGCCATGGCACTTCACCAGGGCTTCAGGCGAAGAGCCCACCACGGTGATGTCGCCCAGTTCGCAATAAAACATATAGGGCGAAGGATTCAAAAGGCGCAGCGCGCGGTATACCTCGAACGGCGCGAGTGCATGGCGTCCTTCGAAGCGCGACGCCAGCACGAGCTGGTAGACGTCGCCGGAGGCAATGTATTCCTGCGCGCGCCGCACGCGAACGGCGTGCGCTTCCTGCGTCAGGGAGGGAGTTGCCGGCGAGAATTTTCCCGGCGCCAGTATGCTGGGCACGGCGCCGCGCAGCGCCCGGATGACTTCGCGGCGCAGACTCTGCCGCTCCGCTTCGCTGCCGTCATGCAGCAGCGCGACACCGCGGGTCAGATGATCGAATACCAACAGCGAGCGCGGGGCGACGTAGTGAGCATGAGGCGTTTCGCTTTGATCCAGGCTGCGGCCGGTGATGCTCTCGAAATAGCGCACCGCGTCGTAAGCGGTGTATCCCACGAGTCCGCCCGATAGCGGAACGCCCGGTATTTTTGGGTTGGGGCTGGGTGCGCGCGTCAACGCGAGGCGCAGGACGTTCAAGAACTCCTGCCGGGTGCTCGGCCGCGGCGAATGCACGCCGCCCACGGTCACGCCCGTTGCCTCCACCCGCACTTCGAGGCATTCGCCGAAGCCGATGAACGAGTAGCGCGCCAGCCGCTCGCCCCCCTCGACGCTTTCGAGCAGGAATCTTGGGCGAAAAGGCGCGAGCTTCAAATACGCCGAAACAGGCGTGTCGAGATCGGCGGCAATGTCAAAAGGCGGTTTCATCGACGCATTCCACAGGCAATAAAAAAACCCACCACCACTGGTTAGCGGAGATGGGTTCTGGGTTCACGAAAGATCAAAAGCTAAACGACCAGCCCACTCCCTACAGGGAACGCCACCACCAGGTGCTGCGAAAAATGAGTGCGGTCGACATGAGGGCAGTATCGCTGTACGGGATATGCAGCGTCAAGGCGGCGGGTCCCTATTTGGTTTTCGCCGCCGTTTCGAGGGTTTTCTTGTATCTGCGGGTCAATTCCACGAAGCGGGGAGTCAGTCCGATGTCCTCGTAAACCGGATCGCCTTGATCGTCGAGCGAAATCACTTTGGGACCTCGTTCATAAGGCATGGCGGCCGCGATCTCATCGAGCCCGGCGTTCAGCAGGTCGGTCACGATTTCTTCGATCGGCTGGCCGGGAAACAATTCGACCAAGGCATGCAGTCTCGCGGCATCGTCCAGCGGCAAGCGCACGGCATACTCCTTGGCGGTCCTCACAGGGGCCGTTGGCTTCTTCCATCGCTCGAGCAAGGGCTTGAATTTCACGAGTACTCCGCCATACCGGACCATTACGACCGGTTATTATAGACCGCGGGGACATTCCATCAGCGCCCAATCCAGATCCGCCAACTCGCCGCAGGCCGGCAACTCACCGCATACCGCGGACGGCCCCACCGCGGACGGCGGCGGCTGGCGGCGCAATCTATCGGGCGTGTTCGCCTACAGCAGCCGCGCGCTGGCATTGGTCTGGAGCACCAACCGGACCTTGAGCGTCAGTCTGGCCCTGCTCACGCTGATAGCGGGCGTGCTGCCCGCGGGCATCGCCTACGTGGGCGCTCAAATTGTCGATGCCGTCATTCACGCGGCGGATTTGCATCGGCGTACCGGCACCACGATGCTGGCCGATGTGGTGCGTTACGTCGCGCTGGAGGCATTGCTGGTCGCCGCCACGTCGATGGCGCAGCGGGGAATTTCCCTCGCGCAGTCGCTGCTTCGCGCGCAACTGGGCCAGCGGGTCAATGTGATGATTTTGGAAAAGGCGCTGACGCTGGATTTGACCCAATTCGAGGATTCCGAATTTTACGACAAGCTGACGCGCGCGCGCCGCGAGGCTTCCAGCAGGCCCTTGAGTCTGGTGATGCGCACCTTTGCGCTGGGCCAAAATGCGGTGTCGCTGATTTCCTTCGGCGGATTGCTGTTCCGCTTCTCGCCGTGGGCGGTGGTGCTGCTGGTCGTGGCAGGCCTGCCCGCATTCCTCGCGGAAGCGAAATTCTCCGGCGAAGCCTTCAGGCTATTCCGCTGGCGCGCGCCCGAGTCGCGCATGCAAATCTATTTGGAGTCGGTGCTGGCGCGCGAGGACTACGCGAAGGAGGTCAAGCTCTTCGGCTTAGGACCGCGATTCCTGGATCGCTACCGCGACATTTTTACGCGGTTGTATCGCGAGGACCGCGACCTGACCTTGCGGCGCGACGCCTGGGGTTTTGGTTTGGGCCTGTTGGGAATTGCCTCATTGTATGGCGGCTATGTGTGGATTGCTGCGGAAACGGTGCTGGGCGCCATGACCGTGGGCCAAATGACCATGTACCTGATGTTGTTTCGTCAGGGGCAGTCCGCGGTGAGCGCGGCGCTGTCGGCGGTCAGTGGTTTGTACGAGGACAATTTGTATCTGTCGAACCTGTTCGAATATTTGGAGCAGCCCGTGGGCCGGGGCAGCGCCGTCGGACACCTTTTGATCGGACCCGATCCCGGGGACGGCATTCGCTTCGAGGATGTCGAGTTCGTCTATCCCGGCGCGACATCGCCGGCGCTGTCGGGAATCGATTTGCATGTCCGCCCGGGCGAGAGTTTGGCTTTGGTGGGACAGAACGGCTCCGGCAAAACCACCTTGATCAAATTGCTGACGCGCTTGTACGAGCCCACTCGCGGCCGGATCATGCTGGATGGCCTCGACCTCAGGGAGTGGGATGAGACCGCCCTGCGCCAGCGCATCGGCGTCATTTTCCAGGACTTCGCGCGCTATCAAATGTTGGTGGGTGAAAATATCGGTGCGGGCGATGTACGCGCCTTCGAGGACGAGGCTCGCTGGCGCAGCGCCGCCTCCAAGGGGCTGGCCGCCGAATTCGTCGAACAGCTCCCCGGGGGGTACCACACTCAGCTCGGCAAGTGGTTCAAGGACGGGCGGGAGCTGTCGGGCGGCCAGTGGCAGAAAATTGCGCTGGCGCGGGCCTTTATGCGCAGTGAAGCCGATATTTTGGTGCTCGATGAGCCCACCGCCGCGATCGACGCGGGCGCGGAGGCGGAGGTTTTCGAACACTTCCGCGAACTGACGCGCAACCGCATCGCCATCGTCATTTCGCACCGCTTCTCGACCGTGCGCATGACCGACCAAATATTGGTGCTCGAGGAAGGCCGCATCGTCGAGCGCGGCAGCCACGAATCGCTGATGGCGGCCGACGGCCAGTATGCCAAGCTATTCACTTTGCAGGCACGCGGGTATCGTTAGGGAAACATTCAAGGCAAATCATGTTCACCGCAAAAACAATGCGTCTGTCACTGTCGATCGTCATCACCCTTCTGACGCTGGCCGGCTGTCATCGCGGCACGGCGCAAAGCGAAGCAAGCGCGAGTGCAGGCGCCAACGCGGGTGCGGATGCGGGCGTCAAGCTGGGAAGCTACCGTGTCGTCCTGCAAACGCCGGGCGGCGAGCTGCCGTATCATTTGGATCTCGTGCAGCAAGACTCTCAAGTGGTCGGCTACTTGGTGAACGGCGAAGAACGGCTGCTGTTGAGCGACGTCAAAATCACCGGGCGGCACCTGGAAATACGCATGCCGGGGTACGAAAACGTACTCACCGCCGAGGCGACCGGCGATCAACTGCAGGGCGAGATTTTCTTGGTCAAATTGGGCGACAAGAATCAGCATGTGCCGCTGCGCGCCACGCTGGGTGAGAGCTATCGTTTCTTCAAAAGCTCTGCGAACGACAACGCTGATCTGTCCGGGCGATGGGCGGTGAACTTCATCGACGACAGCGGGGCTCCTGAAGTGGCCGTCGGCGAGTTCAATCAGTCGCATGACGCCGTTAGCGGCACCTTCTTGACGGCCACGGGCGATCATCGCTTTCTTGCCGGTCAGGTCAAGGGCGATGAGGTGTATCTGTCGACCTTCGACGGTGCGCACGTGTTCTTGTACAAGGCAAAGATCACGGCGGACGGCAGCCTCACCGGAGATTTTTGGTCAGGTCTTGCCTACCACGAGAAGTGGACCGCGCGGCACGATGCCGGCGCCCACCTGCCGGATGCGTACGGGCTGACCGCCATGCGCGCCGGCGTCAAGCACTTCGATTTTGAGTTCCCTGACCTGTCGGGCAAGACCGTGACCTCGCAGGATCCGCAATTTCGCGGCAAGGTGCTTATCGTGGCGCTCGCGGGGAGTTGGTGTCCGAACTGCCATGACGAAGCGGCATTCTTGGCGCCGCTCTACAAAGACTACCGCGCCAAGGGATTGGAAATCGTCTCGTTGATGTTCGAGCATTTTGGCGATTTCCCGCGCGCAGCCGAGGCCGCACAGCGGTTCAGGCAGCACTACGGCATTGAATACACGACGCTGGTCGCCGGCATCTCGGACAAGGATGACGCCGCCAGGAAGCTGCCGATGCTGCAGAGTTTCGTTGCCTTCCCGACGACGATTTTCATCGACCGCAAGGGCACTGTTCGCAAGATCCACACCGGCTATTCGGGTCCTGCCACGGGCGATCACTACGTTCAATTCGTCAATGAGGTGAAAGCCACGCTCGATCAGTTGCTGGCGGAATCCCAGAATTCTCAGGCGGGCACCTAATGCCGTCCTTCGACGTGGTATCGGAAATCGATACGCATGAATTGACGAATGCCGTCGATCAAGCGGTGAAAGAGCTGACGCAACGATTCGATTTCAAAGGCACGGATGCCGCCTTTGAACTCGAGGAAACCACGGTCACCATGACCGCGCCGTCGGACTTTCAGCTCAAGCAGATGCTGGATATCCTGAAATTGCGCATTGCCAAGCGCGGCATCGACGTGGGCTGCCTCGAGGTAAAGGATCCGGAGGTCAATCTTGCCCGGGCCAAGCAGCTGGTGATCCTGAAGCACGGCATCGATGCCGACGCCGGCAGAAAGGTGTCGCGCCTCATCAAGGACTCGAAGCTCAAAGTCCAGGCGCAGATTCAAGGCGACAAGGTCAGGATCATCGGCAAGAAACGCGACGACCTCCAGGAAGCCATCGCGTTTCTGCGCAAGGCGGAAGTCGGCGTCCCGCTGCAATTCAACAACTTCCGCGATTAGCGGGTCTCCCTCGCGACCGGTGGCGCGCCGGCGGCGGCGTCTGCCGTCAAGTGCCGGTACGATTCAGGCGTGAGGCTCGGCATGGCGCGTACAAATGCCACCAAATCCCAGATCGCAGCATCGTCAAGAGTCTTGCCCCACGCCGGCATCGCCGTCATTTTGATGCCGTGCTTGATGATCCAGAAGGCGCGCTGCGGATCTTGAACCTCTCCCTGTGCAAGATTCGGCGGATGCGGATACAGGCCCGGCCGGATGTCCGACTTGGTCATGCCGGGCGCCAGATGGCAGCCTGCACAGAGCGCCGCGTAGCGCGCCGCGCCTGCCTGGATCGTCTGCGCCTGCGGCGGGATCGCATCATCCCGCACCGCGATCGACTGCTCGCGCAATTGCTCGATGACGGCAAGCGTAAGCTTGGTGTGATGATCATCGGCGCCGATATTATAGATGCCCGACTCGATGAACAGCGCCGCAGCCGCGGCCTGCACGAATAGCGTGGCAATGGCGATGAGCATCACCTTGAGTACGGCCCCCTTCATTTGACGACAATGGTCCCGACCATGCGCGGATGAATCGAGCAGGTGAAGTGATACGTGCCGGGTTTGTCGAACTTGAACGAAAAACTCTCGTTCGTATCCATCGCGCTGGAGCGGAACAGGCCCGTATCGCTGACCACGGTGTGCGGCTCATCGTCCTTGTTCAGCCACGTCACCTGCTCGCCGGAGTTGACGGTCAACGTGGTCGGCGCGAACATGAAGTCCTTCACCTCGATCTGCGGCTGCGCGGCTTGCGCCGCCGTCCATAGCAGGCTCGAGGCGGCCAAGCCGCGCAGCGCCGTCCGCAGCGCCTTGAATAAATTGCGATTCATAATGGTTCCTTGAAAAATGGTAATTCAGACGAGCGTGGTGTCTTGCAACGCGAACGCTGCCGGATGTTTCGCGGTCGTCACGCTGGTTACGCCCAGCATTTTCGACAGCTGATCCGCCGGCATCTTCAGCGGGCCGGGGCCGGGACCCTCGCCCGCGGCAGGCTGTGGGTAGGCGGTCGAGCGCGCAGTGTGAAAGGTGATATTGCCTTCCACCTTCTGCACGATCTGGTGGATGTGTCCGTTGAGGACGGTGACCGAGCCGAAGCGGCGCAGCTGGTTCATCAGCTGGTCCGCGTCGCCCGTGCCCCAACCCCAGGGTTCATAGATCGTCCACAGCGGCATATGGGCAAAGACCACAACGGGCGTGCTGGCCGAGCGTCCCTTCAAATCCGCGGCAACCCACGCGAGCTGGTCGGCGCCGAGCGTGCCCAGACCGCCCGGCTTGAACTGCAGCACATTGATCAGCCCGATGAAATGCACGCCGGCGTGATCGAAGCTGTAGTAGCCCTTGTTGTCCGATGCCTTGCCGAAGCGGTTGAAATATTCCGTGACGGTTGCATCGGTGGTGTCGTGCTCGCCGGGAACGGTGTGCATTTCCGTGGTTCGCAGGCGCGAGAACAATTGCTGCGCGGTGTCGAACTCCGAGGCCTTGGACAGGTGCGTGATGTCGCCGGTATGGATGATCAGCGCGGGTTGCTCGTGCATGCCGTTGACCAGATCGATGCTCTGGCTCAGCGTACCGTTCACATCCGGATTTGCATCTTTGTTGAACCCGATGTGCGTGTCGCTGATCTGCACGAACAGCGGCTTGCCGAGCTTGGCCGTGCCGTAACGGTCTTCGGCTGCCTGGGCTAAGTTCAGAGGCGTGAAAACGCCCCCTGACAAGACAAACAAGGTCCCGGCCCCGCCGTACGCCATGCACTTCAGGGCATTGCGGCGCGACAGCAGCGATTGATCATCCGACATGGCTCACTCCTAGTGGTTGCGGTTCAGGAAACAAGACTTGGGTGGGCGGGGTTTTATTCCATGCCGGACGCCGAATGGCGTTGGAGCGGCGCTAGGGGTAACGTCGCAACCAGGAACTCTGGGGAGAGCGCTATGAGAATGAGAAAATCAGCCGCGAACCGCCTGCGATTGCTTGGCGGCATTGCCGCGCTGGCCTTGGCGGCCTGCGCCACGGATACCATCGTGTTGACCGGCTCGGCGCGGCCGCCGATCTCGCCGGCTGACGTGAGGATTTATTCGCACCCGCCGCAGGTCTTCGAAGAGATCGCCATCCTCAACGCCTCGAAGAGCAGCGCCTTCACCACCGGCGGCCAGCAGACCGTCGACAAGGTAATCGCAGGACTCAAGGAGCAGGCGGCGAAAGTCGGCGCGAACGGCATCATCCTGGAGGGCTTTTCCGATCGCCAAACGGGCTCGGTGGGATCGGGCGTCGGTGGGGACTCCGTGTCCCGCAACTCCGCGGTCGGCGTGGGCGTCGGAGGATCGTTGGGTATTTACAAAAAGACCGGCCACGGCCGCGCGATTTTCGTGCCCCCTGGCTCTTGAGGCCTTCCGGGCACTTTAAGCTTGCGCGCGCCTTTAAGTTTGCGCGCGCAGCAAGCGCACCAGCCCCAGGAGCTCGTCCCAGCCGGTGTCCGACACCGCGCAATACTGGATGTCGCCCTGCTGCCAAAACGCAAGGTGATAGCCGTTGCGCGTGGTGTCGCCCGGCAGACGCCGGTCGCCGCCGGCCCAGGTAAACACGTTGATGACATGCGAGCCATGCTGGTAAACGACCACCGCTGAGCGCTGATGGTCCACGTAGTCGGCCCGGCCGCCGATCAACTTGTATCCTTGGGCATCGAAATCCACGACTACCGGCGAAACATCGGCATGGCCCGCAAACCACGGCTTCACGGTGTGCCTGTCCGTGGACACGACGTCGATCAAATGGTCCGGCATCAGCGAACGCACATGCGCGCTCACCAGATCATTGGTCAGAGGGCTGACCATCGCCGGCAACACCAGAAAAAATGCGATGGCCGCCGCGACGGCAGCGCCGCCGATGCCGCTGAACGCGCCCGTCCAAAGCAAGCGCCGTCGCGGCTGCGCCGGCCGCGCAACCTTGCGCCACGTCGCCGCAGCTGCGACCGGCGCGACCGGCGGTGCCTCGGCAGCCCGGCTCGCCTCCTCATCGAGGGCGCCCATGAGTTTCGCGCGCAGCGCCGGCGGCGCGGCGGCATAAGCGATGTTCCGCCGCAGCGTTTCGCGCACCTTCTGAAGATCCTGAAGCAGCGCGCGGCACTCGCCGCAGTGTTCGGCATGCCTCTCGATCTCCGCGGCGGAGAGCGCATCGACCTCACCGTCGAAGTAGGCCTGCACCCGAAGCGATTCAGCGCACTGCACGCGGTACTCCTTCCACTTCCTTCACCCATTTGGCTTTCAGCGCCGCGCGCGAACGCGCCAGGCGCGACATCACCGTGCCGATCGGCACCTGCGTGACGGCCGCGATCTGCGCATAGTCCATTTCTTCGATTTCCCGCAGCATCAATACGGTGCGATGCTCCTCCGGCAGTGAAGCCATGAGCCTCTCGAGCACCTGTTTCTGATCCGACAGTATCGAATCGCTTTCCGGATCCGGTGTGTTCGCTACCATGGCGTGTCCGTCGGCCTCATCGTTTTCCTCCGGCAAGGGGACAAATGCGCGCCGCTGCTGCTGCTTGGCGGCCGTCAGATGACAATTGCGCACGATGGTCAGGAACCAGGCCTTCGCATCGGAGCCGCGCAGCGCATCAAAGCCGCGGAAGGCGCGCAGGACGGCGTCCTGCAGCACGTCATCCGCATCGCTGGGCGCATGGCACAGCCAGCGAGCAAATCGGTACGCAGCATCGAGATGCGGTAAAACCTGCCCCTCGAATCGGTCGCGCTTGTCATCCATGTCGTTTAGACCTATGCCGCGGCTATTTTATTCCCAACAAAAGCGGATCTCGAATGGGGATGAAGCGGTTTGCCGCGCGAACCAGGGATCCAGCCGACAATTCAGCAACCCCATAGACCTCCACGGACACCCCGTGCCGTTCCCGGATCCGCTCCACCAGCAGGTCGAAATCCCCGTCGCCGGTGGCCAGCACGATGACATCGGCC
>Ga0193716_1002627_pt1 | contig 10039 bp, 6 predicted proteins | sample U2c1metaG_FD_145901 | JGI IMG/M metagenome (GOLD analysis project Ga0193716, IMG submission 145901) | Soil microbial communities from a riparian zone of the East river system, Colorado, United States - U2c1 | ecosystem: Environmental > Terrestrial > Soil > Riparian zone | place: USA: East River...
AATTTCCGGCACGTTGAATACATGACCTGGCCACGGGGTCTTGCACTCGCCGAAGTGTACTGGAGTCCGAAAGCGAGTCGCAACTGGGATCATTTCACAGGAAAGATGGAAGCACAATTTTCGAGGCTGGATGCTGCGGGAATAAAATACGCACGCAGTGCATACAACGTGACGTATACACCTGTCAAAGGGAAAGACAGCAGAACATTTTCCGTAAAGCTGTCCACAGAAATTAACGGCCTGGACATTTATTATACTTTCGACGGCACCAACCCTGATCCGTACTATCCTAAATACACGGGTGAATTGATTAATTTTCCTGTTGGCGCTACGCAAATAACGCGGTTAACTCAGGGCAGACATCAATATTAAAGAGGATAGATTTTTTCTGATGAGTGACAGTAATCCGTGGCTTCATATTCCACTGGAAGATTATGAGCTTCATATGTCCCATGATTCAGTGGGGCAATCAGGCCTGTTAAACTCGCTTACTAAAAAATATCTGTATAAGATACAACCTCAGACCACTATTTTTTTAGGGATTGCCGGTGGGAATGGCCTGGAACATATCGACAGTAATATTACAAAAAGAGTGATCGGGATAGATATCAATCCGGACTATCTCAATACTGCGTTTGAAAGATATAATCATCAAATCGATTTCCTTCAACTGCTGAATCTGGATATAACTAAAAATTCCGAAAGTATTTGCCGGGCGGATTTCATTTGGGCTGCATTAATATTAGAGTACACGGGAATTGATAAGGTACTAGAGTTTTCTGCAAACAATATCCACACGGGTGGTCATCTGATTGTTTCGATTCAATCAAATAATAATAAGCAGTCTGTTAGTCCTACCGGCATAGAAAGCATAAAAAAAGCAGGAGAAATATTTTCCATTGTAAACCCAGAGGTCTTGGTTGGCAAGGCCTCAGAAACCGGATTTGTGCAAATAGGGAAGGAGGAAAGTGCACTTCCGAATGGTAAGTCGATAATAACTTTTCATTTCAAATATCCCGGCCCATGAGTCATTAATATTTGCGTTTCATTTAGGACTCAACTTCGGAAGGTGCGCAATTAACTCAACCTCTATTTGGGCATCTGGCCTGGCTGAGAATAGCCTTGTAATCTGTACCCAGGTGGCAGCCGGATAATCATCTTTGTAAAAAGCTTTCCGCACGGCATTATTGGTTTTCACCGCCTCAATATCAGTTGTATATAATGTTTCTTTCACAACATTTTGGTAGGTCGCTCCATATGCTTTTAGAATTTTTTCGAGGGCAGTATAAATTCCCTGAAGCTGTTCCGCGATACTTCCCTTATCAAGCCATCCGGAAATGTATAATACATTGTCTGCTAAAACGGCTTCTGTGTATCCCGCGCTGGTATCCTGCTGGTTGAATTTTCCATCATAAAATTTCTTTTTCACGATATGACCCTCCTGCGCAGAAGAATGAAGGGAGAAAAATGAAAAACAGAGTATAATCAATAAGCCTTTCATAAGAATTAATTTATATGATTAATATTAAATTTATGTCATTAAGTTTTATCTAATTACAAACTCCAGCCGGAATATATGAATCATGTTAAATATTTATTTTTAGTCCTCGGTTTATGCTATCTCCCCAAATAAGGTTATCTAACGAGCTAAGTGTTTTTACGTATAACTGGCGCAATTCGATTGCAATTTGTATATTAGTCGGACTAAGCCCATAAAACCGGATGGAAATATTTCTATTGCTTGTTGTACTCGTTATCTTGATTTTTATAATCAGGAATATAACCGGGATCAAAGATGAATTGAGTCATTTACAACAGGAACTCCTCGAACTTAAAAATTTTTTAAAAACGAGCCCTCGCCAGTCTTTGGAAAAGGGTGAGTCGAAATCCAATATCCTTCATCCGGTAACTCCGGAACCGCCTAAGAAAAAAGAGGAGATTGTAGTCAGAGACTGGCCCGAAATCAAAGAGGAAGTTTTGCCTGCTAAAGGAGTCACTTATTCCAGGGAGGCCGAAACCGATTTCGCGAAACGAGAAAGTCCTGCGCCATTTGTTGTTAGTCCATATGCAAAGCAAAACTGGTTCAATAAATGGCTTCAGGAGAACCCGGATATTGAAAAATTTATCGGTGAAAACCTGATCAATAAAATCGGGATTTCCGTATTGGTGCTTGGTATTGCTTTTTTTGTAAAGTATGCGATCGATCAGGAGTGGATAAATAAAACAGGCCGTGTTTGTATTGGTTTATTCTGTGGCGTCATTCTTACATTTTTTGCCAACCGGCTAAGAAAGAGCTATCATGCTTTCAGTTCAGTGCTTGTTGGCGGTGGCATAGCCATTTTTTATTTCACGATTGCCTTTGCATTTCATCAATATCAACTCATTGACCAGGGCCTGGCTTTCGCGAGTATGGTTGTCATAACTGTTTTTGCCGTTTTGATTTCTGTTTTGTATGATCGTATTGAACTGGGCATTATCGCGACGGTTGGAGGATTTATCACGCCTTTTCTGGTCAGCCAGGGAGATGGGAATTGGTTCGTACTATTTTCCTATTTGACCATCCTGAATGTCGGCCTTATTATTCTGGCTTATTATAAAAGATGGAGAATCATAAATTTCATTGCATTTTTTTTTACCCAAATCATTTATCTGGGTTGGCTATTCACGAAAGCCGGATCTACCGGTTTCAATTACCAGGGCGTCTTTATTTTTGGGACGATTTTTTATCTGATGTTCCTTGTCATGAACGTGATACATCATGTAGTCCGGGGTAGCAGATTAAAAGGGTTTGATTTTATAATTCTATTGTCAGTTAATCTTTGTTTTTATGGTGCCGGCATTTATCTGATTAACGAATCGGGCGTTTCACAATTCAGAGGATTATTTACCGCTTCACTGGGAATAGTAAATTTGATACTGGCTTATTTGTTTTTCAAGAGGTCGAATGCAGATAAGAAATTCATTTATCTGCTGATCGGAATCACTATTTCATTTATTTCCCTCGCTGCTCCTGTTCAACTGAAGGGACACTATATAACTTTATTCTGGTCCGCAGAGATCGTTATATTACTGTGGCTGTATCAAAAATCATTTATATCCTTACTGAAAATTACCGTATTAATAGTGACCGGACTGATGCTGGTCAGTTTGTTTATGGACTGGTCCGCAGTGTATTCGGATACCCTGACCATTCATCCCATTCTGTTTAATAAAGGATTTGTAACAGGTGTATTCAGCGCCGTATCCCTATTCCTGGTTTATCGACTACTGATCAGGGAAGCGGACACATTTTATATCTGGGACATAACGAACAAACTATTAAGAAACATTTATTTTATTGGTTCCATCTTATTATTATTTGCCACCGGGGCTTTTGAGATCAATGATCAATTTATAAAAAGACCCACCGTAACTGGCATGCAGGTGATCTATTTGCAATTATATATTTCCATATTTATTTTGAGCCTTTTGTTTATTCTGGCAAGGTTTAAAACCAGTATTCATCCTTTTCTCCGGGTTATTCTTCCATTTATTGGTTTTGGAATTTATATCATAAACATACAAGACATTCATTCTGCCGAACAGGCTGTACTGTTAAAGGGTAATTTCAAGACATTATTTTCCGGAAGTTGGTTGAGTGCCTTTTTTCTGTTGGTTCTTCTCTGGACAACCATCGGATACATAAGGAGAAACCAGGAAATATTTAACTTCATAATGCCACATCTTACCTGGATCATAGCTGTGATTTTTGTTTTTATATTTAGTGTTGAACTGAGAAATCTGTATATATGGCTTAATTATTCTGACGCTTTGTCTTTTCACAATGAGGAATCAAATTTTGATAAAGCCGGACTGACTATAGTTTGGGCCATCTCCTCTTTCGTTATGATATGGCTTGGATTGAAGTACAGTTACAAGCCTTTGCGTATAACCGCCCTGGTTCTATTCGGTATCACTTTGATAAAATTGTTTTTATTTGATATCCAGGACATAGCACCCGGGGGGAAAATCATTGCGTTTATTTTACTGGGCGTTTTACTTCTAATCATATCATTTATGTATCAGCGGTTGAAAAAAATAATAATAGATGATTCGGAAGTTCGTAAATAAGGGGATGCTGCTCGTTCTGATTATGTTTTGCGGACAGGCCAGTGCGCAATCCTATAAAAACAAAGCAGATATTGACACAATACTGCATTCAGATTTTTATGCATTCAGCATTACTCCCGAACTAAGTTCCCTGGTTAAAACTGATTTCAGGGATCTGCGGATCAGGGATCAGAAAGGCAATCCGGTTCCTTACCTGATCGCCGGGAACATCCCTGTACTCAGACCTGATTTTTTTAAGCCATTAAAAATTGTAAAAAATTACATCACAGATAGTGGCCGGAGTGTTTTGATTATCGAAAACTTTCCGCATGAAAGTATGGACGGGTTTTATATCCGAATCCGAAATGCAGCTGTCAGCAGAACAATGAGTTTAAGCGGTAGTCAAAACGGAATGAAATGGTATTCTATAATAGAAGATGTAAATTTCGAAAGGCATTTTATTCAGGACCGTGACAGCTTTCTGGAAAAAATATCATTTCCACTCAGTTCTTACCAATTTTACAGGGTAATCATTTACAATAGAAAAAATGATCCACTCGATATTATCTCAATTCAAAAACGAATCAGTACGGAAAAACCGGAAGCGCATAACCTTGTTCAAAATCCTTCAATGTCTTTTATTCGAAAAGACAGCAGCAAAATTACCTGGCTCACGATTGCCAACCCGAAATATTTTCATATTAGTAATTTTGGCATATATGTTAAGAGTCCGCATTTTTTCAAAAGACAGGTCGATATTTTAAAGGGTGGTTTTTTGGCTGGTAATTTTACAATTTCCTCTGATTCGGTGTTCCATCTCAGTTTACCTGTATTTAACGATTCCGTTTTTACAGTAAAGATTTATAATGAAGACAATCCTCCATTGGATATTACTGGCATTTCAACAGCACAAGAAGCAGAAAAGATTATTACCTATCTGGATTCCGGCAAATCATATCAACTTGAAATGACAAACTCAGATGCGACAGCTCCGCATTATGACCTGATTAATTTTAAGGATAGAATTCCGGAAAAAGTAAAGCAAATTAATATTTTGCATATTGGCAATAGACCGGCTTTGCAGGCAGGAAATGAAAATACTCGTTTTAAGAAGGGATGGCTGTGGCTGAGCTTGATTGGCGTAATCATTGTACTTGGATTATTCACTTACCGTCTTGCCAAAGACGTTTCGAAACGCTCCTGAAAATGCGGCAACAGGAAATAAAATCGAGTCACGTGGTTTTTATTTCACATCCGAAGGAAGTGGCAGTCGTTATTGATGAGGAAGTGAAAGGATCGGTAAAAAAATAATTCTTTAAGAATAACTCAACGATTAAGGATCTGCTGCGTTTCGGCTATCAGGGCATGCATCAAATCCCCTGCTTTGGATTGTTTTAAATTCATCGTGTTTTGTCCTGACCAGAAATTAATCATATCTGTTTTTCCCTGTGCCAGCGCGGCTGCTCTCAAAGGTCCCATTAAACGGGTTTGCAGGGGGAAGGGGAGCACCTCGGTTTCATATTTGATTTCTTCAGAAATCCGATTGCGGATCATCCTGCCCATTCTTCCGGTTAGTGATTTGGATAATACGGTGTATCTGGACTCATTTGAAAGAAGCCTGGCCTTATGAGCAGCCGTTGCGTTTGATTCATCAGTCAGGAGAAATACGGTTCCCAACTGGACAGCGTCTGCTCCTAAAGTGAGCGCGGCTGCAATGCCTTTGCCGTCCACGATTCCGCCTGCGGCAATAATAGGGATTTTTATATTTGCCTTCAATTGCTGGATAAGTGTGAATGTGCCGGTTAAAGAATCATGGGCAGGCCTGAGAAATGACGGCCGGTGACCACCGGCCTCGAACCCTGCAGCGACAATGGCATCAACCTTTGCCTCATCCAACACCAAAGCTTCATCCAGCGTGGTGGCTGCGCCGATGGTCTTAATACCAAGTCTGCGGGCTTCGCCAATTATCTCGCGGGAAGGAATCCCGAATACAAAGCTGAACACTGCAGGTCTGATTTCAAAAATGGTTTCCACCTGCTTCAGGAACCTGGATTGGATATCTTCATTGAGCTCGGGCAGCGGGATATTCAACTCATCAAAGTAAGGTTTAAACAATGCCTTTACTTTCTCGAGACTTTCGGCAGGATAACCGGTCAAACGGTCATCAATATCCGAAACCCAGAGATTAAAATTGTAAGGCTTATTCGTTTTGGTTTTTATGTCTTTATCCACGGCCAGTATTTCTTCGGGGCTGAGGGTATATGCACCAAAGCTGCCCAGGCCACCCGCGTTTGATACTGCGGCCAAAAGTCCAGCAGTTGAAAATCCACCGCCCATTGGACCTGAAAGGATGGGATATTCAATACCTAATGCGGTGGTTATTTTAGTTTGGTTCCACATAACATTAAATTATTATTTCCTGAACAGTCACGCTGATATGTTTTCTATTCTAATTTATACTAATTAATCCATACGGAATAATTCAGACACACAGGTTAGTACCATTTTCTGATCAGGAATAATTATATTCATGGTCCATAAATTAAAATCAGCAGGATCTCCAATGAAATTCAGGAAATATATATTTATTTTATTGGTGGCATGTATTTTCATACCGTACGCAAATGCACAGACCAGACTAACTGAAAATTTTAACCCGGCCTGGAAATTTTATCTGGGCGATACACCCAATGCCCAATCGGAAAATTTTCCTGACGCATCGTGGCGTAGTATAACGCTTCCACATGATTGGAGCATCGAAGGAAAGTTTGATGAACATAGTCCCGCAACGACCGGCGGCGGTGCGCTGACAGGAGGTATCGGCTGGTACAGAAAAACTTTTAATCTACCGGTAACATCAAAAAACAGGCAGGTATTTATTGATTTTGATGGCGTATATATGAACGGTGAGGTATGGATCAATGATCACTATCTTGGCAGGAGACCGTATGGTTATAGTTCCTTCAGGTATGACCTTTCACCTTATCTGAATTTCGGTACTGACAAAAATGTGATCGCCGTGAAAGTGAATAACTCGTCGCAACCGAACTCCCGCTGGTACAGTGGTTCGGGCATTTACAGGAATGTCTGGCTTGTAACTGTAAATAGGTTATTTGTTGACCACTGGGGCACATACATAACGACTACTTCCGTTTCTGAGAAAGCAGCAACTGTACATATTGAAACAGGCATTAAAAATTTAGAAGGATTTCAGCCATCATTTTCTGTAATAACCATCATTTATGATGCTTCGGGCAAAGAGGTCGGGCGAAAAGAAAATCCGGGCCTGTCACTGAAAGACAGCTCAGCACTTATAAAACAGGATCTCAATATCTCAACTCCTGCCTTATGGTCGGTTGAAAGTCCGTCTTTATACAAGGCCATTACCCGGCTGATAAAAAAGGGAAAGCTATACGATGAATTCACTACTACATTTGGAATTCGTTTTTTTGAATTTAACACCGATAATGGATTTTCATTAAATGGTAAACATATTAAGATCAATGGGGTCTGCAATCATCACGATCTGGGTTGCCTCGGTACTGCCGTTAATTTCCGTGCATTGCAAAGACAGCTGGAAATTTTAAAAAATATGGGCTGTAACGCCATCCGCACTTCCCATAATCCGCCGGCACCGGAGCTCTTGTCGCTTTGTGATTCGATGGGTTTTATTGTACTGGATGAGGCGTTTGACATGTGGAAAATTGGAAAAACTAAATATGATTATCATCTCTACTGGGACGAGTGGCATAAAAAGGATCTGGAAGCTATGGTACTAAGGGACAGGAATCATCCTTCAGTTATCATTTGGAGCATCGGTAATGAGATCCTGGAAGGCTGGAATGCGGGAGATTCCACGCTGAATAATCCCGGTGCCAGGATTGCCCTGGAGCTTACCTCTATCATTCATACACTGGATACAACGCGCCCGATAACATCTGCGCTAAATAACCCGGACTCCAAAAACCCGATTTATTTTTCCGGGGCTTTGGATTTGATAGGATATAATTACGAAAACAGAAAACTCGCAGATTTTCAACGGCGCTCACCCGGGAAAAAATTTCTTGGTACTGAAACAACTTCTGCATTGGAAACAAGAGGGCACTATGATATTTATATTCCCTCCGACAGTATCCGCCGCTGGCCTGAAAATTGGGGCAAAATTTTTAATAAAGGGAATGCTGACCTGACTGTTTCTTCTTACGACCAGGTTTCTACTCCCTGGGGTTCAACACATGAGGAGACATGGAAAGTTTTTAAAAAATATGATTTCCTTTCCGGTCAGTTTATATGGACCGGATTTGATTATATCGGGGAACCAACACCTTATGCCTGGCCCGCCCGCAGTTCATATTTCGGAATTATTGATCTGGCTGGTTTTCCAAAAGATATTTACTATATGTATCAGAGCGAGTGGACGGATAAAACGGTGCTGCATATTTTCCCGCACTGGAACTGGAAGAAAGGCGACACGGTTGACATATGGGCATATTACAACCATGCGGATGATGTGGAACTATTTTTGAATGGTAAGTCATTGGGCCCGAGGAAAAAAACCGGGGATGATCTTCATGTAAAATGGCGCGTGGCTTTTGAACCGGGAATACTAAAAGCAATATCAAGGAAGGATGGCAATATTGTGCTGACCAAAGAAATAAAAACAGCGGGCAAGGCTGTGAAAATCAGTTTAACTGCGGACAGAAACAGCATTAACGGGGACGGTAAGGATCTGTCATTTGTTACAGTAAAAGTTCTTGACGCAGACGGAAACCTCGTTCCCAATGCAGAAAATCATATTCAATTCAAAATAAGTGGAGAAGGGATCATTGCGGGAGTGGATAATGGCAGCGAAACCAGTATGGAATCATTCAAATCCAATGACCGCAGGGCTTTCAACGGACTGGCCTTAGCGGTTATTCAATCAAAAGAAAAAGCAGGTAACATCCGGTTAACCGCTTCATCGCCAAATCTTCAATCGGCCCTGATTCAGATTACTGCAAAATAGACACGACTTCGTCATGCTTAAATAAATTTTTATGAAAAGAATAGCAATCAATGGTTTTGGAAGAATCGGAAGAGCAGCTTTAAGAGTAATTACAGATGAGCCAGGCCTGGAAGTTGTGGCCATCAATGATCTGATGACATTGGAGAATGCTGCTTACTTGTTTAAATATGACAGCGTTTATGGACGGGATAAAAATAAAATAGGCATTGAAGGATCCCACCTTTTGATTAACGACCGGAAGATCCTGTTTGTTTCGGAAAAGGCACCGGAAAAATTACCCTGGAAATCCCTGGTTGTTGATGTGGCCATGGAATGTACCGGATTCTTTACAAAAAGAGAAGATGCAGAAAAGCATATCCAGGCAGGTGCAAAAACAGTGGTTATTTCCGGACCGACCAGCAGCAAGGACACACCCACCGTCGTTTATGGCGTGAATACCGCTGATGGAAATACGGCTGTTTTCTCCTGCGGCAGTTGCACCACCAATAATATTGGAGTGATCATAGAGATCCTCGGTCGAAGAATCGGAATCAAAAAAGCGATTCTGAATACAACTCATGCCTTTACAGCGTCGCAGTCTCTGGTAGATTCTCCGTCGAAGAGGGAACCAAGAATGGGAAGAAATGCGGCGATCAACCTGGCACCCGCTTCAACCGGCGCGGCAATCGCAATTACCAAAGCGTTGCCTCAGTACATTGGTAAATTCGACGGAATTGCCGTGAGAACACCTGTGCCGGTGGGATCTATTTCAGATATCACTTTTATTGCTACCCGAAATACGACGCCGGAAGAAATCAATTCCATTCTCGAAGAGGAATCCAAAACGGACAGATATAAACTGGTGCTGTCCGTCACCAATGAACCCATCGTTTCCACAGATATCATCAGGAGCCCTTTCGCCGCAGTAGCTGATTTGGAAATGACGAGGGTTGTTGATGGTGATCT
>Ga0193716_1002628_pt1 | contig 10038 bp, 7 predicted proteins | sample U2c1metaG_FD_145901 | JGI IMG/M metagenome (GOLD analysis project Ga0193716, IMG submission 145901) | Soil microbial communities from a riparian zone of the East river system, Colorado, United States - U2c1 | ecosystem: Environmental > Terrestrial > Soil > Riparian zone | place: USA: East River...
ACGGCCAGACCAAGCGTCTCCTGCCGCGCTCGGAATCCTTCAGCAGGCGGAAATTGCCAAGTGGTGGCCGATCCTCAAGTCCGCAAATGTAAAAGCGGAATAGGGCGGGCGATCGTCAAAGGGGGCTTCTGCCTGGCTCACCTGCCGCGACAAATTCCTGTAGCACGCAAATATATATCGATCGATTGACATTTTCGGTCGACCGATATAAATTGTGCGCCGCAGCAAAAAGGCGGAGCAGTTGAGTCAGATCGTCACCGGTCAGCGCCCGGGTATCTACACGCGGGGCGAGGATACGCGCCGGCGCATTCTCGAGGCCGCGATCGAAGTGTTCGCGGCCGAGGGCTATGAAGGCGCCAGCACGCGCCATCTCGCCGAGCGTGCGGGCATCAATCTACCCGCCATCCAATATTATTTCGGCAGCAAGGACGGCCTCTATCGTGCTGCCATCGACTATGTCGTCCAGGAGATCGAAGCACATTTCGCGCCGATCGTGGCGCCCGTCAGGGCGGCCCTCGCGCGCGATGACGCGACACACGCGGAGCTGCTTGAGGCGCTTTGCAGGATGCTCGAGGCGTTTGTGGCGCTGATTGCGGGTGGACCCAGTCTGGAGAGCCGGCGTCTGCTGTTCGCTCGAGCCGAGATCGAACAGACGGCCGGCTTGGATGCGTTGCACGAGTGCGGCATGCGGCAGATGCACGAGCCCTGCCTCAGCCTGGTCAGCCGGTTGGTCGGTCAGTCGGCGGAGGCCGAGGAGACGGCGTTGCGCACGCTCTTGCTGATCGGGCAGGTAACGGTTTTCTGCAATAAGGGCGCGCGCCGTGCCCTCAGTACGACTGAATTCAGCGAGGCGCAGGTGCGCGCCATCCAGAGGCTCGTCCGTACGCACGCAGAGGCGATCTTCGCCGTCGCGACGCCGGCACAACACAATCCTGTGATGTCATGAACGATTCGCAGAACGCAGCTTCCAGACCCCGAACCGCGCGCCGTACGGCTAGGCGCATGGCGATTCTGGTGACCGTGACCTTGGCCGCCGGATGCACGGTGGGGCCGGATTTCTCGCGTCCCGCCAAGCCTCCGGTCGATGGTTATACGCCGGAGAGCCTGGTGGCGCAGACCACCTCCGCCGCAAGCAACGGCGGGGCGTCGCAGCAATTCCTCCAGGGCAGGGACATTCCCGGGCAATGGTGGGTGTTGTTTCGTTCGGAACAGCTCAACGTGCTGATCAACGAGGCGCTCAGGGCCAATCCCGATCTGGCCGCGGCGCAGGCGACGCTGCGGCAGGCGAACGAGAATCTCTATGCACAGCAGGGCGGCTTGTTCCCGACGTTCAATGCCAACGGGTCGGCACAGCAAACACGGCAATCGGGCGCCAGCCTCGGGGAGGCGGGTACCTCCTTCATGTTCGGCGTCACCGCCGCATCGCTCAGCGTCTCCTACAACATCGACACGTTCGGCGGTGTCAGGCGGCAGATCGAATCGCAGGCGGCGCAGGCTCAGAATCAGCGCTTCCAGCTCGAGGCGACCTATCTGACACTGACCTCGAACGTCGTCGTCGCCGCGGTGAACCTCGCTTCCCTGCAGGCGCAGATCACCGCGACCGAGGGCATCATCAAGATCGAGACCGACGCTCTCGGCGTCGTGCAGCATCAATTCGATCTGGGCGGTGCATCGCGCGCCGACGTCCTGTTGCAGCAGGCGACGCTGGAGCAGACGCGCGGCACCCTGCCGCCGCTGCAAAAGCAGCTGGCGATCCAGCGCAATCAAATGATGACGCTCGTCGGCCGTTTCCCGAGCCAGAACGCCGGCGAGAGCTTCGATCTCCAGACACTGCATCTGCCCGAGGAGCTGCCGCTCAGCCTGCCGTCGCAGCTCGTCGAGCAGCGTCCCGACGTGCGCGCTGCCGAGGCGCAACTACACGCCGCGAGCGCCGATGTGGGCGTGGCCATCGCCAATCAGCTGCCGCAGCTCAGCATTACCGGGCAATACGGCCTCTCTTCCGGCGGCTTCAACCAGCTGTTCCTGCCCGGCAGCATCGTCTGGAACCTGGTGGGCAACATCTTGCAGCCGCTGTTTGATGGCGGCAAGCTGGAGCACCTGACGCGCGCTGCCCGGGCGGGCCTGGAGGCGAGCGCCGCGCGCTATCGCAGCACCGTATTGACGGCCTTCCAGGACGTCGCCAACGCGCTGCGTGCCGTGCAGATTGACGCCGACGCCTTGCGCGTGCAGGTGGCCGCCGAGCAGGCGGCGCGCGAGAGTCTCGACCTCTCGACCCAGCAATACCAGTTCGGCGCCATCAATTACGTGACCCTGCTCAATGCCCAGCAGACCTACCAGAACGCGGTGATCAACCGCCTGAAGGCGCAGGCGGCGCGCTACAGCGACACCGCGGCGCTCTTCCAGGCGCTGGGCGGCGGCTGGTGGAACCGCGCCGACGTGGATCCGGCTTCAATAGGCAAACCCGACGTGTTCTGGGTGCCGCCGGTGCAGGAAATCAAATTGCCGGCCGCGGGACGTTGACCGTGGCTAACGGCTGAGACGGAGACGGGACGATGATCAAGCGAATGCTTATCATGCTGGTTGCGGTCGGCGTGGTGCTCGGCGGAATCTTTGCTTTCAAGGCTTTCGTCAACACGAAGATCAAGGAAGTCATGGCCGGCATGGCCAATCCGACGCAGACCATCTCGACCACGCAAGCGGTGGTCACGGACTGGCAATCGCGACTGCAGGGCGTCGGAACCCTTCGCGCCGTCAGCGGCGCCGACCTGTCGTTCGAACTCCCGGGAATCGTCGAGACGATCGACTTTCAGTCGGGCGACGACGTCAAGGCCGGCAAATTGCTGGTGCGGCTGCGCGTCGAGGACGATGTCGCCAAGCTCCAGTCGCTGCAGGCGATCGCCGAACTTGCGCGGATCACCCTCGAACGCGACCAGAAGCAGCTCAGCGTGAAGGCGATCAGCCAGGCTGTGGTCGACACCGATTTGGCCAACTACAAGAACGACATGGCGCAGGTCGCGCAACAGCAGGCGATCGTCGACAAGAAGTCTCTGAAAGCGCCTTTCGACGGCCATCTCGGCATCCGCCAGGTCGATCTCGGCCAGTATCTGAGTGCCGGCACCCCGATCGTGACGCTGCAGGCGCTCGATCCGATCTATCTGGATTTCTTCCTGCCCCAGCAGGCCCTGAGCCAGATCAAGGTCGGCCAGCCTGTGGTGGCGAAGGTCGACGCCTATCCCGACCTGACTTTCCCCGGCGAGATCACCGCCATCAATCCCCGCGTCGAGGCCGCCAGCCGCAACCTGCAGGTTCGCGCGACGCTCAAGAACGCGGATCGCAAGCTGGTGCCCGGCATGTACGCGACGGTCGAGATCAATGTCGGTGCGCCGCAGAAGCTGGTGACGTTGCCTCAGACCACGATCACCTACAACGCCTACGGCAGCACCGTTTATATCGTCGATGACAAGGGCAAGGACGACAAGGGCCAGCCCAAGCTGCAGGCGCGCCAGACCTTCGTTACCACCGGCGCCACGCGCGGCGACCAGGTCGCCATCCTGAAGGGCGTCAAGGACGGTGAGACCGTGGTCACCGCCGGCCAGATGAAGCTGCGCGACGGCGCGCCGGTCGCGGTCAACAACACGATCGAACCGAAGAACGACGCCCATCCTCTCCCGGTCGACCAATAGAAGGCTGCCCGCGCGATGAACTTCACCGACATTTTCGTCCGCCGGCCGGTGCTGGCGACAGTGGTCAGCCTGATGATCCTGGTGCTCGGCGTGCGTGCGGTGAGCTCGCTGCCGATCCTGCAGTATCCGCATACCGAGAACGCCATCGTCACGGTGACGACGACCTACTACGGCGCCGATCCTGACGTGATCGCCGGCTTCATCACCACACCGCTCGAGACTGCCATCGCCCAGGCGAACGGCATCGACTACATGACCTCGACGAGTCAGAGCGGCGTCAGCACCATCACCGTCAATCTCCGCCTCAACTACGATTCCAGCAAGGCGCTGACGGAGATCAACACCAAGGTCAGCTCCGTCCTCAACCAGCTGCCGGCCGGAACGCAGCAACCCGTCCTGACCGTGAAGGTCGGCCAGACCATCGATGCGATGTATATCGGCTTCGGCAGCGCCGTGCTCGCGCCCAACCAGATCACCGACTATCTCGTCCGCGTGGTGCGGCCGAAGCTGCAGGCGGTCGAGGGCGTGCAGACCGCCGAACTGCTCGGCGCCAAGAACTTCGCGCTGCGCGCCTGGCTCGACCCCCAGAAGCTCGCCGCCTATGGCCTTACGGCCAACGATGTGGCGGTGGCGCTTTCCAACAACGACTACATTTCCGGCCTCGGCAACACCAAGGGCCAGATGGTGCAGGTGACGCTCACCGCCTCGACGAGCCTCCATACGGTCGAGGAATTCCGCAATCTGGTACTGAAGCAGAGCGATGGCGCAATCGTGCGGCTGCAGGACGTGGCCAATGTCACCCTGGGCTCGGACGACTACGAATCCGAAGTGAGCTTCGACGGGCAGAAAGCGGTGTATATCGGCATTCAGGTCGCGCCCGCCGCCAACCTGCTCGATGTCATCAAGGGCATCCGCAAGGTCTTTCCCGACATCGTTGCGCAGTTCCCGCAGGGCCTCAACGGGCAGATCGTCTACGATTCGACCGAATTCGTGAACAGTTCGATCGACGAGGTGGTCCGTACCCTCGTCGAGGCGCTGATCATCGTGACCCTCGTGGTATTCGCCTTCCTGGGGTCGCTGCGCTCGGTCTTCATCCCGACCATTGCCATTCCCCTCTCGCTGATCGGCACCTTCACGATGATGGCGGCCTTCGGCTTCTCCATCAATCTGTTGACGCTGCTCGCGCTCGTGCTTGCCATCGGTCTGGTGGTCGACGACGCGATCATCGTGGTCGAGAACGTGAACCGGCATCTCGAAGACGGCATGCAGCCGGTTCCTGCGGCGATCCTGGCGGCGCGCGAACTCGGCGGCCCGATCATCGCCATGACGGTGGTGTTGATCGCCGTCTACGTGCCGATCGGTTTCCAGAGCGGCCTCACCGGCGCGCTCTTTACCGAGTTCGCCTTTACCCTCGTGGGTGCCGTCACCATTTCGGCGGTCGTGGCGCTCACCCTCTCGCCGATGATGTGTTCGCGGCTGCTCAAGCCCCACAGCGCAGACGGCCGCGGATGGGAGGCAAGGCTCATCCGCTTCATCGACAGCAGCTTCGACCGGCTGCGTCGAGGCTACGCCCGCTGGCTCCACGGCAGCCTCAACTACCTGCCGGTGACGGCGGTCTTCTCCGTCCTCGTCCTGGGGAGCATCTATTTCCTCTACAGCACGACCAAGAGCGAGCTGGCGCCCCAGGAGGATCAGGGCGTCATCATCACCCTCCAGACCGCGGCGGCGAACGCCACGATCGATCAGCGTCTGACCTATTCCAGGCAGGTCTACGACATCTTCATGAGCTATCCCGAGACGGGGCATGTCTTCCAGCTCGAGGTTCCCGGCCAGTCCATCGCCGGCATGGTGCTGAAGCCCTGGGATCAGCGTACGCGGACCAGCAATCAGCTGGCGCCGGTCATCCAGCAGCAGCTCAACAAGGTTGCCGGCGCCCAGATCGTGGCCTTCCAGCCGCCGCCGCTGCCAGGCAGTAACGGTCTGCCCGTGCAGTTCATCATCAACACCACCGGCGCTTTCGGGCCGCTCAACGAAGTCGCGCAGGCCTTCCTGCAGGAAGCGACGAAGAGCGGCATGTTCATCTTTCTGAACACCGACCTCAAGATCGACTTGCCGCAATCGACCGTGAACATCGACCGCGACAAGGCCTCGCAGCTCGGTCTCAAGATGAGCGATGTCGGTGCCGCGCTGGCCTGGATGCTGGGCGGCGGCTACACCAACTACTTCGCCCTCGACGGGCGCTCCTACAAGGTGATCCCGCAGGTCGAGCAGCGCTCACGGCTCAACACCGACCAGATTCTCAACTATTATATCCGCGCCTCCGACGGCACATCGGTGCCGCTCTCGACCATCGCCACGATCATCACGAAGACGATCCCGGAATCGCTCAATCACTTTCAGCAGCTGAACAGTGCCACCATCCAGGGCGTGGCCTTTCCCGGCGTCTCGCAGGGAGATGCAATCGCCTACCTGCAGGGACTGGCCGCGCGGACGCTGCCCCAGGGCTACTCGATCGACTATGGCGGCCTGTCGCGGCAGTACATTCAGGAATCGGGCGGCTTCATCGTCACCTTCGGCTTCGCCCTGATCATCATCTTCCTGGCGCTTGCGGCGCTCTTCGAAAGCTTCCGCGATCCGCTCATCATCCTCTTCTCGGTGCCGATGTCGATCGCGGGCGCCCTGGTCTTCCTCTCGGTCCTCAGTACCTTCAACGTGCTGGGCGCCACCCTCAACATCTATACGCAGGTCGGCCTGGTGACGCTGATGGGCCTCATCAGCAAGCACGGCATCCTGATCGTCGAGGTCGCGAACGAGCTGCAGATGACCGGGAAGTCCAAGCGCGAGGCCATCGAGGAGGCGGCCGGCATCCGCCTGCGGCCGATCTTGATGACCACGGCCGCCATGGTGCTGGGCGTCATTCCGCTCATCGTCGCAAGCGGTGCCGGTGCGCTGTCGCGCTTCAGCATGGGGCTCGTGATCGCAAGTGGCGTGTCCATCGGCACCTTGTTCACGCTGTTCGTGGTGCCGGCCGTCTATTTGATGCTGGCGGCAACGCACGCCAAGGAAGACACGGTGGACGAGGCGGACTTGGCCGCAGCTCCGGCGGCAGGCCATGGCGCCCCGCCGGCGGAATAGGACACGAGCCTGATCAGGCAACACCGGTCAAGCAGTCCTGGCTTGCACCTTCGCACCGAGGAGTTCATCCCGCACGGAGCCGCGCTCGGCTTCGATGCGGATGAACCACATAAGCAGGGCGGCGATGATTTTGATCGTCACCGGCAAGACGATGTACACGAAAACCAGGGCGAACTTGTTATAATGGCCGTGCGCCGGATTGAAGCCCAGCAGCTCCGCCACGGGCAGCGATCCGGCCGCGCCGATCGCAGTGGCCAGTTTCGTCGCCAGCGCCCACAGGCCGAAATAGGCGCCGGTATCGCCCTGCGTGTCCTTGCTTTCGCTCGAATTGATGATGTCGGCCAGGATGGACGGCGGCAGGCCGTAGTCGGCGCCGATCCCGAGACCCGTCACGACGGAGATCGCCAGGAACCAGTAGAAGTCGCCGGCGCCGATGAAGACGGCCAGGGACATGGCGATCGCCGTCATCACCATGCCGGTGAACCAGGCGACGCCCTTGCTCAGCCGCCGCGACAGCAGGAGCCACAGCGGTACGCTGGCGGCGCCGGCGATGAAATACAGAAGCAGGATGATCCCGGCCTGCAGCTTGCTGCCTTGCAGGACGTGCTCGACATAGAACAGCATGACCGTCACGGCGACGCCAAGGGCCGCGCCGTTGACGACGAACACCAGCACCAGGCGGCGAAACAGCCGGTTCTTCATCGGCGCGAAGAACGGCACCAGCGCGCGCAGCGCGCCGTTTCGCTCGAAGCCGGCGGTGGAGCGTTTCAGGGAGGGGGCCCAGGACAGAATCCAGGCGCGGAAGTCGCGGACATGGATTTCCGCGGCTTCGCGCACGACCGGCGGGTGGACCGACGAGGGCGACCACACAAGCGTCGGCACCGCGAAGAGGAGAGTGATCGGCAGGAAAATCAGCCCCAGCGCCACATAGCCCTCCTCAGGGCCAAGTTTGGCGGTCAGGATCGTCGGCAACACGACGGCGGCCGTCATGCCGATCAGGCCGAAGACCTCGCGCCCGACCGTGATCTTGGTGCGCTCGTTGTAGTCGTCGGTCAGCTCCGCGCCGTGCGCGTGATAGCTGATCGAAACGCCGGAATAGCCGAGATGGACCAGGAACAGCGAGGCAAACAGCCAGATCGCCAGTAACCCCGGGGAGCCGATCAGCGAATCAAGCGGATCGAACAGCATGTAGAAGCCGCCGATCAGCAGCGGCAGGGAGAGGCCGACGAAGATCAGCCGTCCTCTGGGCCCCCGATGCGTGAAGCGATCGCTGATCAGGCCGATAACCGGGTCCTGAATGGCATCGATGGTGCGCGCAATGATGAAAATCGCACCCATGATGCCGAAAGAAAGCTTCAGTACCTCGCCATAAAAATGGCTGACGTTCAGAACCACCGGCAAGGCGGCCATTGCGAGCGGCAGCTGCAGTGTTGAATAGGCGATGAGCCGGTCGAACTTCACTCTTACGGGAACGGCAGAACCGCCGCCGACCGATGGCGTTTGCACCCGAGACTAGCCTTCCTGTTCAGGCGCCTTTGCGGCTGCCATTGGTTAGCTACCCTTATATAGGCCTGAAATGCGCCTGCAATACGTCCGTTCGGCCAGTCGAGAAGCCGACGGCGCACCGACAACGCAATAGGCCAGATAATAGCGCCATATGCAACGAAAGCGCCATGCGTCGGCTAGGAATGCGGGCAGGTCGGCGGTTTGCGCAGTTCGAGCGACAGGAGATCGGCGGCGATGGTCACGATTGGCGTCTTGACCGTGAGCCGGTCGAGAACGCCCGAGTCGAAGATCAGGGCCGTCACTGTGAAAAGCGGCTTCTGGTCCTCGGCGCGTCCAGGGGTGAAGCGCATGGAGATTGGCCAGGATTTGGCCTCGGGCGGCATGACCTGCCTGCCAGCCGGCGGGCGCGCCCGAAGCTCTTTGCGATCGAGCGGTTCGACGTCGACCAGCAGCGCATCGTTGACCACTTCAGCGTCGAACATCACGGTGGGGAAAGACTTTGCGCCGCCAATCAGGCGCTCGAGGAGATGGCCGATGGCGGCCACCGGCAGCAGGGTCGCCGGCGGCAGGGCGATCTGCGACGGACCGCTGGGATAGACGATGTCGGCGCGCGTTCCGGAATCGGTTCGCTGCACGTGGCCGCGTGTTTCGCGGCGGTTGCCGTTCTGAATCTGCGCCGCGGCGTAGCGTAAAGCCCGGCCGCCGCGGGATTCTTCGGCATCGAGCTTGGATCCCGCGTTGATTCGCCAATCCGCCGTCAGGGGGATCTCGGCGGTGACGTCGCGCTTGAGATGCCAGCCGGCGCAATCGGCGCTGAGATCCTCCACCGCTGTCCCGATCCGTGCGGCATTGGCCGCCGCACCGAGCCGCAACGTGTATTCGGCACGATGGGGCAGGGGGTCGGCCTGGGCCCAATGGGGTGAAAACAAGGCGGCAGCGCAGAGGAAACCGGCAAGACGGTGCATCGCAATACCTTGCGCAGCGCGCCGCGGCCGGTCAATCGTGCGCCGTATGAAAACGCTTTTCATCGGTGCGGCAATTTTGGTCGTGGGGATGCTTGCGGTACTGGCGTGGCGATGGCACCTGCGGACGAGCCATGTTCCGGCGATGGCGCGCCCGGAGGCGCAGGCCGATCTGATCGAGGTCTTCAAGGCCGATCGTCGGATGGATCTCAGGCGTGCCGGCCAACTGCTCAAGAGCTATACGGTGTCGCTCGGCTCCCGGCCGATCGGCCATAAGGAAGTCGAAGGCGACGGGCGGACGCCGGAAGGAAGCTATGTGATCGATGCGCGCAATCCCCGGAGCACCTTTCATCTGTCGCTGCGGGTTTCCTACCCCGATGCCTGCGACCAGGCGCGCGCGGCGGCGGAGGGCGTCTCGCCCGGTGGCGACATCTATATCCATGGTCGGCCCAATGGCGGCGCTTCAACAGGCGTGCAGGCCGACTGGACGCAGGGCTGCATCGCCGTCAGCGACGCCGAGATCCGCGAGATCTGGTCGCTGGTGCCGACCGGCGCTCGCATCGTGATTCATCCGTGAGCCCATTCGAGTTCGAATGTGCGGGCGAACGGCTGGTGGCCCTGCCCGGAGGTGGCCTTTACTGGCCGGCACGTGGCGTACTGGCGGTGGCCGACCTGCATCTGGAAAAAGGATCGTCCTACGCCGTCGCCGCGCTAAAGCTGCTGCCGCGCCACGACACGCGCCAGACCTTGGG
>Ga0193716_1002629_pt1 | contig 10032 bp, 8 predicted proteins | sample U2c1metaG_FD_145901 | JGI IMG/M metagenome (GOLD analysis project Ga0193716, IMG submission 145901) | Soil microbial communities from a riparian zone of the East river system, Colorado, United States - U2c1 | ecosystem: Environmental > Terrestrial > Soil > Riparian zone | place: USA: East River...
CCGCAGGAAATCCGATTTCACGTGCTCGACGATCCGGTTCCGGATTTCCTGCGGCAAGAGATCGACAATGGTCGCGTGAAATTCCGCGGGAGCGGCAAACGACCAGCCGTCTTTGGCGTCGCTCTTCACCACCTTCGAGATTTGATCGGCCAGCTGTTTGTAAATGCGCCGATCGATTTCCGTTTCCAGTTTACTCTCGCCGATGGAGGCGCCGTGATGAGAATTGGCGCCGTTACTGACGGCAAATCGGCCGGCGACATCGGTCAGCTTATCCATCAATTTTCCGTGCGCGTCCGTGATGTCGAACGCCTGGACCAGATGTAGGTTTGGTCCGCGGGTTGGGGTTTCTTCGACCCGATATGCTTTCAAGCTTCCGCGATCCGCAACAACGACGAGAGAGGTAGGTGTCATAGCCATGATGTCTTCCTAATGCCCGCGCCGAAAAGCGCGTCTATTCTTCTATAATCAATTCGGGCGTCGCCACAAGATCGCGCGCTAAACAAATCGCAATATCCACTTCCCTCAGAGTTCCTCGCACCACGGCCACAAAGGACACAAAGTCTGCACAAAATTACTTTTCCGTTCCGTTGTGACCTTCGTGTCCTTAGTGCGAGGCTCAGGCTTCTGTGGTAGCACGCTCCTCTTCGGCCGTGACAGATGGGAAATCGAAATGACGTTTTTTCCAGGATTCCTCGCGCGCTTTCACTTGTTCGCCGCTGGTGAGCCGGAGCAAACACGCGCTGCGATCGCCCAGATCGACATCATCGCCGGAAGCAAATCCGCGCGGCTCTCGTAGAAATCCTTCCTCGTTTGTCGTATCGAGCACGAGTTCCCAGCCCAGGTGCTCCTGTCCGGGCAACACGAACGGAATGGTTTCGTGATGCGAGTTGATCAGCAACAGAAACGTTTCGTCCCGAATCGGGCCGCCTTCGAAGTTCACCACATCGGAGGCGTCGCCACTGAGCAGCATGCCGAGACAACGCACGAACGGGGACGACCATTCTTCGTCGCTCATTTCGTTGCCACCGGGATTGAACCACATCACGTCTTTGATTTCCGAGCCGCGCACGCGGCGGCCTTGGAAAAATTTCGGACGCCGGAAAACCGGATGGTTTTTGCGTAATTGAATCAAACGCCGGGTGAACATGAGGATTTGATCCTGGCTTTCATCACGCTCCCAGCTAAGCCAGCTAATCTCGTTATCCTGACAATAGGCGTTGTTATTGCCCTGCTGGGTCCGGCCGATTTCGTCACCGCCTAAAAGCATCGGTACCCCCTGCGAAAGAAAAAGTGTCGTTAAAAAATTCCGGCGCTGTTTTCGGCGGAGCGCGTCGATCTTTGGATCGTCCGTTGGGCCTTCCACGCCGCAGTTCCACGATTGATTATTATTGTCGCCATCCTGGTTGTTCTCGCCGTTGGCTTCGTTGTGCTTGTCGTTGTAACTGACCAGATCATTCAGAGTGAAGCCGTCGTGCGCCGTGACAAAATTCACGCTGGCATAAGGACGACGATCGTCGTGTTGATATAAATCGGGACTACCGGTGAGCCGGTACGCCATTTCGCCGATGCGACCTTCATCGCCTTTCCAATAGGCCCGCACGGCATCGCGATATTTCCCGTTCCATTCCGACCAACCCGTCGGGAAATTACCCACCTGATATCCGCCGTCACCAACGTCCCACGGTTCCGCGATTAACTTCACTTGCGACAACACCGGATCCTGGTGGACCGCTTCGAGAAAAGGATGCGCCTTGATCACACCGCTCGAATCCCGGGCCAGTGCCGGCGCGAGATCGAAACGAAAACCGTCCACGTGCATTTCCGTGGCCCAATAGCGCAGACTGTCCATCACCAGCTGCAACATGCGCGGGTGCAGCGTGTCGACCGTGTTTCCGGTGCCGGTGAAATCATGGTAAAACCGCGGGTTTTCCGGGTTCAACTTGTAGGACGCGACGTTGTCGACGCCGCGAAAAGAGAGCGTCGGCCCGAGATGATTTCCTTCGGCGGTGTGATTGTAAACCACGTCGAGGATCACTTCGATGCCGGCAGCATGAAGGTTCCGCACCATCGTTTTGAATTCGGAGACTTCCCGGCCAAATGCGCCGTTGCTGGAGTATTCGGCGTGCGGCGCGAAAAAACCGATCGTGTTGTAGCCCCAGTAATTCTCCAGGCCGCGATCGATCAACACTTTATCATCGATGTGCGCGTGCACCGGCAAAAGTTCCACCGCCGTCACGCCAAGATTTTTTAAATACTCAATCGCCGCTTCGCTGCCGAGCCCGGCATAGGTCCCTCGCAATTCCTCCGGAACATTTTGGCAAAGCTTGGTGAAGCCTTTCACATGCACTTCGTAAATCACCGATTGGTGCGGCGGCGTGCGCGGATTTTTATCGTCGCCCCAATCGAATGCATTATCGATTACCACCGATTTCGGCATCCCCCACGCGTCATCGCGGAAATCCCGGGTTAAATCTTCCGACTCATCACCGACGACGTAGCCAAACATTTCATCGGCCCAATTCACATTGCCCGCGATCGCTTTCGCGTAAGGATCGATCAGCAACTTGGAACTGTTGAAACGCAGACCGTGCTCGGGTTGGTACGGGCCGGAAACGCGATAACCATAAAGTTGGCCAGGCCGCGCATCTGGCAGGAACACATGCCAGACCTGATCGGTCCGCTCGATCATCGGAATCCGAATATTTTCCTGACGCGACTCGAGGTCATCGAACAGGCAAAGATCGACACTCGTCGCCGATTCGGAGAACAGGGCGAAATTCACGCCGTTCCCCATCCAGGTCGCGCCGAGCGGGTAGGAATATCCGAGCCAAGTCGTCACCGAGGTCATAATTTGCGAAGCGTTCATATCCCGCAACGAATGCTCATTAGCAATGGAGAAGGCATAATTGATGCCGCTAAAGCATTTGTTCCTTTGCGCGCTTTGGGTGCGTCGTGCGAGTTTCCTGTCCGTGAAACTGAAAATCGCGATCGCAATCCTGATAGTCAGCGCCGGCGCGATTTTCTTCTACTCGCATCACCATTCGAACGCGTTGCCCGCCGGAACGATCGTCGACCGGATCCTGGTGGAAAAAGGGGAGAGAAAATTATCGATCTTTCGCGGCGGACGAAAACTGAAGAGTTATCAGGTTGCGTTAGGCGGCAATCCGGTCGGCGCGAAAGAACAAGAGGGCGACAGGAAAACGCCGGAAGGCGTTTACCGGATCGACCATCGAAATCCGAACAGCGATTACCACCTAGCGCTGCACATTTCCTATCCGTCCGAGACAGATAACGCGCGGGCGGCGCAACGCGGCGTCTCCGCCGGATTCGATATCATGATTCACGGATTGCCAAATGGCCTGGGCTGGATCGGCGCGGCCCATCGTCAGAAAGATTGGACGGCTGGTTGCATCGCATTGACCGACGAGGAGATCGAAGAACTTTGGCGCGTGACCCCGGACGGAACGGCGATCGAGATCCGCCCGTAAATTCAGACGCCCGCTTTGAGCTTGTCGATCTCACGCGCAAGATCAACAATTATGGCCATGAAGACATTATTGCGCGCTCTGTCGATTACCCTGTTGCTTTGCAGCTATGCGTTGGCCTCAACCATCATGGTGGGCGAACCGCGACCGCCGATTAATCCCGATCGGGTCAAAGTTTACATGGAACCGCCGCGCAAGTTCGATCGCATCGCGATCATCCGAAAAGGAAGCAGCGGCTCCTGGGCCTTTACCGATCAAAGCCAGGTCGATGAAGCGATTGCCAAAATCAGAGTGGAAGCGGCGAAGGTGGGGGCGAACGGCATTCTTCTGCAAGTCATCGAGACTAATTCCAATGGTGGCGTCGGAATAGGCATTGGCGGATTCGGACTTGGTGGCGGTGGTTGGGGGCATCACCACGGCGGCCCTTCCGTCGGCCTCGGTGGAGGGTTTTATGCGCCGATCATGCACAAGACCGTGCAAGCCGAAGCGATCTACGTTCGAAGATAAAATCTTTTCTTAAATGACGTGGCCCAGCCCATTGGTGCTCGGCGCGATTTACGGAATATCCGAGTTTGGTCTCGCGCTCACGCGCCGGTCGCGTGAAAGCGGGGCTTCGCGCGACCGGCATTCGCTCGCGGTCCTTTGGGGCGTGATCATGATCGCCGTTTGGCTCAGCCTTTCGAGCGTTGCCTGGTTCCCGCACGCCGCGCTTCCATATCCACGAGACTTTTATCTTCTTGGTCTGGGCTTCTTTTCGTTCGGCGTGATCTTGCGTTGGTACTCAATCTGGTATCTGGGCCGTTATTTTACGGTCGATGTTTCAATCGCGGCGGAACAACGCGTCATCGATTCCGGTCCATACCGTTTCATCCGGCACCCGTCCTACACCGGCGCGCTCCTGGCTTTTCTCGGCTTTGGTTTTTGTCTTGGCAATTGGATGGCGATCTTATTTGTGATGGTGCCGATTCTGGGCGCGTTTCTCTGGCGCATCCACGTGGAGGAGAACGCACTGGCGGAAGGAATTGGCGATGACTATCGCAACTATATGCGAAGGACGAAAAGGCTGATTCCCTGGATTTGTTAGCGCGTGTCCTGTCGTCCGCTTTCGAAACCGGCGAATAGCTAGGTTCCCTGACCGACGGGCGACTATTTGTGAAATCGGCCAAAATTGAACGAGCCGCGCGTGCGTGCTTTCCAAAAGGCAGCGTGAATAAGGCCGCGTACTTGCTAGTCCATTAGCTATCATGCCCGTGAATGCTGTGGTCGATCCTACTACCGTGAACACGCCCGTGCGCGAAAACCCGCCATCACCGGAAGGTCCGCGCCGGTCGATTGGTTTCTTCACCGCGTGCGCCATTGTCATCGCCAACATTATCGGCACCGGTGTTTTCACCAGTCTCGGTTTTCAACTCCTCGAGATTCATTCCGGCTTCGCCCTGCTCATGTTGTGGATCGTCGGCGGAATCGCGGCGCTTTGCGGAGCGCTTTCTTACGGCGAGCTCAGCGCCGCCCTGCCGCGTTCGGGTGGCGAATATCATTTTCTCTCGAAAATTTATCATCCGGCAGTCGGTTTCATGGCTGGAATTGTTTCGGCCACGGTCGGTTTTGCGGCGCCGATCGCGCTTGCCGCCATGGCCTTCGGGAAATATTTCCAGGGCGTTTTTGGATTCGGCTCGCCGCTATTACTTTCCTTCGCGGTCGTCTGGCTGGTCGCCCTGGTTCATCTCGGTAATTTGAGACTGGGCAGCGTGTTTCAAAACATCTGGACGCTGGTGAAATTGCTTTTGATCGGTGTTCTCATCGGCGCGGGATTGCTAGTTAATCCGAAGCAGCCCATTTCCTTCTTGCCCCAATCCGGCGATACAATGTCAATCTTCGGCGCGCCTTTCGCCCTGGCCCTGGTTTATGTGATGTATTCTTATTCCGGATGGAACGCCGCCGCTTACATTACCGGCGAAATCAAACGGCCGGAAAAAAATGTTCCGCGCTCGCTTTTTTTCGGCACGCTCGTGGTCATCGTAACCTACACCGCTCTTAACGCCGTTTTTCTCTTGGCTGCACCAGTCCAGGAATTGACCGGTCAGTTGGAAGTGGGATTGATCGCGGGTCGGCACATCTTCGGTGACAACGGTGGCCGCGTGGTCGGAGCAATCATCTGCATCGGACTCATCTCGGCCATCAGTTCCATGACCTGGATCGGCCCGCGCGTCACCATGTCGATGGGCGAAGACAATCCGCTCATTCGATTTCTCGGCCGGAAAAATCGCGGAGGCATTCCAGCGAACGCCATGCTGCTGCAACTCTTGCTGGTGAATCTCTTGTTGCTCACGCGTAGTTTCGAAGGTGTGCTCAAGTATATTCAATTCGCTTTGTTGTTCTGCTCCTTACTCACGGTTCTCGGCGTGATTGTGTTGCGACAGACGCGCCCCGAACTGCCACGTCCCTACAAGGTGTGGGCCTATCCGCTGCCGCCGATCGTCTTCTCCACCATCACGATTGGGATGATAATTTATCTTTTGCGATCGCATCCAATGGAGTCACTCGCCGGATTGGCGACGATGCTTGCCGGATTGCTGCTTTACGTCCTGACGGGGAAACGCCGCGGACAATCGGCATGAACAAGTTTTGCGCGCGTATGTTTTTGCCGGTCGTGTTGTCGATCTTCATGACAACGATCGAGCTTCCAGCGCAACAACCTTATCAACTGCGGTCAATCGGCGCTCCGACACCTTCAAGTCCTAGTCCAAGTGCGAAACCAATTCAGTTGCGTCGGGTGCCGGCGCCGACACCGATCCCGGCGCCTGAACGCCCCCATACAGTTTTGCCGCCAGTGGCGCCGGGCGTGATCGCCTCGCCGGACGATACGGCTCATTTTCTTGCCGGCATGCCGGTTCCTCCTGATTCGCCGCTCGCGCCGTTCGCTCAGATTCCGGAATGGCAACAACATGCGGCGACCCTCGAAGAGCGTTTCACCAAACTCGTCCCGCGTTTCGAAACCATTCGCGCGTGGCAGGCTGCGTATCTCCCGGAATCGACCGCACCGATGCCGGTTGCGTTTTACATGTTTAGCGGTCCCGATTTTCTATATGCCGATCAATTTTTCCCGAGCGCTTCAGTTTATGTTCTTTGCGGGACCGAGCCGATCGGCCCCGCGCCCGATCCACTTCGGCTTCGCGATATGGCGACCGCGCTTCCCAATCTGCAAAACTCGATGAACTCGCTGTTGCGGTTCAGTTTTTTCATCACCAAAGACATGAAGACCGATTTGCAGCAGGAGCTCAAGGGAACGCTCCCGATCTTTTACGTCCTGATCGCGCGCGCCGGCAAAACGATCACCGACGTCACGTTTGTCTCGCTTAATCGCAACGGCACTTTCCAGGAAACGGCGCCGGGCAAGACGGGCGGAACCGTTCCGGGCGTGCGCATTTCCTACGTGGACAATCGCACGCGCAACCCGCAAACGATGTTTTATTTCACCACCGACATCTCCAACGAAGGAATCAAATCGAATCCCGGCTTTCTTAATTTTTGCCAACATTTCGGGGTGGGCTCGAGTCTGTTGAAATCGTCTTCTTATCTTTTGTTTGAAAATGGTTTCTCCACCGTTCGCAACTTCCTGCTCGATCACAGCAACACGATTGTGCAGGACGACTCCGGGATTCCTCTTCCCTATTTCAATCGTGACAAATGGAACCTGCGACTCTTCGGCACTTACATCGGTCCGATCGCTTCCTTTAAACAACATTACCAGCCGGAGCTGCAGGAATTTTACAAGCAAAGCAATCCGCCTCCGCTTGGTTTTGGATTCGGTTATCGCTGGAACCGGACGGAAAGCAATTTGGTCGTGGCCCAACGCAACTGAATCCTGGCGCCGTCTAATCCTGGAATCGCCGGAACCAGGAATAGGGAAAGGCGTCGCCCGGGCAATCGGTCGCCCAGCGCGGCGGATTTACTTCGCGATGCGGACGCACGATCGCGTAGTGATTATCGATCTTGCCGCAACGTTGTCGCAAGTACCGGATTAGTTCCTCCGAGCAATCCAGCTGGGCCCGAGTCGGCTGGTCGCGATTGAAATCGCCGACCAAACAAATCCCGAGCGCGATGTTGTTGAGATAATCGCTGTGCACGTGGCCGCCGTTGATTTGGCGACGCCAGCGGTCGCCTATTTCGACCTGACCGTTCCCGGTCGAGGTGCCGTTGCCGATGACGAAATGATAGGCCAGGCCGTTCTGCATCCGCCGGACATGCCGATGATAATAATCGAACGCTGCGGCATTGCCCTGCCGGGTCCCGCTGTTGTGCACGACGATGTATTGCCAGCGGCGCGGAACAACCGGGGCACGATCGATCTGCGACCGGATGGAGCTGGTTAGATATCGATAATTGCCGCCGCCGCTGCTCCGGCCGCCGCCGCCGAAAAGCCGGGCAAAGAAACCAACCGGTTTCTCGTAACCGGATTTTTCGATATTGAGTTGCGCCGGTTCCTCTTCGATGGGCGCGACGGTTGGCGCCGACGCCGGAACAACCACACGCGAAGGTGGAGCAGTCGGCCGCTCCACCGGCGTAGTCATTGGACTTGGCGGAATCGCTTTTACCGCCTTCGGAATTTTCTCCGACCCTTCAGTCTCTTTTGCCTTGGTCCCGCTGGTTTTGGCAGTTCCTTTCTTTTTCGGCGTCGCTTCTTTCTTAGCCGTCGACTTTTTCTTGGTCGATTTGGATTTAACCGTCGAATCCGAGGATTTTTTGGTCTTCGGTTTCGCTTCTTCGTTTTCAGATTCCTTCTTCTTTGCCGATTTCACCTTCGGCTTTGCGCTCGGTTCAGTTGTCTCCTCTGATTTCGCCTTTTTGGACGAAGACGAAAGAGTTGTTTTGCTCTTCGATTTTTTCGTCTTGGGCGAAGGCGTGGGCGAAGTTTCCGTTTTGCGAGTCTTGAGGAATTGCTCGCGCTTGCGGTCTTCGTCGTCGTTCCCTTGGGCGCAAAGGTACGTGCCGATCATCGCGCTGAGCGCGAAGGCGATTGAGAGCCAAATACGAAAACGCGCCACGGCAGCGGAGCGTAACAGACCGGGCGCGGTGTTCAAGCGGCCTGCGGCGCGGAAGGAGCTGGAATGGTCGCGCCGCGTTCGCGCTCACGGCGCAGGATCGCGTTTAACTTGCCGCCGAGAAGCAGGAGAAAACAGGTTAGATACATCCAGGTCAGCAAAACGATGATCGATGCGAGCGCGAGATAAGTGGGATTATAACGATCGTATTTTGCGACGTAATACTGGAAGAGCTTGGTAACAATGATCCAACCGACGGCAAAGAAGATCGCGCCGGGCAACGCCTGCCGCATGGTGAGATAATTTTCCGGCGTGAGCAGATACAACGCGAGCGCGAGCAGGACGAGCGCCAGCGCGGTCAGCGGGAGATTCAGCGCCACTACCCATTCTTGGAGTGGGATGGTGAGTTGAAAATTCACTTCCGCCACGCCGGCAAGTTTTTCGCCGAAGACGACAGCATTAAAACAAAACAGCAGAACGAGCCCGAACCAAAAGAGCAGCAGAAACGAGATGATATATTTCGACCACCAGTTTTGGTCTTCGCGCACGCCATGCGTTTCGCTTAACGCGCGGGAGATGGTCGAGATAAACATCGTGCCCAAATAAATCCCCAGGATAATTCCCACGTTAGCCAGAGTTCCGTTCGAACCGGTGACGACCACACTGGCCATGGCCGCGTCGAGAATGTCCTGCACCCTTGGATCGGGCGGGATAAAACTCTTCAGAATGAGAAACATCCGATGCAGCTTCGGCGGGTCGGTCCCAAACAGACCAAGCAAATGCCAGAGGAAGAGCAACCCGGGCGCGAGCGTGAAAAGCATCTGATACGCCATCTGAGCGGCGAGACCGGTCGTGTTATCGGTCGCGGTCTGCCAAACCAAACGTCGAAAAATTCTCCAAATAAAGGACACTACTTTCACGCGGGAGAGAGTTTACTTTGCCGGATCGAAATATCCATTAAACTTCCGCGCCGGAGATATTTCTTAACGATTCGTGAAAAAAATCCTGATTCTCACGGCGAGCTTCGGCGAAGGCCATAACGCGGCCGCGCGCGGAATTCGGGATGGTCTTGCGCGAGTGGCCCCGGATGCGGAAGTCGAAGTGCACGATCTCTTCGCGGAAACCTATGGCGCGCTCAACCAGCTCGTGCGCAAAGCTTATTTAACCCTGATCAATCGATGGCCCCGGGCCTGGGGCAGCGTTTATCGGTGGCTCGATCATAAGACGACGGTGAACCAGGATTTGGGTCGCCTCTTTTCTCCCGTCAAAAATCGATTCGCCGATTTGCTCGCCCGCTTTCAACCCGACGCGGTCGTTTCGGTCTTTCCGCCTTATCCTTACCTGCTCACCCAGATTCTCGGGCCCGGGCGATCGTGCCAGAGCGTGGTCGTCGTTACCGATTCGATCACGGTCAATGCCATCTGGTACCGCTGTTCCGCGAATTATTTTCTCGTTCCGAACGAGCCGAGCGCAGTCGTCGTCCGCGCAGGAGGCATCGCCTCTGA
>Ga0193716_1002631_pt1 | contig 10029 bp, 5 predicted proteins | sample U2c1metaG_FD_145901 | JGI IMG/M metagenome (GOLD analysis project Ga0193716, IMG submission 145901) | Soil microbial communities from a riparian zone of the East river system, Colorado, United States - U2c1 | ecosystem: Environmental > Terrestrial > Soil > Riparian zone | place: USA: East River...
AAACTCCTGGGAGAGGCGCTGGTCCAAAGGTTGGGCGATGGCAGCGGCTTGCGCCGCCGTGACTCCCGGCCGCAGGCGGCCAATGACACGAAACATGGCGCTTCCGCGATTGGTCAGAGCCGTCAACTGGGTGCTGTCCAGGGTAGCGAGTTCGCTGAGCGGAAGATAAAAGTCCGGTTCAAGAAAATAATAAGCGCCGTGAAAATTTTCCGGAGCGACTCCGATGATTGTGAAGGGATGCTGATTGACCTGGACGGACCGGCCGACGACGGCCGGATCGCCGGCAAAACGTTTTAGCCAATATTTGTGACTGAGAACGACCAGGGCGTCTTTGCCGGGAACCCAGCCTTCGTCCGCGGAGAACATGCGCCCGGGAGCTGCTGGAACCCCCAGCATCGAGAAAAAGTTGCCGGAAACCAGTTCGGCCCAGACCCGTTCGGGACGGCCGTCGGCTCCGAAATTGACAGGGGTGGGGCTGAAAGCGGCGACATCGGCAAACGCGGAGTCCAGTTTCCTGTAGTCGAGAAAGTCGGGATAGGAAATGGGAGTGAAGAAATCGGTGTTGCGAGGATTGGCGGCAAGCACCACGAGTTGGTCGGCATCTTTGACCGGGAGATGACGCCAGAGCATGCCGTTGAAGACGCTGAAAATGGCGGTGTTGGCGCCGATGCCCAGTCCCAGAGTGAGAATGGCGACAAAGGCAAAGCCCTTATTTTTTAACAACATGCGCACTGCATAACGCAAATCTTTGCCGAGATTTTCCATCCGAGCAGTCCTCACGCGTGCGGGGTGTCTTGCTAGATAACGTCGCTGGCGACCGAAACGTTTCCGGGCCACAGGCGAAGAGACGGGCGACCGCCGTGTGCGTACTGGTTGTTAATGGGTGTGGCACAGGTGGTGGCGGGTGATAAGGAAGAAAGGTAGTCTGGTCAGGACCAGTTCTCTCGCGGCAAATCAGCGAGTCGACCGTGCGCAGCATCGATTTTGTTGAAAAAAAGACACAACGGGATTCAGCAAAGAGACATCGAAATAAGTCGATGGTGTGTTTTACGATTTCGCAAGTCGAATGACACCGGCAGGAAGTTTGTCTGCGCGAGCTGATCGAGAATTTTTCGAGGGCAAGTTTGCTTGAGGAATTGGAATATTTGAAATAGAGCCGCGCGAAGACGTTCGCGGTTGTACCGCCTGGCGCGATGCGCCAATCCGAAACAAATTTCTTGGGGAAGGAAATTTTTTCACTCTTGATCTCTATCAACTGGATGGATTTGCAGAAGTGTTGGGGGCTGACGACCGGCGAGCGGAGACGAATTCTGCCCCGGTCGGCGCGGCGCGCGGTGGCTTTGGCTCTGGTGCTCGCCGCCGGAAGTGCGATAGGCCAGGCTGCCGGAAAAGCCAGCGGTGCGCCGGAGTCTGCGGCGCAGGCCGGAAGCAAGCAGAATGCGGCGCGCGGGACGCTGCACGGCGTGGTTTCCACCAAGCAAGACAACGTGCTCAGCGGCATCGCGGGAATTTCGGTGAAGTTGACGGCGAAAGAGGGGGGTGGCGCTGCGCTCTCGGCCGATACCGATGATACCGGGCGCTACGAGTTCCGGAATCTAGCGGCAGGCACCTATACCTTGTCGGTGGCCTTGCCGGGATTCAAGGCGGTGACGCGGCAGGTGGAGGCGGGCGCGGGCATTGACCTTGCCCAGGACATTACGCTCGAGATTGAAACGGTTTCTGAAAAGGTGGAAGTAAACGAAGAGACGCAGAATGTGACGACGGAGAATGTATCGACACCCACTGAAACGGTGACCAGCCGCCAGATCCTTTCGCTGCCTACGGCCAGCGGAAGAGTGATTGAAGTTCTGCCGGTTACTCCAGGAGTGGTGCGCACGCAGAACGGGAAATTGAATTTTAAGGGCGCGGATGAGAATCAAAGTTTGCTTTTGGTGAACTCGGCGCGGACCACTGATCCGGTGACCGGGAGCTTTTCCATTTCCTTGCCAGCCGATGCCGTACAGTCGTTTGCGGTTTACAAAACGCCTTATGACGCGGGACTGGGAAGTTTTTCCGGCGGGCTGACGGCGATTGAGACGAAACCGCCGGAAGATCATTGGAATTTCAATCTAAAAAGTTTTGTGCCGTCGATTCTGGGAAAACAGGGATCGATTGTGGGTTTGGCGGAAGCGCAGCCGGGCGTGGATTTCGGCGGCCCGCTCTACAGGAAGAAACTGTTTTTCTCTGAAGTTTTTAAGTACGACATGAAAAAGATTTCGGTGCGCGGATTGCCGTGGCCCAACGATATTACCAAACGACAGGGATTCAATTCGTTTACGACGCTGGAAGCGATCCTTTCCGATCATCAGGTGATGACGCTGACGGTGAACGCCTTTCCGCAGCGTATCCGCTATGCCGACATTAATGCGCTGGTGCCGGAGCCGGCTTCGAACGATTTGAGCCAGAGCGGCGTGGCCGTTTATCTGGCGGATAAATACCAGTTTGATTCGGGCGCGATTTTAAGCGCGATTGCGCAGTACACGCGGTTTGACAGTACCGGTCATGGCCAGGGAATTGCCGACATGCTCGTTACTCCGGAAGGCTGGGGAGGAAACTTTTTCAATCGCTGGTCGCGGCGCGGGAAAGAGTTTCAGTTTGTGCCGACGTACCAGTTTTCCGAGAAGGATTTTTGGGGACGGCATCAGATTCGCGTAGGCGTTGACGTAGATCATCGCGCGTATACCGGGACCAACGTATCGCATCCCGTGCAGCTGCTGCGCGAAGATGGAACGCTCGCCGAGCAGATTGATTTTGATGGCGCGCCTCCACAAGACGCGACCGACACGGCGGTGGCGGAATTTGTTCAGGATCACTGGATACTGAATCCGCACTGGTCCATCGATTTGGGCGGCCGGTTTTCAACCGAAACCACCGGATGGTCGGCGGCGTTCGCGCCGCGGGCGGGCATTGCCTATTCGCCCGATAAAGCGGGACGCACGGTGATTCGGGCGGGAGCCGGTTTTTTCTACAGCCTGCTGCCGCTGATGACCGCGGATTTCCTGGAGAATCCCACGCGGATTGTCAGCCAGTTCGATCCGACCGGCGTCCTGATCGGTGCACCCGTCACGTATGAGAATGCCTACGTGGGCAGCGGCAATCCGCTCGCGGGAGTCACTTTGCCGGGGCAGCCATCGACGACTCCGCGAAATTTCACATGGAATGCGGAAGTCGATCACCGGCTGCGCCGGAACGTTTCCTTGCGCTCCAGCTATATCGACAGCCACACCACGTATCTGTTTGTGGTGAATCCGTTCACGAATACTCTGGGCGGGACGTCGTTTCTGGGGCTGATGAACAACGGGTCATCGACGTATCGCGAATTTGAGAATACCGTGCATTTTTCCATCGGGGAACGGCACGAGGTCAACGCCTCCTACATCTGGAGCCAGACACGCGGGGATTTAAACAACCTTTCGAGCGTGTTGATACCGTTCGCCGAGCCGGTCATTCGTCCGAATGTGTATGGGATTTTGCCGCAGGATATTCCGAATCGCATTGTGACCTGGGGAATTTTCTCGCTCCCGCGGGAATTCAAGTTCAGTCCGATTTTCGACGTGCACACTGGATATCCCTATTCGAATGTGGACGTGGCGCAGGATTATGTGGGCACGCCCAACGGGCAGCGTTTCGCGACGTATCTTTCCCTGGATATAAAAATTTACCGCCAGTTTAAAATCCCCTTTCTCGGAAATAAAAACGGAAAGACCCATCACATTCGACTGGGTTTCTATTCCCTGAACGTGACAAACCATGGAAATTTCCATGATGTGTACAACAACGTGACTTCGCCGCTGTTTGGACAATTCGCCGGATTCCTGGATCGCCGCGACGGCGCGATCATCGATTTCGTGGACTAAAGCCGGTCCGCGGCGTAAATTGGCTCGCGTACCCTCGCGAGGCGGCTGTGAAACTAGTTAAGGGAAAACCCCGAAAGAAAAATATCGCCCCCAGGGCAACGTTGGGGGCGCTCGCCACTGAACACATTCGCCGAGTGCGAATGATTTGCATGGCTATGCCCGAGGTGACGGAAAAACTTTCCCACGGGGAACCCACATTTTTTACAGGAAAGAAGGTTTTTGCGATGATTTCGAACAATCATCACAATGACGGGCATTTGGCGGTGCTGGTGCCGGCGCCGCCCGGAGTACAAGCGGCCCTACTGCAATCCGAGCCGGAGAAATATTATTTTCCGCCCTATGTGGGAGCGAAAGGATGGGTCGGCATTGAACTGCGGGCAGTCAGCGACGATGAACTGGGTTTTCACGTGACCGAGGCCCACCGGCTGATTGCGCCGAGAAAGCTCCCGACGCTTCGCTAGGTTCCGGCGCTTCCGCACCAATTCGTGTCACGCGGGCAGCACGCGCAACTGGCGCGCGCAGCCGTTTGCCAGATCACGGCGGTCAGTGAGCGGAGGATTTGGCGGATGGCCGCGTGGTCAGCAGGACATCGAGGATCAGAACGATGGCGCCGACCGTGATGGCGGAGTCGGCTACGTTGAAGGCCGGCCAGCGGTAGGATCCGAGCCAGACTTCGAGGAAATCGGTGACCGCGCCGTGCAGGATGCGGTCGGTGACATTGCCCGTGGCGCCGCCCAGAATTAACGCGATGCCGGAGGCGGCGAGAGGGGTCGCGGATTTGTTGGTGACCAGCAGCCAGGCGAGAACACCAATGATCGCGAGCGCTCCGAAAACCAGCAGGATGCGCGTCCACGGTGAGGACGAGCCGGCAAAAAAGCTGAAGGCAATACCAGGATTTTTGCTGTGCACCAGATAAATGAAGTTATGGACGACTTCGTGGCGCCATCCTTCCTCGGTTTGCGCCTCAAACCACGCCTTTGTGGCGCGATCGAAAACCACAACGCCGAGCGTCAGCCAGAGCCAGCGGAAGCGCGCGGGCACGGTCACGATTGGCCGGCCGCGATTTCTCGCAGTGCTTCGCTGCAGCGTTCGCAAACGGTCGGATACTCGGGGTTCTCGCCGACGTGGGTTGAATAGTTCCAGCAGCGTTCACATTTTGTGCCGGCGGCTTTTTGGATTGTGACTTCCAGGCTCGGCACCACGTCGGAGTGATAGCCTCCCGTTCCGGCGCTCAAAAAATCGACTTGCGACACGATGAACAGGCCCGGCAGAAGCGGAAGATAGGCTTTCAGCTTGGCTTTGAGTTCCGGTTCGCCGCCGAGCAAAACCTTGGCTTCAAGTCCGGAGTTGATTCTCTTTTCGTTGCGCGCAACTTCAAGCGCTTTCAGGACTTCGCCGCGAACTTTGGCCAGCAATTCCCAGGCGGCGGTTTTGTCCGCGGGAACATTGTTGCGGAGTTCGGCTTCGGTCGGGAACAGCGCCATGTGCACGCTCGCCGGTTCGTCCTGCGCCTTGGGGAGATATTTCCAGATTTCTTCGGCGGTGAACACCAGGACCGGAGTCAGCAGGCGAACGAGGGCGCTGGTAATTTTCCAGATCGCGGTTTGTGCGGAGCGGCGCGATCGATTCTTTGCGGCTTTGGTGTACAGGCGATCTTTCAGCACATCGTAGTAAAACGCGCTGAGATCGACGACGCAATAGTCGTGAATGGCATGGTAGATGCGGTGGAATTCGTAAGTGCCGTACCACTCATGGCATTTTTTTACGAGGTCGGCGGTACGCTCGAGCATCCAACGATCGATTTCTTCCATCTGGTCGGCAGGAACAGCGTCGTGTGATGGACCGAAATCGCCGAGATTCCCGAGGCCAAAGCGGAAGGTGTTGCGAATTTTGCGGTAGGCTTCGCTGAGCTGGGTCATGACGCGATCGCTCATTTTTACGTCGGCTTGGTATTCCTGTGACGCAACCCATAGGCGGAGCAGATCGGCGCCCCATTTTTCGCAAATTTCCGTGGGCAGAACGACGTTGCCGAGAGACTTCGACATCGGGCGGCCCTGTTCGTCCAGCGTCCAGCCGTGGGTGACCACTCCTTTGTAGGGCGCGGCGTTGCGGACGCCGGTGGCAACGAGCAGCGAGCTGTGGAACCAACCGCGATATTGGTCGGGGCCTTCGAGGTAGACGTCGGCCGGCCATTCGTCCCCTTTGAGGACGGCAAGATTGGATGAGCCGGAGTCGAACCAAACGTCCAGGATGTCGTTTTCTTTGCGCCACTTTTTTCCCCCGCAACTACAGGTGGTTCCGGCAGGAAGCAGTTCTTCCGGGGCGTGCTGGTACCAAGCGTCGGCGCCTTCTCGTTCAAACCATTTCACTACGTTGCGGAGCGCGCTGAAATCTTCCAGACGCTTGCCGCAGGCATCGCAATAGAAAACGATGATCGGTACGCCCCAGAAACGCTGGCGGGAGACGCACCAGTCTGGACGCTTTTCGATCATTTCGTAGATGCGGTCTTCTCCCCAGGCGGGAATCCATTTTACGTTCTTGATTTCTTCAAGAGCTTCGGTACGCAGGGATTTGGTGGCGCCGCGAGCAGCGGCGTCCATTTTAATGAACCACTGTTCGGTGGCGCGGAAAATTACCGGGTTGTGGCAGCGCCAGCAGTGCGGGTAGCTGTGTTTGTAGGGGTGATGGCCCAGCAGTGCGCCACGTTCGCCCAAGAGCTTTACCACGATAGGATTCGCCGTAAAAACGTCTTTCCCTTTGTATTCGGGCAAACCTTCGGTGTACACGCCCTGGTTGTCGAGCGGCGCATAAATTTCAAGGCCGTATTTTTGGCCGGTGTTGAAGTCGTCGGCACCGTGACCGGGAGCGGTGTGAACGATGCCGCTGCCTTGATCCAACGTGACGTAGTCAGCCAGAAGACCGGGGACCTCGATCGGCAGAAATGGATGCTGGAACTTCATGCCTTCAAAGTCGCGGCCTTTGAAGGTGGCACGAACCGTCGCTTCCTTGATGTCGCACTCCGCTTGCAGTGCGGCGACGCGATCAGCGGCCAGCAGCAGTGCGCCTTTTTCGGTGTCAACGACGACATATGCAAAATCCGGATGAAACGCGAGTCCGCGGTTGTGAGGAATGGTCCAGGGAGTGGTGGTCCAGATGACCGCACTGACATCAGTGCCCAGAGTTGCGGCTTCCCCTTGTCCGCCGCTCACGCGGGCGAACTTCACCCAGATGGATGGGCTGGTGTGATCTTCGTATTCGACTTCCGCTTCCGCCAAGGCCGTCTGATCGACAAGACACCAATAGACGGGCTTGCGGCCGCGATAGACGTAGCCCTTTTCCATGAAATCGAGAAACGCACCGGCGATGGTGGCTTCATAATCGAAGCTCATTGTAAGATACGGATCATTCCAGCGGCCGAAAACTCCCAATCGCTTGAAATCTTTTTTGTGTTGCTCCACATAGCGGGTGGCGAATTCGCGGCACAGTTTCCTGAATTCGGCTGCGGAAACTTTTCCTTTGCCGCCGAGTTCTTTTTCGACTTGCGTTTCAATTGGGAGACCGTGGCAATCCCAGCCGGGAACATACGGCGCATAATGCCCGGCCATGCTCCGGGACTTGACGATCATGTCTTTCAAGATTTTGTTCAGGCCGGTGCCCAGGTGAATGGTGCCTGTGGGATAGGGCGGCCCGTCATGTAAAACGAAGAGCGGTTTGCCTTTGCGGGCCTCCAGAATGCGCTCGTAAAGATGCGATCCCTGCCAGGCTTCCAGCTGCTTCGGCTCGTTCTGCGGGAGGCCTGCTTTCATGGGGAAATCGGTCTTCGGTAAATTGAGAGTCTTCTTGAGTTCCAGTGGTTCGGCCATAGTTTGAGCGCTCGGAAATCCCCTTATTTGTGGTGCTTGCCGGACTTTTCAGGTGCACGGCGGGAAACATCGCAAAGCAGTGTAATACCGTATGTTACAATGAATGGGAGTTGGTGTCAGCCGCTGGGGCCACGCAACCTTTCCACGGAGGGTTGAATCGTACCAATGACGGGCACCCAATAAGGGGAAGCTGCGTCTAACTTGGGGGAAGATGGTGCCGGATCCAATCATCAATCTGCTGCCTCCTGATGTAACCAGAAGAAGTGCGTCCGCAGAGGGCCAAAAGCCGGTCCCGGCGTTCGCGGTTCCAAACTTCGCCACCCCCCGGCGTGTGGTTACCGATGGATTTTGGTCCAACCTGAAACAATTTCTTACCGAACGGCCCATCAAGATTACTGGCGCCGTGCGCTCTCCTTTGATGCCGACCGAGTACGGCGGAGGGTTTGGCGAGAATCTGAAAGAATTTTTTGCATCGAAACCCGGACCGAAAGGCCCGATCGACAGCAAATTGGTCGTGGCGTGGGGTGCCGGATTTGGTGGCTTTGGCGATCGCCTAAAAGAGCTTTTCTTTCCCCAAAAACAAGCTCCGCTGATGGTCACAAGCAAGCCGATCAAAGTGAAAGACATCTGGTCGAAGGATGAGAATTTCGGCTGGACCCAGGTTATTTCGATTTCCTTGCACGCGGCGCTCATCGCATTGCTGGTGATTCCGCTGTTCACGAAGATCCTGCCGGCTTCTACGGAAGCAAAAAACAAGGTGGACATAACGCCCATCGATTTGTCGCCCTACGTTTCCAAACTGCCGGCCGGGGCACAAAAAGCCGGGGGCGGCGGCGGCGGCGGCGACCGATCGGTTGAACCGCCAACCAAGGGCAAAGCGCCGAAGTTTAAGTGGGATCAGTTCACCCCGCCGGAAGCAAAAATTAAGAATCCGAACCCGAAGCTACCGATGGATCCGTCTCTACTCGGCCCCCCGGACCTGAAGGTGCAGAATCCGGCGCTGAATAACATGGGCGATCCGATGGCTGCTGCCGTGAACCTGTCCGGTGGTTCCGGCGGTGGCGGCGGAATTGGCACCGGGGAAATGGGTGGCGTAGGAAGCGGTTCTGGCGGAGGCTTAGGGCCCGGAGAAGGCGGCGGCACCGGAGGCGGAGCTTTCCGTGCCGGTGTGAATGGTGTAGGCGTTCCTGTGTGCCTCTATTGCCCCTATCCGCAATATTCAGATGAAGCGCGAAAAGCGAAATACCAGGGCACTGTCGTGCTGCTGGTGACGATTACTCCGGATGGCCGCGCGATCGATATTCAAGTCGTAAAGGGCCCGGGCCTCGGACTGGAAGAGAAAGCCATCGAAGCTGTAAAGGGCTGGAAGTTCAAGCCGGCTGCCGGGCCCAGCGGCAAGATCGTAGCAGTACGTGTGCCGATTGAAGTGACGTTCCGGCTGTTCTAGCTCTCGGCAACGTTCCTGGCCTGCTCACAATTCGTTTACTCATACGCTCTGTAGGGCAACCAATCCCTGTTGAGTCCCTTCTCACCTGCCAATTGTTGCGCGCCGGACTGCGGCGGGCTCGGAGGCTTTGTGAGTGATGCCAGGCTTCGCTTTGCTTCCTCGGTTCTCACCAAGACAGATTCCTGGACCCGTCGGATTCGCGAGAATGCGCAACAATTGCTTGCTCCCGCTTGTATCGCCTCCCCGGCGGCGGGCGGCCAGGCCTTCCACCTGATGGACTCGGCGCCCATCCGGCGGGCAGGCGGCGCGCAGACGGCGTCGTTATTGACGCACGGGATTGCCACCGGCGCCCTTCTTTTGCTTGCGCTGCACTCGCCACTCGCTCCGACGAATTGCCCTGACTGTGTCGCGAAACCTTCGGGACCTATTACCTACACCGCGCCGAAGGCCTTCCTGCCTGCTAAAACCGGCACCGGAGGAAACATGAGTGGTGGCGCCCGCAACCCCATTCCAGCTACGCGTGGTTTGCTGCCTCCGTACTCTTCGGTCGCTCTGGCGCCGCCGCGGATTCCAGAAAACGAGAACGTGAAAGCGCCCGTGCCACAGGCGCTTTTCGATCCGGAGGCGCCGGCGCTGATTGCTCCGGTCAATCAACTCGGACTGCCGTGGATGAGCCGGAAGACCGACTCCGGCGGCCCGGGGCCGGGCACTGGTATTGGAGACGGACCGGGTCATCGAGCGGGTACCGGGGATGACGGCGGGGATGGCATCGGATTGCCGGGCGCGGGCCATGACAGGGTCGCCTCCGAACCGACGTGCGCGT
>Ga0193716_1002632_pt1 | contig 10028 bp, 14 predicted proteins | sample U2c1metaG_FD_145901 | JGI IMG/M metagenome (GOLD analysis project Ga0193716, IMG submission 145901) | Soil microbial communities from a riparian zone of the East river system, Colorado, United States - U2c1 | ecosystem: Environmental > Terrestrial > Soil > Riparian zone | place: USA: East River...
AGCCGGCCGCCCGGTCGTCCTCCGCGGCGCGGTGAATGGCGGTCACCGCGTCGCGCAGCAGCAGCGGGCGGCCACCGCCTGCGATCACGGCCAGCGGATCGAATCCACCCGTCTCGTTGGGCACCGATTGCAGATCGAGTTCGAGCACGCAGCCATCGGGCACGCCTTGGTGCCGTGCGGTGTCGACCTTGCGGGCGATCGCACGGAACTCGTCGGTACCTGGGAAACCTGACAGGAGACTGAACATCCCGCGAGCCTACCGATCACGGCACCACCCCGGTTTCGCCCGTAGCGTGGACGGGGTGCGATTCTCGATCTCCCTCCCCCAGCGCGACGTGGACGGCTTCGACGCGGCCGGATTCAAGGATTACCTGACCCGGGCAGAGGAACTCGGCTTCGAAGGCGGCTGGACCCTCGAGCAGACGATCGGCGCCGCGCCGCTGATCGCGCCGATGGAGCTGCTGGCCTACGCCGCCGCGTGCACCACGCGATTGCGGCTCGGAGTGGCGGTGATGGTGACGTCGCTGCATGACCCGTTGCAGTTGGCATCCGTCGCCACTGCCGTCGACCGGCTCAGTCACGGCAGGCTCGACTTCGGCGTGGCACCTGGCGGCGGTCGGCGGCAGTTCGCCGCCTTCGGGGTCGATCCCGACACGTTCATCGGCAGCTTCACCGAGGGCCTCGACTTGATGAAGGCCGCCTGGTCCGACGAGCCAACCGTGACGTTCCACGGCCGCTTCCGCGACGTCGATGACCTGCCGATCGCGCCAAAACCGGTGCAGCGGCCCCATCCGCCGATCTGGTTCGGGGCCAACGCGCCCGCAGCGATCGCCCGTGCCGTTCGGCACGGTGACGCCTTCCTCGGCGCGGGCTCGTCGACGACGGCGAACTTCGTCGAGGCCGTCAAGGTGGTGCGCAGCGAGCTCGAGAAGCAGGGCAAGGACCCGGCGCACTTCCCCATCGGGAAGCGGGTGTACCTGACGGTCGACGACGATGCGGCGCGGGCCAGGGAGCGGGTCGTCGCCGGACTGCACCGCATCTACGGCGAGATGCCGGGCCTCGAGGACGTTCCCGTGTCGGGCACCCCTGACGACGTGGCGGCCGGACTGCGCGAAGTGATCGACGCCGGTGCCCAGATGATCCTGCTCAACCCGGTCGGTGCGACCATCGCCGAGGACCGCGAGCAGATGGAACGGCTTGCTGCGGACGTGATTCCGCAGCTCAGCTGACTCATAGATTTCGCTGAAAATTCGATGTTTGAATTGGCTGATCTTGGTGGTAAACCAGAAACATGATAGCCAAACTAAGATTCATCGCTCCGCTGCTCTTTGCGGGTGTCGCCGCGGCCGGAATCGCCTCGGCACCGGTGGCCGCCGCGGAGAACTTCGCGTGGGCGGCAGGTAATTCGATCACTCAATTCGCCCCTGCAAGCCCGGGCGGCGATGGTTGCGCCAACGGGGTCTGCGGTAGTGGTGACGCCGGCGGCGGCCAGGGCTGTACGGCCGACGGCACGTGCGGCAGCGGCGGCCCTCAGGGCGGCAGCGGTTGCACTGCCGACGGCGCGTGCGGCCACGGCGGCCCTCAGGGCGGCGGCGGTTGCGTGCCCGGCGTCGGCTGCTTCAACTACGGGACATAGCCAGCTCGACGAGAAAACCCCGGCACACCTCTGGTGCGAGGTGTGTCGGGGCTTTTCGCCTCGTGCGGGATCTAGAGCTCGGTAGCCGATCCGCCTGCGGCGGTGATCTTCTCGCGAGCGCTACCGCTGAACTTGTGGGCGGTGACGTCGACCTTGACGGTCAGCTTGCCGTCGCCGAGCACCTTCACCAGGGTGTTCTTCCGAACCGCACCGGCTGCCACCAGTTCCTCGATACCGACCTCGCCGCCCTTGGGGAACAGCCTGCTGAGGTCGGCCACGTTGACCACCTCGTACTCGGTGCGGAACCGGTTGCGGAAGCCCTTGAGCTTCGGCAGCCGCATGTGGATCGGCATCTGACCGCCCTCGAACGTCGATGGGACGTTCTTGCGGGCCTTCGTGCCCTTGGTGCCGCGGCCTGCGGTCTTACCCTTGGAGCCCTCACCGCGGCCAACGCGGGTGCGGGCGGTCTTCGACCCGGGCGCGGGGCGCAGGTCGTGCAGTTTGATCGTCATTTCGACTCGACTCCTTCGACCGTGACGAGGTGGTTCACCACGGCGATGAGGCCGCGGGTCTGCGCGTTGTCCTCGCGGACCACGGACTGACGGATCTTCCGCAGGCCGAGGGTCCGCAGGCTCTCGCGCTGCTTCCAACGTGCACCCACGGTGCTGCGCACCTGGGTGATCTTCAAGTCAGACATCGTTAAGCCGATCCCTCACGCGCGGCCGTGGCGGCCAGCGCCTCGCTCTCACGTCGGGCCCTCAGCATGCCTGCGGGCGCGACGTCTTCGATGGGCAGACCGCGACGGGCTGCCACCTCTTCGGGACGCTGCAGCATCTTCAGCGCGGCAACGGTGGCGTGAACCACGTTGATCGCGTTGTCGCTGCCCAGCGACTTGGCCAGGATGTCGTGCACGCCGGCGCATTCCAGCACCGCACGCGCCGCACCGCCGGCAATGACACCGGTACCGGGGCTGGCCGGGCGCAGCATGACGACGCCTGCGGCGGCCTCACCCTGCACTGGGTGCACGATGGTGCTGCCGATCAGCGGAACGCGGAAGAATCCCTTGCGGGCCTCTTCGACGCCCTTGGCGATCGCGGCAGGAACTTCCTTGGCCTTGCCGTAGCCGACGCCGACCATGCCGTTGCCGTCTCCGACGATGACCAGGGCGGTGAAGCTGAAGCGCCGACCACCCTTGACCACCTTGGAGACGCGGTTGATCGCGACTACGCGCTCGATGTAGTTGCTCTTCTCGCCGCCACCATCGCGGCCGCCACGGCCACCGCGGTCATCGCGACGGCCACGGCCATCGCGGCCGTCACGGCCGCCGCCCCGGTTGTCGGACGTAGCCGGACCGCCGCCGGCACCAGTTGCCTGCTCGGCCATCATGCAGTCCTTCCGTTGGAAATAGTCATCAGAACTTGAGCCCACCTTCTCGCGCGGCGTCTGCCAGCGCAGCGATGCGGCCACCGTAGGTGTACCCGCCGCGATCGAACACCACGGTGTCGATGCCTGCGGCCTTGGCGCGCTCCGCGATGAGCTGCCCGACGCGGACGCTGTGGGCCTTCTTGTCGCCCTCGACGGCGCGGACGTCAGCCTCGATGGACGACGCAGCGGCGAGCGTGACGCCCTCCTGGTCGTTCACCAGCTGCACGTGGATGTGCCGCGCCGAGCGGTTGACCACGAGGCGTGGGGCCTGCGCAGTACCCGCGACCTTCTTGCGAAGACGCGCGTGCCGACGAATGCGGGCCACTCGCCGAGTCTCGGAGATGTTCTGCCCGACCGGCTTCCGCTTGGCGGCTTGATCTGTCTGGGTGGTAGCCATGGCTTACTTACCTGTCTTTCCGACCTTGCGGCGGATCTGCTCACCCTCGTACCGCACGCCCTTGCCCTTGTAAGGGTCGGGGCGGCGCAGGCGGCGGATGTTCGCCGAAATCTGGCCGACCTTCTGCTTGTCGATCCCGGTGACCGAGAACTTGGTTGGCGTCTCGACCGCGAAGGTGATGCCCTCGGGGGCGTCGATGATCACCGGGTGGCTGTAGCCGAGCGCGAACTCCAGGGTGTTGCCCTTGAGCTGCACGCGGTAGCCAACGCCGAAGATCTCCATCTTGGTGGTGTAGCCCTCGGTGACGCCCGTGATCAGGTTGGCCACCAGCGTGCGGGACAGCCCGTGCAGCGAGCGGTTGAGCCGCTCGTCGTTCGGACGGGCCACCACGATGGCGCCTTCGTCGTTGCGTTCCACCGAGATCGGTTCCTTGACGGCGAGCGCCAGGGTGCCCTTCGGGCCCTTGACGGACACGTTCTGTCCGTCGATCGTGACGTCGACCCCGGACGGAACCAGGACCGGCTGCTTTCCAATGCGCGACATGTCTACTCCCTCACCACACGTAGGCGAGGACTTCGCCGCCCACGCCGCTTCGCGCTGCCTGGCGGTCGGTGAGCAGGCCCGAGGACGTGGAGATGATCGCCACGCCGAGGCCACCGAGTACCCGCGGCAGGTTGGTTGATTTCGCGTACACGCGGAGACCGGGCTTGCTCACCCGGCGCAGTCCCGCGATGCTGCGTTCACGGCTTGGGCCGTACTTCAGTTGCACCACCAACGACTTGCCAACCCGAGCATCCTCGGTGTGGAAGTCGGTGATGTAGCCCTCTGCCTTGAGGATCGTGGCGATGTTCGCCTTGATCTTCGAGTGCGGCAGGGTCACTTCGTCGTGGTACGCCGAATTGGCGTTGCGCAGACGTGTCAAGAAGTCTGCGATCGGGTCCGTCATGGTCATGACAGCCAGTTCACCTTCCTCGCGGCGGTTCCCACTGCCCAATTCTTTGGGGAGGGCCTACCGCAACCTGTTTGTTAGTAGTTGTGGGCCGTTACCAGCTGGCTTTTTGCACACCGGGCAGTTCGCCGGCATGCGCCATCTCCCGCAAGCAGATTCGGCACAGGCCGAACTTGCGGTAGACGGCGTGGGGACGGCCGCACCTGTTGCAACGCGTGTAGCCGCGCACCTTGAACTTGGGCTTCTTGTTGGCCTTGTTGACCAGAGCCTTCTTTGCCATCTGCTCAGTTCTCCTTGAACGGAAAGCCCAGCGCACGCAGCAGCGCGCGACCTTCGTCGTCGGTCGTCGCCGAGGTGACGACGGTGATGTCCATGCCACGGGGCCGGTCGATGCTGTCCACGTCGATCTCGTGGAACACCGACTGCTCGGCCAGTCCGAAGGTGTAGTTGCCGTTGCCGTCGAACTGCTTGGGCGACAAGCCTCGGAAGTCACGGATACGGGGAAGCCCGATCGACACCAGGCGGTCCAGGAACTCCCACATGCGATCGCCGCGCAGCGTCACGCGGGCGCCGATCGGCATGCCCTCGCGAAGCTTGAACTGTGCAATCGACTTGCGGGCCTTGCGAATCTCGGGCTTCTGGCCGGTGATCAGCGAAAGGTCGGTGACCGCACCGTTGATCAGCTTGGCGTCGCGGGCGGCGTCACCGACACCCATGTTCACGACGACCTTGACCACGCCGGGGATCTGCATGACGTTGGCGTAGCCGAACTCGGTGTTCAGCGCGTCCTTGATCTCTTCGCGGTAGCGCTGCTTCAGGCGAGGCAGGGTCTTCTCAGTGGTTTCTGCGGTGGTCATGCCTAAATGTCCTTGCCGTTGCGCTTGGAGACGCGGACCTTCTTGCCGCTCTCCTCGTCTACGCGGTAGCCGATTTTCGTCGGGTTGCCGTCGGAGTCGACGACCAGCACGTTGCTGACGTGGATCGCAGCTTCCTGCGTCACGATGCCGCCGGACTGCGCGCCACGCTCGTTGCGCGAGATCGCGGTGTGCTTCTTGATCCGGTTGACGCCCTCTACGAGCACCTTGTTGCGCGTCGGGTAGGCCACCAGGACCTTGCCCTTTGCACCCTTGTCCTTGCCGGAGATGACCAGCACGGTGTCACCCTTGTGCACCTTCATTTACAGCACCTCCGGGGCCAGCGAAACGATCTTCATGAAGCGCTTCTCGCGCAGTTCACGGCCGACCGGCCCGAAGATGCGGGTACCGCGCGGGTCGTTGTCGGGCTTGATGATGACGGCGGCGTTCTCGTCGAACTTGATGTAGCTCCCGTCGGCGCGGCGGCGCTCCTTGACGGTGCGCACGATGACTGCCTTGACTACGTCGCCCTTCTTGACGTTGCCACCGGGGATGGCGTCCTTGACGGTCGCCACGATGACATCGCCGATGCCGGCGTAACGCCGACCCGAGCCACCTAGAACGCGGATGCACAAGATCTCCTTGGCGCCCGTGTTATCGGCGATCTTCACCCGCGATTCCTGCTGAATCACTCGATCTCCTCGATTTAAAACACGTTTTACGCACGGTGAGCAGCACTGAATCGCTCGACGTACGCGGTCTTCGTCACCCAAGAGCACGCAGGGCTGACGTAAGCCAGCCGAGGTCTGCCCAAGGCAACCCCTACATACTAGGTGAGCACTGCGAATGCTCCAAATCCGCTCACTTCTCCCCGCGAGCGCGCGTGTCTGCGGGCGACACGCCGACCAATTGACCACGAAAGCGCGCGCTCGACGGGCCGCGAGCGCGCGCACTTGCTGGTGCTGAGCGGCGTGTCGACCCGCAGACACGCGCGCTCGCGGTTAGTCGGGGATCGAGACCACGCAGCGGAAGCCGATGTGCGTGGTCGCGCTGTCCTGTGACTGCGAGGACCGCGCCGCAGGCCGGTACCGATGGCAGTACTCCGGGGCGCACAGGTGCGAACCACCCTTGAGTGTCTGGTTGATGGTCGGGTCCGACGCTTGGGAGGGCGGGCAGCATCCGTTGGCAGCCCCCAGGTGGTGGGCGGTGAACCGCGTCGTCGTCCACTCCCACACATTGCCGATCATGTCCAGCAGGCCGAACCCGTTCGGCGGGAACGCACCGACCGGCGAGGTTCCGACCCAGCCCAGTGCCCCGTCGTTGCGGTACGGGAACCGGCCCTGCCAGGTGTTGGCCATCAGCCGGCCGTCCGGCGCAACCTCGTCGCCCCAGGCGTAGGTCGTCGTCGCTCCACCCCTTGCCGCGTACTCCCACTCCGCCTCGGTCGGCAGGCGCCGGCCGGCCCAGGTCGCGTACGCCGCCGCGTCGGTATAGGCCAGCTGCACGACGGGATGGTCCATCCGGTCGGTCCACGACGTTCCCGGTCCGCCGTCCGGGCCGAACGGATGGTGCCAGCAGGCACCCGGCGCCCAGTCCCACCACTGCCGCCAGTCCCGAAGGTCGACCGGTCCCGCCGTCGGCCGGAACACCAGTGCGCCTGGCAGGAGGTCGTCGGCCGCCACCCCCGGGTACAGCGCCGGATCGAGCGGCTGCTCGGCGACCGTGACGTGTCCTGTGTCGGCGACGAACTCGGCGTACTGGGCGTTGGTCACCGGGTGCCGTTCGACCGCGAACGCGTCGACGGTCGCGGTGTGCACCGGAGCCTCTTCCGGGTAGAAGCTCGTAGCGCCCATCCGGAACGACCCGGCGGGCAGCTCGACCAACTCCGTCAGCATCGACTCAAGGTAGGCGGACCTCGAAGTCCTCGGTGAGCAGCTTCCCCGCCGCATCGAGTTGACCGACGCCGGTGGGCGCCTGAACGTGAACCGACACCAGGAAGTTCTTCGTGTTGGTCCAGACGTGCACGATGCGGTCGACGAACTGGATGGAGTTCTGCGGGGTGTCCGACCATGCGCCCATCAGCTTCTGACCGCTGTAGTCGCACAGTTCACCTGGCAGGATGCTGACGCTGCTGACCGGCGACTGCGACATCACCCGGTCGGTGTAGTCGCGGAAGGCGGCCGCGGGATCGAGCCCGGATGGGGCGATCGTGACGGTGGCCGACATGCCGTCGGGGCCGTCCATGCGTGCGCCGACGTCGCCGGACCCTGGCGACGAGTCCCAGCCGGGCGGCAGGGCGACGGTGATCATGGGAGCCGTCGGGTCGGACACGGCCGCCGTGATCACGGTCCCCGGCTTGGCGGGGGCCGCGCAGGTGACGGCGTCGACGGGCACGGGCACCTGGATCGTCGGCACGACACCGGGCGGCGCCTGGTCGCCTGCGCCGGACGGCGGTGCGGAGCCGGGGAGCGGTTTCCCGCTTGCCTGGACGGACGATGCGGCGACGGGAACGCCCTCACTGGTGCGGACGCAAGCCGATGCCACGCCCGCCGTCACGAACACGAGCGCGACGCCTGTCCATCGCCCGAGTTTCATCAGTCCTTAGAGAATGCCTGCGCAAGTTCTCGTTCCACGTCCACATAGGGCGTTCCCGAGATGTCCACCACCACCTTAGCGATCGTGCCACCGGTGAACTCGTACGGCGCCTTGTACGCACTCGACACGGGTTGACCGCCGTTGCGGCCCACCGCGATGCCGCCACCCGCGAGACCGAAGCTGCCGGGGTGCGCGCGCACACCCGACTTGGTCGCGACGGTGTCTCCGTCGACGTACAGCGACACGTCTCCGACGGTGGTGTGGCTGCCCTCGACGGTGCCGGTGCGCTCGTAGCGGACGCCGAACACGTGGCTGCCGAGGGGAATCGGGTCGGGAGCGGAGAGCTTCTGCTCCTCTTCCCCCATGAAGTTGTAGACGTAGTGCAAGTGCGTGTCCTGGACGAACAGGACGTGGCCACCGTGCCCCGCGCCCTGCTTGAACAGCACGCCTTCCGCGCCGGTGGTGTCGATGGTCACCTCGGCGAGGACGGAGAAGGACTGGCCGCGGATCTCGGCCGCCGCACCCGTGCCCACCTCGGCGGTGCCCGGGTAGTAGGTGAAGTTCTTGCGGTCGACCGACAGGTAGGGCCGGAAGCGGCCCAAGGTTTCGAAGATGTTCAGATCACCCAGCGGAAGCCCGTTGTACTTGTCGGCTTCGGCGAACCACAGGGCCTTGAGTTCCTCGAGCTTCTCGGGCTGCTCGGCAGCGAGGTCGTGGCACTGGCTGCGGTCGGCTTCGATGTGGAAGAGCTCCCAGCGGTCGTCGCCGAAATGCGACCATCCGGCGGGGCTCGCCGCGTGCACGGTGTTGGCGAACCAGCCGTCGTGCCAGATGCCGCGCGTGCCGAGCATCGTGTAGAACTGGGTCTTCTTGCCCGTATCCGCAGCCGAATCATCAAGCGCAGCCTTGAAACTCACACCGTCGAGCGGCTTCTGCGCGATACCGGCGACTTCGTCCGGCGGCGTGATGCCGAGTAGCTCGTAGACGGTCGGCGTGACGTCGCAGACGTTGACGTAGTTGTCGCGGACCTCACCGTGTGCGTCGATTCCGTTGGGCCAGGAGATGATTGCCGTGTCGGCGATACCACCTTCGTGTGAGGCGTAGCGCTTGAACAACTTGTATGGCGTGTTGAACGCCATCGCCCAACCGATCGGATAGTGGTTGTAGGTTTCCGGTCCGCCGAGGTGGTCGTAGAAACGCATGCTCTCTTCGACGGTGTCGATGTAGCCGTTGAAGAACTTGTTCTCGTTGACCGATCCGTTCGGGCCGCCCTCGCCGCTGGCACCGTTGTCGGAGATGACGACGATGATGGTGTTGTCCAACTGCCCGGACTCATCGAGATAGTCCAGGACGCGGCCGATCTGGGCATCCGTGTAGGACAGGAAGCCGGCGAAGACCTCTGCCATCCGGCTGAACAACCGCTTCTCTTCGTCGTTCAGCGTGTCCCACGGCCGCACCGTGTCCTGATACGGCCAAGCCTCGCCGTTGGGCCCCTTGACGTCGAGATACGGGTTGACGGGTGACAATTCGGTGTCCTGCGGGACGATGCCGAGCTTCTTCTGGTTCTCGAGCACGATCTCCCGGTAGGCCTCATAACCCATGTCGAAGCGGCCTGCGTACTTGTCGGCCCAGTCTTTGAAGACATGGTGCGGAGCATGGCCTGCGCCCGGGCACAGGTAGCTGAACCACGGCTTGTCCGGTGCGATCACCTTCGCGTCGCGGATGAACTCGATGGTCTTGTCGGCCAGGTCCTTCGACAGGTGATAGCCCTCCTCCGGCGTGGCAGGCGCGGGCACCGGATGGTTGTCGTACACCAACTCCGGATACCACTGATCGGTCTCGCCGCCCATGAAGCCGTAGAACCGCTCGAAGCCGCGGCTCAGTGGCCAATGTCGTTTGGTGGAGGCCAGATTGGACTCCTCGAGCGGTGTCAGGTGCCACTTTCCCACGCAGTAGGTGTTGTAGCCACGTTCGGCGAGCACTTCGGAGAGCAACGCGGTGTCGAACGGGATCCGCCCGTTGCAGTTCGGGAATCCATCGGTGAATTCCTCGATGGTCGCCATCCCGACGGTGGTGGCGTTGCGTCCGGTGAGCAACGAAGCCCGGGTCGGGGAGCACAGCGCGGTGGTGTGGAACTGCGAGAGTCGCACCCCCCGCTCGGCGATGCGGCTC
>Ga0193716_1002633_pt1 | contig 10028 bp, 7 predicted proteins | sample U2c1metaG_FD_145901 | JGI IMG/M metagenome (GOLD analysis project Ga0193716, IMG submission 145901) | Soil microbial communities from a riparian zone of the East river system, Colorado, United States - U2c1 | ecosystem: Environmental > Terrestrial > Soil > Riparian zone | place: USA: East River...
AAAATTGCAGATCAAGTCGGACACGCTGAACGAGCAGATTGAATTACTCGCCCAGCCGATCGCAAAGCTGAGCAACGAAGAACTCGCTTTACTGCGACAGCCGGTGATCTCGATTTCTGACGACAATCCATCGGCTTTAAAGGCGAGTTTCACCTTCGCGAAAAAAGCGCCCAATAACCCGGTTAAAGTGGCCGGACCCGATGGCAAAGCGAAGCTCGCTTCCGAGACCGACGACTCTCCGCCCGAATCCAGCGTGCCCCCTAATTTCAGTCCGGATGTTCCGAACGAATTGGTGGAGGCGGCCTGGCAGGCCAAAGAGAATTTCGATCACGGCAAATATCGTTCGGCCGAAAAAGGATATCAGGACATTCTGACCAAAAGTCCGAACAACCTTTACTCGCTCTCCAATCTCGGCGTCGTCTATTTCCGGACCGGAAAACTCAAAGCGGCGGAGTTAACTTTAAAAAAAGCGGTCGCGATCGCGCCGAAAGATGAATTCTCACACACCACCCTGGGCATTGTTTTTTATCGCCAGGCGAAGTTCGATGACGCGCTCACCGAGTTGACCAAATCGCTCGCAATTAATCCAAAGAGCGCAACTGCGCATAATTATCTCGGCATCACCGCGAGCCAGAAGGGCTGGCAGGAAGCCGCCGAAAAAGAAATGCTCGAGGCCATTTCCAATAATCCGTTGTACGCGGATGCGCACTTTAATCTCGCGGTCATCTACGCAACCGCAACGCCGCCGGCCAAGGAATTGGCCAAGCGGCATTATATTAAAGCCACCGAGCTCGGCGCAGAACACGACGCTTCGCTCGAGAAACTTCTACGCTAAAATAGGTAGGGCGATTGACTCAATCGCCTGCATTTCTTGCTCAGAGAGTTAGTTTTGGGCGTGCAACCGTTTCTCACCGCCAATTGGGCGATGCTCAACTACGTCGTCGATTCGCGTGTCCTCGCGCCGCTCGTTCCACCCGGCACCGAGATCGATTATGAAAACGGCGAAACATTTGTCAGCATCGTCGGATTCCTTTTTTCCGATACCCGGCTTCTCGGTCTGTCCATTCCGCTCCATCGCGATTTCGAAGAGGTGAACCTGCGCTTTTACGTTCGCAAAAAATCCGCCGATACCTGGCGGCGGGGCGTGGTGTTCGTTCGGGAATTGGTTCCGCGTCGCGCTATCGCCTTGATCGCGCGCGCATTTTACGGGGAGCCTTATCTCGCGCTGCCGATGAAACACGACATCGAGCACGTCGATGGTCGCGTCAAAGTGGAGTACTCCTGGCGGCGTAAGACGGAGTGGGAATCACTTAAGATGACCGCGAGCGGCGAGCCGCAATCCATTCCCGCTGGCTCGCATGCCGAATTCATCACGGAACATTATTGGGGTTACACCGCTATCCGCGCTGGTTGCGGCGAATTCCAAGTTCAACACGCGCGCTGGAAAGTATGGAATGCGGAGACCTTCGAACTTCGGGCCAACGTCGCGACCCTCTACGGCGAACAATTCGCCGAGACTCTAAATCAATCCCCGCGCTCCGCCCTCATCGCGGAAGGCTCGCCCATCATCGTCGAGAGAAGATCGGTTCTTCGGTAGCTGCGGTCTATTTACCGCACTGTAACTTTGCGAAAGCAGATGACTGCCGAATCTATTTCGCCATCAGCTGCCGCAAAACAAACGGCAGAATCCCGCCGTGCTTGTAATAATCGACTTCAATCGGTGTATCGATTCGCAGTTTCACCGGCACATAACGCACTTGCCGATCTTTGCCTTGGATCTCGAGCGTGAGCTGCTGGCCAGGGTGTATGGCGTCGGATAAACCGCCGATCGAAAACGTTTGCGAGCCATCCAGCCCGAGCGATTGCGCCGTTATGCCATCGAGGAATTGCAAGGGAAGCACGCCCATGCCGACCAGGTTCGAGCGATGAATGCGCTCATAACTTGCCGCCACCACTGCTTTCACTCCGAGCAGTCGTGTTCCTTTCGCCGCCCAATCGCGACTCGATCCGGTTCCATATTCGTGGCCTGCTAAAATAACCAGCGGCACATTTTCTTTTTGATAGCGCATCGCCGCGTCGAAGATCGACATTTGCTCGCCATCGGGATAGTGGATGGTCACGCCGCCTTCTACCCCGGGCACCATCAAGTTTTTGATCCGCACATTTGCGAACGTCCCGCGCGTCATGACCAAATCGTTGCCGCGCCGGCTGCCGTAACTGTTGAAATCTTCCGGCTGAATTCCGCGCGACTTCAAATACTCACCCGCGGGCGATGTCCCCTTGATCGCGCCAGCCGGTGAAATGTGATCGGTCGTAACCGAGTCTCCAAAAATTCCGAGCGCCCGCGCGTTCCGAATCTCTTGGATCTGTCCCGACTCCATCGAGAAATCCTGGAAGAACGGCGGTTCGTGAATGTAATCGCTCTTCTCGTCCCACTGATAGACTTCGCCTGTGCTCGACGGAATCTCGTTCCATTTCGGATTTTGATCGGCGAAGTCGCGATAGAGTTTACGGAAAACTTCCGGCGTCAGCGCCGATTGCATCGCATCTCGGATTTCGCGCAAGCTCGGCCAGAGATCGCGCAAGAAAGTTTCCTTTCCGTCTTTGTCTTTACCGAGTGGCTCGTTGGTTAGATCGACATCGACGCGTCCGGCCAGGGCAAAGGCGACCACCAGCGGCGGCGACATCAAGAAGTTCGCCTTTATGTTTTGATGCACCCGCGCTTCGAAATTTCGATTTCCCGAAAGGACCGATGCCGTGACCAAATCAAAATCGCTGATCGCTTTCTCGATCTTCGGATGAAGCGGTCCTGAGTTGCCAATACAGGTGGTGCAACCGTAACCGACGATATTGAATCCGAGCTGATCGAGATAAGGCTGTAATCCCGTCTTGTTGAGATAATCGGTCACGACCCGCGATCCCGGCGCGAGCGAAGTTTTCACGGCGGGATCGATGCGCAGCCCGCGTTCGACCGCCTTCTTGGCCAGCAAACCGGCCGCCAGCATCACACTCGGATTGCTCGTGTTCGTGCAACTGGTGATCGCCGCGATCAACACGGTTCCATGACCGATTCGACTTTGGCCGTGATGGAACGGATCAGCGGTCGATTCCTTCAATTCCTTGGCGGTATCGGGGGTCGGTCGATTCGCCACCATCTCGAGCTTGTTGCGCTCCTCGCCGCGTTCGATGATTGGGTTCGGTTCGTCCGTTGACGGCATGGTTTCGTCGCGCGGAGGCGTGCCGTTCAGCTGCACCAGATGTTTCGCAGCAAGATCGACATTTTCCTTTCCGTAACCACCGTCTTTGACCGGCTTCTGCAACAGGGAGCGAAAGGTTTCGCCAAGCGCCGGTAAATTGATTCGATCTTGCGGACGTTTCGGTCCGGCCACGCCGGGTTGGACCTCAGCGAGGTCGAGCGCGAGTTCGACGCTATAATCGATGTCGCCCTGGCGCGGCATGCCGAACATCTTTTGCGCGCGAAAATAATTCTCGAACGCTGCGCACTGTTCGTCCGTGCGACCGGTCGCACGCAGATAATTTACCGATTCCTGATCGACCGGAAAAAATCCCATGGTGGCGCCGTACTCGGGCGACATATTCCCGATCGTTGCACGGTCCGGCACCGGCAGCGACGCGGCACCTTCGCCGTAAAATTCGACGAATTTTCCCACGACTTTCTGCGCGCGCAGCATTTGGGTGATGTGCAGGACCAAATCGGTCGCAGTGACGCCTTCGCTCAATTTTCCGGTCAAGTTTACGCCCACCACTTCTGGCGTTAGAAAATAAACCGGTTGTCCGAGCATGCCGGCTTCGGCTTCGATTCCGCCCACGCCCCAGCCAACGACGCCAAGCCCGTTGATCATGGTCGTGTGTGAATCAGTTCCAACTAAGGTGTCCGGATAGAAAATGTTGTAGCCGCGATCGCTGATCGCGGTGCCGGGGTCACCGACCCCGGCTACAGAGGCGCTAAGCACGCCCTTAGCGAGATACTCGAGATTCACTTGATGCACGATGCCAATGCCGGGCGGGACTAACTGGAAAGTCTTGAACGCTTGCTGTCCCCATTTCAGGAATTGGTAGCGCTCGCGGTTGCGCTTGAATTCCATTTCCAGATTGAGCTGTAACGCTTGGGCCGAACCAAAGAAATCGACCTGGACCGAGTGATCGACCACCAAATCGACCGGCACCAGCGGCTCGATGATTTTCGGGTCGCCGCCGAGTTTTTTCACCGCGCTACGCATCGCCGCCAAATCGACCACCAACGGCACGCCGGTGAAATCCTGCAGAACGATCCGCGCCACCACGAACGGAATTTCCTCGTTCGCCGGCTTCTTCGCGTTCCAATTCGCCAGCGTCTCAACATCTTTGCGCCGGACTTTTTTCCCATCGCAATTGCGCAGAACCGACTCCAGCACGATGCGGATACTCACCGGCAGTCGCGAAATTTTCCCAAAGCCTTGTGTTTCCAGCGCCGGCAGTGAATGCAAAAATCCTTCGCGGCCTTCGCCCGCATCGAATTTCTGCAATGTCTTAAATTCGTCGTTCATCTTGAAGAAAGATCGAATCTGGAAACCAGGAAGCCAGGAAAAACAAAGCTAGACCTAAAATCTTTTCTGCCCCTTCCTGGTTTCATGGATTCCAGATCGAATTCATTTCAGTTCTGCCAGTTTAGATTTTACCTTGTCGAAGTTTGGCAGTGCCCGCGCGTCGTCGTCGCATTCCGCGTATTGGATCACGCCCGCGCGATCGATGATGAAGACGGCGCGTTTCGGCACACCGCCCATACCCAGATTGATTTGCGGGAGAAATGAATCGTAAGCGACATCGTAAGCCTGCGTGACCTTATGCTCGTAATCGCTCAGCAAGGTCGCCGTGATCTTCTCCTTTTGGGCCCAGGCTTCCTGGGCAAATGGATTGTCGCCGCTGATCCCGTAAACCTCCGCGTTCAGGCTGCCGTAAGCCGACAGATCCATGCTCACGCCGCACATCTCGGTTGTGCACGTGCCGGTAAACGCCATCGGGAAAAAAAGCAGCAGCGTATTTTTCTTCCCGAAGTTATCGCTCAACTTGATTTGCTTCGGACCCTCCGCGGTTTTGGTGGGCAGGGTGAAATCGGGCGCTTTGGTTCCAACTGAGAGTGGCATAAGAGACATTCAGTATAGGATCGACCGTTACCCGGTCAAAAATATTACGGAAAATTTCGGCCAGGAATTAATATCAACTTACGTAAGCGCAAAAAAGTCTTTGCATCCGATGTTACTTTGTATTACAAAGTGCAACGAAATGAATGAGCGTTTGAAAGCGGAAGAGGATTTACGCGTCATCCGCACCTTGATGGAGCGGGCCACGACCTATCGCGCCATCTCGGCTCCGACGGCGCTGGTCGGCGGTGTCTTGTCGATCCTCTCTTCTGTTCTGGTCCAAATGGCCGGCGATCCGGCCAATTTCCTAGGCCGCACCATTCGGCCGCGCGAGTTCGCCTTTGTTTGGATCGACGTGCTGATTCTGACCGCGGTCGCGAACGCTTTCTTCGTCTGGCGTGAAGCGAAAAATAGCGGGCGACCTTTCGTTTCATCCGGAATGAAGCTGGCTCTGGGCGCCATCGTGCCCAATTTGATTGTTCCTGCGATTTTTACCATTTGGTTTCTAAGAGTCGGATACCTCGGCGCGGTCGAGTTAGAACTAGTGGCCGTGTGGGTGATTTTCTACGGACTGGCCTTACTCTCGACCGCCCTCTTCGCTCCTCGATCACTCGCCCTTCTGGGATGGGCCTTCTTACTTACCGGTGTTGGCGTTCCGGTGATGGCCAACGCGATCGAGCGTCTTTCCGATGACGTTCCCAATCTGGTCATGGGCGTGACCTTTGGCCTGTATCATGTCATCTACGCGGTCTGCGCCTGGCCGCGCAAACGCAGCGCCCCCAGCGGACAACCTGCCGTCGAATGAACGATGTTCGATTTCGAGAAGCTCGACAAAATCATCCACGAAAAGTGGCGGCTGGCCATCATGGCGTTGCTCGCTTCTCGGCCCAGCTGGTCGTTCCAGGAATTGAAAGCGGAATTGCAAATGAGCGATGGCAATCTGGTGACGCACCTGCGCACGCTGCACAAACTCGGACTCGTTTCCGTGACCAAGGAAATGCGAGGTCGTCCCCAAACCAGTTACGCGTTGACCACGAAAGGGCGGGCGGCTTTTCAGGACCACATCGATGTACTCGAACAAATCGTGAAGAAGTGGAAGAAGAAATGATTTTTTTTGCCGACTAACTTTGCCACGCAAAGTTATGGTTAAATCGCGATCATGAAAATTCTGTTAGCTGAACATTTCGGAATGTGTTTCGGCGTGCGCGACGCTGTCGCCCAGGCAGAGCGGCTGGCCGCAGAGCAGCCGCTCACCATCCTCGGCGAACTTGTGCATAACCCAATCGTGCGCGAGCGACTGCGCGCGCAGGGCATTCTCGAAGCTCCCCTCGCTGAAATAAGATCAACCTCGGAACGAGTCATGATCACCGCTCACGGCGCGTCCGATGCGAAACGCGCCGATTGGCACGCGGCCGGTTTCAAAGTCGCAGATGGAACCTGTCCACTTGTGCGGTATGCGCATGAACAGTTAAGACGTCTGGTTGTATCGGGATTCTTTCCGATCGTGATTGGCCAACCTGGGCACGTTGAAGTCGAAGGACTGATCGGAGATTTTCCGGAGGCAATCGTCTTAAGCTCCCCGGTCGACGTTTCACTTCTGCCCGCCCGCGACAAATTTGGAGTGATCTCGCAAACGACTCAGCCAATCGATTTCGTGCGAAAAATCGTCGAGGCAATTCGCCGGATTCATCCCAAGGCCGAAGCCCGATTCGTCGATACCGTCTGCAAACCAACGAAAGATCGGCAAGCGGCGCTGCGGACTCTGCTCGAGGTCGCAGACACGATCGTCGTCGTTGGCGGGCGCACGAGCAACAACACGCGGCAACTAGTCGAAACTTGTCGCGCGGCCGGCAAGACCGTGTTTCACATCGAACGGCCGGGCGAACTTCAAATCGATTGGTTTGTAAACGCGAGCGTCGTCGGCCTTACGCTGGAACTTCCACGTTACCGGAAACCGTCCAGGCCACTTACCGGCGATTGTCGGAAATTTCATCTACGCAGCTCAAACCACCCAAAAACCAAACATGAACTCATTAGAATGGCTCCGTTATTATCAAAACAATCCTCACAGTTGGACCGACCCGCAATGGCATTTGCCTTGTCCACTCGATCCGAAAACAAAACGCGCTCTCGCGCTTTCGTTGTCGCACTTCCAGTTGGGCGAAAGTGGTGAGGGTAGTTTTCTGTTTGCTCAAGCCAAAGCCCAGGCGCCCGACAACGCGGCTTATCACCAAGCGCTCGAGCTTTTTATCGCGGAAGAACAGCAGCACGCGCACTTGCTTGAAAACTTGGTGAATCGGTTCGGCGGTCAGCTGATTACGCGCCACTGGACCCATGCACTATTTCGACTGGTTCGCCGCGCCTTCGGTTTAAACTTTGAACTGCAGGTGCTCGTGATCGCGGAACTGGTCGGAACAGCCTATTACCGTTTGTTGCACGCGCGCCCCCGCGATCCTGTGCTCGAACAAGTCTGCGATCGTATTTTACGCGACGAAGGACGGCACATCGAGTTCCACGCGGATTGGCTCGGAGATTTTCAGTGGCGGCTGCTCCCCCTGGAGCGCGCCGGGTGGAGTGCGCAATTTCAAATTCTATTCAGTATCGCCGCGCAAGTGGCTTGGATGGATCATCGACCATGCCTTAGCGCGGTCGGCGCGAATCGAAATGAATTTTTCCGTGAAGCCAGGCGCGAATGTATCCATTTCCTGAAGCAACTCGATCAGAGCGTTGCGCAAAATGCGGGCCCGGTTGAGCGAAGCATGGCCCTTTGACGTTGATACGTTTGGCTCGGCAAGTGCTCCGAAATGAGGAATGCGTGGTTTAATCGTCATCGTGCTCCTTGTCGGTCTGGGATATTTCTTTTTGCGCCAGAAACAGAGCGAGACGTCGCCGGCCCCGGGCAAACCTGTCGCCGCCCAATCAGTCGAAGCGAAACTGACGCCGGCGCCGCGTGGTCAGGCCTCGGAACATAATTGGATGAAGCGTTCGCTCGATCGTGCCCGCGACGTAAGGGACCAATCCCGCGCCCAGACGGAGGAGAGCCAAAAGCCGTAAGCGTTCAGACAGATAGCGATTGGGTCTGACTGAATGCGGATGTCGCCGCCTCGATTTTATCCTCAATCCTTTTGGCGCGGAGAAGAAAGAGACAGGCGAGCAGATAAAGCGTCGCGCCAACAAAGAGCGCTTGATAAAAACCGCTCGAGATTGCGATCACGAGAGCGGCCACTGATCCCATTACTGAAGCCGCGCCATTCACACCCCACGCCCACGGAATCAATTCGGGCGCGATGCGCGAAATTAATCTTATGGCCAGGGGCATCGGCATTCCCATCAAGGCCGCGATCGGCGCCATCATCACCACCGCGATAATAATCCGAAGAGGATGCGGCAAGTGGACGAGACTATAAAACAGCGGAGGTAGCGCGACGGTATAGACAATGATGACTACAGCGATCAGTCCAAGCAGCTTCACCACTGACGGCACCCGCGGCTGCTGAAAAAGCCGTCCGCTCAAGTAACTGCCGATAGCGCTGAAGGTCAGAAGAGAAAAGAGAACGACCGTGAGCGCATAAACCGGATGACCGAGAAACAGGATGAATTTCTGGATCATCGCTACTTCGACCCCGATGAAGCCCGCGCCCAGGCAGGCGAAGTAGAGCAGATACGATATTTTTGAGGGCCCGCCGGTAGCGAGATCGCGGTGCCGGAAGAGTAGGAGTGGACCGAAGATGAAAACGATCACCATGACCAACGTGATGATAAATAGGGAAAACAGCAGGAAAGTTCCGACGTTATTCTTAAACCATTCGTTGGTGCCGGAACGAAGACTGCCCAGGTTTGACAGGCGGACCGTGTTAAAAAAGAACGGATTATTGTCGTAGGTGGGCGCGACATTGGTTTCAAATCCATTCCATACTTCAGCCGGATTCGATGCTTCCATCATTCTGGTAAAGACGTTCGGGGGCCGGGTCAGCGGTGTGTAAAGCAGAGTGAAGTCCTGCGTCGCGGCGAGATTCTCAATCGCATGAACCTCGTCATCCGTGAACTCGCTTTTCTTTAGGATGAACGTCGCGGGTGCGGTGCTCAGTTCCAGTCCGTCGACTACGAGCATGACGTGGCGCGCGGGATTTTGTATGCCCAATTCACTCATCATTGCGCGCGAGAGCGATAACAGCCGTAGCGTTTGATCGGGCGGCTCAAAGTACCATCTCGTCATGGTCAGTAGGCCGTCGTCGGTCAAATGGGTGACGTAATCTTTGAATGCTTCGACCGTGTAGAGATTGTTTTCCGTTAGCGTGAAAGCACCGGCGCCGGTGGCGGCCCAGGTATCGACCAGTGTCGCTTGAATGATGTCGTAGCTTTCTTTGGAGGATCTGATGAAGCTGCGGCCTTCGTCCATCACCAGCCGGACGCCAGGCTGTTGGTAAATCGCGCCAGAGAAGCTCTTGAACGGCTCCATGGACATCACGTCGCGCGCGATGATGGAATTGATCTCGACCGCCGTGATCGATTTCATTCCGGTAGCACGTGCCGCCATCACATCGTCGCCACCACCAGGTCCAATGATCAATACCTTGGCGTTGCGTTTCAGTTGATACGCGATGGATTTTATTTCATCCATCTGTTCCGGATGGGCCGCGATGTTGCCGGCGTCCTTGGTAATTCGGGTCGCGGCATCGGAGTCGATCAGGATATTCGCGTCGCCGCGATCGAGATTGCCTTGCACCGTAATTCGCGAAAATGAGTTCCATTTGGAGAAGAGAACTTCCGTTTCGGTCCCGCCTTTCGAAATGCTTACATCGATCCGGTGCGTGGCGATGTTATAGATGGGCAGTGCCACGAACCCTACGGCCAAAAACCAGGAGCCGATCGCGTAACCGCGGCGAC
>Ga0193716_1002636_pt1 | contig 10026 bp, 10 predicted proteins | sample U2c1metaG_FD_145901 | JGI IMG/M metagenome (GOLD analysis project Ga0193716, IMG submission 145901) | Soil microbial communities from a riparian zone of the East river system, Colorado, United States - U2c1 | ecosystem: Environmental > Terrestrial > Soil > Riparian zone | place: USA: East River...
TAGACATTACAATCATATGTCAATTTCTATTTAAAGTATTGACATCACATATAAATTTCTGTATAAATAGTCTCTATATAGTGTAATTCCCGCTGTGTAAGTTACGACGGTTGACACCCAGTCAAAAGCGGTTCTATCCGGATCAAGCGGTATCGAGTGATGTAGAGTGACATCGAGTGACAGGTATATTATCGACGAGGCTATACACGAATAGAAAATTAAAACAAATACTCGATTTTAGTTTAGCTCAGATATGCAAAATGGTTGCTTCAGATGTGCAAAACGATTGTCCTTGATTGTCATCTAGTCTATCATAGTTTACCATAGATTTGCTTAGATTAACATATAGCAGCACAGCTGATTGCATCGAGAGGCATCTATTGGGGTATATTAGATATCATATTCAAATCGTCATCACACGTTGGTTGTCTTCGGAATTATACCATTGTATAGAAGAAACGATTATACATCCAGTGGAATCGAGTGACATCTATGCAACGCTACTGCAAGGTAGTTGGAGAAATACACGACTGTCCGCTCCCTCTAGGCGCTCTAGGCACTGTCACCATCCATCGCATTAGCGGCGTCGTCATGTTGGCCGGCCTCGGATGCAGCTTTGGTGTTAGAAGACTTGGTTTTCTGTACAACCATGATTAGTAAAGGCAATCTAAATATTTTGGCACACTCACAGCAGCAGATTTGGCTTGTGCCTCCATGTCTTTCCAGACCTGTGCAGTGATGTTAGCGAGGTATACCAAACTTCGTGCAGAAAACATCAATAGTCTTACCTTCAACTGTTCGGCTGAGAGACTTTTAAAATACGCATCAAATTCCGATTTCAACCCCCCTGGATTGCTTCGCATCCAATCTAAGCCACAGAAGTTCCTGGACACGGTGATGATTAAACTCATATAGCCTACAAGAAAGAACATTGTAGATCACTAACCTAGCTGTTTGGTGGCCGGTGTCTTTTAAAACTGTTCCCGTTTTGGCTTTGAGTTTAGGTTTGGGAGCTAGGGGAGGTTTGAGTGTCTCGGCCGCTGGCCCGGCGTCTAGTACAGTCCCGTTCGGTAGCGGTGTTATATGCGGTAGAGGTGGAGGCGGTGGAGGGGCTGCGTGATCGGATGTTGATTGTGATGCAGCATTGTCGTGACCCGAGGATGGCGATGCAGGAGCGATAGTGGTCCTGACGGGTTGAGTAGATGTGGTGGATACAGCGTCTGATTGGCCCTGCAATAATGGAAGGCCTAGAGCCGGACCGAGTAAAGCACCATCAACATCCATAGCATATTGACCGTCGTCTCTGCCTCCCGTAGGCTTCAATGGGGTGGGCTGGACGATTGCTATTTCAGGGGGTTTGACCTGTATTGTCGGAGAGATATCCCTTCCCAGTGACTCGTGTTAGTCAAGGAGAAAAGGTAACACAAAGAACAAACAGCTTACTTAAGAGAATTACGCATCTGACAAGGTAAGGCACACAAGAGTAATGCCATCAAGAGCGCCGATCGTTAGCATAACATGCATCACGACAAAGGTTATACAACATACCCAAAACAGAGAGCCCGCTGGTTCGCTGCTGACTGCCGGATTCCTCTTAAGCTCGTCTGATGGGCCAGGTTCCTCTCCTTCTTTGCGGGTGAAAGAGTCTATCGCACTATTAGTATCGTTACCGCCTTTCACGAAATCGCCTCCCATACTAAAGCCTCCCCCATCGTCTGCGTTATCAGCTCCGTTGGGCTTATCGTCCAGCGTCTTTGGCTTCTTCGCCCCCTTCTCTTGCGAACATTCTTTGCTCTCGTCAACCTCACCGTGTCTCCTCCTCTTCTTGTGAGAAGGCCGTGTAGCTGCCGTAGGCGCTTCCTCCTCTGCCTTGATTGACGACTTGCAGTGGTTTTGATACCACGAAGGATAAGCCTGCGTTGCTAACGCTTCGGACTTCCAGTCGTTAGCGCACAGGCGAAGTTCTGGATGTTGTCGACGCATTTCCAATCTGTAAGCGTTCACGACCTTGGAGGAAGCTTTGCTCCATTGTGCAGGTGCCTCTCCGCGTTCTTTGAACATAGCCCAGACCCGTCGCGCGGTTTTCCGTATTTCCCTCAGGGTTGCAGCACTCACGGGCTCTCCATTTTTATCCTCGATGTACCGGGCCGTAGAATCCTTCTGTGCGTCTCCCTTAGCAGGATCTGTGGGCTTTAACTTCTCTTTCTCCTGAAATGCAGCCCAATCACTTTTGTGCCAAAAGCTAACACGTGGATGGTCGTCATAAGATACTTCCAGTATATCAGTCGGAGCAGGCGAGATAGAACGCGAGTATGGCATGCCAAACGTCTGACTAGCGGGAGGCGCTAAGCGGGTATTTGAAGTAATTCGATCAATGGTAGAGCTGCAGCCATGGTAAGTTTCATCATTGCAACGAAAATACGTTGTATATATAACATACTTTAATGTTTTGACTTGGATTGTCAGCGCGAAATTTTCCCTTTTCACTGCCTCTAGCTCTTCTTGAAGTTGGCGCTGCGATTGCGATATGAGAGACGACCTGCCTGACCGGAGGGAGGACGCGGCTGAGGACTCGAGAGATGTGTTCTAGTGTGAGTGTGTCAGATAGTCTGTGCGGCACAGCAAAACATAGTAACATACTGTTCGATGTGAGGTGCTGGTGGAGCCTGTGGAGAAATTGTGTATAGACGGGAATGTGGGTAAATTGAATCCAGACATATTTGGAGCCGTGCTACTTGATGATTCTACCTCGGATGCAGCGTAGCTTCCATTATACACCTCGGTCTGGCTATGGGGATGGAAATTGTTGAACTGCGAGATGTGAGGGGAAGCTGATCGTGACTGACTGGCTTCCTCCATCGCAGGTAGCGCAGATGGAGAAATGGAAGGTGAATAAACACTTGATACGCGTTGGTGAGTACCGTGACGTGGGTAAGACGATTCATGTGAACGAAGCCCATAATCTGGCGAGAAGGAGGGAGCACGGCTGTATCCTCCCATCGAGGGACCATCCAGGCCCTCTCCATACATCGATACGAAGAAGCTGTTACGAGTTGGTCGGAAAGACGTGAAGAATCTTCCGGTGTCCGATTCAGATTCCGAGCGGCCGTAAATCAGACCGGTATATTTGTAAGTTCATACGAGAGTACAATTCGTAGTACATGTCATACATGTCACAGATAGGTAGGTTGGTAGCAAGGACAGGAATATAATAACAGCCGTAAGTAAACGCAACTGGCCCTTTGACCATTTCAAGAAAGCGTGTAATACATGGTTCAGTTTCCAGAGCTGCGCAAGCGTTTCTGTACCACGCGAGAACGAGAGCCGCCACTCTGATCACTTGTACGCTTCTTGGAGTCACTCCCATGTTGCCCAGCAAGCGTAGTTGCTTGGGACATTGATGAAGAAGCCGAGGAGTAATGAAAGCTGCGAATTGATCCACTGTTATGGATCCTCTTCCGAAGGGACATGGAATGGGAGCTTAATGAATTGGTTCCTGTGGGATGACGAGGTAGCCGCTGGCCTGAATAGTAGGCGTCCGATGTCGGGTCACTGCGAGCATAGGTTGTTGCAGGTGATGCAGATGTGTGAGGATGTGAGCTGCTATTGCCCTTGACAGTTGTGTGTGTGATCGGTTTCTTGGGCAATGCGTAAAGGTCGTCGGGTATGTCCGCCAGTGTTACTCTTGGGAGGTGCTCGTAGTGCTCCCTCAGCTTCTCTTTAAAGGCGTCATGGGTGCCCTGCGGTTTGAACACCAGTATGTTATCGCCTGACGTGCCAAAGACCACGGAACACAAATCTACCAATAACTGTTTGATATCGGAGAAATACGGACTCATGGCTTCGAGTGTTTTGTCCAACGTTTCGAAGTCATTCAGCATCGCAGATTTTACTGACGCAAAGAGGCGGAAATCGTGGTAGTCATTTGCTTTGCCAAAGATTCCTGAGGTGCGGCGGTCCTTGTAACCGATCTCTTTACGAGGACCCGTGAACATCATGGTTACGAAGAGGAGGACATAGTAGAACGATTCAATATCGTGGATGGCGTGGTGAGGCACATCTTTGTGAGCAAGTTGGACGGACATGTAATGCAGTGTCCCCTTTGCGTATCGCTAACAGTTAGATTTAGTTAAGAAGACCGTAGTAGCGCACTCACGGTTTTGTGGAGCAAGCCCTCCTGGAGGTTTGATAGCCCTGGGCCCATGACCGCCTCGGTAGGAACAGGAGTGAAGTCGAAGGCGTAATCCATGTCATTCAGTAAGCCAATGTGATGCCTGCCTTCTCCACTCAGGAATGTTCCAGAGTTATCGGAAGGATCAATATCGTCTGCTGATGTGCAAGGAATCACCATGATATTATTCAGGCTGATGTCTCTGTGTAAGATTTTAGACTCCCACAATGCACGATGAGCTGAACAATAGCTGTGTTAGAAAAAAGTATACGGAGATAGGTGGGAAAACATACCTTGCACGACGTCAAAGAAAATTCCCACCAAGTCCTTTAAATTTACAAAGCAACTTAGGGGGTACGCGACTGGGCCAAACAACAAACGGCAGTGATCGCGTGAAGATTGGCCGGGATCAGCCTGACCAGGTATAATTGAGTCGCGCAGACTCCGTCGAGAAGTAGAATCAGAGGTCATCAGCGGCCGTCCGGCGCTATCGACCTCGTTATTGGTAATAGGTACATCAACCCGACTCCAGCTGTGGAATCGAGGAAGATTTCTGCCCTGGTTTATGTTCTCGTCACGGATGCGCCTAAGGATGTTGGGTTCAGTTTCGGCATGTGAGGTGCTTGCCCATGTGTCTTTCAAGACGAGGGTCTTACGGCCACCTTCTTCTTCTTCTCTCGACACAGTCCAGCATTTCGTGCTTCGACCTACAAAGGACTCCGATTTGTGCAACTCCTTGTCAACTGTCCACCATTTTTTGTCATGATAAATTTCTTTAGCTCTGCCGCTTTCACTCCTGATTGTTTCATCATAACCGACCGTCGCTGGGCGGCCAAAGAACAAACAACCCAGGATGCGTAGAATGCGTTTTGGTGAGGAGATAGCGTTCAATTGCGCAACAAAACAGCGCAAGCCGGTGCGATCAAATACATGAAACCCGAAAGAATTACCGGAGAAAAATAGCGTAGGATTAAACGACCGGTCGTCTTGCTCCATGAACATGATGTAGGATTTCATGTATTTGATCTCCTCGATTGTCATATTTCCCGAAAGGTTGGTGAGGCTCGTCTCGCAGAGAGCATTAACCTTCGACCACGCATCGGACCCCGTCAATGACATGTTTTCGCCATCTATCATGCTGATAAGCGCTACATCCGGCTTGCGCTTGAGGCCGTATGGTGAGGACGCAGCTAGTGCCTTCTCCGCTGCTGCTGCTGTCCACCGCCTCTGCGGTAGCGTGCTCTGTTCCCCTTCGATAGTCACGTAATTGCGGACTTGGGGAACCTTGTCCTCGATTAATTCCCCGATTCGGTTCATCCACTGGGCCATTCGGTCCTCGTTACCCACAGGCGGAGTCTTGAGATAGGTTTTGAGTGCAACATACTTTGGCGGAGGCGGAAGAGGCGGCGGATCCCTGCAGCCAAAGCTTGGATCAGTAACATGTAGAAGATCTGTGTCCACTAACCCATCAACCGGTTTCGGAAATTGTAGAATTTTGGCATTCAATAGCTCCGTCAGATTAAAAGGCACTATAGTATCGGGAAATGTACGCTCTATCAGGCTGTTAGGCCCAGAACCTTCAAGCTCGTAGATGCTGTTCCCGAGCTCTATATTCATGATTTTTTCCTGAAACTCTGTCCTATCGATCGCAGGATCGTGTGGAAGGTTTTGGCTACTTGACGCCCGCAATTGGTATTTGACGTGGGGGATTGCGCGATTTTCAATGAGTTGAGGTCCGTTGAGGTCAGTTGCGTCAGAAAACGTTGCTTGCATTATGGGCCACTCAAAGCGATGCGGGTAACCATATTAGTCACTCGATTCTCCGTTCAGCCACTCTGCATTTTGTGTCGGACGTCGATTGGACGTCGATGAACAAATGTTAGGTGTTGGAACTCAGATAATATTAGCAGTACGATAAGAGATTGAAACACTAGGTTTTTATTAGCTTAGATAACTATTCCTCCGTCAATTCCTCGTCTACGCCACCCATTTGTGCCACATCTAAACCAGGTTTCTCGCAGAGGAAATGCATTCCGTCTGTGCGTCCCGGAAGTGGAGCGACGCAGATGACAGAAACAATGTCCTTGACATCAATTACCGTAAGTACTTCCTCCTCTAGTATTTGCTTTTTAAATGCCCAAAGAGTACTGAATGACTCCTCGAGAAGTTCGGCGTCTGGAGAAGGGTATTTTGACACGAGAGCAAGTGTCCTCGTCTCTTTCTTGACTATCATTTGGAAGTAGTACTGAACTTCAGAAAACTCTGGCTCTCCTGCCGAGTTAGCCTATAAACACGTTGACACTTAGTGTTTTGGCACAGAAGGTGCAAGATCAACATTACTGACTGACCTTCAGCTTCACGTTCCTTGCCATTCGTACATTACTAGCACTCTTTAGCTTCTCTTTCCAAGCGGACCGAGCAATCTGTCCAGTGGGAATACGGAGTCTTGCCCATCTTATGACCCGGTAGCTAGTGCCACTGTCTGTGAGTGGTTGTCCTTGTCCCTCGTAATAACTCCGCAAAGCGACAACTGCAGAATCAGTCATATGACTGGGACTGGGATCCCGGGCTCTAAGCAGAACATAACCACCATGAAGATCCAATGCGCCTCTTGGGAGGAGATTCTTAGGTTCATCAAGTTCGGGCAAGATTGCTTTGAGAGCGTTGACCTGGCAACGAAGCACAGCACGCTGAGATAAATTAGCGAAAGGATTAGACGGTAGGCTGATCTCGCTGCCAAGGTCACCAATGGCCCGCTCCATGACCCATTGAGATCCAATAATACCTGGACCGGCGCGCAAAACCTCGGGTGCAATGTGAATAAGAAGGTGGATGCAGGGGCGCACAAAATGCATTCGATTCCGGTGTCGCTTATAATACAGATCCTCAAATTCCAGAATGAAGTCAAGAAGAAATTGGTGCGCCTGCTTGAGTGACGTCATTGGTATTTTGTACTGATGAGCGATGCGTATACCACGAACGAGCCTGCACAGGTTCCGCCAATATGGCTTGGGAAGAATATGGTAGAATAAACCCGGTCCCAGACCGTAAATATACATCAGGTACTCCCATGCCTTGTACCCACTGTTAATCTTTTCGGCGGGGTTACGAGGCGGACGATCGAAGGAACCTGGCAGATATGGTGTCATTGATGCGACATCAATTCCGTGGTCTGTCCATATGGTGCCTCGTAATACAGCAAAGTCCCATAATCTCCGGTCGTCTTTTTCGCCATCAATTGTACCGCGCCAGAGAGAAACAAGAAGGTCCGGAATGTTGAGTGAGACGAGGTGCATGATGTCGTACCCAAAACATCGAGGAATCGTGTGAGTATGATTAGGTTGCAGACCCAAGAAAATGCCCGGTTTCACGACACCAGTTTGCAGGCGACGGGCCTTGTACTGGGTTTTATTTCGTGATTCTGTAACATATTTGAGTTGATTATCGTAATCGAAGAAAGTATTGTCCGCGTATTCTGCGGGTAGAATATCGGGGTGATCACCGGGTTCACCATCCTCTGGTTTGAGACAAACGGGATAATAATGAGAGCCTTTGAGACGGCCTTTAAATGGACAATAGAGGCGACATCCAATTTTGCCTTGATGTCCGACCAATCCGTTGATGTATGCCATTGCGGGACCATCGGCGCTTGCGAGCGCCATGTATGGGTTTGATACATACAGAGTGTCGGTGGAGGCATCCCATATGGGTAGACCTTCCTTCTGTATTGCGGATAAATGGTGCAGCCCGGGAAAAAGAAATGACTCCAGAATTTTTGGCTTGTTAGGACCAGGGATGATGGAGCCAAACAAGATCCCTGCCTTCTTGTAGCGTCCCGTGGCGGGATCAAGATTGAAGATCACCCAGATATACATCCAGCAATCGGATGCCTTGCTGCGATACAACTGGGCGCCATCAATGGAAAACATAAGGATGGGATCACCTTTCTTTATACGGCCCTCGTGAAAAGCTTTCAGAAAATCGGCGCCATGACACCAATCTTCAAAATCCGGTTGAGTCCCCCCTCCCGGCTTCAAAGCCTCGTCCACAATCTCCTGCAGCTTATTCTCCCCGTATTTCATCTTCTTGGCACTCTCTTTACTACGATAGAGTGCTTGCAACTGCGGGCCTATCGGCATTGTGTGAAACACTCTTTGAGCAGTTTTTTTCCTACCGCCTCGTTCTCCCGGCACAATCGGATTATAGCGCGGTGTGTTGCAATATGGGCACGTCTCTAGATCACCGAAGGGACCTACGTATGCGATACATGTATTGATACACATGTCATGGGCGAGTGGTACAATACCACTGAGATGCCTTACGAGGCGTTTGGCTTGGTCATAAGTGTATACCTCATCTTCGGGATGGCGCCGTTGCATGGCTTTGCGATTTTGGTTGTACGCATCGACCGAGGAGGTGTAGTTGGCAAGGAAAAGGTCAAGGGCAAGCCGTAAATCGGGTTCAGATTCGAGGTTTATTTCATGTGTGGGAGGTTTCCGAAGACGTTCCAAATCTTCCTCATCCATCCGCATGCCAATATCGTCCAATGAAGCGTCGCGAATCAATTTAATAAATCCAAGATACAGTGTAAGATCTTCATCCTCTACGATGCCACATAACTCTTCAATGTCCAGGCCGCCGGGGAGATTGTTATCGAGAGGTAGTTCCGGAGATACTGAACGTGACACGGCCGCTTGACTGCCGGGGTCAGGCAGATTCGATGATTGATTTGAGTCGATTGCCTGGTCTTCTTGTGCTGAGCCGTTCAAGACAACGTTGTCCGAACTGATAGGATCTAGACAGCCGTTAGTATCCTCCCCGTTGTCCTCTTCACTATGCATATCAATATCGTCCGGGTTATCTGCATGCGGCGATTCATCTATACCCGCACTCTCGCCACCAGTACCGGTACCCGAGTCAACCCTATCATCAACTTCCATTTGCGAAGTGATGTCTTCAGTTGATTCAGCATCATGGCCAGTCGAAACTGGATCTCTGTTGCCGAGAATGCTATCATCTTCAGATGACTAGAAACAATTGGGATAAAAGTAATAAGTACAAGTTGTGATTTATATGAATGAGAAAAGCAGGATATTTACCGAATCGCCATCCGAAGACCTGGAATCCATGTCTGTGTCACTACCGTTCGACCGAGAGCCGTCACCAGAAGTATCTTCAGATACGGATGTGGATCGAGTATTCGTTTGATGTACCGATGATGTTCCCGGCCCAAATTCGTCAAGGAATTGAGAGGAGAGAGGGCGCTCGATGGCAGCAGCGCCAAATTCCCTTCGATGGTTGGCTTTTGTGCTGTGAACCACTTGCGAGAACGGTTTATATCGAGAGCATCGAGGGCAATAACAGTCTTCTAGAGCTGGCATATTTGACTAGTGGAGATGCAACAGGACATACTGCAGAACGCTGCAACCGTTTGATCGATGGACTTAGGATTGTAATCAGGCGCCAGGCAACGATAATCAATGACACCAACAGGTAGCGACACAGTGGCTTGTGATAATCGCTTCTACAAATAGCTTTCAATAGATATGACTCGATGCGAGCAATGGTGGTCATCACGTGAAATTATATACTACATCACACTATAATTTGCCACGATTCGCTCGTTTTACATATGTCGCAATCGAAGCGCTTTTCACTGGGTTTCACACCTGGGACATAATAGTATATTTCCTCCGGAAAGAATTTGAATACTGTGTGGAAAATAAATAGATTATTGTTTAATCTGCGTAGGTGGTAAATAAGTAATTACAGAATCTGACTTTGTTTATTGTTCTTTCCTCCAAACGCAATCTGATTGTGGTTGTGAAAAACAATTAGATTATTGTTTAGAGAAA
>Ga0193716_1002637_pt1 | contig 10025 bp, 12 predicted proteins | sample U2c1metaG_FD_145901 | JGI IMG/M metagenome (GOLD analysis project Ga0193716, IMG submission 145901) | Soil microbial communities from a riparian zone of the East river system, Colorado, United States - U2c1 | ecosystem: Environmental > Terrestrial > Soil > Riparian zone | place: USA: East River...
CGGATGTGCCTGGTCCACGGTGGCGCCAGGCACTCCTTCTACGGCGGCGAACACGAGCGGCAACAGCTCCAAGAGCCGGTCCACGGCACGGTCGTCGAACGCGGCCACCAGGTACACCACGAACCGCGCCTCGGTGGGATCGCTCGAGTAGGTCTCCCACGTCAGCGTCGGCGGCCCGACGATTGACGCAGGCGGCTCTGGCGGCACGCCGTAGGGGTGCAGTCGAATCCCTGCGCCGATGAGTGGTTCAAGTGCCTCCCGGAGCGCGGCGAGGGCCTCGGTCGCGGTGGCGCTCATCCGACAATCGCCTTTGCCCAGCGACCAATGCGAAGCAACCGATCGATGTCCGGGTCGAACGACGGGATACGTGCGGAACCGAGTTCGCCCATGGCGACCAGCGCGTCGGGGGACTTGCGGCGGGTGTACCAGCGCCCGGCCAGCCGCAGCGTGCCGAGCGCGAGATCAGCTGTCGGGTCGGGGAGGTCCGACAGCGGATCCGCGTCATAGTTGAACTGGGGCCGCACGCCCTCGACGAACGACACCGAGGCGTCGAGCACCCGCTGAAGAGCCACATCGTTGCGGTCGTCCACGATGTCGTTCATGTCGCTCTTCAGATCGGCGAGAGGTGGCGGCCACATGGTCAGCTCCTCACGCGCCGAGGCGGACCGCGGCGACGGTGAGCGTCACGACCGCCGAGTAGGTCACCGCCACCGAGGCGTCGTTCAAGCCCTCGTTGGGTACGGGGATCACTGCGGTGTCGCCGGCCAGTACCGGCACGGCCACACCACCGACGGTCACGGTCTGCGTCACGCCGGCACCGTTGATCGCGATGAGCGCCACAGTGGACGACTCCCAGCCGCCGAACGACTTCGTGGCCGACGCGACGGTGTCGCCACCACCGGTGGCGGCTGTGAATGTCACGTCCGCGTTGCCTGCGCCGGTGACCTCCTGGATGGTGATCGCTGCCATGATCTAGCCCTCCTGCTTGGTGGTGTCGAGTTCCCAGCCGCGGTCGGTGAGGATGTGTCCGGCGGCCCGCATCGGTTCCCGAGGTGGCGTCCGGTACTCGCGTACCGGCTCACGGCCCTTCGGGGCGCTGGCCGGCTCGGTCAGGTTCTCGTCGACCGCGCCGCCAGTGGCCAGCTCGGCGCGCGCCTGCTCCGCGTTGTGGTCCTGCTCCCGCTCGGTGTCGGTCAGCTCGGCAGGACGGTCGGACGTCTTGTTGGGCTGCGACGTCCGACCGCCGCTACCGCGCTTACGGGCCGGTGCCATGGGATCAGCTCGCGGTGTGCCGGATGCCGACCAGGCCAACCGGCCGGATTACCTTGCACGCGAAGTAGCCGTACAGCGCGAGGTCGATCTTCGCCGGGCCGTTCCGCTCCTCGAACCGGAACATCAGCAGCGCGGACTCCCAACCCCACACGTCGGCTGCGTTGAAGGCGATCACGTCGGCGTCGCCGGCCGCGTTGCCGGTCATCGACCACGTCGGCTGGTAGGGCAGGCCGTCGATGTCGTAGCCCTTGACGTTCGGGTTGCTCGTGCCGATGGAGTTCTGCGCGCCGATGAACGGCAGCAGCGGTCGGCCGGTGGTGTCCTTCGCCGCGGCGAAGGAACTGGTCGCCTCCTGGGAGATGTGCGCCCGGTCCAGCTGGCCGAACCGGCGGAACGGGTACAGCGCGGTCGCCGCGCGAACACCGTCGAGCAGCTCGTCACCCTGCCCGGACGTGACCGACGCCTGCGCGCCGGACGGGACGAACCCGGAGGTGATCGTGCCGCCGACACCGCCCGAGCCGTTGAGCTCCGAGTAGACGATGCCGTCGGTCTGCTGGCTGTACGACTCGTTCATCGCCGCCATGGCGATCGCGTCGATCGCGGGGTTCGCCGAGTCGACGATCTCGCGGGTCAGCTCGAACAGGCCGGAGATCGCGGTGGGGACCACCGTGACCACGCCGAGGGTCAACGTGCCGCCGGTCGGATTGGTGCCCTCGACGTGCGTGCCGGTGGCGCCGGACGTGGACACGAACGCGGGGATGTTGAACGGGGTCGCGTCGGCCAGCGTGCCGCGCGACAGGCTGTCCATGAGCGGACGGCCCTTCATCAGCTGCGTCACGTACATGTCCGGTCGGTAGCCCGGCGCGATCACCTGGGAAGCGTTGCCGGTGGTGATCGCGAACTCCGTGGTGCCGGGCACCATCGCGTCCTTCGCGGACTCCTGCGTCTGCAGGCCGAACTTCCGCAGGCGCTCCGCGGCCTCGTGGTCGCCCTCGGTGCGGGCCTTCCACGTGTCGCGGACCAGGGACGGGCCGCTGCCGTTCATCAGGTACACGGGCGCCTCGCGCACCGACTGGAGCCGGCCGGCCGGAACGACCTGCCGCTCCGGGACGCCCTGAGGCTGCGGGAGGTGAGCGAACGCCTCGGTGACCGCGGTCTTCATCGCCTCCGTGAGGCCAGCGGTGAAGGCGGCGAAGTCGGGTGGGACCGGCGCGGCCGGTGCGGCCGGCGTCGGGGCGAGCGGCTGCGGTGCGGCCGGTGCGGTCATGGCGGGTGTGTCCTCTCGTCGTGCTGCGACCGACGCCACCCGGGCGTCGTCGAAAGCGGGCATCGCCGTAATGGCGACCTTGCGCAAGGTGGCGCTGTGGACCAGGCGCACGGAGTTGTCGTCGGGATGGGCAGTCCAGCCGTCTGCCTCGCTGTCGAACGTGACCGACACGGAGAACCCGTCGTAGACGCCGTCCTCGGCTAGCGCGAGGATGTCGTCGCCCTGGCTTCCGCGGGCCACCTTGAACGAGCCGCCCAAACCAGCGGCGCCGTTCGTCAGGGTGACCGCACGGCCCAGCTCAGAGCCGTACTCGTGGTCGCGGTCGAGCTTCACGCGGGACTCGGCGGCCCAGTGCAGCGAGCCGGGCGCGAACATCCACTTGTAGCCGCGGGAGTAAGCGACCGCGTTCCACGGGAGAACCTGGCCGGACACGGTGCGCGTGACGGCGTCGGCCTTGAAGTCGGCGGCGTCCGGGGCTGTGACGAACCCGATCGTCACGGCCGCTTCGGAGTCGGCGAAGTTGACGGCACCGTTGGGCACCAAGGTGTTCTGCACGGTCTCCTCCGGCTGCGATGGGATGGCTGGCGCTGCCGGCGGGGGAGTCAGGGTCGGTGCGGGGATCGTGAGCCCGGCGCCGAGACGGTTGAGGATCCGCCGTGCCTCGTCGACCGACAGCACCCCCGCCGTGACGGCGAGGTAGATCTTCTGCGTCGCCTCGACCAGCGCCTTGACGTCCGCCCCCGCGGTGGCTGGGTCGCCGGCGGGCTTGGCGTTGGGGATGTCCTCGAGTTCGGCGATCCGCTCGTCGTTGTAGACACCGACCTTGCGGCCCAGCTCGTAGGTCTCCATGCGGGTCTTGGTGTCGCTGCGCAGGAACGCGCCGTACTCGGCTCGGACGTAGTAGCCGGGAGGGGTGACGTCCGGCATGGACAGTCGGTCCTCGATCGCGGTGACGTAAGCCGCGCAGGTGAAGTCGATCAGGTCGAGGCGACGCTGCTCAGCGTTCGCATACGTCCTGGATGTGGTCGAGACGCCGAGTTCCTCGGGATCCACGCCGATCAGTCGGGAGATCTCCAGCACCGCGTAGTCGCGGGCGGAGCCCAACTGCAGCTGTTCCGGTGACCACTGGAGCGTGTTCGCCTTGAGCGCCGCGCCGACGTAGCCCCACGTGCGCTCAGACCGGGATGTCTCCCACTCGTCGAGCACGTCCTGAACATCGCCGGGGTCCTGATCGGCCATGCCGTCCGCCGGCGAGAAGTAGCCCAGCGGCAGGGGATCCGATGCGTACCGTGACGCCGTGCGGTCGAGCAGCATCGCGGTGCGGATGGCTCGCGCGCCGGCGACGAGGAGTGCCTCGTTTGGACTGTCGATCCGGATCAGCTGAGCGTCGGGTACGAACTCTGTCGCCTGCCCCTGGGTGGTGCCGTCGGACGACACGTACACGCGAGCGTTCTCGCGCACGGTCACCGTGCGCGGCTCCAACCGCACGACCTTCGACGGGTAGCCGGTGCTGTCGAACTCGGTGATCCGCAACCACGCGTAGCCCTCGAACAGCATGTCCTCGAAGATCCGGGTCATCGTCACCGACCGGGCCACATCGGACTCGGGCTGATCGAGCAACTCGGAATCGACAGTGCGGCGGCTGGCGTCGTGCTTCTTGAGCCGCAACGTGCCGAGCGTGCCGCAGATCAGGTCACGACCCCGCTTCACCGCGGGGACACTCAACGCCTCGTCGCGGCTGACCCGCCTGGACAGCAGTCCGCCGCTCGAGGTCAGGTCGGCCATCTCGGCCGGGACGTTCAGCGTGAACCCGATCGGCCTCGACCAGCGCTCCTCGGACGCGCGCACCGACGCGCTGGGTGCGCTGGGTGCGCTGCGCCAGCTCGTGAGGGCGTGCCACCAACTGAGAGCCACCCGCTTACCGTACAGCGTACGTTCGACTATCGGACACTTCCGTCCGTTAGTCGGGCGTGGCGCGGTGACCTCGGAGGATCATCAGCTTCGGCGGGGCCGGCTCGACGGGCTCGCCCATCGCCCCGATTGCCATGGCCAGCGCCACCGCAGAGTCGATGCGCTTATGGGTGCGGCCCTTCTTCAGTGCCCAACCGCGGTCGGTCGAGTGAGGGGCAGCTGAGGAAACCTGATCCGAGAAGTCGGGCGACCCGTCATGAACGAGGATCCCGTCCATGATGAGGCGATAGGTGCGGGTGCAGGCGGAGATCATGTTGCGGCCCTGCTGTGGCCACCGGACGATCGGCAACTTCTCTTCCTCGAGTTCCGGCAGCGACGGCCAGAACGCGGGGTCGGCGGCGATCCACTTCACGTCGCATGTGGACGTGAGCGTGCGCAGGTAGTCGTCCACCTCGGACTGGTCGATCAGCTTGCCGGCCGGGAACCAGATCCGGGCCGACACCTGGACCTTGCCGTCCGGGCGCCGCTGGACCGTAACCACGGCGGACGAGTCCCGCCGCAAGCTCATGTCAACGCCGACGGGTGACCGTGCCCTTGCAGGCGTCCCACGCGCCGACCGGCAGCCACGACTCGTCGGTGGCCACCCACCAATTCCAGAAGTAGCGCTTCGCCCTGAACACGGGCATGCGCTTGAACTCGGCGACCAGCCGGCGCACGTTCGCCACCCCGGCCGCGGCGAGCGGGTTCGCCTGCAGGATGCCCTTCGCGATGTCGTCGTCGTTGGTCGGATCGAGACCGTCGTCGGCGCACATGTAGACGAACAGCTCGTCGTCGTCGAAGTCACCGCGCTGCCCGCGGGAGAACTCCTTGCCGAACATCGTCTGCAGGTCGTTGCCGGCCGTGGACAGCAGCAGGGTCAGTGAGTCGGCGCGCTTCGCGGTGCCACCGGCGGCGACGTCATACGCGTTGGTCATGCGCTCGGTGATCAGCTCGTGCGCCTCGTCGACGAGCAGCGTGGTCGCCTTCGACCCGTCCGCCTTGCGCACCGTTGCGGGGATCCGTCGGGCTTTGCCCCGGCCACCCTTCAACTCGACGAGGCCCTTCATCGCCGTGGCGTGCGGCGCCAACGGCCCCTCGGTGAAGGTGGTGCGGATCTCGTCGAGAATCATGTCGGCCTGGTCGAAAGACGAGGCCATGATCAGGACGTCGGGTGAATTGCGGCGCTTGCCCTTCGGCGTGCCGTCCGGCTTCCACGAGTCGAACACGCTCGGGCCGGCGAGTTCGAGGTCACCGACCCATCCGCCGAGAGGGGTCTTGCCGGAACCCTTGCCCAGCGACACCAACGCCTTGCGGTAGCGCCGTGAGCCATCGTCGTAGAGTTCGAGCAGCTTCCACACGATGGCCTTCTGGAACGGACGCATCCGCACCGGCAGACCGAACGCGTCGCCCTCGCCCATCCTGGCGTTCTTCTCCACCCAGCGGACCGCCTGCGGGCCGAGCGTCCGTTCCGGCAGCGGCACCGTGCCCAACGCGTCGAGGAACCGGGGGTCCACCTCGGACAGCCACGCCATCCGCGGGTCATCGAGGTGCTGCACCGGCCTACTCATCAGCGTCGTCCGCGAGGTCGTCCAGCGATGCCGCCTTCTGCCCCGCCACCAGCGCGACGCCGAGCGCCAGACGCGCCCGCGGCGACAACCCGAGCTGCCCCTCGGCGAGCCGGATCTCCGACGCCAACCTGACGCGCGCCCCGACCAGTCCGCTGTCCACCTCGGCGGCGGCGGCGAGCTGCGCTTGCACCCGGTCGGCCAGCTCGTAGAGCTCGAACAGGCGGACCACGGCCGGCAGGTCACTGACCGGGTCCATCAACGCGGCGACCGGCGAGGACCACAGCCCCACCCACTGTCCACGGAGGACGTCCGATAGGTCGGCTGGCGGATCCGGCGCCGCGGCGGGTTCAGCACCACCGCCGAGTGACGCGGGCATGTTCCGCCGCTGCCGATCCTCGGCCGACTTGGCGTCAGACATGCCCTCACCTCCCAAAAGGAAGTATCGCACGACCTCGACCTAACCTGAGGTATCAGACCTCCACCATGGTCGAGGTCGACCGCTCCCGGAATCGGGGAGACCGTACGCACGAAAGTTTGTGAGGGACGTGGCTCTGCGTGTGGACCGTGGTCCGGGAAAAATCGGAGGCGTCAGGCGCTCGCGTGGCGTTGCAGCCAGCGTTCGGCTTCGATGATCAGCGGCCTGAGTTCTTCGAGCACCGTCCGCGCGTTGGCTGGTGCTCGGTTGCTCGCTACCCAGTAGGTCAGGTCGAGGTCGCGCTTGCTGCTGTTGCATGGCCGGCACGCGGCTACCGCGAGGGCTGGCACGGCGACCATGTAGTCGATCGGCAGGCGTGCGATCACGTGGTCAGCTGTCGTGGCACGGTGGCCGCAGTACCGGCAGCGGTGTCCGTCACGGCGCAGCACGGCGTCACGCAGCGGGATCCACGCGCCCCTCCACTTGGGTGCGTCTGCTCGTTGTGCTCGGGTGTGCGGGTGCCTGCCGCATCTGCCACCACGGGCAGGCGTCCCGCACACCGAGCAGGGTCGGACTGGGGTCACGGTTGGATGGCCTCCACGGCCTGCACGATGGACAGCAGCACCAGGCCGGCGAAGCCGACCAGCAGCCACACGACCACGGCGGTGTAGCGGCTGGTGACCTCGCGCCTGCGCCTGCTGCCCTCAAGGGCTTGGGTGATCTTCTGCTCGAACGCGTCTACCTCGGGTCGGGTCATCGTTCCTCCACTGTGATGCCGGCGAGCTTCATGACGGCGCGGGTGATCATGAGTGCGTGCAGCTGGCATACGCCGAGCGGTAAGCCCGGCATGCCTGGCTGACCGCACGTCTCGCCGTCGTCGTCGAGCAGGGTGCAGCCGGTGAGAGAGGCGTTGATCTTGCCGTAGGTACTGGTCATGTTCTCTCCTCCGTCAGCTCAGTCGGGAGTACTGGCCGCGCCACGTCAGCTCGATGTCGCCGACCCGGCCGTGGCGGTTCTTGCCGATGTGGACACCCAGGAGGTGGGTCGGCTTGCCGGTCTTCTCGTGCAACCGGCGGGCGAGCAGCATCACCACGTCGGCGTCGGCCTCGATGGCACCGGACTCGCGGAGGTCGGCGAGCGACGGGTTCGGCCGCTCGTCGGCGCGGCGGTTGAGCTGAGCCGGGACGATCACCGCGACGTCGAGCTCGCGGGAGAGTTGCTTGAGGCCGCGGCTGATCTCGGCGACCTGCTGCTCGCGGGACACGTTCCGCTCGGGTTTGATCAGCTGCAGGTAGTCGACGGCGACCACGTCCAGGCCACCGCGGCGCTTCTGCGCGCGGGCCTCGGCGCGGATGTAGCCGAGGGTCAGGTCGGGCTTGTCGTCGACGACGATCGGGAAGTTGATGGCGCGTTCCTTGTACTCGTCGAACTGCTTCCACGAGTGGCTACTCAGGTCGCGGCGGCTGATCTCGTCGAGTTCGATGGTCGCCCCGTTGGCAACCATGCGGCCGATCACCTCGAGGGTGCCCATCTCCGCTGAGAACACCATCGCCGGACGACCGAGCGCGGCGGCGTGCTCGGCGAGCTGGTGCGCGACGATCGACTTGCCCTGTCCAGGCCGGGCGCCGACGACGTACAGCCTGCCGCCGTGCAGGCCGCCGGCGACCCGTTCGTTGAACTCGGGCCACGGCGTCGGGATGACGACGAACTGGTCTCCCTCGGCGCGCATAGCGGCCTCGAACTGGATCAGCAGGTCCCGGTAGTCGCGGGCCTTCGTGTGCGGGTGCTCGATGCTGTCCAGCTTGCGGAGTTCGTCGTGCGCCTGCATGAGCGCCACCGACGGGTCGTCCGCGGCGAGCGCCCGCTGCTGGATGCGTTGGGCGGCCTGGACCAGGCGCCGCAGCCGGCCGCAACGCTTCACGTCGGCGACCGCCTGCGAGAACTCGCCCGGCGCCGAGATGGCGGCGAGGCCGTCGAGGATCCGCTCGGCGGCGGCCGTGCTCTTCACGTCGTCGGCGGCGAGCAGGCTCCGTCGGGTGATGCGTTGGTCGGCGTCCCGGAGCTTGCGCGCCGCGGCCCACAGGGCGCCGTGGTGCGCGCTCCAGAAGTCGTGCGGTTCCACGTCGGTCAGCGCCTGGTCGCGGAGGACGGAGAGCGCGGTGGTCGGGAGCAGCGCCAGCAGGAAGTCTTCCGCCTCGGCGGGGTGCAGCGGGTCGGTCGGGTCGGTCATGCGATCCCTTTCAGGCGGGCGATGATCGTGCTGTGGTTGGCGGTGATCCACTGGCGGCGGTGATCCCGGAAGAACGCGGCTACCTCGTCCCGGCCGTCGATACCCACCGGGAGATCGGGGGTCTCGTAGGACAGGCCCGAGGCTGACTCGACCGCTGCGGCGTCGGCCGCCTGCCATTGCTGGCGAAGCCAGGCGGTGGCCTCGGCCTCGGTGCGGGTGACCGCGACCGCGTCGTCGCTCTGCCAGCAGCGCTTCGTGAGCCAGGTGCCGCCGAGCTTGATGAGCTCGTCGGACTTGCCGTGCACCTCGACGGCGTACCGGCGGACAGCCTCGATGAGGACGTCCAGGGTGGTGAGCTTGAGCGCGGCACGGAACGCCTTGAACGCGGCGAACTTGTCCTTCTTCCGCGGGTACAGCGCCCACCAGGTCTCGAACGCATCGGTGTACTCATCGGCGCGTTTCGACTTACGGCGCTTCGACGCAATCGGCGCAATTGCGCTAGTGGGTTCTTTTGGGTTTGTATAAGGGATAGACCTCTGGATTCCGGAGGTCTCAGCGGGGTTATCTGGATCTTCCGGATTCTGGACCTCTTGATCCTGGAGGTCTGGATCTGAGACCTCTGAAATCTGGAGGTCTTGCGACTCGATCAGTCGGTCCCGGTTCACGGTGTAGAGAGCGTTGTCGTGGCGGCGCCGGAGCTGCTCGACGTACTTCCCCTCGACCAGGGTCCGCAGGTGGTCGGACACAGTGGACGGTGCTAGCCCGGTGATGCGGGCGAGCGTGTCCCGGCTAGGCCAGCACTGGTCGTCACCGTTGGCCTTGTCGGCGAGCGCGACCAGCAGAACCTTCGGCCCGGCAGGCAGGCGGACACCCCATGACAGGGTGAGTAGCGAGTTGCTCAACTCCTATCGCCCCCCTCGTTGTCTGTCGTGTTGCGGGACCGCCACGCCTCCCACCGCTGGTCTGACCGGCGCTGCCACTGCCGGTCGAGTTCGGCCAGTCGGTCGGCGAGGTCCCGGCACTCGTCCACGTACGTCGTGTCGTCGCGCCCGGCCTCGAGCAGCTCGCCGAGCACGACGTAGGTGGACGCCATCTCTTGCCAGAGCAGGTCATCGCCTGCTTCACGCCATTCCCGGCGGGCGTCCGCGATCGACTCGCTGATGTCGACCGCGGACCCGCCCGCCTGACGCTCGCCCACTAGCCAACCTCCGGCACTGGCGGATCCACCGGGTTGGCCAGCTCGGTGATCGACGCGCCGTCCAGTGCATGCAGGGCAACACGTGCCGTCTCCGGAGAGGCCGGCCGGTGAGCAAGGATCGACTT
>Ga0193716_1002638_pt1 | contig 10023 bp, 7 predicted proteins | sample U2c1metaG_FD_145901 | JGI IMG/M metagenome (GOLD analysis project Ga0193716, IMG submission 145901) | Soil microbial communities from a riparian zone of the East river system, Colorado, United States - U2c1 | ecosystem: Environmental > Terrestrial > Soil > Riparian zone | place: USA: East River...
GCGTGTTCACAAACTTATGCAAAACCCTGTAATGCCGAGGCTGACAATTTGAACAAGGCATCCTCAAATCGTTATTGCATTTTAGTGTCACAAGTGTACCGTCACCTGTGGTTGAAGGAGGGTGATTCTGCGATGATGACTGTCGTACAAACAGCGGGTTTTGTAGCGAGAGACAGCGAGTAATTTACATAATACAGCCTATCGATTGATTGTTGAAAATATTATAGGCTGCCTACGCTACTATCATGCGATGACCTTTTGAAATTTTAGCGCTCTTTCATTTGTTTCTCTCGACACAAAGTGATATCAGCCTCGGACTTTTTCGGGATCGTGTCTAAACTGTTCAATACATATACTCTGATTTTTGTTTAAGTGAAATTATATCTGAGGGTCTCGCTGTAGAAAAGGGTGCCACCTTTTGAAAGAATGTCACGGAATGTCACGCATCGGCGACGGCAGCCTGCCAAACTCAATCTCCGACGACACAATTGGCAATCGGAATCAATCACAAACTGCTTCTTAAGCGCGTCTTGCGAGCGGAGCTTGAATTTTCTGGCCTGGAGTCACACCCAACGTCAATGATTCAGGACACATGCATAACCTCATGGAATCTCTTGAAACTTTGCAGCTGCGATGCTATAGCCCTTAAGAATGGTCTCGAATTTTTTTGGAGAGTTTGAGCCAGGTTTTTTTTCAGGTAAGACACGGTGATCCTGAAACCAGCTTTTGACAACCTTAACTCGAAGACCATAGGATTTTCTGGATGTTGAAGCTCTACAAAAATTTATATACGTGCTCTGCTATAGTAATAAAAAAAATACAAAAAAAGAATCAAGAGAAATGATGGACATTCGAGCCCGTAGGAAATAGTTTTCAAAAGGTGGTACCGTTTCAAAAGGTCATCGCGTGATAGTACATACAACCAAAAATGAATATACAAAATTGCCCGATTTGGGGGGTCCCTACGCTGCCTTAATGAAGTTTTTCATGTGAGCCGATAGGCAAGTATAGGAGAGGATTAGCCCGGGAGCTTGTTCCATGCCAGCGCTTGGGCAAACTCTGGCAAACTTCGCTGAAATGTCTTTCCGAATAAGCGTTAATTGATCAAGGCGGCTTGTTCCGAATCCCTCCATTACGACGGTACGGAGGACAGAAGAACTGATCGATGATAAGCATCGTATATAATGCCGATAGCTTTAAGTTACAGTGTACCGACACAGCTTTTCACACCAATAGGAAAACTCTTTCAGTTTGAGTGGGGTTCCTCTGTAAATTTTTAACAACAATAAAGCTCCATACATCCTGACCTGGACCACATTTGAGGAGGATTGGACAATCCATTAGAGCAGGAGAATTCCTGTAACATGGCAAAAAGGCCAAATTAGGATGACACAACTTTTGCACGGACTCTAGCTGTATCTAGGCCTATTTTTTTGAGGAAAAGGGTTGTTGATATCTTAATTATACCATCTTAGTGCAAAATTACTCCCTTATATAGACGAATTGGGTCTAAATTGAATGCTGCATAATGGAAGACGTGCCGCGCCCTCATTTGATGTGTCACACACATATTTTCCCACGACACTCATTCTCCTGCAAATCCTTCCCTTACTGACAAACTATGCAAGATAACCTGATGCAGGCAAATGTGAATGATTGTCTATTATCCACCTCCAACATCATATAGACCAAAAGCAGCAAGAAATGTGTGATTTGACTGATTTTGTTAGGATTCTCACGGTGTGAAAAGTAGTAATTTTGGGCATCATGGATACTGGTCAGTTATATGGTCCACAACAGCACAACAATGTTATATTAAATCATCAAAAATTCAAAGTAGACTCTTGAGATATTGTATAAAGAGTCTGTCAGCTCAGATTTAGCAGAATGAGGATAGTGTTGTGGCAGAATAGCAAAATTTGATCTGGTGTGAAAAGCTGTGTCGGTACACTGTAGCTGTAGAACCGATCAAAGAGAAGTTGGAAGCCCCCGAAATTCAAACCCGACGGTAGTACCTTCGGCCGGCCCCCCGCCCAACGATTGTACCGGTACCTTCAGCCATATTCTTATTTGTCCTGCACTCATGGTAGATTTCATGGGAGAGTGCTCATGGGACGAAGACATGGCTGATGCGCAAAGTAGTGTGAGTTTGGTTTGTTTATAATTTGTCCTAAAGGTGCTAACCCGGAATTTAAAATCTAGCGTTGCTCAATCCATGGTATCCCAAAGTTTTCTTTACTCGGAAGAACGGTTGGCTTCGATTCAAACTCATATAACCTCGACGGGACACGTGTTTCAAACCAAGCATAAAGTTGGCGAATAATTGGCCTCAGAGTCCGCATCGAGCAAAGCCGAAGTCAAATTCCTTTCAAAATCTGACAAATTCAAACATTTCATGGCTAGCTATAAAGTTCCCTTTTGATCTGCCCACAGAATCCGCGATTAGAGAAGCGTCGGATAAACAAGCCAAGTCCGGAGACGTTGCGACCTGTTACTACGCGGATAGATCTACATGCAGTTCTTTACGACAGAACGTCACGGTCAATTTGAATGAGCTTTCATCGAACTACTCCTATCGACACACAAACTAATTTTGGACTACAGATAATATTTAAAATAACAGCGCAATGGGCAAGTGCGGCAGTCAACGAACGACACCGGAGTTCGATGGAACTCGATGGCCGACATACGGCGACTGCCTTTTCCGTGCCTGTATGAAATCAGCGATTTCAAATATGCTCCCGTTGGCCATACATAAGTATGATGGTAATGGTCTATTCCCTTGTGGCAGCCATTTAACGTGGATCATAGCCTATCATGTCTCCCAAGTTTATTGGAGTCGACGTCCTTGTCGTGCGTGGAATCATTTTCACAGTAGTTCCGTGATGTTCAGCTTCGGTGGCGTCTTGACAGGTTGGCGCAGGCCCCGCAGGCCTCGTTACAGCTCTTGGCAGGTTACATTCTGTTATTTATTAGACGCATCTTCTAACCTCTGCTACGTCCCAAGCACTCGTTCAGAACGGGATTAAGGTCCGCGTCATCGATAAAATTGACGCTTTCCATGTAGGGTCGCGAGGCGCTGGTCTCCAAGTTTGTCTCCGTCGCTCTATCTAATGTTTCTATTCTCATAGTCTTCCAGCCCCGCACTTTTGAGCTCTTCCAAACTCTTGGCATAATAGATGACGTCAAAAATCTTGCCACCCCAATGCTAAAAATGCGAGCATATAAACTTCCAGGCGGTACTGTTCCTGTCAAGACATGGGACATGTTCAAGAAAGGTGGGAAAAACGAAGGGGAGCCCGACCGTCCATACGTATGTTCCTTGCCGTTCGAGAAACCGCGTGCTGACCAATATCTTTCAAGGCTAATGCAAACCTCAGTCAAATGGTCTTAGAGAAAATCCTCCGCACTCACTTGGCCAAGTATGGGGTTGTCATCGAGCTCGGCAAGGCTCTTGTTGCCATCGATCAGGATGCGAGTGCTGTGACAGCCACAGTTAATACCAAGGATTCAGATGGGAGCGAGATACAAGAGACGATCGTCGCTCAGTACCTGGTTGGCAGTGACGGCGCTAAAGGTACATCATGAAATATATGTTTAGTTGATGTTTACATCCTGTATTCAGGACCGTCGAGAAAATTACTTGGCTTGACTTTCCAGGGCGAGACCCACGATACTGATGGCATGATATGGGTTGACGTCGAGATCAATGGTCTCACAAACGACGTACGTCTTTTATTCACCACCACTTAATCTTAAATCATCTGGCGTTTGTAGTTCTGGCACGTCTGGTGCAAACCAAAGCACTTCACGTAAGCAAATCATCCTTTTCATTCCACCTCTGAAAATTCTAAGCCGGAAACTCATGCTAGTATTTTGGCTCGCCCGCATTACCCTACTGGTAATCAATTCAGCATTGGGATCACTGGACAGAATTTCGACCCCGCGAATCTTATGGAACCGGCAAATTTGATACAATTCATTCATACCGAAACTGGACGTACAGATCTGGAATTTGGAGAGTTCTGTTCGATGTCATATTTCAAGTACGCCTCGCCGTTGCTGCTTGCTGTTATGTTACTTTTTCTTGTGGTCTCATCCGTTTATTTGTGGATAGACCTAATGTCAGAATGGTGAATACATTTCAAGAAGGGCGGAGTTTCGTTGTTGGAGGTTTGTTATGCGACTTCTCTCATCTGCATGATTCTCATCAATTTGTATGACTCCCAGATTCGGCCCATGTGCACTCACCTACGGGGGGCCAGGGCTTGAACACCTCCATTTTCGATGGCGTAAGTCTTATTACCCATTTCGCCTCTCAAGATGAGCAATAACTTGCCATTTTCTATATAGAGCAACCTTGCGTGGAAGCTCGCGCTTGTCCTCAAGAACTACGCTCAACCTAGCCTTCTTACATCTTACAGTGACGAGCGTCTTCCTGTAATCGCACAAATGCTGCATGCGACCAGCTCCCTTTACACGCACGTAGTCACACCCGAGGATAAGGCCGAATACGAAACAGGATGGTTCCGATGGCGCAACCCGGCACTCCAAATGTACGGCGTTAACTACCGATCCAGCGATATTGTTCTTGAGGAGCGCAACACCATGTTTCAAGATAAAGAGGAAGCGTTAGCGCATGTGTATTCGGGATACAAGAGACTTGCAGTTCTGCAGGCAGGTGATCGAGCACCTGAAGCTCCAGGGCTCATCAGTAACCATGGTCAGCTAAAGACGTCACTGTTTGAGCAATATAAACTGACCGCACACACCGTGCTGGTATTCACTACTGAGGGCCAAGAGGGGCTTGTGACGGAGGTCATTACGTCTGTGAAGAGCTACCCGGAGGACGCTGTGAAAACAGTGGTGATCTCCAGCGAAGAGTCTAGGGACTTCACAGGCGCAAATGTGTTGATCGATGCCGCCGGGCACGCCCGCAGGGCATACTTCGTGCAGAAAGATACGGTGAACGTCGTGGTGGTGCGCCCCGATGGTCACGTAGGGGGGATCGTTATGGATGCAGCTGGTGTGCACAGGTATTTCGCCAAAATTTTCGACAGACGCGTAAACAGGGTAGCGGAAGCTGGGGTGCTCGACACAAAAGTGAAAGCTACTACGACGATGAGGAAGGAGTGGATGGTTGAGGCAAACGTGGCCCGGCTTGATGCGCAATAGAGACGTGAGCTTACTACATGTGAGCCATCCCGGAATAAGTAGACTTTCCAGGAGTATGAATCATGCCGACATAGAAGAGGTCATCAATACAAATATTTGAAATCGCCGAAAAGTGCATAGAACGACGATGACGAGGAGGCAATCGTCAATCAGCCCATGGACTTTTTGTTTCCAGAGATGCTCTTTCCCGTAGACCTGATGATCTACTCGTAACCTAGTGCCTGTATACTTCCCCCTAGAATTTCCACCGTTCCGTTGGCTCACCGTCGCCGTGGGGGAATACTAAAGTAAGAACAGATATATAGTCATACCTTCAAGCTGCTGATACTAGCATATGTCACTATGGTGTATGCCAAAGATTTTGAGGTTGTGGTGCTTCTTCACCTCAAGAGCCCTCTACGAATGTTCTGAGCGATGTCCACGTGATGACCGACAAACACGTACCTCCAGTCCCGAAATCCGTGTGTTGAGCGATTCTGAATGTCATCACAGATCAAAATAATGTTAGTGTTCATCGAGCATATAATTAATAATACCGAGCACTGAGTACTCCCTTTCAAGCTCACGTAGTATGATCACCTCTTCCTTCGATATATCACTGTTGACTCTCAGGACGTGTAACACAGGACAACGTGAGTCGTTTAACGGAATAGTGCTTGCTACACATACATATCAGAACAACACACGTTTCGGACGACCCACGAGGTTTTAGCTCGCTTGCGGTACTAGTGGCCATACCAAGAGAATTGCAAAAAACGACGAGACGTCGCAAATTCATATCCCGGAACAGGTCAGGTTACCTCAGGCCTGCGTCCTTTGTCCTTCGGAGGTCGACAGGGTAGTAGAATTGGCGGAAGTGCCATGGTCCTATGAATATCTGGCCTTAGAACAATGCATCTACACAGAAGTGTTCACTGGCTGTGCAGCGATTGCCTTCGATATATAACAGAAGCTGATGAAATCCGTATGATTCCAAGCAAGCCTCAGACTAGTCAAACGGCCGTGACATATATATGTCTAGGACAGAATGCCATATGTTCACGTCGGTGCCGCCGAAGCATAGCATCAGTAACACGTGGGATACTCGGATCAAAGCAGCATCATAGCATCGTTTCCTCCGGCTGCACGTGAGCGGGGAGTAAGACGCGAGTGAGACTCGACCTGACGCGTATTGGCGGTCACGTTTCCTACGGTCCTCGACCACAGATACAAAGTATGTTCGCACGAGGATTTAATGCGTAAAAAGCTCATTGCATAAGCTTGGCGTCGGGTCAAGGCCAAGGGGGTTCGAGACCATTTTAGTTCACGACAGGATGGGAGCCAGTTGATATCATAAGTCCGACAGAAATGTGTCGACGAATTGTAGGTCATTCGGTTGAATTAATATCCGAGGTGTATGGTCGTCCATGTACAAGATCAATTTTTGGGATAACCGGTGGCAGAGATGACCATTAGGCATTATAAGATCAGTAAATAGGCTAAGGAAACGACCGGATGGTATCCAAAACTATCCACTGATAAATTGAATGGGTAGGAACATAGGTCATGCAGTCTACGTTCAACTTGCAGGCAATGTATTTCGACGAAGGAAAGGAGTGTGATCCATACAGAAAGAGGGGTGGCTAGAATTTGACCTTTGTTCAACATACTAAGAGGTAGTCTAGTAAGCTGGAAGTATACATACGACTTTCGAGGGAACGAACGTGGATGTAGCACGCGAATCCGAGCATCGGATGTGAAGCATGTGAAGCGTCATATCGGCGAAGACAGAGACATCTAGTGGCAAGCCGTCCTGTTTTTCATCTTCAAGACTATGTTGGACCTAAGCGCTGAGCATCTGAACAAGTCCTGAACTCAAGCGAAGTCTCAATTGAAGATCGGCGCCACAGCCGCTAGTCACGTGTTGTTGATGATCGGAGATCGGAGTCTCAATCGGGCCTGATTAGTCCGTCCTTGATCCCGAACCTTCAACATCTTCCGCCACCCCGTTCTTCTCGTACCCCCACAGTTATGGTATGCTCGATAGTTATGCCTCTACGCGCATTATTGATGTTTATGCTAACTACCTATTCGTGTCTGCAGTCTGTCACACCCACCGTCATGCGTCGCTTGATGCGAGAGCTTCTGGAACTCAAAAATTCACCGCCGGAAGGCATTCGTGTTGTTACCAGTGAAGATAACATGCTGGACGTGACAGGCATCATTGAAGGCCCTGGTAAAGTCCATAATTTATGTCGAATCGTGAGCGGAGGCTGACACAGACTCGCCCATCAGAGGGCACGCCATATGCCGGGGGTTACTTCCGCGTCAAGTTCAAATTCACCGACGAGTTTCCCGCTGCACCTCCAAAATGTAGGCATTAATGACCCATTTATTCACCCTCTACTGATCCATGTACACGTGTAGGCTGGCTTGCGACGAAGATCTTCCATCCGAACGTCTCTACGACGGGCGAGATCTGTGTAAACACGCTGAAGAAAGATTGGAAGTCTTCGTACGGTATCGGTCACATCCTCGTGACTGTCAAATGCCTCCTCATTTACCCTAATCCTGAATCCGCGTTGGATGAAGAGGCCGGGAAATTACTGCTGGAGAATTATGATGATTATTGCTCGCGAGCGAAGTTGATCACGAGTGTACATGCTACCCCACGGACGAGACCTGCGGAGTTTGATGCGCGTCCAGCTATATCTACTTCTGTGTCCACGCCTACACCCAGCTCGGTACTGCCGCCGACGACGCTGTCTATCCCACTTACATCGTCAACACGAAAGTCTCCAGCACCACCTTCCCAACCACTGCAATCATCACCCGCCAACACCCTCCCAACTTCCGCGTCCTCTCTATCGAGCGATAAAGATACCAAAGAGCGTATCACATCGCCCTCGCCGCTTTCCACGGCCAACGCCAATGTCGGTGGTGGTGCAGGTGGGATGGGTCCAGCACCACCTAATACCACGAAAGCCGTCAAGCGCTCCGCGACGTCAGCTGGTTCAGGCGCAGAAAAGAGGAAGAAGGCACTGAAGCGACTTTGAGTCTCTTTTTCGCCTGACTCCCGATTTAGGTGGCGGATGGTGGTAATTAATGGCGAAGGGCAGGTTTGAATTTATAATTTTTGATTGTGTCCTTTCTTTATTATCTGTGCTCTGTCTGTTGCTGTGCGTCGTCTCTCGTTATCGGACAGGGTTTCTTCGGCAGGCTGTATATAATCATCACGCATGACGGGAGACCTCGGACTCTTGCTCATCCCACCCACTCGGCATATAGGTGTACAACCAATACATGTATGCATGCTTTGCGCTTGTGGATATAACTCTATGGGTGGGTGTTATATACAAGCGGCAATCGTCTCTCATAGGCCAGAGACAGAGGTGCTCTTAAGAGCAGCCCATGCAAGTTGTCGCCATCATCTTGAAATTCTCTTCCGTTTCATACTGTAACGGTTTCTGGCACCAGTTTGAGGAGAGAAGCTGTTATCGACCGGCATTGGGCGAACCTCGGACAACGATTATCGGCCCAGATACAATTTGGAAACTTATTCTGCGTCGGGAGACTACTGTTGGGTACTTGCATAGCTTAAGTTGGCGCAATTTTTGCATAAGACAACCTATTAGTATGTGATAAGTCTTCAAGTGCCAAACGGATTGCATTTTGGACCATATTAAGTTACTAAGGAGAGTCCGAGCGAGACTATACTGCCATAGCGTAAAGTGCGTGCGCGTTTTTGTGAGAGAGTGGTGAAGTATGGGTAGAATGCAATAAGTGAGCAAGCGGACGCAATACGTAGGGTAGGTATAAAGAAGTAAACGGCGATCGCGCGACCAGGCGAAATGAGGGACAACTTAGTATCCACCGCGTCCCCCGCTCTGTCTATATCCACCTCCGTCTCCACCACCACGTCCTCCTTCATAGCCGCCCCTTCCACCACCTCTACCTCCGCCACCTCCTCCCCTTTGATAGCCTCCACCGCGGCCGCCGCCGCCATAGTCATTAGACTGGCCCCTTCCTTGCCAGTCACCTCCATGGCTTCTACCACCCGTCGGTTTCCTTGCAGGACGCGCATAATTCAGGTTGAGCTTGATACCATATTCAAGCTCCCGGCCATTGAGCTCGTTCAAAGCCTCCGTCGCATGATCTATTGTGTCGAACTCGACGAATCCACTACCAGTAGGTTCGCCAGACCTATTTCTCACTGAGCCGGCATTAGTGTAGCATTCTGAAGATGTGAAAGAATAAACGTACATAGATTGACACTTAGGACGTTAGTGTCGAATTTGGCAAACATTTGCTCAAGAGTCCGCTCGTCTTTATGGAAGTCGGACACGAAGAGCTTGTGGTAGGGTTTATCGACAGCCTGCTGTGGAGGTGCGTAATCCATTCTTACGAGACGCCCGACAATGTACAAAGGCTCGTCACGGTGAGCCTCGAATATTTTGACAGCCGTCGACATATCTTCAAACTCGACGTGCGCAAAGCCTTTAAACTCGCCATCTCGAAAACCTAGATTAAATTGATCGCATCAGCAAAATAATAAGGTTGGAAAATAAACAAAGAGAGAAAGATAGAAAAAAAAAACCGACCCATTCGGATCGCCTTGATGTTCCCGAAGCCAGAAAGTAATTCCTGCAACTCCCGCTCCTCAATAGAGTAAGGCAGATTTCCCAGATACAGGGTATTACCGGGCTGCGATGGACGGCCAAATTCATTGTTATCAAAATCTGCCCGGATAACCTGTGTTGTTGACAGGGATCGCACGTAAAACGACGGGATGGACTGTCGTGACACCAAAGCACGGAATGTTGCAGTCGATGGTAAAACCGCTCTTGAGCATACACAAGCAACTCTGGC
>Ga0193716_1002639_pt1 | contig 10022 bp, 10 predicted proteins | sample U2c1metaG_FD_145901 | JGI IMG/M metagenome (GOLD analysis project Ga0193716, IMG submission 145901) | Soil microbial communities from a riparian zone of the East river system, Colorado, United States - U2c1 | ecosystem: Environmental > Terrestrial > Soil > Riparian zone | place: USA: East River...
TCCAGGTTTCTGCTGGCAAGGCGCCGATCCTCCCTCGTACCGGGTTGTACTTGGGTGGATCGGCAACGCCGCCAGCAGGAAGCTGGGCCGGCGAATTATGTGCTTGATTTCCGGCGCGGGACACTAGCCCCACCCCCGACAATTCCGGCCGCGTGTCGGGTGGGTTGTGGACAACTGCCCACAACCCGGCGACCTGTCCACAACCCACGCTCACGCGGCCGAAACTGTCGGTGATCGCCGGTAGAATTGATACCGGGGGCCGGAGGCCACCCCGGGTGTCGGCCCCTCCGTGCTTGCCAGAGATGGGACGATGCCGCCGTGAGCCTCTACCGCGACACCGGAATCGTGGTCCGCGTACAGAAGCTCGGTGAGGCCGACCGCATCATCACGTTCGTCACGCAGCGACACGGCAAGGTCCGCGCGGTGGCCAAGGGCGTGCGGCGCACGACGTCCCGGCTCGGCGCTCGGGTGGAGCCCTTCGCGCACGTCGACGTGCAGTTCTACACCGGCCGGACGCTCGACGTGATCACCCAGGTGCAGACGCTCGACGCGTTCGGGGCCGGCATCATCTGCGACTACCAGCGGTACACGGCCGCGTGCGCGGTCCTCGAGACGGCCGATCGCATGTCGGCCGAGGAGGGGGAGCCGGTGCTCCGCCTCTACCTGCTGGTCACGGGCGCGCTGCGCGCCCTCGCGGACGGGGTGCGCGACCCCTCGCTCGTACTGGACGCCTTCCTGCTCCGCGCGATGGCCTTCGCGGGGTGGGCGCCCGCGGTGAGTGAGTGCGCCCGCTGCAACGAGCCCGGCCCGCACCGGTCGTTCAGCGTCCCGGCGGGCGGGGCGGTGTGCGTGCGGTGCCGGCCGCCCGGCGCGGCCGCGCCAGCGCCGGAGACGCTCCACCTGATGAGCGCGCTCGCGCACGGGACGTGGGACGTCGCGGAGGCGTCGACCGACAACGTGCGCCGGGAGGGCAGCGGACTGATCGCCGCGCTGCTCCAGTGGCACCTCGAACGCCAGCTCAGGTCGTTGCCGCTGGTGGAGCGTCGCGGGGTCCAGGCCACTCAGTAGGGTCGCACCATGCTCCGCCGACAGGGAAGCCGACAGGAAAGCCGGCGAGAAAAACCACCGATCGAGCCCCCGGCACCGCATCCGTCCGGCGTACGCCCGCCCGCGATCCCCGCCCAGTTCGTGCCGCGGCACGTCGCGATCGTGATGGACGGCAACGGCCGTTGGGCCAACCAGCGCGGGCTGACCCGCGTCGAGGGACACAAGCAGGGCGAGGCCGTCGTGGTCGAGGCGGCCCGCGGGTGCATCGAACTCGGCGTCAAATGGCTCTCGCTGTACGCGTTCTCCACCGAGAACTGGCGGCGCAGCCCCGAGGAGGTCCGCTTCCTCATGGGCTTCTCCCGCGACGTCATCCGCCGCCGCACCGACGAGCTCGCCACGATGGGCGTGCGGGTCCGGTGGGCCGGCCGCCGCCCCCGGCTGTGGCGCAGCGTGGTCACCGAGCTGGAGTCCGCCGCCGAGCGGACCAAGGACAACGACGTGCTGAACCTCGCCATGTGCATCAACTACGGCGGCCGCGCGGAGATCGGCGACGCCGCCCGCGAGATCGCCCGGCTCGCCGCCGCCGGCAAGATCAACCCGGAGAAGGTCACCGACCGGACGGTCGCGCGCTACCTGTACCAACCCGAGATGCCGGACGTGGACCTGTTCATCCGCCCGTCCGGCGAACAGCGGACCTCCAACTTCATGCTGTGGCAGTCCGCCTACGCTGAGTTGGTGTTCCAGGACATCCTGTGGCCGGACTTCGACCGGCGCGACCTCTGGCGCGCCTGTGAGCAGTTCGCGCGGCGGGACCGGCGCTTCGGCGGCGCCAAGGACAGCGACGATGTCGCCGCCGCACTTCACGAAGGGGAGTCATGACAGAGCAGGAAGCCTTGGGCACCGCCGATCTGCTGACCAAGGCACGCGCGGCGCTCGAGACGTTCCTCGAGGTGCACGTCGACGACGACGGCGCGCTGACCTTCCGGCACGTCGACGTGCCGTGCGCGGTCCAGGCGATGCAGCTCGCCGACGGTCTCACGGTGCTCAGCCTCACGTGCGTGGTCGCGTGGGACCTGCCCGACGACCCCACGCTCGCCTCCTCCGCCGCCGAACGCGCCGGACAGGGGCTCTTCGGCACCCTCGGGGTGGTCCACACCGACCGGGGCATGGACGTGACGCTGCGCTACGCGTTCCCCGCGGACGGGCTGGCCGCCGCCGCGCTCGGCACGCTGCTGATGCTCGTCGTGTCGACCGCGTCGCAGCTAAGGGTCGAGCTGCTCGGCGAGGTGGGCGAGGTGACCAAGGAGTGACGACCACCGAGGCGCCGCCGAGAAGACGACGCGTCACCTCCCTCGAGGTGCTGTGCGTGCTCCTCGTGCTGGCACTGGTCGGGCAGAACTGGATCGCGTCGATCCTGGACGTCGCCGCCGTCCGGACCGGCGCGACCGTGTTCGTCGCCGTGTGCGCGCAGGCGCTGCCGTTCCTCGTGATCGGGGTGCTGATCAGCGGCGCCATCGCGGCGTTCGTGTCCGCCGACATGCTGCGGAGGGTGCTGCCGCGCAGGGTCGCGCTCGCCGTCCCGGTCGCCGGGATCGCCGGGATCGCGCTGCCGAACTGCGAGTGCGCGGCCGTGCCGGTCGCGCGGCGGCTCATCCAGCAGGACGTGCCGCCGTCGGTCGCGGTGACGTTCCTGCTCGCCGCGCCCGCGGTGAACCCGATCGTGCTGGTGGCGACCGCGGTCGCGTTCCCCGGCGAGCCGAAGCTCGTGCTTGCCCGGTTCCTCGGGTCGATGGGCACCGCCGTCGTCATGGGTTGGCTGTGGGCGCGGTTCGGGAAGATGGAGTGGTTCGCCGAGCGGGCGATGCGCAGGCTGCCCGAGCACGTCGATGGGCGCTCGCGGTGGGCGGTGTTCTTCGAGACCGCACGTCAGGACCTGGTCGACGCTGGCGGGTTCCTCGTGGTCGGCGGGCTGACGGCGGCCGTGTTGAACGTGGTCGTGCCGCGCGCGTGGGTCGACACGCTCGGCACGCAGGTCGTGCTGGGGATCGTCGTGATGGCGGTGCTCGCGGTCGTGCTGGCGCTGTGCAGCGAGGCGGACGCGTTCGTGGTCGCGTCGCTCTCGACGATGCCGTTGCTGCCGCGCCTGGTGTTCCTGGTGGTGGGGCCGGCGATCGACATCAAGCTGTTCGTGCTGCAGGCCGGCACGCTGGGCCGCCGGTTCGCGGTGCGGTTCGCGCCGCTGACGTTCGTCGTCGCGATCGGCTGCGCCGTGCTCGCCGGCGTTCTCGTGCTGGGTGGGGTCCGATGAGGCGCGAGACGCAGAACATCCTGCTGGTGCTGCTGGGCGGCGCGCTGCTGAAGATCTCGTTCACCGGCGCCTACCTGCGTTACGTCAAGGCAAGTCACCAGTGGCTGCTGATCACGGCGGGTGTCGTGATGATCCTGTTGGCCGCGGTGTCGATCGTGCGTGAGCTGCGTGGCGAGCGCGACCTCGACGAGCACGGCCACGCCCACTCCGCCCGCAGCGCGTGGCTCCTCCTGCTGCCGGTGCTCGCGGTGTTCCTCGTGGCGCCGCCCGCGCTCGGCGCGGACTCGGTGGAACGGGCCGCGGGCAACAGACCCGCGCCGCCGCCGGAGGTGGCGTCCACGGAGGGCGACGGTTCCGCGCTGTTCCCCGCCCTGCCCGCGGGCGACCCGATCGCGTTGCCGCTCAGCGACTTCTCCGCCCGCGCGGCGTGGGACCGGGCCCACTCGCTGGACGCGCGCACCGCGGCGCTGACCGGTTTCGTGGTGCAGGACGGCGACGACACGTACGTCGCCCGCCTCGCGATCAGCTGCTGCGCGGCGGACGCGTTCCCGGTGAAGATCAAGCTGACGGGCCGAGAGCTGTCGAACCTGCCGGACGACGGCTGGGTCGAGGTGGTCGCGAAGCTGCGCCCGGGAACCGCGACCAGGGCCAACGAGTACGTCCCCGCCGTGACCGTCCACTCGGTACGGTCCGTGCCGGAGCCGGCGGACCCGTATGAGCACTAGGGGCGCCGACCGCGAGCTCACCGAGCAGTTCCAGCACGCGCGGACACTGCACGAGGGCGGGCTGACCCGCGAGGCCGAGGCGGAGTACCGCGCCGTGCTGTCCGGTCGGATCAAGCGGGACGAGCACGTCCATCCGGACACCCTCGCAGCGTGGCAGAGCCTGGCCTTGCTGCTTGCCGTCGACGGCAGGGCCGAGGAGGCCGGCACTATGGCGGCCGCGGCGACTGAGTCCTACGCGCGCCTGTTCGGCGTCGACCATCCGGACACGCTCGCCAGTCGCGGCAACCTCGGCCTGGTCCGGTTCGTGCAGGGCCGGTTCGCCGAGGCGGCGGCGCTGCACACGTCGGTGCTGACCGCGTACGAGCGGACCCTCGGCCCCGGCGTGCCGGCGACCGTGGAGATCCGGCAGTACCTCGCGCGGACGCTGGCGCGCGTGGGACGCGCGGCCGACGCGGAGGCGTTGCTGCGGCGCAACATCGAGCTGGCGAGTGGCCAGCACCAGACTCTCGAGGCCCGCGCCGTGCTGGCCGACCTGCTGTTCCAACAGGACCGCCTGGTCGAGGCGCTCGCCGAGTTCGCGGCCGTCGCCACCGAGGCGCAGATCGATCTCGCCCACGACGACCCGGTCACGACGCTCGCGCTCCAGGGCAACGCCGCGGTGCTGTTCGGTCTCGGCCGGTTCGCCGAGGCCGAGACCGCCTACGAGCGCGCGCTCGCCGGCTATCCCGCTGACGACCAGAACCACTGTCTCGTGCGGACGTCGATGCAGCACCTGCGCGCCGCGCGCGGCGACGCCGACTCGGCCGTGGTCGAGATCCGCGCACTGCTCGCCGAGAGCAGGCGGCGGTGGGGATCGGACGCGCCCGTCACCCGGTGCATCCCGGTGATGCTCGGCGACGTGCTGCTGATGGCCGACCAGCCGGCGGCGGCCGTCGAGGTGTTCGACGACGTCGTGGAGCAGTTGACGAGGACGTCCGGCCCGCTGGACGGCTCGACGCTGTGTGCTCGGCACATGCTCGGCGCCGCGCTGATCAGAGTCGGTCAGACCGACGAGGCGGAGGAGGAGTTCCTCGCCGCGGCCGAGCGGGAGGATCGCCCGCCGACACATAGCTGCGCACTCGCGACCCGTCAGGGACTCGCGCGGATCGCCGCCATCCGCGGCGAGCTCGACCACGCGGCCGCCGAACAGGCAGCCGTGGCGGCCGGCTTGACCGCGCTGTACGGCGACGACCACCCGAACACCCTCGACGCGCGGTTCGACGTCGCGGAACTGCAGGGCCGCAGGGGTTTCACCACCGAAGCAACCACCGCACACGAGGCAGTTCTGGCAGCCCGCACCCGAGTACTGGGCGAAGACCACCCAGACACCCGCAAAAGCCAAACCGCCACCCAAACCCCCAGGTAACCCCGCGAGTCCAACACTCAGACCCCGCGAGTCCAACACTCAAGACCCGCGAGTTCAACACTCAGACCCCGCGAGTTGAACGCTCACGACCCCTGAGTTGAACATTCGCCTCTACCGTCGATAGACGCGAATGTCGAACTCGGGGGTCACGAGCGTTGAACTCACCCGTCGTGAGCGTTGAACACGCGGGGTTTCAGGCGGAGTCGCGTACTGCCAGTTTCACTGGGAGCACCGTGGTTTCTGGGCGGACGTCCTCGCCGGCCAGCAGCGCCATCAGCGTGCGCACCATGTGCCTGATCTGCTGACGCGGGTCCTGGTGGATCGACGTCAGCGGGGGGCTCATCGCGGGCGCGAGGGTGGGGTGGTCGTCGAAACCGACGACGGCCACGTCGTCCGGCACGCGGCGGTCCGCCGCACGCAGCGCCTTCATCGCGCCGGCCGCCATCAGGTCGCTCGCCGCGAACACCGCGTCCAGATCCGGGCAGCGTGCCAGCAGGCGGGCCGTCGCGGCCTCGCCGCTCGCCATCGTGAAGTCGCCCGGCTCGGACAGGTCCGCCGGGTCCTGACCGGCCGCCGTCACGGCCTCGCGCCAGCCGTCCAGCCGGTCCGCCGCCGCGGGGTGGTCGAGCATCCCGGTCACCGTGCCGATCCGTCGCCGGCCCGACCGAACGAGGTGCTCAACGGCCAGTCGCGCACCGCCACGGTTGTCGAAGTCGACCGCGTGCGTGCCGCGGCGCCCGGTGCCCGGCCGGCCGCCGTAGACGATCGGAATCCGCAGCAGCCGCAACGCCGTCGGCAACGGGTCGCCCTTGTGCGGCGCGAACACCAGCGCCCCGTCCGCGTGCCCGCCCTCCAGGAACTTGATCGTCCTCGGCACGTCGTCACGGTTGTCGACGAACATCAGCAGCATCTGCACGCCCGCCTCGGACAGCTCACGGAACGCGCCGTGCATGACGGTCGCGAAGTACGGGTCGTCGAGGACGTTCGCCTCCGGCTCGGACAGCACCACCGCGACCGCGCCGGTCCGCCTGGTCACGAGCGACCGCGCCGCCTGGTTGGGGGAGTAGCCGAGCTCGCGCGCCGCGCCGAGTACCTTCTCCCTCGACCGGGAGCTCACGTAGGCGTCGTCGTTCAGCGCGCGTGACGCGGTCGAGCGGGAGACGCCCGCGTACGCGGCGACGTCCTCCAGTGTCGGGCGCTCGTCCTGCGGAATCGGCATGACCAGAGTCTAACGCTCTGGGAGCGCTCCCGGAAATCTGGCCAGAATCCTTGACACTAATCAATGGCAGAGACCACACTCAGAACTCCCAATCTGGGAGCGCTCCCAGAATTCTGGACGCAAAGACGCAAGGGACAACAGACGTGCGACGCAACCAACGACGGGTGTTAGCCGGCGCGATCGCCCTTGCCGCAGCGGTCGGTCTGACCGCGTGCGGCGGCTCGAACGCCGACAGCGGATCTGAGTCCGGGCAGATCGAGCTGACCATCGGCACGTTCACCGAGTTCGGCTACGAGGACCTCCTTCCCGCGTACGAGAAGACGCATCCGAACATCAAGATCACCCATCACAAGACGGGTCAGGGCGGCCCGTACCACCAGCAGCTACTGACCAAGCTCGCGGCGAACTCGGGTCTCGAGGACGTGGTCGCCATCGAGGAGGGCCACCTCCCCGACGTCATCGACAAACCGCAGCTGTTCAACAACCTGGCCGACATCGGCCCGAAGGATGTCAAGCCGGACCGCTGGCTCGACTGGAAGTACCAGGCGGGCACCGCGAAGGACGGCACCTGGATCGGCTACGGCACCGACATCGGCCCGCTCGCCATGTGTTACCGCACCGACCTGCTCGCGGCGGCCGGCCTGCCGACCGACGAGGCGTCGGTCAAGGCGATGCTCGAGTCGTGGGACACCTATTTCGCGGCGGGCGCGAAGTACGTGCAGGCCACCGGCAAACCGTGGTTCGACTCGACGTCGCAGATCTTCAACGCGATGCAGAACCAGCTCGACACCGGATACATCGGCAAGGACGACAAGCTCGCCATCGAGTCCAACAAGGACATCAAGCGGAACTGGGACAAGGTTACGGCGGCCGGGAACAGCGGCCAGACCGCGAAACTCGTCGCGTTCAGTCCGGAGTGGAACAACGGGTTCAAGCAGGGCGCGTTCGCCACGAAGACCTGCCCGTCCTGGATGCTCGGTGTGGTCAAGGAACAGGCCGGCCCGGACAACGCCGGCAAGTGGGCGGTCACCGACGCGTTCCCCGGCGGTGGCGGCAACTGGGGCGGCTCCTACCTCGCGGTGCCCAAGCAGTCCAAGCACCCGAAGGAGGCCGCGGCGCTCGCCGCGTGGCTGACCGCGCCGGAGCAGCAGATCAAGGCTTTCGAGAAGACCGGCAACTTCCCGAGCCAGGTCGATGCGCTCACCGCGCCGGAGCTGTTGAACAGCACCAATCCTTACTTCGGTGACGTGAAGGTGGGCACGCTGTTCGCCGCGCGGCCGAGAAGGTCGGCAAGGCGCAGTACAAGGGGCCCGGCGACGGCAAGATCCAGGAGAACGCCACGAGTCCCGCGCTGCAGGCCGTCGAGCAGGGCAAGTCGCCCGAGGAGGGCTGGCAGCAGGCGGTCGATGCCGCCAAGAAGATCGTCAAGTGACCACGGTGATCCGGCGGGCGTCGCGCAGGGCGGCGCCCGCCCCTACCGGGCCGCCTCGGCTCACGTTCCGCCAGCGCCTGTCCCGCGCGGACGTGAAGTGGTCGCCGTACCTCTACATCGCGCCGTTCTTCGTGGTGTTCGGCGTGGTCGGGTTGTTCCCGCTGCTGTACACGTCGTACCTGTCGCTGTTCGACCGCGACCTGCTCGACGTCGACGGCGCGTTCGTCGGGTTCGCGAACTACGTGGAACTGTTCGCCGACAAGCAGTTCTGGACCGCGCTTGGCAACACGTTCAGCATCTTCGTGCTGTCGACGGTGCCGCAGGTCGTGATCGCCGTGCTGGTCGCGGCGCTGCTGAACACGCGGCTGCGGGCGCCGACCGGCTGGCGGGTCGGCGTGCTGCTGCCGTACGTGGTGAGCCTGGTCGCGGTGGGCATCATCTTCGCGAACCTGTTCGGTACCAACTATGGGCTGGTCAACGGCCTGCTCGAGACGCTCGGGTTCGACCGGATCGACTGGCAGGGCAACAGGTTCGCCTCGCACCTCGCGATCGCCACGATGGTCAACTGGCGGTGGACCGGCTACAACGCGCTCATCGTGCTCGCCGCGATGAAGGCGATCCCGAAGGAGATCCACGAGGCCGCCATGATCGACGGCGCGCGGGCGGTCCGCCGGTTCGTGAGCGTCACGCTGCCGCTGCTGCGGCCGACGCTGATCTTCGTGGTGGTCACGTCGACCATCGGCGGGCTGCAGATCTTCACCGAGCCCAAGCTGTTCGACGCGATGCCGGGCTCCAACAACGGCGGCTCGTCCAACCAGTTCCAGACGATCACCTTGTACATGTACCAAACCGCGTTCGAGACACAGCATCTCGGCTACGCCTCGGCGATCGCGTGGGTGCTGTTCCTGGTGATCATCATCGTCGCGGTGGTGAACTTCCTGCTGACGCGCCGGCTGGCGACCACGGGTGCGGAGGACGACAGATGATCGCGCTGCCGACTGTCATCCGGCGCAGGGCGACCGGGAACAAACGGGCCTCGTTCTGGGTCTACGGCCTGCTGATCGCGTTCCTGCTCGGGTCGGTGTTCCCGTTCTTCTGGTCGTTCCTGGTGGCCTCGCGGGACAGCTCGATGCTGGCCGAACGGGTGCCGCCGCTGATCCCGGGCGGCAACTTCCTGTCCAACGCGGCGCGGGTGTTCGACTCGGTGCCGTTCTGGAAGGCGTTGGGCAACAGCGTGATCGTGTCCGGCACGGTCACGTTCACGACGGTGCTGTTCTCCACGCTCGCCGGGTTCGCCTTCGCCCGACTGCGGTTCCGCGGCCGCAACGCGCTGTTCCTGTTCGTGGTCGCGACGCTCGCGGTGCCGACACAGCTCGGCATCATCCCGCTGTACATGGCAATGGCCGAGTTCGGTTGGGCCGGCCAACTGCAGGCGGTGATCGTGCCGAACCTGGTGACCGCGATCGGCGTGTTCTGGATGCGGCAGTACACCGCGCAGGTGGTGCCGTACGAGCTGATCGAGGCGGCCAGGGTCGACGGCTGCTCGATGATCCGGGTGTACTGGCACGTCTGTCTGCCCGCCGTGCGGCCCGCGGCGGCGTTCCTCGGCATGTTCACGTTCATGACGTCGTGGAACGACTTCCTGTGGCCGCTGGTGGTGCTCAACGCGGAGAACCCGACCGTGCAGATCGCGTTGGAGCGGCTGCAGAGCGGGTTCTACGTCGACTACTCGCTGGTGCTGGCCGGCACGACGCTGGCCACCATTCCGATTCTGATCGTTTTCGTCGTGCTCGGCCGGCAGATCGTGGCCGGCATCATGCAGGGCGCTGTGAAGGGGTGACCATGTCAGTTGTGCCGGAGGCGGCGGAGACCGTCTCGCTGAGCTT
>Ga0193716_1002642_pt1 | contig 10020 bp, 12 predicted proteins | sample U2c1metaG_FD_145901 | JGI IMG/M metagenome (GOLD analysis project Ga0193716, IMG submission 145901) | Soil microbial communities from a riparian zone of the East river system, Colorado, United States - U2c1 | ecosystem: Environmental > Terrestrial > Soil > Riparian zone | place: USA: East River...
CCGCGACGTCGATGCTGTCCTTCACCCCGAACGGCACGCCGTAGAGCGGCAGTGTCCGCGCGCCAGGACGGTTCTCGATAGCGGCTGCGGCGGCGAGCAATTCGTCACGCGGCACCGTCGACAGCCAGGTCCCGTCGTCACCACGCGCGGCGATGGCATCGGCTACCCGAAGCGCGGTCTTGGTCGGCGAACCGGTGCCCGCGGCGTGGGAGTCGAGGATCTCGGCCACCGACGGTCCGATGGACGGGCCATGCGATTCATACGCCATGTCTGTCGATTGTCGACAGAATCATGGCGGTTTCGGTACGGCCGTGTGTCGATCGTGTTAGCGATTTTGCTGGCGTCCCGATTCCAGGCCCAGGTAGTGCAGGTGACCGTGGTCCTCCAGCGCGGTGATCACGGTTTGCGCGTCGTTGGACTCCAACGCGGACAGGATCGCCTGATGCCTGACGATGCCGTCGTCGGCCCGGTGGTGGCGGGCCTCCTCCCGGAGGTTCATCGCCATGGGGAGTTGGAGCTTGAGCAGGATGGGCTCGAGGGCGATGTCGAGCTGACGGTTGTCGGCGAGTTCGACGACGGCGGCGTGGAACACCCGATGCGCATCGTCACGTTCCAATTCATCGACCGCGCAACGCATACGATCGAGCGCCGCACGGACCGGCAGGAGCGCCACTGCGGGTTCGGCCAGTGGAAGGGCCATCTCGATGGCGTGCCGTTCCAGGACGTGGCGCAGTGCGAAGAGTTGCAGGATGTCCGTCGTCGACCATTCGGTGACCCGCGAACCGCGGCGGGGGAGGTGCTCGACGAGTCCCTGCTGACCGAGTAGCCGCAACGCCTCCCGCAGCGGCGCCCTGCTGATGCCGAGGTCGGCGCACAGCTGTTCTTCGACGATCTTGTCGCCCGGCTTGAGCGATCCGCTGAGGATCGCGGCGCGCATCCTGTGCTCGGCGACGTCGACCAGCGATACGGGCAGGTCGGGTCGCGCGCCGTCGCCGTGCAGTCTGGCCGCTCCCACGCACACCCCGCCTCTGTCAGAATTCTGCCGATTGAATTCTGCCGATTGTCGACGATCGTAGGAACTTTCCGGCTGGCGTGCTTCGTTGCGGCCTGGTGATGACCGCAGCGCAGTCCGTGATGGAGCCCCTCCCGACCCTGCCTGAACAGGCCGAACGCCTCCTCGAACTCGGTGTGCACCGGCTGGCCGGGTGGTCCGAGAAGCGGTTGCGCGGCGTCGCCGAAGCCGCGGCAGGACCGGGTTCGTTGCTGGCGATCCACCCTGATCTGGTGGCGGCGGCCGCGCTCGTGCCGGTGCTGAACCTCTCCGGGAAGCAGGGTTTCCTGGTCGTCGACATGCCCGATGTCGACGAGTTCGCTCCGACGGTCGAGCTGCCGGATTCACCCGTCTACCTCGTCGACGGAATCGACCGCGGTGATGCGATGGCCAATTGGAGTCCCGACGAGGCCGATCCGGCCATCGCGGCCGCGAGCCGGACGCCGCTGACCCTGACCGAGGGCCTGCACTGGCTGTTGCAGCGCCCGGAGACCCTGCAGCAGCCAGTGCAGGCCCAAGCCGAGCGGCGCGCTGGACGCCAGGACCCCGGCGATCTGGATCAGCAACGGCACCGGGCGCGACGGCGCGGACAACCGGAACGCGCCGAAGGTCGGCTGGTGCTGGGCGGGCAATCGGCACACCTGGCTGGGCTTCGCGTCAGCCGCGGGTCGCAGGACGCTCGGCGCGGTGGGCTGACTCGACGAACGGCAGCACCGCGTCCAGCCAGCCGTTGGGTTCGCCCGCAAAGACCACGTGACCGGTGCTCAGCCCGACGAACGTCGAGCCGGGAATCGCGGAGTGCACCGCCTCGCCCCATTTGACCGGAGCGGTGAGATCCTTTGTGCCCCAGGTGATCAGCACCGGCGCGGTGATGGCGGCGGCACGCTGCCGGAGATCGTGGTCGGGGTCGGTGAAGCTGCGCCACAGCGCGGCCGCGGTCCGCGACCCGTCCGCAGTGCGTGCCCTGGCCACCACGCGGCGCACCATCGCCTGCTCGGCCGGTGTTCTGGCGTGCATGTAGGCCGGAACGGACAGCGGGGCGACGGCGCGGATCACCGCGGGCTTGCCCATGACCGCACAGAATGCTCGGATGAACGCGGTGTGGGCAGTGAAGCCGCCCGTGTTGACCAGCACCACCCCTGCGATGCGGTCAGGCCGCTCGATGGCCAGACGGCACGCGGCGTAGCCGCCGACGGAGTTCCCGACCACGACGACGTTGCGCAGGTCGAGCCGGTCGACGAATTCGACTGCCAGATCGCCGAACTGGACGGCGCCGAGGGGTTCGTCGAGCGAGGGGGACTCGCCGTGGCCGGGCCAGTCGAGCGCGATCACGCGGCGTCCCCGGCCGAGTGCGTCATGCACCGAGGCGTAGTCGGTGCGGTCGTGCAGTGCCGCGTGCAGCAGCAGGACCGGCGGACCCGCGCCGTCGTCGGTGTAGGAGATCGTGGCTCGTGATTCGGGGCTGGCCCCAGAGACAGGCACGGTCATGGTTGGCATCGTCGAGATCCTTTCGTTGACCGGGCGGTCGGTCGTTGAGCTACACTAGGCCCGAGCGATCGCGACGGCAAGAGGAGAATCGTTTCGTGACCGAAGTCCACGAACGCACCGGCAACAAGCGCACGGCGGCAGCTGCGCGGACACGCCAGAAGCTGATCGAGACGGGGCTGGAACTCGCCGAGCAGCTCGGCCTCGAAGGGCTCAGCGTGAATGCCGTGGTCGCCGGTGCCGGTGTCTCGAAGGGCACGTTCTTCCACCACTTTCCGGACCGGACAAGCTATTTGGTGGCATTGCACCGACGGTTCCACGATGCGCTCGCCGACGAGTTCTTCTCTGCCGTCGGGGACATGGCGCCGGGGCAACAACGGCTGGCGGTAGCCGCCAGGACCTATCTCGACGGCTGTCTGCGTGACCGCGGCGTCAAGGCCCTGCTCCTCGAAGCCAGGGGGCACCGGTCGATCGCCGACGAGGTACTGGAGCGCAATCGGCGAAACGTGGAGACCGTGGCGGCCGACTTCGAGGCGATGGGGCGGCGGCATCCGCGTCAGTCGGCGCGGTTGTGGGTGGCCGCGACGGCCGAGTGTGCGCTGATGGAACTCGAACTCGGGCGAGCCGATCCCGAGGCCAGGGAGGCACTCGACGCGCTCGTCGGCTGAACAGTGATTCGACACCGACGCTAGAACGTGTTCTAGTTCAAAGGTGCTGGACTTCCCCGTGGAGAACCTGACGGCCGAGGAGGTCGCGCGGTTGCGCGCGACCTACGAGCCCCTCACCCAATCGGTCCGTGAGCTGGTCGACGCCACCATCCGTACCGAGGTCGACGCCGACGTGGTGGCGGAGGCGAAGGCAGCGATCGACGCGGCGACGGCGCGCCTGCGCACCTCCCAGCTCGACGGAGCCTTCGGTGTCCGGTTCGGCGCGGACGGCGATCAGATGCCCTGGGGCAACGCCGTCATCGGCATGCGCAATCCCACTGCGCCGCCACTGGTCGTCCACAAGGACCCCGCCGGTGGCGTGTTCAGCCACTTCCACCTCGGTGCGGCGTACGAAGGACCTCCCGGCCACGTGCACGGCGGGGTCGCCGCGCTCATCCTCGACCACGTTCTCGGCGAGGCGGCCAGTAGCGCGCAGCGCCCGCGACTCACCGGCACCATCACGCTGCGCTACCTGCGCACCACCCGGCTCGGGTCCCTGCGCGCCGAGGCCAGAATCGATCGGACCGAGGGCGTCAAGACGTTCGCCGTCGGCCACCTCGCCGACGACGAGGGCGTCACCGTGCAGGCCGAAGGCGTCTTCATCCAGCCGCGGTGGGCTCGCGGCTGAGTCGGTCAACTCGGCGCTGAGGTGCGTTCGGCATCTGCCGAGATGTTGCCGAGTTGGGTTGTGATGGTGCCGATTTCGGCGACGAGCACGCGTGTCGTGGCGTCGTCGTTGCCTGCCAGTTCGGCGCGGACCCGCTGCGCAGCCTCGGCAAGGCGGACGACGTCCACCCGCCACGGCGAACCCGGGGTGGCCGGGTCACCGCACAACGCCTCCACGTAGGAGTCGACCGCGGCGGTGAAGTCCCGGCTCAGCGTCGCCGACGGTTGCGCGGGCAAGCTCGCCTCGAGCGCCGCGCAGGCGGTAGTCACCGCGTTGAGCGCGGTGCGATAGGACCGCAGCCAACGACGAAAGGGGCGGTCCTGGGACCAGCTGGCACCCGCGGCAGCCTCGAACGCCGCACGGGCCCGGAAGGCACGTTCCCACGCCGAGGACAGCGCCTCGGCGGGGTCATCCAGCCGGTGCACGAAGGCCTTGATCACCGTTGCGGCGTAATCGGTTTCGGTCTTGAGCAGCTCGCCGGCGCGTTGCCGCAGCCGGACCATTGCGTCGTCGGGCACCGCGACGTGGGCGAGCACGGCGAGCGCTCCGCCGATCAGCGTGGCAAGCAACCTGTCGCCCACATCGGCCGCCCCTGCGGTGCCCCCGATGTCGACGAGGAACACGATGGCCGCCGCCAGCGCCGCGCTCAGCGCGAGGTACCCGAAGCCGGACACTGCGTACGCCACGCCGAGGAACACCACCGCGAGCGTCGCCGCGACGTACCCCGTCGGGTGCAGCAGTAGGATCACCGCCGAGGCCACCACGATGCCGAGCACGTTTCCCGCGACCCGGCCGACGCACCGGGTGTAGGTGTGGGCGGTCTCGGGTCGCAGCACCATCACGACGGTGAGCGGGATCCAATAACCGTGCGGGACATCGGCGAACCGCGCGACTGCGACGCCGATGGCGGTTGCGGATGCCAGCCGGACCGCGTGCCGCAGCACGGGGGAGCTCCACGACAGCTGGCCACGGACCGCCGCGATGATCGATCGCACGCGGCCGGGCAGACGTGGGCGCCGAAGCTGCGCGAGGTCGGCGGCTTCGGGTGAGGCGTCCCCGAAACGGAGTTGCACAGCGTCGCGCAGCTGCTCCGAAAGTCTCTGTACGAGAGCCGCTTCCGGACCTTCGGCGGCGCCTGCCACGACATCGAAGCGCCCCATCGCATACCCGGCCGTCTCGCGCTGGGACCGATCCGGTTCGGCGACCGCCGCCAGCACGTCCGACGCGGCGGTCAACACCCGCGAGCCGACGTCGTCGCCCTTCGACTTCCCGGCGATCGCCATCACGGTGACCGAGATCCGTTCGGGCAGGCCGTACCACGCGCGGTAGGCCAGCGGGCGACGCCGGGCCTGCGCATCGGTCAGCGTGAACGCCTCACGCAGCCAGAGCAGGGGTTCCGGGTCGACGTGCCCGCTCGGATCCTCGGCAAGGCTGCGCGCGTCGGCTGCCAGCGTGCGGTAGGCGCGGGCGAGTCCGTCGCGTTGGACCCGCCAGCGGCGTCGCGGCCAGATGGCCACGAGCGCGGCCTGAACCAGTCCACCGGCGACCGCGAGCCCGGTGGCAGTGCCGACGCTCGCCCACGTCGGCTCGGTGGGCGGCAGGGTCACCAACAGGGCACTACCCGCCGCGGCGATCACCCCGGCGTTGGCGCTCACGGCCCACGCCGTCCCCGCCGCGAAGCACCACAGCGCAACGACCGCGGTGAACGCGAGGCCGTACGACGAGAAGGTCGACGCCAGCAGCACCGCAATGCCCATCACCGCAGACACGCCCATCACCAACGGCACCCGGCCACGCGGACTGTCCTGCAGCGCGGTGGCGCCCGCTATCGCGGCGGCACCACCAGCGGCCCCAGCCGCGCTCGCACCGCCCCAGTGCAGTCCTGCACCCGCCACGAGCAGTACCCCGAGCAGGCTGCGCACGACGCCACCCATGTCGGGCATCGTCGGCCGCAGAACCAGGCCCTTGATCACCGGTCCATTGTGACCTGTTGGGTCGGCGCAGCCGCGAAGGCTGGCGGCGGTACGTTCGTGCCGTGGAGAAGCTGATCATCACGATGCGGCGCGAAGTTCCCGACGACGCGTGGTGCGAGAGGATGCGCACCACGGTCGCCGAGGACCTGCAGCGGCTGGGCCTACCCGGGTTGAACCTGAACGTGCGCGACGGCGCCGTGCGCGACTCGATGATGACGATCGCCACGCTGGATCCGCCGGTGGTCGCGCTCGTCACCCTGTGGACGCAGCAGTACTACGGCGATCAGGTCCGCGCCGCACTCGCTCTGCTCGAGATGGAGTGCGACGAGGTGGCCGCATACCTGGTTACCGAGTCCGTTCCCCTGCAGGCGCCTGCCACCGCTCCCGGGGCACGCACCGAAGGATTCGCCAACGTGGCACTTCTTCGCCGCCCCGCGGAGCTCGACCCCGAAACCTGGTTCGCCCGTTGGCACATCGACCACACACCCGTTGCGATCACCACGCAGTCGACGTTCGGCTACACCCAGAACACCGTGGTCAGGGTGCTCACGCCGGGCGCACCGGAACTCTCCGCGATCGTCGAGGAGTTGTTCCCCATCGAGGCCACCAAGAGCCTGCACGCGTTCTTCGGTGCGGCCGACGACGCCGACCTGAATGACCGGATGACCAAGATGGTGGCCAGCACGTCGGCGTTCGGGGCCAACGAGAACGTGGACACCGTACCGACCAGCCGCTACGTGTTCCGGTCGCCATTTCCTGGAGAGGACGTCGAATGACCACACTGCAGGAAGCAGCTGCGCTCGCATCGCAGGAGAGCGGCCTGTGCATCGTCTCGACCGTGCGCGCCGACGGCACGGTGCAGGCCTCCCTGGTGAACGCCGGTGTGCTGGCACACCCTTCGACCGGTGAACCCACGTTGGCGTTCGTCACCTACGGCAAGGTGAAGCTGAACAACCTGCGGGCACGCCCGCAGATCGCGGTGACGTTCCGCAACGGCTGGCAGTGGGCGACGGTGGAGGGCAACACCGAACTCCTCGGCCCGCACGACCCGCAACCGTGGCTGACCGACCCCGATGCGCTGCGCCTGCTGCTGCGCGACGTGTTCACCGCCGCCGGCGGCACGCACGACGACTGGTCCGAGTACGACAGGGTGATGGCAGAACAGGGCCGCACCGTGGTGTTCGTCGCACCCACGCGCGTGTACTCCAACGGCTGACACATACGCTGCTGACGTGCTCGTACAGATCGACGATGCGAACGGGGTTCGCACCCTTACCCTCAACCGGCCCGAGTCGCTCAACGCGTTCAACGAGGCCCTCTACGACGCAACCACGATCGCGCTGCGTGCCGCCGACGAGAATCCGGCGACCGCGGTGGTCATGCTGACCGGTACCGGACGCGCGTTCAGCGCGGGCAACGATCTCAACGAGATGCAGGCGCGGATCACCAACCCGGACTTCAAGCCGGGGGAGTACGGGTTCCCCGGCATGATCGAGGCTCTGACCACCCTGCGCAAGCCGCTCATCGTGGCGCTGAACGGACTCGCCGTCGGCATCGGCGCCACCATCCTCGGGTACGCCGACCTGGTCTTCATGTCCTCGACCGCGAGGCTGAAGTGCCCGTTCACCAGTCTTGGCGTCGCGCCGGAGGCGGCCTCGTCCTACCTCCTGCCACAACTCATCGGCAGGCAGAACGCAGCGTGGATCCTGATGTCGTCGGAGTGGGTGGACGCCGAAGAGGCGCTCCGCATGGGCCTGGCATGGAAGGTCTGCGAACCCGACGATCTGCTGCCCGAAGCCCGGCGGCACGCCGAAGTGCTTGCCTCCCGGCCGATTTCAAGCCTGATGGCCGTGAAGCAGACGATCGTGGAGCCGATGCGCGCCGGGATCGCCGCCGGGCTGGAACGCGAATACGCACAGTTCGCCGAGTTGATGGGCGGCGCGGCCAACGCCGACGCCCTCGCCGAGTTCGCCGACCGCCGCGGTAACTAGGCCGGCTCAGCGGGCCGCGTGTACCGGGCAGTCCTGCTTCTTGGACGCGTCGATGATCGCCCGCACGGTTCGCCGGCATCGGCCGCAATCGGCACCGGCACCACACGCATCGGCGATCTGCTTGGACGTAGCGGCGCCGTTCGCCACGAGATCGGTGACCACCTGACTGGTGACCCCGGTGCACAGGCAGACGAACATCAGTTCACCCGCTCGTCGACGGTCATCAGGTGCGCGAGCGTCCCGACGAACACCGTCGGATGGGCGCCGGTGCTCGGGTCGCTGCGCTCTTCCTCCCCGAGGGACATCCACTCAGCCGCCGCATCCGGGTGATCGATCCAGCGCCTGGCCCTGACCTCGTTCTCGATCTCCTGCAGGATCATCACTTCCTGCCCGTCGTCGAACGCCCGGTACACCCAGATCTTGCGGACTCCGGCGTGGGCGAACCGATCGGCGGCCCCGTGCACCTTGTCCATCAGCGTCGCCACGTCCTGCACGAGGGTGATCACCCCGACGATGACGTGGGCGACCGCGTCGTCCGGTGACGTTTCGTGCAGGTCGATCTTCTCGACGACCTCGCCGGCGAATATCGCCGGAATGTCGTCGACTCCGGAGACGTCGAACAATTCGAAGATCGCCGGCGAGCGCAATACGTCACGGACCGAATTCGGATGACGGATGCCGATGGTCACCAATACGCGGCCGGGTTCCCAAATGGATTTGTAGACCACTACGTGGTGCGCAGCCATGCCCGCCAAATGGTCTTGGCGCGCCGAGATCGAAGACCACATCGATTCGACGTCGTCGACGGAGAAGTCGGCAGCCAGAATGAGCGAATGCAACTCGTGCTCGCCCATTTGGATTCCGCCTCGAATTCGAGTGCGCTGAGGAGGGAACCAGCAGCGCTGCCTACGTGGTTAGCGCAGTCTAACCTTACTTAGGGGAGGCAGTCCATCCTCCCCGGCCAGACCCAGGTTTGGCTACCCTCTGACCGCCCGTTTTGCTGCCCTGAACACGCCGAAACCCGTTGCGATTCGGTCGCTGTCGACGCCCTGGTGGACTAGATTGAAAGTCGTTCCACAGCTAGGACACTCGACCAGCCCGCGCAGTGTTATAGGAGCCAAGATGCAAGGCGATCCCGACGTCATCAAGCTGCTCAACGAGCAATTGACGAGCGAACTCACGGCCATCAACCAATACTTTTTGCATTCGAAGATGCAAGACAATTGGGGCTTTACCGAATTGGCCGCCCACACGCGCGCGGAATCGTTCGACGAAATGCGCCACGCCGAGGCGCTCACCGACCGAATTCTCATTCTGGACGGCTTGCCGAACTACCAAAGACTATTCCCGTTGCGCGTCGGCCAAACCCTGCGCGAGCAATTCGAGGCGGACCTCGAGATCGAGCGAGAGGTGATCACGCGGCTCAAGCCCGCGATCATCTTCTGCCGCGAGAAGCAGGACAGCACCTCCGCGAACCTCTTCGAGACGATCATCGCCGACGAGGAGCTGCACGTCGACTACCTCGAGACGCAGCTGGAACTCATGGAGAAGTTGGGTGTGGAGCTCTACTCCGCACAGTGCGTGGCGCGGCCACCGCACTAAGGCGCCCGCGTCAGGTCAAAGGTGACGAGTACCACGTCCGCCACCTCGTAATATTTATAGCCTATCTAACGATATGGTCTGTGGCGTTTGGGTACGCCCGGCCATGACGAGAGGTGGGTATGACCAGTCCAGGTACGACGCAGGCCATCGCCGATCCCGAGTCCGCGAGCGCGCTGATCACTCCGCATCGGCGCAATCTGATCTTCGTCGCGGTGCTGCTCGGCATGCTGCTTGCGGCACTCGACCAGACCATCGTGGCCACCGCACTCCCGACGGTGGTATCCGATCTCGGTGGCGCGGGGCATCAGTCGTGGGTCGTGACCAGCTATCTGCTCGCCTCGACGATCGTCACCGCCGTCGTCGGCAAGCTCGGCGACATGTTCGGCCGCAAGGTCGTGTTCCAGGCCTCGGTGCTGTTCTTCCTTGCCGGATCGGTGCTGTGTGGCCTCGCGGGCTCGATGACGATGTTGGTGGCAGCGCGGGCACTGCAGGGCATCGGCGGCGGCGCCATCATGGTGACCGCGATGGCAGTGATCGGCGAGGT
>Ga0193716_1002643_pt1 | contig 10019 bp, 17 predicted proteins | sample U2c1metaG_FD_145901 | JGI IMG/M metagenome (GOLD analysis project Ga0193716, IMG submission 145901) | Soil microbial communities from a riparian zone of the East river system, Colorado, United States - U2c1 | ecosystem: Environmental > Terrestrial > Soil > Riparian zone | place: USA: East River...
CCTTTGAAGGGGCAGACTCGTCAGTAAAGCGATTGGGTGTTCTGTCCGAAAGCCCCGAAGGCCTGGAATTAGAGCTGGGAGAGGCCGCAGCTTCATATATGTCTTGTAGCCCACGGGGTCTTAGAGGTGTAGATTCCTCGTATCTGTCGCCTTGACTGCCATTCTGACGACTTGTAAACCGGGACCGGCCGACCGGTCTACGTTCGTGCTCCCCAAATAGCCACTCAGGAAGATCAGACGGGTCGCAGGCTTTCTCGATGTGGTAGGCTTTCATTGCTCGTGTGAGGCGTGATTCTTCGCCAGGAGGGGTTCCTGTAAGAGTTGGCTCACTGAGACCGTGAAAATGTAGGCTGGTTTATGGACATACCTTCGCCCGAATAGACAGCAACATTGCTAGCCCATGCTTTTCCGACATCTACACCCAAAGTGCCTGCCGCGGAAGCCAAACGGCTCCACAGGGTATAGCCGACACCAGCTGTAGACGCAGAGCCTTCGCGGCTTTCTTATGTGTGGCGTGAAATCCGAGTGAGACATTGGTTGTGAACGAATGAAAGAACCCGACATACCTTCGTAGGAGCGTGAATCTTGCCCTTTTAGTTTAGACTCCTGCCCATGCCTTAGCTTCGGCGATTCGTAGTCCTCCTCCAAGCTTGTGTTTGAGGAGGTGTCTCCGCCACCCCTCAGTCTGTCCAGAAAGGACGACGCAGTAGATGACATAGAAGACGATGCATCGGATTCCTTGCGGTTCTTGTTGGATGGCTCATAAGCTCCCGAATAATTGTTAGGCTTGAATGCCTGTCGTAGCTGAGGCATGGGCGGGGCGTCTGAACGGTTTGGTAGTGCTGGTGACATTGATGCCATCGACCGCTGAGAGCGGACTTGGCGGGAAGATGAAGCGTCATTGGATCTGTTGCTCGGTTCACGGTTGTAGCTGCTAGGCGCCTCTTCTTGTCTTGACCGTCCTACAGAACGAGAGCGCGGGGCCGTTGGAAGCACAGCGCGAGAACGACTGGGGGACGGACGATTTGGCAGCATGAATGTTTCTGGTTTGTGTGTGAAGGCAGAAGGATAGAAAGAAGCTACAGATTGTATGTTTACGAGATAGAAATATAATGTCCAGACCAGCTGGATGGGTGGAGAACGACACAGATGTTGTCAACCAAATCAGTTGCCACCGACAACCCCTGGCTGGCACTGCCACACACTTCTCGATCACGTCTTCGTTTCGAATTCTCTGTACAAATATTATCACTTGGCACTCTACTGTTTACTATATCGCTGGGAATCAATCCCACTCAAGGATGCTTGTCACACGTAAACTGGCACGTTCCTGTCATCTCCAGGTTCGTGGCTCCGTGAGATGGGTGAGTACCTTCAAAAAAGATAAGTGCAAGGTCGCTGTCGTAGGCGGGGGTATGTGTAACCTAACCAATCGAAGAGAACCAGCGTCTAATTTTTGTCCGGCTCATGGTGCTCTGGTCCGTTAGGCTCTGGTGGACTGTCTGTCGCACACCAGATATCCGCTCGCTTCGAGCGAGCGGGCAAACCCTTGGACAAGGATGACATTGTTATCTTGGATGCCGCTGATTACCACTACTATCAGGCAAGTCCCAATTAGTCTCGCCATAAGTGCTCATATATAACGACCTTCACAGCCGGGATGGTACGGATATTCACTGCATTGCTGGTAACGCTTCTAAATGTTCTCGCTCAGGACCTTGGTCGGTGCGGGCCTTCGCCCAAAATCAGATTTCCGTCGTCTCCTTGATACTATGATCCCCAACAACCGCATGACTCACATCCGTGAGAACGCAGAATCATTTTCTCCGACCTCTTCATCCATCACTACAACAACTGGTCGTTCTTTGACCTATGAAGCGCTAGTGCTGGCCGCAGGTCTTAAGATTGACTGGGATGCTATTCCCGGTCTGTCAAAGGCTCTTGCGGACCCTTTGTCAGGTGTCTCGTCAATTTACTCATACGACACTTGTGACAAAGTATGGGACGATATTGACGCGCTCAGAACGGGCCAAGCGATCTTTACTCAACCTGCGGGGATCATCAAATGTGCCGGAGGTACATGTTTAACTTCCTATGTCTCTTATGGCGTACTGATATAGCTTATCTACACGTTCAGCTCCACAGAAAATAATGTGGATGGCCTGGGATAGGTACAGGCGGACAAAGCGTGGAGACAAGATTAAGGTTGACTTCTACACCGGAATGCCCACCATGTTCAGTGTCAAGAAATACTCAGACGCACTCAACGATCTTCGGGTGGGGCGCGGAGTCGGAGGACACTTCCAGCACAACCTGGTATCTATCAACACAGCAAACCGCAAAGCGACATTCAAGAAAGCGGACCAGTCGACCATTGATGTCGACTTTACTTTGTTGCATGTCACGCCTCCGATGGGACCCCTTGACTTTCTCAAAAGCTCGCCCATTGCTGATGCGGCGGGGTGGGTTGACGTAGACAAAGGCACTCTAAGGCATACGAATCCCGAGTTTGGTAATATTTTTGCTTTAGGTGATTGTTCGTCATTGCCAACGAGCAAGACGGCTGCCGCAATCACGTCGCAGGCGCCTATCCTGACAGAAAACCTATTCTCTGTCATGGAGACTGGCAGGGTTAGCAGTGCGATTTACGATGGCTACACCAGCTGTCCAGTACGTTTGTTTGGCGTCATCGGCTTTACCTGTATCTAAGCTTAAAAAAACCAGTTATTGACAGGGTACGAGCAACTAATGCTGGCCGAATTCAAGTATGGCTTAGAGCCCAAAGAGACCTTCTCGCGGATTTACGACCAAGCGAAGCCCAACAGGTCAGTGTATTTCTTCTTTACCTTAAATTACACCTCATTGAGTACAATTATCTCAGGCTGTTTTATCATCTCAAAAAGGTACCTTCAAAAGGTGTATGCAGACCCCGTACAATAGGCTTATTATTTGATTTTTAGGACGTTTTCCCTTGGGTATATTGGAACCTGGTAAGACAACTACAGAATTTCACTGCTGCAAGTATTTAATCGTCGCGACAGATGATGAAGGGCAATTGGTTCGGACGGGAAGGGATATCACGTCCAAAATTCTCTTAGCGACTCGGGGACGGGTAAAAATAACCGGCGAGCCGACCTCTGAAACGCCATGTTTTGACCTTACAGGACTATTGCATGGATGAATAGATATGTATTTTTACAGGATACTGGAGTTCAGCTTTCCTCTGTGTCCAACTTCCAGTAGATATTATGCTTCGGTAAACCTTCCACTCAACGTACATGAAAAATTGCATCATTAGAGTGGTTCAGCTGTGATATATATCGAGAATATATGGCCCTAAAAGTAAAATTTTCAGAAACTGGCCAATCACAGAGCATGATATATCTCATGGCTGAACCACTCTATTGTGACAATCAAACTACGAACAGCCGAATTGAGTACTTGTCTGGGGTTAGGTCTTCGGCCAACTGATATCCGATTCCGAACGAACTGTCCGTTCCTTGTCTGCAGTGTTGAGCTCGATCCCGCCTTCTTGTCCTCAAAAATCTAATCGTGAGTCCTTCTCATTAACCCCGCTGCCCATCGCTATTCTTGCTGCTGTTTTCGTCTTTGGGAACGCGCTGGATGGGTTCAAACTGCCTTGGATGTACTTGCGCGCTAACACCTCCTCCAGATGTCCGCAACAATCGAGGAACTCCATTCGGACCACTCTGACCACGAGGGTCATGATCACCTCGATGAGGATCCCACCTCTAATGCCGCCCTTGACAAAATACAATCCCGTTCGGAGCGCAAGGCGAGGAAGGCGTTGCTTTCGCTTGGGTTGAAGAGGGTGCCCAATATCACCAGGGTTACGCTAAGGCGGCCTAAGAACGTTCGTTTGGACTGTTTGTGTGGTAAGGAGTAGGCCGGATACTGATAGTTTTGTCGCTCTGCTTGTCCTTCAGGTTCTGTTCGTCTTGGCATCTCCTGACGTGTACAAGTCGTCTAACAGCGATTGTTACATCGTCTTCGGCGAGGCCAAGGTATGTACTTTCCTAGTTCACTCATACGACATGTCTGAACCAATATTCTACGCGACCAGATCGAGGACATGAACTCGCAAGCCCAGATGTCCGCGGCCCAGCAGCTGGCGCAAGGAGGTAGCGCTGGCGGTGTACCCGGTCTCGACAGTTCTGGGGTTGGCGGTGAGGGTGATGATGACGATGACGATGACATTCCTGAGCTAGAAGCACCGGAGGAGGAAGGGCCCGTGGATGAGACTGGGGTGGACCCGAAGGATATTGATTTGGTCGTGGCGCAGGTGAACTGCTCACGAGCCAAAGCTGTTCGGGTATTAAAAGAAAGCGGAGGTGATTTGATCAACGCTAGTAAGTCTGCTCCTTCATATTCTATCCTTTCTATGAACTGATTTATTGCAGTCATGGCGGCCAGCGAGTGATCTCGACCTCGATTTCCGACGTTCATTGCTTGACATCCTTCTTACCATTGCTTTCAATTGCATCTTTGGCTGTAGTCTGCAATTTCGCTGTGTCTGAAAAACCGCATTTAGCCATGTGGCTAAGAGTGTTCTCTCACTTGACGAATCGAATCAATTCTGCCAGCACCGTAACTCGACATAATAGTTTGATCTCTCCCAGCCATTTTGCACGATGTGTAAGCCTCTCCCTCCCCTTCCTGATCCACTACCCACCGTCTGGTCTGGAAATGGACCGATATGAATTCCCAGGTCACTCGCAGCACTTCGTACAAGCTCTGATAGCTCCCCTTCCGCAAACATATGGTAATACCGATTAAAGACTTGCGGTTCGTCTGACCCTGACATCAACTTTACTTCGGCAGACGTTTCGTAAACATAATTCTGGGATGAGTCTGCGACACCTGATTTGGATGCCGTAGGTCCTTTGCTCGACTTCCCTCTGGATTTATCATTGTTCGTATCCTGCTTTGATAGTACCCAGGGAACAAAGACATCTCGACCTGAGCGTAGATCTGACCCTGCTATGGAACCATCCTTGACGTAAGGTTCGGTTGGTATACTTCGTCTGGAGAGCTCATCCTGCTCGATTGCCCATACATATATGAGAATACGACCTCGCGAGGGGGACACGCATTGGAGAAGCCGCTAACCCGAGTGAAAATCAATTATATCTTGAATGAAGAAAAAGCAAGCCAACCTTTACAGCTAGTTTTCGTCGCTCGTGCGTTGCGAGATGGTGGATCGTAGCGATCGATATTGCGTAGTCCTATTCGATGTAAACCGGCACGTAAGTGAGCACAAAAGCGATATCGAGAAACGGATGGCACAGACGAACGCTCCATCTCTCCATCCCTTCCCAATGACATCACCCCATATCACTTCTCTCGGTATCCACTTGGTGGTAGAAGCCTCATCGGTATTAGCTCCAGCAGTCCTGGCAATTTCCAAGAGATTACGACTCCTGTCGAGTCCTATGGTACATACACTTCCTGGTGGTCGATCGAACGGCAGCGGGAGGTATTTGCCATTACCTGTCCCCGCATCTAGACCGACAGAACCAGTAGGCAATGTAGACATAAACATGGCAATTATCGGCCATGGCTTGTATAAATTAAAGATGAGTCGTTTGAACAAATGCGAACCAATGTTTCAGATCGAAAGAAGGCTCACTTTGTAACGGGTGGAAGAGAAATGAGAGGCAATTTTGTCGTAGACTGCATGTACATGTTGATCTTCGTGTGCTTGAGGGTCATCTGCTATTTGAGCTGGTGTTACAGTCTTGGGCATGGGTTCGTTCGAGCAATTTCCAAAAGCGTCTCAATGATCACAGGCTCTGGCGGCCGCTATCCATAGGCTAATTCGATGTCGATTTCAGCAGTATCTCGTCAGCTCAGGTCTCTTCTATCTGAATCAGCAGATGCTCCTCCATTGGCCGAAGCTCTTTTGACTGTCGACTCTTTTGTTCTCGAATGCTCTTCGTCCGCAGAGCAGGATGCTTTACTTCACGATTTAGATGATGAACTACAGACTATCCACCATGACCTAGTTGATCATAGCTCGTACAGTCAGACGGAAATATTTTTGGCAGTGCTCCATCACCTTCGTCCAATTCTTTCGTCCACTTCGATCATCGCGACCTGGTTTGACCTTGTGCTTCGACCAGCACTTCGGGAACCTAGGCTACCGACCGCTGCCGTCAACCATGCGAAGGAGTTAATCATATGTGCTCTGGAAGGTTCCCGGAATCCGGACAAAGTGCGCGAGTTTAGAAGGAGGCTGCTGGATCTGTATTTGCTGGACGCATTCAATGAAGGGTCAGGAGATGACGTTCTCGAGTGGGCTGACCTCGACCAGGAGCAAAGAGATATAAGGAAACATTGGAAGCTGAATCTAGATGACCTTCTTGTCAAATTCGGGCTGGAGAGACCTGCCGTGAGTTAGCGTGGTCACAATATTCATCACATGTTGTAATCCTGATTCCTACAATACAGGATCTCATAACCGAAATAAACGACTGCTTCATCACCCCGTCGTCACGTCTGCAACTTTTCATGTTCATGAATGTGTATACATCTCAAGAATCGCTCCACAGTTTCGCCTCGGTCCTATCGAAACACCCTCTCATGTCAAGTGTTCTGAAGTCACTCTTGCTCGACGATTCTTCCACGGTATGCACAATGGGTCTAACGCTTCTCGTTAAAATCCTGCCCATTTTTGCTGTCCATGCTTGCGAAGAATTGAAACAACTCCTTCCGCAACTGCTCATAGTCGTAGTCCATGTGATCTGCTGGAAAGAGCGCCCGCTCTTCCACCTTCGCTCTTCTATTTCTGCTGGCCAACTCGACGACGTCCCCGCAGAGGTAGAGGGTGATCTCGAACATGAACTCCGGGATGACAAACCGCTCCACGTCCGTCCCGATCTTGGCTGGGATAGATTGGAATCAACCTTCGGCACAAAGGTTGCATCTGCTCCATCTCCCCGGGCCCTTTTCACAGTCCTCTATTACCTGTTCCCCATAACTACCCTCAGGTTCTTGAAAGAGCCTGCTAAATGTCTGGCGGAGTATGGGCTTGCCACGCCGTACACTGTGAGCTGGGAAGAGGCTCTTGATGAAGTTCAGATCCGGAGTAAAAGCGAGGTATGATAACGGCGACTGACATCTGAATATTATACCACATCATTGACAACATGATTCAGTCTCTCATCAGGGGTCATAATTTACACCCATTGATTGTTTGGGGAGACATTTCCTCGGAGCTCTCCCAGCCCAGCTTTTGGGGATCATACGATGTCTCCCGGATAGCGAGCGAATCCCAGATGCTCGATATCCGCAATGCAGCTTTTGGAATTCGGGCGCGACATACTGAGTTGTCTTACACCGATGAAGTACCAACGCTGGACTCAGATGTAGATATCTCGTTTACTGCAGACGGATCAGCTAGCCTTGTACCACAAGAAGATTCATCGACATTCGCACTTACGCCGCACCCTCATCCCGTTGACCTAGAACTAACACCTGGTCGACCTCGCATATCGCTTCAAGATATGATATCCACCTCTGTGGCGTTGAAGTCGAATCTGGACGTCGAGATCCTTAGGCCTTCCCATTCGTGGCCTTCGGGACTATTTCCGACAGCTACTAGCTCCCCATCGAGAGCGAGTATCTCCCTTCCTCCTGAGACGGAGTCATCGTCTTTGTTACAGCCAGAGAGCAACGGTCACGATCAGAGCCAACCTATACCCTTTCATGTCGCGCAAGCTATATCTGGGCTACAAAGGGAAGTGCTCTTACTCAGAAACGACCTCAATTTCGAGCTGTGGTTGTCGAGGGAGAATGTACGACATATTGGCAGACTTTACCAGGACCGCATATTATCGAAGAATGCGGAGGCTGAGAGACAAGGTTTGGTACGCCATCAATTCCTTCTCAAGCGTTGTCTGAATTAATCTACCCGTTAACTAGTACAATAAACTTCGAAAATATAAAGCTCAAGTTCTAGGACTGGAACGAGAGCTGATGGACCACAAGGAGCAAGCATCTTCCGCGAAGAATAAGTACGCTGACTGGAATACAGAGCTGCAGAGCAAGCTGCGTGAATTTCGGGAAGAAAAGAAGTCTTGGATAACGGAAGCCGCCGCACTGCGTAGTGCTGAGAAGGAAGCTCAGGTTTGTGAATACGAGTGTCATCGACGGCAGCTCATTTATTCTAATACAGGCACGATTTGCTGCTCAAGGAAAACTGTTGGCAGAAGCCACCAAAGAACTCTTCCTGCTGCAGACGCAGAAAAAAGAGACGCAGCACAAAATCGACCGATTGCGAGACTACGAACGACAGATCGAACAGCATGTCAAGATGCAGAGACTATGGTAAGTGATACCATTGAGACAGTTGAAATGGTTTTTGAATGGCTGTATAAGGGACGACGATTTCCAGAAGTTCAATGATCGAGGAGAAGAGATGCAGCTCATGAGAAGTCAATATCGAAAGATGGAGATGCGGCTCGAGAGCTACGAAAAGACTCAAGAGCAGATGGATGATCAAGCTCGGTGAGATAACTTGCATTGATATCCCACTCTCAAATTCTCACCAAGTTGATCCAGATGCTATCGGCGACAAATTCAAGCACTAGAAGCTCGCCTCTCCTTAGCAATTAAGAAAAGCGAAACGTCTCGAAAAATGCCAGCAGAAGAGATTGCCTCTTTCGTCGCAGAGAAATCGTCTCTAGCCCAAGCGAACGATAAGCTTCGGGAAGAGAACTTAGACTTGAGAGATGAAGTGGAGGAGATGAGGGCAATGCTTGAGATGCTCAAAGCTCAAGTTGGTGGGAGGAAAGGACTTGTCTCGGCGAGAGCGAGTCCCATCATGTTTCCTGGTGGAGGTATTTGAGTATGTATCCCTCTTTCGCGTGATACATCGAGCTGTTAACACAATGTTATAGCTCAATTCTTTGATTCACACTTACATAGCGGAGTTTGAAATCGTCCAGATTCTAATACTTATATTGGTAGGCTACCAAGTACTACTACTTGCTTGAACGTGGCTAGAGGAATTCCTGACCGACGATTCAGAGTTAATACAAATTCAGTCTATGTTATCGATTGGTTGCATATCAAGTGAGTGCTCCTGGTCATTACCGAACACTCACAGTCGGTGGTTTAGTGACATATGACTTCGCTAGCCGTCCCGATGGTTGCGCACATGCTTTAACATGTGCAGGCGCGCTGTTATGCCATTTATGATGCGCCTAGCTCGCTGGATGTACCCGATGTACGGGAGCCATTATATATTTCGCATCGGGAAGTGAATGGTCTTAAAGAGTGGACGACTTGTTCGCCTCACGGAAGCCAGCCCAATGCGATACATTACGGAACATAACAGCATTCCCGTGCCGAAGGATTTCAATGCCTGGGCACGCAGCGATCATGTAGGTGCCTCCATCTTGATGGAATGGGTCGAAGGGGCGGAAACTTAAGCCCTTGATATCAGATATGCAAAAGAAAAAGAGTCTTTCTATAGCTCAAAGCTTCGTAGACAAGCTGAGCACCTCGAACAGCCTTTAGAAAGCAAGGGTGGATTGGTCTACTTAACGGGCGCACCGTGCTGGGACTACTATTTCCCTCCGAACTCAGTTTCGATCATTTCCAGCCGAGCCTTCTTGATCATTTCCTCTGGGAAGATGGAGCTCGCAAGAGTACACATGATGTAGAAAACAAATTGCGGGGCGATTGTTTTTACTCGTGGTGACTTGGGCGTTTGCAATATCTTGGTGGACAGTGAGGATGGTGTGCTTGCAGTCGTTGACTGAGAGATGTCGGGCTGGATTCCAGAATGCTGAGTGGTAGATGGGAAGACGAGTGGTTGTCATATGCCTTTGTCATCAATCTCACAAAGCTGAGATGATGATCGCTTCGCTGTGAATGGAGGCGCACCATTCTAGGTCTTCTACTTGTAAAATGAATTTCTGGAGCTCGCTATTTAGACCTTTGATTAGATCTGCAGAGGAAAAGACTACACGGTCAGTCATCTTGAGTCAGAT
>Ga0193716_1002646_pt1 | contig 10015 bp, 11 predicted proteins | sample U2c1metaG_FD_145901 | JGI IMG/M metagenome (GOLD analysis project Ga0193716, IMG submission 145901) | Soil microbial communities from a riparian zone of the East river system, Colorado, United States - U2c1 | ecosystem: Environmental > Terrestrial > Soil > Riparian zone | place: USA: East River...
TTTGCTTCTGTGTCATAAGGCTGCGGACCCTTGGTTCGACAGCGGCCTATAGCTCGCATTATCGAAGGTAATTGATATAACAGAAATACCGGCTGCCCTCGCAGGCCTATTTGACGTTAGGGGCGTTAGGCAACGGATCCACCGTTACGATCGACCGCAACTCAAAGTCGTACGCAAGGAGCAGGGTCCGTGATACGGCGCGCCCCTGCTCGAGCCGATGCAAAACATCTGGCGTTATAGTACCATCTGCGAACGCAAGCATCAGGTCAAAAAATGCCCATATCGCCTCGCTGGCCTGATCCTGCGACAGTCCCGGCTGGATCAGAAATTTGAAGATCAGCTCCTGACTTGTCGGCACGACAATGGAGTAACCCAAACTGTATCTTGGAACTTCCTCAACTTTGCCGGCGGTCGCAATGAGACTGATTTTCAGCGGCGAGGTGCGGCCGTACAGCGTCACGGCGGAGGACTTCAGGCGCTTGTAAGTGTCTTTTCCAGCTTCCGAAATCATGGCACCGAAGAATGTGTGCATCAAATACAACACAACCGCCGTTGGCATCAGCCATTCCACGCCCGCAAACAAGTTGCCGTGCGTCGTGCGCGCCGTTACGAAACCGTCAGGTTTCAGACTCTTCAGAAATTCCTGTGCGAGAGGATCAAGGTGCTCAGAATTGATGCTGATACAAATATCGGGTCGCTTAATCTCGCGGCCCTCAGAAGTCGCAACGTCCTGCATCGAATTCTCCTTCTGTGGTCACGGTTGACCAAGGCGTTCAATTGGGCATTCGACTGAATATCTGATGGTGGTGCCGCCACGGAATTCGGTCCTATCCATGCAATGCGGGCGTGACGGAATATTTGCGAATACCAACACAGCGAGTACTAGCAAGCCAGAGCCGATCACGACGTTTCTCAAGGAGCGCAATGCACGTTCCAGACAACTGAAGCGCCAAGTGTTGATGTGGGCGCTGAGACGATACCAGCGCAAAACTGAAATGATCTCGTTGCGATGCAAGTCGCCAACTCCGCCGCACCCTGCCCATTTGGCAAAATCCGACGCCCCAGCGCGTGGATAAATCAAGCCACTGATGGCGCGGGTCAGACTTAAGACCAGCAATGTCACTTGTATAACCAGGAAGAGTGCAAGGGCGCTGATGAACGGCAACTCCCCGAAATGGGGAGTGCGCGAACTCACCAAGAATCCGGCGCCGATGGACAGCAGTGACGATAAAAGAGCGACCGCGAAGAACAGGCTCTGTGCCCTCCCCATGACCGACGCCTGACGCTGATCTTCTTGCTGAAGCATCTCGCGCGCCCGGTCGGCCAGGCTCGATGCAACGTCATCTGCTGCCTTCGCTATAGCGTCTTCGGCAACTTGTATATTTGAGATCGCCGCAGGGTCAGTGACGCAAGCTTCTGCGTATTCTGCGGCAGTCCCACGGAGCGGCAGGGGAAAGATTTGCAAAAAGGAGCGGATTGTCCAAGTCCACACGGCGGAGAGGCGATCACCCATGACGAACCACGAGCTCGTCGGCGATCGCTTTACCGATTGGTAAATCGAGCGCCGCCTCAAGCCAGCCCCATTGGCCAGCAGGGTTAGTTTCTAAGAAGACGAATTCACCCTCGGGCGTTTCGATCAAATCATGGGCGCCATAAAAGATGCCGCTGTCTCGGCATAACGCAAGAAGGGCGTTTTCTGCGGTCACGGGTAGCGTAGCAATTTCAAATGGTGGCGGCGCCTCCTGGTTTCGCCAATCTACCCCCACCTGCGACGCCGTGCGAGCGCTGAAAACCCTCTCACCGACAGTCGTCACACGCCATTCAAAGTGGCCGTCCACCCGGGCCTGCAACAGCACAGGTGCGACCGCGAGACCGGACCAATCGGTGTCCGGCGATACGACCGACGTGTATGCAACCGGATAGGCAGTTGCATCTGAGCCATCTGTTAGGCGACCGAAGGAAAGCGCCTTAATCACCGTACGCGGATGTTGTTCTAAAAACGCTTTTGTCTCTGATACATCTTGCGTCACGCAACTGGATGGGACCGTTAGACCGACCGCGGCGGCTCTTTGGGATTGAACCAGCCTATTTCCGGCGAGGCGGTCTGCCATGTAAGGATTCATCTGGAAACAGGCCGCCGTTTCCAAAAAAGCATCCATCACGACACTGTTTTCCCGACGGACGAATTCGCGATAGCGCACGTCGAGTCCATGTTCAGCAGCGGGCCGAGCGAAACGCCTAGCCCAGATAGCGCCGCAGTCCAATTGTGCAATGGTGCGTCCGTCGATTCTGAGCGTTGGGCCATCTTCGAAGCTAAAATGGCACTCAGGTGTCCCTAAGCGGTTGGTGTCCAACCGTAAGAAATCGACTCGCCTGTTCCGCAGGTGCCGAATCACGAGATCTGCGGATAGATCCGTGGAGTGCGTAACGACGAGTATCACAGTCAACCATTCAGGCGCACGGTGTCGGGATCACCTGGGTCAACATCTGATTTGGTGAACATCGTATCGAATGCACCGACGGCATCGAGACGAACAACATCAGGGTCGTTAGGCTCCTCTTCGGCGCGTGTAATGAACGTTACAAGCCGGTCTGCGGCAGCGCGGACGGTATCGGGATCAACCGGATCCTTGTTGTCTTCCGTCATGAGGGTGGCAGTTGTGCATTTCAGCGCGTCCGCCAGTAATGATTCCACCAAAGGCTTCTTGGCTCCCGGAGTTCGGAGCATTGAATCGGTTGGGTTGACGTAACAATCTCCCGGAAGGATCGCGGCAGGGCTTCCAGGGGCCGCATACTGCGCCAGTACGGGTCGGATATTATTCGCGCGCACTTCAGCCTCCTGCCGTGACCAGCGGTCGACGGTCTTTATGTTGAGAGTCGCAACGCTAGCATGCTGTCACGACTGAAGGCAGCGGAATGAGCGCCGTTATGTTCGCATTGGGGCGAAAAGCCCGACGCAAATGCCTCCTCTGAACCGTCCAGTTCCCCCAAGCGCAGTTTTTGTATGGTAGATCAAGGAGATGGGAAGATACGCTATTCGCCATGATACCAGCGGCTCTAACCTATCGTTTTCTGGGGATAGACGCCCTGAAATATCGTCTCCCTTTTCGACCTTGATGAGGAGAGGACCGACATCATGGTGATGTTGGACCAGGTCCGCCACCGTGATCCTGCCATTGAAAAGGCCATTCTTTCGAGGTTTGGCGGGAATGGTGCGCATGCGCCAGGTCAGATAGGCCAGGATGAGCCGCCGTGTCGGCATGGCTTCGGCTTGCTGCTGGGTCGTCTTGTTGTTGGGCGGTGCGGATGATCTCGTCTCGGAACGCCTTGAAGCGAGGCAGATAAAGCCACCGAATTTTCGCCAGCGCCGCCGGACGTTAGGCACCGCGCGTGCCCTTGAAGACAAGATTTTCAAGCCGCTCAAGAAATACCCCTTGGGTAAGCCCCTTTTCCTTCGACCACATTTGCGCAACCGCCACAATTCCCGCCGGCCCGAACACGGCATCTTCAGAAGTCATTTCGAGCCTTTCCGCTATCCGCAAGAATACCTGAACCTGGCGCAAGGACTCGGCCGAGTGCGGTTCATCTGCGCCGGCGTCCTTATCCATTTTCCGTATCATGTCGCGCAGACGTTTTTCCACCCTCTCTCGAGATGTTCGTTGTATACCCGCCCGCCCATCGAGCCAGGCAGTTGCGCTCTGCGCATTCATCGAAACCTGCGGCGCGACATGCAGCAGAAATGCTGGGACCGAGTGACAGTCAGGCCCTACAATTTCCAATGTCCGGCTATCGGTAAACTCCAGCCAATCCCGAATGACCTGATTAATATGGATATCGCCAAATCCGTAGCCGATGCAGACCAAATGCGAAACGAAATTCAGGTTCGCCTGGAAATGCTTCATCATACTCATCGGCAAGGTCTGGGAATGCCGCTTGTCAAACTTATGGGCTCCCGCCAGCAGGCTGCGCCGCAGAAACTGCATGACTCCCTGCTCATCGGCATATGCAATCTCGTTCATGATATTGGCACGGCCCCTGGGCGAGCCCGGCTCCGGGAAATACAGGTCTTCGTTGACGGCAAACAAGGAATCAACGGGCCCTTGCTGTCCAGCGTGTGCCGGTAGCAACTTTAGCAAATCCTTGCCATCATTAGTGGCAAAAATATCGAGCGCACCGTGTAATTTGAGCAGATAAATGCCCGGCTCGGGCGGATTGGGGAAATACAGCGCGTGCCGCTCCAAGGTATCTTCGGTGAGCAGTTCTGCGTTCAACTTTCCCTTCACGCGTCCGCGCGTGTCCCGCAACGGCAAGCCGACGATCTCTGGGCTGAATCCGCTGTGCAGCTTGATTCCCAGGCGTGCCGCGATCGCTTCCATCACGACATCGTGATTAAGCGAGAATACCCAAAGGGGAGCGCTCTGCTCCGCCAGCACTTTGACGCCATCGTAGAGCGGAAGATTTGCGTCCAGAAAGCCGCGACTTTGAATGTGCCGCCAATACAGCAAATAGGAAACAAGCTGGACCAGCCACGAATATAGGTAATGATATTCGCCGCTGTTGGTGCGCTGCCGCCGCGCCTGCGTTTCCAGGTACCCGAGAACGGCCTCGTAATGCATATCGGGCCGCTGCAGCATAGCATGAAACTCTGCGAGAATGACATCAGACTGTCCACCCCCCTGCGCTCTCCAACTTTCGTTGAATTCCGCCAACTTCTCGGCGGTCAGCCAGCGCTTGATCTCGGCAGTTAGTTCCCAGACCAGCGGCATGCCCGCCTCGTAGGAGAAACCGGCGCCGATGAACAATCCCGTCCAGGATTTCATCACGTCACTTCAATAGAATTGATGGTCGATATTGCGGCGTTTCTTTGTATCGAAACTCATAGAGTTGCGTGTGCGGAAACATGGTGGGGTTGAGCTGCTGTCCCACCGCGACAGCGATTGGCGCCGGCCCCGCAAAGAACAGGTGCCACAGTTTCGCGCGCGGGTACTTTTCCACTGCCAGCTGAAACGCTTGCCGCGCGCTTGCTGCGGCGGCGATCACCTGGTCGGGATGCACCAGCCATTCAACGGATGGCGCCGGTACCGAGATGTCGAACCTGGAACTGCCGTGGCCCAGATAGCCTCCCACAGACGGCTCCTGGATCGCCGCGCTCAAACTGAACAAAAAGCCTACCGCTTCGGAAGCAGCGTCCCCGTCGCGCTCGACCAGCTTGATGTCGGGCACAGGCGCGGGCCGGTCGGGCCAGCGCCAGTTGCGGGTGTCACGATGGTTCTGATGCAGCCGAACATTCGGCCGACTAGTGAGATGATAGCCCAAGGCAATACAGGCGCTGACCGGCGCAAGCGGAAACACCGCGACCCGATGATCAAAGCTGTCAGACCCCACCAACAACGATGCAGTCGCCAAGCTGATCTTGTCATCGACTGCTGCCCAATTCGAGGTGTCCGACGGCACCTTAAGCTTCAGCGCTTCGCCGTGCTGGAAGTCAGGAGAAAGAGCGTCCGTAGCTGTTCCCAGGTCGAGCGGATGATCTCCTTCCAGGACAACGACCGACCAGCCGGTTGTCGACTGTCCGCGTGCCGGTAGCGACTTTCGGACCCATTCCTCATGGCGCTGCTTTATGTCGAGGATTTTTTCCTTGGAATAGAAGACTTTCTGGCCGTCGATCCTGGTGTGGCAATTTTTGCAAAGAACGATCAGGTTGCTGTAATCATCCCGCTGCTTCTGGGTCATGCTGCCATCAGCGCGCGGGCCGTCATCACTAGATGCAGCAACGTGGGCGATATCGCCAATCGTGACGATCGGATCATAGTCTGTGGCATCCACGAAAACTTGTTCGCGGCATTCGGGCATCGCGCATCGCCCGGCGGACCGTCCCCACAGGAGCTTCAACGTTCTAGCCGTGTAGATTCGCCCAGCACTTTCCTTTTCGCCCTTGGTGCGCAGCTTTTTGGCCTTCGCAGCGGCAGGCTTCTTCGTGCTGGCGGACTGCCTGGTCAAGTGGATGTCATCATAGGCGACGGCGCCACCAAACTGATGGTTTCCTTCAAGGCGGCCACATCGAGCGGCTTGTCCTGTTCGATGCACCGACGCAACGTCGAGCGCGCGACACGGATCATCAAATCCGAATAGGTGTAACCTGGTTTTTTTGAGGTCACCTTCACGAGATCGTGAATCTGCGTGTCCGTCACGTTGCCAGTTCCGAGGATCATCTTGAACACGCGAGCGCGCGCCAAGTCGTCTGGCCGGCCAAATTCTAGCCGCAGCGTGGCCCGTCGCAGAACCGCCGGATCTAGAACGTCGGACCGATTTGTGATCATAATGACTGCAAGCGGCGTTTTCTCGCGCGTGATCTGGTCGAGCTGCTTGATGAGGACGTTGACACCCGCGCGATCTTCATGATGCGCCTGCGCCTGTCCACGCTGCGTCGCAATGTCGTCGGCCTCATCGATGATGAGAATAGCGCGTCCAATCTGACCCGCCTTGGTCTTGGCCTGGTCGAACGCCTCGGTCAGGCGGGCCGACAATTCGCCGACATGACCGCCGCCGCGTATATCGGACGGTGTCTCCAGCAAAAGAACGTGATCATCCAGCCGATCGGCAACAATGGATGCGACACAGTTGGCCAAGGCCGACTTGCCGCAACCCACATCGCCCGACAAAAGAATCAGCGGCACCGGTGGCGACCCGCGATCCAAGATCGGCAGACCCTCTCGATGGTGTTTTTGGCGCCATTTATCTATCCGCTTACGATCCAGCAGTAGTACCAACTCGTCAACCAACGCCGCCTTTTGTTCGTCGATACCGACGAGATCGGCGAAATGTTGCCGCCCGTCCTTGGTCGGGTGCTTAACCTCGTGGAGATTCAAATGCATCAAACCGGCCATGTGCCAATCCGATTGCGCGCGATACCGAAGCCGTCCTTGGAAAAGGCGCGGTCACGTTCAGACGTGCCTTCAAGGTTCTGGCCGTTCGTGCCCCAGCTATGTTCCCGGATGTATTGTTGAATAGCCGCACTGTTGGGCGAAGCAGAATCCAGATCCACAACAAGGTTGGCCGTCGTGCCGGCCGGAAGTCCGGCGTAATCAATGCCGCCGCCCATGGAGCTCTCACGGATCGTGCCGTCGCTGCTGACAATATATTCCAGCGCGATGGGATTCTTTCCGGGGCTGCGAATTTGAACCTGAAACCCTTTCGCGCCCCGCTTCGTCAGAATGAAAGTCAGGTCTGCGGTCCATTTTGCAGCATTTTCGTAGGTGATCAGCCCAGCGCCAGCCATGGCCCAGAAATCCGTGCTGATTTCCGGCATCACGGCCCGGAGCCGCGCATCAGTAAAGGTATCTGTCTTGGTTGCCGTTCCGGCCCCGGCGAAACTCATGTGACGGCTCCATGGCTATCGATCGCAGTGCCGAACAGCTTGCCCAACATGGCGTCGGCTTCCGCATTGTTGCAGCTGGCTTCCATGGCCAGCACCCGGCTGATGGCGTCGCGCCCATCCGCGAACCAGTTCGCAAATTCGTTCAGCGCCAAGTTGGTCCAGTTGCTATGGACGACGTTGTTGTTGGCGTTCACGGGGTCGACCACACGCCAGTACGGGTTGCCGGGCGCATGTTCCTGGCGGGCCTCGACCGACACATAGTCAGAGAATTCCACCGTCTGACGTTGCTTGGTGATGGTGGCGAGCCAGGTGAACCACTTCAACAGGGTCAAGGTGTAGGTGGCTTCGACGCCCCACCGGTCGAAGGCGCTGGCGCAGAGCAGCTCGATCAGCGTTGTGCGGACCTCTTCGATAGAGCCGCTATCCTTCACGCGCTCATAGCGCCACCACTTCATCAGGCGCACGCACTCGTTGAACTTCACGCGGCCGGTCTGGAGATCGCTCTTGCGCGTCCGGCTGCGGACGAATTCCGTGTGTTTGGCGACCGAGGTGGTGCGGCGGCTTCCGTCGCGCTTCAGAATGACCTGATACCCCGACTGGGTCGCCTCCAACATTGGCACAAGATCGTAAAACAGCTTGGCGGAAACGAATTCCAGTTCGACCGAGCTGTTGGTGATCTCCTGCGGCGTGGCGGGATAGCTGAGCTTTGCATAGCGCGAGAACCGGTTGAGCAATTCGACAATCTGGCGCCCCTCTTCGGTCTTCGGCTTCACCACGAAGGGCAGATCGACATCCTGGCCTTCAATCTGGGTATGGCCACGCATGTGCCGGCGAAGCCCGGTGTGCTTGGCGAATGACCCCGCTTCGGGGGTTGCCAGCACGGTCAGGCCATCATTTTCCGCCTTGGCGGAGATGTTCTTCCGGACCTCCGCGGATTGCTGTTGGATGGCCTCGCGGGTGGCACCATCCGGCTTGATCCAGTCGACGAACTTCGCCAGCCGGCGGTGTGACCGGCTGGTGGAACCCGTGACGGCGGCCTCTGTTAGGACGCTCAACGCCTCTTACTCCCCAAGCTCTTGCGGAATACCGCTTACTCAAAATGGGTATTTGACTAATTGTAGTTACTTGGGCCCAGGAAATGCGACCCGACGCTATTCACCACATAGATATGGTGAAGCCCATGTGCCAGTTCAAGACCGACCGAAGCGATTCGTTTCTCAAAGATTAATATGGGTTCCAGCCGTCCGCTGCGGCTGTAGCGATCGCGCGGACCGATGATCGAGTGCGGAGGTGCATGGGGCGGCCACCGCGACCGACCGTTGAGTTGGCGGACGGGCCCAACCTCAATTTCAGCGCAGGCAGAGGCGATGCAGCCAAGACAACCCGTCCACAATGGGCTAAATCCACGGTCATCCAGGGCCAGCCGCCAAAAAGGTGTGTAACGAGGTGTGTAAGACCCGGGATATCGGCGGACGGACATCAATATTTCCAAGGAGTTAAGTGCCGTATGATACTCCTGATCGATAACTACGACAGCTTTACCTACAACCTCTTCCACTATCTGGGCGAGCTGGGCGCGGAGGTGCGCGTGGTGCGCAACGACGAGATTTCCGCCGCCGAGGCGCTGGCCCTGAAGCCCGAAGGCATCGTGCTGTCGCCCGGCCCCTGCACCCCCAACGAGGCGGGCATCTGCCTCGACGTCATCAAGCTGGCCGCCGGCAACATGCCGATCCTGGGTGTGTGCCTGGGTCACCAGGCCATCGGCCAGGTCTATGGCGGTTCCATCGTGCGCGCGCCCGAACCGATGCACGGCAAGCTGTCGCGGGTGCATCACACCGGCAAGAGCGTGTTCCGCGGACTCAACAATGATTTCCTCGCCACCCGCTACCACTCCCTGACCATCGATCCGCCCAGCATGCCCGCTTCGCTGGACGTCACCGCCACCAGCGATGACGGCGTGATCCAGGGCGTGATGCACAAGACCCATCCGGTGCACGGGGTGCAGTTCCATCCCGAAAGCATCGCATCCGAAAACGGCCATGCCCTGCTGGGCAACTTCCTGACCATCGCCCGCGACTTCGCAAAAATCCCGGCATGAAAGTGACCAGTGCCTCGGTGGACTTTCCCGCCGCGCTGGCCGTGGTGCGCGAAGGCGGCAGCCTGGACGCCGATGCCAGCGCGCGGGTGTTCGAAACCATCATGACCGGCGCGGTGAACGATGCCGACCTGACCCTCTTTCTCACCGCCCAGGCGCAGCGCGGCCCGACCGTGCCGGAGATCGTGGGCGCGGTCCGCGCCATGCGCGCCGGGATGCGCTCCGTCAGCGCCCCGGCCAATGCCATCGATCTGTGCGGCACCGGCGGCGACGGCCATGGCACACTGAATATATCGACCGCCGTCTCTTTCGTGGCGGCGGGCGCGGGCGTGCCCGTCGCCAAGCATGGCAACCGCTCGGCCACCTCCAAAAGCGGCGCGGCCGATATCCTCGAAGCGCTGGGGGTGAAGATCGATCTCGAGCCGGATCAGGCCTCTGAGGTCCTGGCCGAGACCGGCATCGTCTTCCTCTTCGCCCAGGTGCATCACCCCGCCATGCGCCATGTCGGCAAGGTGCGAAGCCAGATCAAGATGCGCACCATC
>Ga0193716_1002648_pt1 | contig 10013 bp, 10 predicted proteins | sample U2c1metaG_FD_145901 | JGI IMG/M metagenome (GOLD analysis project Ga0193716, IMG submission 145901) | Soil microbial communities from a riparian zone of the East river system, Colorado, United States - U2c1 | ecosystem: Environmental > Terrestrial > Soil > Riparian zone | place: USA: East River...
CCACTGGCACCTCAATTCTTTTGCAGGGACTTGTCCGTTGTAGCTGCATATATGAGCGATGACTAACGACCGACTACAAGGGTTAGTGTGGTTTGCTCCTTCGGGCAGAACTAATTCCTTATGGTAACTGTGTAGTGCATGTTTGGGTGTGAAAAAGCGTGCGAAGGTACGCTTTCATTAAAACGCCACGATGGTGCTTCAATGCAAACTGCTACTTACAAGTTAGTCTGTCGAAGCTATTAGGCTTGATGGCAGATTGCGTCCACGTTCACGGCCCCAAATTGGATAAAATGAGCCTCAAGGCGCTAGCAGGCTTGATGTCTAGTGCTTCAAATGAATTGCTTGCCGCAATGTCTTTGCACACATGTACTATTTCGCGGACATCTGCGACAAGTGACGGGAGCCGGCGTACTACTATAAGGTCGAGTACAAGTTTGGTTACTGTCCAATGGCGTGCTTTACACGGAAACCGTTTTGGTTCACAAGTCTTGTCAACAGAGTTCTCGGGGTACATTCGCAGAAGACGGTATTAGTGTCTTCTGCCATCCTCAATGCCACAGGAATCTGGAAGTTTCAGACGGCAACACAGGTGTGTTTTCTTCAGCTTTAATTTCTATACGATCTATTGTGTCTATCTGCATCTGCGGACACGAATCCAAGTCCGGCGATTTGCAGATCCGTGCTGGACTGATCTATTGAAAATCACCGGGTGGCGGTGCGAGTACAAGACCGGTGAGCCATGGTATGTGTGTTATCTTCGGGACTGGATTGTGGCTCCTACCCATGGACAAACAATAAGCTGTGTCACCAAACAGGTCTATTGTTTGTGCTGTTACGGCAAATTGTTTCCATTCGTGGTTAGACTGTATTCCTCAGAAGGAAACTAGAAGAATGAATTGTCATTGAAAGCGACCGACTGAAGCCCATCAACTTTGCACGCAAGCCATCTGTCACCTTGGATACTTGCTAGCTGCTGGTCTGCATCTATGTACATGTCGATCTAGGGCAACTGATCGGCAAGGAAACCTACCATTATATTTATTTAACTCACAATTTTCTCATGGGTATTAAGGGGAATGTGACGGGATATGTGACAGGCGCTCATTGTCATCATTAAATGTATCATCGCAATATCGGCGGTAGATCCAGAAGATTTTCAGAATTCTTGACTAAATAAGGTCGCGCCGCCGCCGCGGGATCAGGGCAGTTTCAAGGTACATTTGGCTTACGTGACCTCATTTGGCGCAGACGGGAGTTTACGAAGCGGTGAAATTATTATACCTCCCCGTCCCTTCCCTCCCAACTATATACTATCTTTGCGCTCTCCTCTGCGCGTCCTTTCTTCCACTCATCCCCCATCCATGCCAGCGGCACCATCGTATCTGCTCCAAGTTCGGTCTCCCACGATGCACACACCAACATCGCCACACAGTCCAAGTTCGCATTCGTGGAAATCCGTTTTTCTGCGTCGAAATCCCTCGTCCAAAAAGCTGCCCAGTAACGGTGTCAATGGCTCTGCCCTGACACTCGACACCCGCACGTTGTCATCACAAATGAATGGGAACTCTAAATCCCCGATCACACCAAAAACTTCGCTCACCCCTGCTTCCGTCCTGTCTGTCGATCAGCGCTCATCATACAACTCATCCAACACACAGTCCAGTGATTCGAATGTTGGGATACATTCAAGACCGTATCTTACACAGGCTCAACGCTCCTACACTTCGTACCAGCTGCAGCCTGGTGTGACAGACGAACTCTCTGCTGGCCTGCCAAAATCACGCACACGAACCAGATCCGAACGGGAATCCCACCGAGCTGCACTTGGATGTCCTCCGCAAGGTGGACCTCAAACAGCTAGTCATTCACAGTCATCGTTCAGCCCTCGTTCGCCGTTGGCGCATCGACAGGGTGGTCCATCAGCCTCCAAATCAATGGGTGCATTACCCCGGTTCATTCGACGAGTAGCATCTGCACCCAACGCCAAAGACTTATTTTCGCCAAAGTTACGATCAACTTCCACGACGATCAAGAACGGACTACTGGCTCCGGCCGAAAACGTTCCTCCTATTCCCGTAATGCCTTCTACGTCGTCGGAGCAGGGAACCGAGCTTGGTACAGATTCGTTGGAGACGTCGTCTTCGGGTTCATCCCGAGGGCGTTCAAGACGTCCCACACGAGGTCATAATTCGATGCCGAATCAGAAAACGAGCGATGGGCAAACAGAGGGACCTGGGAAGGCTCCATTCCGGAGAACATATTCGAGCAATTCAATAAAGATCCGATCTGTGAGTTCAAATCGCACCATTGACTGTCTGGATTTTAATCATTTGTGCAGGTGGAAGTTGGCCCGTCGAGTTTCCTGAAGATCAAGTTGCTTGGTAAGGGTGATGTGGGGAGAGTATACCTTGTGCGAGAGAAGAAAACCAGCAAACTTTTTGCCATGAAAGGTAATGTCATTTCTGTTCACTTCTCGTTCGTGTCTCATGAAATCCTGTATGGTTACGATATTCAGTCTTGTCCAAAAAGGAGATGGTCGAAAGGAAAAAGATCAAACGCGCTCTCACAGAGCAAGAGATCTTGGCGACATCGAATCATCCGTTCATTGTTACCCTCTATCACTCATTTCAATCGGACGAATACCTCTACTTTTGCATGGAGTATTGTATGGGGGGCGAATTCTTCCGTGCGTTGCAGACTCGGCCTGGAAAGTGTCTGCCAGAGGATGGCTCCCGCTTTTACGCTGCCGAGGTCGTCGCTGCGCTTGAGTATTTGCATCTGATGGGATTTATCTATCGCGATCTCAAGCCAGAAAGTACGTTTCGATTGCCGAGTTGTCAAATGCTTCGTATACTGATGCCCTACTTCAGACATCCTTCTGCATCAGTCAGGGCATATAATGTTGTCGGACTTCGATCTCGCGAAACAGTCGTCTCACCCTGGTGGTAAACCAGCCATGATCCATCAAACTGAACCCAATGGCGTATGTCTGCTCCATGGATCTTAACTTTGGTCGAGTGATTGACCGAGGACGCAAACAGATACCCCTCATCGATACCATGTCTTGTACAAGAAACTTCCGGACAAATTCATTTGTTGGGACAGAAGGTATGGATATACACATAGGCTGTACTTTTTCACTAACACTGCAGCAAAACAGAGTACATTGCACCTGAGGTCATCGCAGCTCAAGGACACACAGCCGCTGTCGACTGGTGGACGCTTGGGATCCTTATCTACGAAATGATCGTAAGTATTGATTTATCTATCCCGAATATAAACTGCTAACCGGTGTTTGTATGTATGGTGATACTAGTATGCCACAACACCTTTCAAGGGCAAGGAGCGGAATGATACATTCGCCAATATCCGGCAAATACCTGTACATTTCAAAGACTCTCCCAAAATCTCCCAGTTAGTGGTTAATCTACGTGAGCTGTGAATCGCACTCACAATAGTATAGTGCGGGCAAGGATGCTGTTGTGCGCCTGCTCGATAAGGACGAGAGAACCCGTCTTGGCAGTCGGAGTGGTGCGAGTGAAGTCAAGCAACACAAGTGGTTCTCGAAGATCAACTGGGGTTTATTGAGGAACACACGACCACCGGTTAGTCCACGTTTTGTTGTACACGTATTGAATAGTCACCAACTGACGTGTCCCAACCCAGATTGTTCCGTCTTCGTCTAACGGGCTCGACGCGGTCAATTTCCGGCACCTGAAGGAATCAAACTCGTTACATCTAGAGGACCAGCTCACGGGTGTTGCAGGTGCCGGTGTGCTCTCCGTCGGGCCTGGGACTCCGGCACTCGACGATGGGCTAGATGTTCCCGATGGCGACCTATTCACAGGTTTCTCGAGTGTTACCTTGCACTACGATGGAGATCATTGAATTCAAATGTCGACGAGGTTGCCTCCGGTCATCGGGACGGCGACTGTTGACGATCCGAACCCTTTTCGTTTCATTTCTACGCAGTCTGGTGTGCATTTGTAAAGTTCTCGTCATTGCATTCCTCGTCATTCTTTCAACACTAGAGGGCGTCTTATTTGGACCAATTTGCACCATCCAATGTTTTCATTGTACTTTATATGGTTTTTATCCCTCATTGCGCTTCTTATTGGCTTGCTATTTGCTTTTGCAGGACCCTCATATATTAACATACCGAAACCACATACATCATTACATATACTCACGCGGAATTTGGCTACAAGATTGTATGTCGATACGTTGCATTCCCAGCTATTTGATATTTCCATGGAGGATTTGCGAAAGGTCAAAGATCATTGGTCCTGCCCATGTATGGGGAATGATGATATCAGATCATGGACTCGAAACCTAAAACCGCATTCTAATATTTCACATGCATACGAAATAGCAAAAGTCAAAGCAGAGTTTTTGGGTTTCATGGTTCTGCCCGCGAAGTTCTGCGACGTCGAGAATTGTTTGGGCCATGGTGCGCAAAAGTGGTTAGACTGGGGATTAGATAACTGCATGTGTTATTTGGGTTGCCTTTTCAAGATGGATGAGATATTAAACCGGTTAATATCTGGATGAGGACCCCGGAATGGACGATGAAGTTGGGAAATGATCGAGCCAATCATGAGCCGGCACGGAGGGAGTTTTTTCCGCAAGAGGCCTACTGTTTAGCAATTTACTCTTCGCCGCTGGTGTGCCGTAAGGAAGGTAATTTCAATGATAGACACAAGTAGGTTAAAAAGGGTTGCCCCAGAAACGAGAACGGGTGCTGGCAGCAGCATCAGATACACGCAATCTGTTGGAACATCTCGGGTACTCTTTTTGTGATGATATCGCAAACCACATGGCCTTGTACCGAAACCGAGAGTCAGGCTCGACATGCCTGCCATATATAGCCTACCTTTTCCAACTTTACAATTTACGTCTTCGGCCTTCTCCACCGCGCTATTTCATACTTCAGTTCCCTCCTTTCCTTCCATACCGTTGACAATCTCCCCACCGGTATCCCAATGGCCGACCTCTATCCGTCGTCCTATGCAAATAACCGTCAGCACCAGTCATACCATAGACATGCCGATCCTGTTCCCTCCTACAGTCAGATGGGTTATCCTTCACAGCCTGTCCCCGGTTCTGGTCATTCTGGCTCCAGCAATGACAGCTCCGAAGATGTTCAAGAACCCACCACCGCAAAGGCGCTGGACTCTCAGCCTGCCCCAAAGTCGGAGACCAAGCCTCAGGCTACCTTTCTCACTAAACTCTATGCGTATGTATTGGTTTGTTTCGAGGTATTGGGAAAATTTGACGCGACAGTGCCATTAGTCTTCTCGAACGCCCCGAAAATCATCACATGATCCGTTGGGATCCTGCAGGCGAACATATCATTGTTGAAAGGCCTGAGCAACTTGCTTTGCATGTTCTTCCGAGCATTTATCGTCAATCACGATTCGCTAGCTTCTCTCGGCAACTTAATGTACGTTGCTTCGACTTCTTAGGCACCAACTCTTCAATTAAAAAAAAATTGTCAGATTTATGGATTCATGCGCAAAGTCAATCTTCGCAATGTCGATCCAGCCATAGATGACCCAGATGCCAGTACCTGGTGTATGTTCCTACTCTTATTATATTGTCCCGTCGTACCGAGTGGCGCTGACAAACACAATAGCTCACCCGACACTCAACCGACATTCCCCAGCAGATATTGTGGCTAATTTCAAGCGCCGCGTACCACCGCGTCTACCAAAACCTAGAAAGCGCGAAGTGCAAGAGGCTGTCTCAGTTTCAATACCTCCACCCCGATCTGCCATTGGCATGGGAGTGCCTCTGCCTGTTCCGTCATCTGTCCCGTCTCACCACAAGAGTGGGAGCGGAGGCATGCGTGCTAGAGGATTTTCTGCTCCTGGATCTTTCACTCCATTGAGTCAAGGCGGAGCCGCAGGTTGGACGACAAGCTACCCTGGGCGATCGGCGCTTCCTCCCCTCACTGTACCATCGGATCCTCCCATGTCCCATTCGAACGTATATCATCAGTCAAATCATACCTTGCATCCTATCACGCCGACTGATGACTCGCCTGTTTCACCGGCCTATAATTCAATGCCATATTCGAACTCTGGTCGTGACATGATGAACACGTCGTCCTCTCAATACCCCTACACGGATCAGGGTAACTGGCAGTTCTCACCCGTCAGCAACGGCAGTTCCTCGAACCACTCCGGAAGCCTGTCATCGTTGCTGAATCCCAGCAGCGCTGGCTATCCTTCGCGTCCCACACCGACGATCAACACTTCGTACTCCACCCCGTTCTCGGCCATGTCGATGCACAATGAACATAGTGCATCATCTTTGTCACCCGACAGCCGCCCAACCACTGGTTATTCGATGTCGTCTGTGTCTTCCTTGCCATATGACGACAGCAATAGCTCGCACCATCTTGGTCACCATGACTATGGTTCACGGCCTAACTCGAGCCATCACCGTAACGTCTCTCCCTCAAGGCCGCCTTCCTCTAAGTCAAGCTACCACAATTCGGGATCTTTGAGTGTTCGGCGCAATAGACGGCATAGCCAGGCAATGAGCCCATATCCGAGCCCGTACGATCATCCTTCAGGACAACATCACCGTCCATCAACTTCGCCCAATCCCACGGACGATCACCACGGAGTGATTCCCCGAGTGCGAAGCATGATCCAGTTACCTACTGTAGATCCATATGGCTTCAACCCCGGACAGGCCGAGTTCGCGTACTCGGCCGTGCCAGGAGCAGTGGGCACTACGTCGTCTGTAGAGGCTATGGAAGCGAATGGCGGGTGGCATCACCCTGGAAGTCGATCAGGTCGTCCATCGACATCAACTTCGTCGATTTCAGCGGCTTCCCACGCGTCGTCCTCACAGGCAAACACGCCAGATCATTATGGTGGTGCAGATACTGATATCAACCGATGTAAGTTTTCATATTTTTAACATCTGCCCTTTCGCTCGAACAACCTTTGTTCCGTGCTCTTTTTTGCAGCATCCGTCGCTCACCACTCGATTTACTGATCAGTCTTGAACCAGTCTCGCCCGATTTCGGCTTTGTCCAGATGAACGAACATCTGCCACCGCAATATACCAAAACCGTGGGCGAAATATGAAAACCGCCAAAATGTACATTTTGATCATTCTCTTGGGTCGTTGCCTCTCGGCAATTTTTTGGACGTCTATTTTATTTGCTCTCGGGATCCTCACGCTGTCGAATGTGCCTTCGTCTCTTGCACGGCTTTTGGTTGACTACAAGTCGGTCCTCTCGTCGCTCTCGTCGTCCCTGTACCTCTTGCCATTGTACCGCTTTCTCCACTACCCATTTCATCGTTTGATCAACACTTCTCCATACAATCATAATATTTCTGTTGCTGCGACCGGCCAGAGCCGTACTTTCACGTCTGATCCATATGCAATTTGCGACTGTTCGCCGTGTGTTTGAACTCTCTAAACGCTCTGCGCCAGTTGCTTCCATGTAGATCAGTTGATCTTCTTTTTGTGGTTGATCGATCGAATAGAACGTCTCCACCGAACTTCTGATCGGGGGTTCGCGAAGATGGTACGAATCCGGCCAAGTCCTTTACTGCCTCCTCTCCTCGCTCGAAAAGGCCAGGAGGACACGAAGATGTGGAAGGCTTCATTTCGGGGTAACTTACAGTCAAGCAGTCAATCGCATTGTACGGACAGAAAAATCAACATGTGCACTAGCAACGCATCGCCATCCTTGGCCGGAAAAGTCCATCGAATTGGATAATGTACAAGTCTAATATAGCTAATTTGATCAAGGAGGGTGCGTTAGTCAAGTCCGTAATATCAAATATCACACAGCTAGAATGTAAAGTTTATCTCCTCCCTACTGCGGGTAAGACTAAGCATCGCGCGATTTTCACAACTGGAGTGGTTGACGAGATGGAACTGTATTCACCGAGAAAGGCGACCCTGCCATTGAGCGAATACCTGAGTTTGTTTCTGAGTCTCCTTCAAATGTCCGTTGAGGCGGTAGAAAGGCGAGTGTCTCTTCGTCCTCCATGGACTCGTCGTCGAGTTCCTCGTCGACCGCCTTCCTAGCGACGTATGAGAGGTAGACAAATATGGCCACGCAAAGCGTGACACCAATGATTGTCCACATGCGCGCCACGATGTTTGCATTGTCCTCGTCCTCATCCACCGGAATAAGTTCCGGAGCACTACCGGGTCGACCAGGATTCTCGACATGATAATCCTTGAACGAATGGATGGAAGCGCCCTAACATTCAAGTATCAGATGGGTGCATCAGCCCAATATAGAAATTAGTTCCAGTTACCAGGCTTGTGTGAATTATCACTTTGAAAAGACTCAAAGCCGTACAAATAGTATAAGTCTTGAGTGTAAGGGTTGACGATGCCGCAAGAAGACAATTCATCACGTTGTAAGGGTACGGTGCAAGGCGTATGAGGAAGAGGAGTTTGGGGCGTTTCTCAATGGCGCGCACGACACGTTTGATAGTAACGGTGCAGGAAAGCCACCGGGAGATGAAGTCGCGAAGAAATGTGCGGGAAAGAATAAATACAGCCAGTGCGCCGCTGAGGGCTGCACAGTACGAAATTATAGCACCAGTCCAAGGGCCAAATGTGTAGCCGGACAATATAATCAATGTCTAGAAGTAGTGGATTAGTGTTTTCCGTGATAAAACACCGACAAAACCTTACGGAATACAAAGGAAGGGGAGCTGCATGTCCACGATGATGTTACCACTTAAGCGCGTTGCCATTGTATGAGAAGACTTACGGAATGTAGTGAGAAATATGAGAGCAAATAGAACAGCATAGCCAAATTGCTCGTCTATACGCAGCCAATGAGATAGCTCGTCTAGACCTAAATTATCCCACAAAGTTAGCTCAAGTGATGTCATCAGGGCTACGGTAGACAACTCACTTTGGAATACTTCATTTTTCCAGAACGCGATAGCAACAAGAAAGCCAAAACTTGTCATGCCATACAAGATTAAAGGGATCCATGGTTTTAGGAGATTAGATATGCGCAATGCACGGGGGCGGGTGTATAATTGGGACGGTATAAGTAATGGCGATGGGCTCCGCGAAAAGGGAGAGGGTTGTCTAGGGATGGGGGATCCCTGGTAATGTGGCGCGGTGACAGGAACCGAAGATGGATTGTAGTGCCGACTTGATCCAGCGTGAGGTGAGTCGTGAAAGTATCGCTTCTCATCCGAAATGACTGAGAGCGGTGTCCTATCTAGTGTTGTTTTCTCGTTCATCGTCTGTGATTCCTTGACATAACGGAACGGGGACTGGGAATGTCGATGAGTGGGAGAAGGAGAGGTGGAGACTGGTCGCGCTGGAGACGATGAAGAAATGAGGTTAAGGGAAGGTGGTGGTCGGCTACACGGGGCCATCTGGAAACCAGTCCGACGAAATGGTAGGTATTTATGCAGCCAGGGCGGAGAGAAAGAAGAGAAAAGGAGGGGAGGATAAAAGATAAGTACTAGTGGGGAACTATGGTGGCTATAACAGGTACAGCATGTCACCTGTTCGGGTCTCACGCCATTCACCAACGTGCTTATACCATCGCACAGGCGCCATTACAGGCTCAAAGAGTAAGCCCGACCATGCATGTGCTCTCTCGTGTGTTTTTCAGCCCAAACCAGACTCCAATCATGCTCTTTGCGACGTGGCAACGGGCGATATCGGCAAGACCACGACCAGAACTCTGGCGAACGTACACTCAATCAGCGGCCTCGGGCAAATCTGCCCACGCGCACTGGTATTCAGACCTGTTACCGGGTATGATACCAGTGGCTCTCTTAGGTTCAGCTGTGTATCTTGTAAGTAGGACAACTTGACAGCTCTTGCTTGTTTCGCCGATATCATGTCTTGTGTAGGGATTACAGCTGATTCGGGAAAATCTAGCGCATGAAAAGTATCTTGACGAGGCGAGGGCACGTGTGAAGGAGCTGGAGGCTGAGGTCTCAGAACTTCGAGCAGCAAAACAGAAACCCGCGGTGCCTCTAAGCGGGAGACCCGGA
>Ga0193716_1002649_pt1 | contig 10012 bp, 11 predicted proteins | sample U2c1metaG_FD_145901 | JGI IMG/M metagenome (GOLD analysis project Ga0193716, IMG submission 145901) | Soil microbial communities from a riparian zone of the East river system, Colorado, United States - U2c1 | ecosystem: Environmental > Terrestrial > Soil > Riparian zone | place: USA: East River...
ACGGCAACGAGATTCAGGCCAACGAGGTCCTCGGCGACCACGGCAACCGCATCCACAAGTTCGACGCCGGCCAGGGCAGTCTGCTGGCCAGCTACAGCGCGACGATCATCGGTGAGGCGCAGCCGGCGCCCTTCGACGAGATCGACATGTCCACCTATTTGCGGCCCAGCCGCTACGCCGAGTCGGACAAGTTCTTCGGCTTCGCCGCAACCGAATTCGGTTCGTACACCGACCACGCCACGCTGTTGGAGAACGTGTCGTCGTGGGTCGGCACCCGGTTGGCCTACGTCCCTGGCTCGTCGGATCCGATCGACGGCGCCGTCGACACCCTGCTCGCTGGACGCGGCGTGTGCCGGGACTACGCGCACCTGGTGATCGCCCTGCTCCGTGCGGTGAACGTTCCTGCCAGGATGGTCGCGGTGTACGCGCCGGGCCTCTCCCCGATGGACTTCCACGCCGTAGCCGAGGCGTTCGTGGACGGTCACTGGCGCGTGGTGGATGCCACCCTGCTGGCGCCTCGTCAGACGTTGGTGCGGATCAGCACCGGACGTGACGCTGCCGACACCGCGTTCCTGGACAACCACAACGGCTCGATCACGCTGAACTGGGCGTCGGTGACGGCCATCGTCGACGGCCCGCTACCGAACGACTCGATCAACGAGCTGGTGTCGATTCGGTGACCCGCCGGGCTATTACCTGAGCGCGGCCTTGTAGTTCTTCTTCGCGGCGCGGCGAAGCTGGACGATGCGGGCTGCGCCGGCCAGCGTGGTGATGAGGCCGCCAAGCACTGCGGCCAGCAGGATCGCCACACCGTTCGGCAGGCTCCAGTTCCACCCGAGGAAGTGGTAGGTGGCCGAGTCGGTGTTCTGCGCGATGAAGATCAGCAACACGATGAGGATGACGAAGCCGACGATGAGGGCCGACCACAGCGCGGCGGCCCTGGTGAACTTCACCGCGTTCTCGGGTGGCGGCGGCTTTGGCGCGGGTGCGTCCAGCGGCGGCTCGTCGGCGATCGGATCGAGGTGTCCGGGCGCAACCGGCTCGACGGGCGACACGTTCGGGTCGGTACTCATGACCCCATCTTTGCCCGTCGGGCCTGCGAATGTAACCAGCGGTACCGGATTAACACCGAAGTGTCACAAGGACTCGATGATCCGCTTTGCCGTGGCCAGGTCGACGCCGGTCTCGGCCTTGTAGACCTTGATGGCCTCGATCGTTTTGCCCGAGGCAACCAGCTGTTGCACGGCGGGCGACACCTGGGTTCGGGAGAGTGCCCGCAGATCGGGCATCGGCACGCCGGTCTTCTCGTAGAGGTGTTGGACGAGCTGCTCGAGGATGCCCAGCCGTTCGTAAACGTCATTGGATGTCATCGCGTCAGTTTGTCATCCGGATTGCGGGGTCAACCGTCCGTTCAGCACGAGTTAAAGCCCGGCAACATCCTGTGCAGGCCGTTAGGGTCGCGGAAAGCATGTGACGCCGAAAGGACGTTGGGATGACCCCCCCGCGACGAACCGTGCACAAGAGAAGTCTGGCCGTACTCGCAGCCGTCCTCGTCCTCATCACCTCAGCGTGCGGCAGTTCCAACCCACTCGGTGGCGGCGAGATATCGGGTGATCTCAAGTCGATCGCAGTGGGCTCCGCGGACTTCCCGGAGTCCAAGATCATCGCCGAGATCTATGCCCAGGCGCTGGAGGCCAACGGCTTCACCGTCCGTCGGCAGTTCGGCATCGGCAGCCGTGAGACGTACATCCCCGCGGTCAAGGATCACTCCATCGACCTCATCCCCGAGTACACCGGAAACCTGCTGCAGTACTTCGACAAGAAGACCACGGCGACCGACCCTTCTGCCGTCGAACTGGCGTTGTACCGCGCGCTGCCCGGTGATCTGTCGATCCTGACGCCATCGCCTGCCAACGACCAGGACACCGTGGCGGTTACCGACGAGACCGCCAAGCAGTGGAACCTCAAGACCATCGAAGACCTCGCGGCGCACTCCGCGGAAGTGAAGTTCGGTGCGCCGTCGGAGTTCATCAGTCGGACCGAGGGCCTGCCAGGCCTCAAGGCGAAATACGGCCTCGACGTGGCGCCTGCCAACTTCATCGCGATCAGCGACGGGGGCGGTCCGGCGACGGTGCGCGCGCTCGTCGACGGGACGGTGACCGCCGCCGACATCTTCAGCACGTCACCGGCGATCCCGCAGAACAAGCTGGTGGTGCTCGAGGATCCGAAGAACAACTTCCTGGCTGCCAACGTCGTCCCATTGGTCGCTTCGCAGAAGCTGTCGGATCAGCTCAAGACGGTGCTCGATGCCGTCAGCGCCAAGCTGACCACCGAAGCACTCATCGAGATGAATACCGAAACGTCGGGCAACAGTGGCATCGACCCCGATCAGGCGGCGAAGAAGTGGGTTCAGCAGAACGGTTTCGACAAGCCGATCGCAGGCTAAGCGCAGCGAAGAGCAGAAGATACGGGGAACCAACGTGATCAAATTCGATGCCGTCCGCAAGGTCTATCCGGATGGCACCGTTGCCGTCGACGACCTCGTGCTCGAGGTGCCCGAGGGCACGCTCGCGGCGTTCGTCGGCCCGTCCGGCTGCGGCAAGACCACCTCGATGCGGATGATCAACCGAATGATCGACCCGACGTCGGGCACCTTGACCGTCGACGGCAAGGACGTGACCAAGGTCGATCCGGTCAAGCTTCGGCTCGGCATCGGCTACGTCATCCAGAGCGCCGGGCTGATGCCGCATCTTCGCGTGGTTGACAACGTCGCGACGGTGCCCGTGCTCAAGGGCGAATCCCGCCGCAGCGCAAGGAAAGCCGCGCTGGGCGTCTTGGAGCGGGTCGGGCTGGATCCGAAGTTGGCCGACCGCTATCCGGCGCAGCTCTCCGGTGGTCAGCAGCAGCGTGTCGGCGTGGCCCGTGCGCTTGCCGCTGACCCGCCGATCCTGCTGATGGACGAGCCCTTCAGTGCCGTCGACCCAGTGGTGCGCGAGGAGCTGCAGACCGAAATCCTGCGTCTGCAAAGCGAATTGCGCAAGACCATCGTCTTCGTCACCCACGACATCGACGAGGCCGTGAAGCTCGGCGACAAGGTCGCGGTGTTCGGTAAGGGCGGGAAGCTGCTGCAGTACGCCGAACCCTCGTTCGTGTTGTCCAATCCGGCTGACGAGCTCGTCTCGGGATTCGTGGGCAACGACCGTGGTTACCGCGGCCTTCAGTTCTTCAAGGCGACCGGTCTGCCGTTGCACGACATCCGGAGCGTCGTCGAAACCGATGTCGACACCCTCGAGCTCGCGAGGGGTGAGTGGGCCCTGGTGACGAGGGCTGACGGCACACCGTTCGCGTGGATCAACGGCGACGGCGTCGACGTTCACCGCAAGGGCAGCGCGCTGTACGACAGCACAGTCGGTGGCGGTTCCTTCTTTCCGCCCCACGGCACGCTGCGACTGGCCCTGGATGCCGCCCTGTCCTCCCCGAGCGGGTTGGGCGTCGCGGTCGACGACGACGGTCAACTGCTCGGCGGGGTGAGGGCCGCCGACGTGCTGGAAGCACTCCAGAACCAGCGGCGCGTGCCGGAGGTGGGGTAGCCGTGCGCTACCTCTTCACCCACCTCGACAAAGCGTGGGAGCTGACGGTCATTCACCTGTGGCTCTCGTTGCTCCCGTTGGTGCTTGGGTTGGTGATCGCGGTGCCGCTCGGCGCTCTCGTGCACAGGACGACGGTGTTGCGGAGAATCACCACCGTCGTCGCGAGCATCGTGTTCACGATTCCGTCGCTGGCGCTGTTCGTCGTGTTGCCGCTGATCATCCCGACCACCATCCTCGATCCGACGAACGTGATCGTGGCGCTGACGCTCTACACGGTCGCTCTGCTGGTGCGTGCGGTGCCGGAAGCACTCGACGCCGTGCCGCCGGCCGCGCTGGACGCCGCCACCGCGGTGGGCTACAAGCCTCTGACTCGGGTACTGAAAGTGGAACTGCCGCTGGCGGTTCCGGTGCTAGTGGCCAGCCTGCGCGTGGTTGCCGTCACGAACATCTCGATGGTGTCGGTCGGTTCGGTGATCGGCATCGGCGGCCTCGGCACGTGGTTCACCGACGGATATCAGTCCGACAAGAGTGATCAGATCATTGCGGGCATCATCGCGATCTTCGTCCTGGCAGTGGTCGTCGACACCCTGATCATGTTGGCGGGCAAGGCCGCCACACCATGGATCAGAGCCGGCAAGGTCGGCCGTCGCCAAGCAAAGGCGGAAGCGAAGTGAACTTCCTGCAGCAGGCGCTGTCCTACATCTTCACCGCCGCGAACTGGGGTGGCCCAGCCGGTCTCACAGCCCGCATCCTGGAGCACCTGCAGTACACCGTCGTCGCGGTGATCTTCTCGGCTTTGATTGCCATCCCGATCGGCATGATCATCGGCCATACCGGCCGCGGCACGTTCCTCGTCGTAACGGGCGTCAACGCGTTGCGGGCCCTGCCCACCCTCGGCGTGCTGCTGCTGGGCGTGCTGTTGTGGGGGCTCGGGCTGGTGCCGCCCACCATAGCGCTGATGCTGTTGGGCGTCCCGCCGCTGCTGGCGGGCACCTACTCGGGCATCGCCAACGTCGACCCCACCGTGGTCGACGCGGCCCGGTCGATGGGCATGACGGAGTCGCGGGTGCTGCTGCGCGTCGAGGTGCCCAACGCGCTACCGCTCATCCTCGGCGGGCTGCGCACCGCGACGCTGCAGATCGTGGCGACGGCCACCATCGCCGCGTACGCCAGCCTCGGCGGTCTCGGCCGCTACCTCATCGACGGCATCAAGGTGCGCGAGTTCTACCTCGCCCTAGTCGGTGCGCTGATGGTGACCGCGCTGGCGCTGATCCTGGACGCCGCGATGGCCTTCGTCGTGTGGTGGTCGGAGCCAGGCACGGACCGGTTCCGCCGGATGCCGCAGCCGTTGATCGGCGACGAAGTGGCCCTCGAGTCGTCGACTAGATCTCGATCTGGGGAGAGTTCCCGAGGTGGCTACGAACGGGCGGGTCCGTCGCCTACGGTAGGGGGGTGAGTGCAGCAGCCCGCTCCGAGGCAGCCGATGACGCCTGGCCGGCGATCCTGACCTGGCGGGCCCACGACGTCCCACGCATGGAGTCCGTGCGGGTGCAGTTGTCGGGCAACCGCATCAAGGCCTACGGGCGGATCGTCGCCGCCGCCACGCCGAAGCACCCGGCGTTCAGCGCGTCCTACGACCTGGTCACCGACGACCGCGGGGCCACCAAACGCCTGTCGCTGACGGTCACCCTCGCGGAGCGCGAACGCCAGCTGTCGATCGCGCGCGACGAAGAGAACATGTGGCTGGTCCAGGATCACCAGAATCAGACCACGCGCGCGGCCTACGACGGTGCGCTCGACGTCGACGTGATCTTCAGTCCGTTCTTCAACGCCTTGCCGATCCGCCGCACCGGCCTCCACGAGCAGGCCGACTCGATCACGACGCCGGTGGTGTACGTGCGGCTGCCGGAGTTGTCGGTCGAGCAGGCGACCACCAGTTACAGCAGCGAGGGATCCGGCGGCATCAAGCTGGTCTCTCCGGTCGCCGACACCACGATCACCGTCGACGACGAGGGCTTCATCCTCGACTACCCAGGACTGGCAGAGCGGATCTGATCACGCCGCCTGCACGACCTGCGGCAGCCAGCTCGTCACGCCAGTTCTCGGCACCGACCGTGACGGTGATGATCTCCGGCCTGTCGAAGTTGTCGTAGCGCATCCGCGCGGCGTGCCCGGCTTCGACGAGTTCGGTCACCGGCTGCCCGGCTGCCAGGTGGTCCCTGGCGCTGGTGAGCAGGTCGATCGCGCGGTCCAGCGCGCCGTGCAGCTGCTCGGAGTTCGCCTCGCACATGGCCCTGACCAGGTCGGGAGCCGTCGCAGCCACCCGCGTGCCGTCCCGGAACGACCCCGCGGCCAGCGCGAACGCAAGGGTGACGTCACCGGCCGTCGCCGCCAGCGCCTCGGCGAGCAGGTGCGGGAGGTGCGAGATGGCCGCGGCGGCGGCGTCGTGCTCGTCGGAACGGGCCGGGACGACGACACCGCCGCAGTCCAGCGCCAGGTGCATCACCTTCGCCCACACGCCAGGGTCGACGTGATCGTCGACGCTGATCACCCACGGTGCGCCGACGAACATGCGCCGGTCGCTCGCAGCCCAACCCGATCGCGCCGTTCCTGCCATCGGATGCCCGCCGACGAATCGGTCGACGAGGCCGTGGTCCTGGACCGCCTCCAGTACGGCACCCTTCACGCTGGTCACATCGGTCAATGCGCACTGAGGCGCTGAGGCACGGATGTGGCCGAGCATGATCGACAGCGCAGGAACGGGAACGGCGAGAACGATCAGCGCATCGGTTGCCGCCGCCCGAGCCAGGACGTCGTTGACGCTGTCGGTGGCGTCGTACCCGTCGAATCGAGCGGCCTCGACGCCGTCGACCGACCGGTTGTATCCGAAGACCTCGCGGCCGGCCGCCTTTGCTGCCCGCATCACCGATCCGCCGATGAGCCCCAAGCCAAGCACGCACACCGGAGTGGTCACCGTTAAAGGTTTACATATCGCAGGATCGCGCCTGCACCAGGCATCGCACGATCGCTGGTCAAAGCGCCAGGTCTGCGACTAGCGTTGGTTTCATGGGAGCGCAGCGTGCACAGGCGAAGAAACAAGCCGCAGATCTCCCCGACGGCTTTGGCATCGCGGTCGTCCGCGAAGACGGAAAGTGGCGTTGCACGGCGATGCGCCGGGCCGCGTTGATCAGCCTCAGTGCCGCCGAAACCGAGCTACGAGAATTGCGCAGCGCCGGCGCCGTCTTCGGGTTGCTCGACGTCGACGACGAGTTCTTCGTGATCGTGCGGCCAGCTCCCGCAGGCACGCGGTTGTTTCTGTCGGATGCGACCGCAGCGCTGGAGTACGACATCGCCGCCGAAGTGCTCGAGAAGCTGGACGCCGACATCGACCTGGCCGACCTCGACGACGAGGACCCGTTCGAGGAGGGTGACCTCGGCGTGCTGGCCGACGTCGGCCTCAACGAGGGCGTGCTGAGCATCATCCTCTCCGACGACGACTACGCCGACGAGCAGCTGGCCCGCATCGCACAGGAGATGGGCTTCGGCGACGAGATGTCTGCCGTGGTCGACAAACTCGATCGGTGAGATCGGACACTCCCGCAGACGAGGCGCTGATCCGCCTCGCCCTGGATGCAGCGGGTTCCGCCAGTCCCCGCGACGTGCCGATCGGTGCGGTGGTGTTCGCTGCGGACGGCACCGAACTGGCACGCGCGGCCAATGCCCGTGAAGAACTTGGCGATCCCACCGCACACGCCGAGATCCTCGCGATGCGTGCCGCGGCGCGGGTTCTTGGCGACGGCTGGCGCTTGGAGGGCACGACGCTGGCCGTGACCGTCGAGCCGTGCACGATGTGCGCGGGAGCGCTGGTGATGGCGCGGGTGGCGCGGGTGATCTTCGGCGCGTGGGAGCCCAAGACCGGCGCGGTCGGCTCGCTATGGGACGTGGTGCGCGACCGCCGGCTCACCCACCGGCCCGAGGTGCGGGGCGGGGTGCTGGCGCAGGAGTGCGCGGCGCCGCTGGAGGCGTTCTTCGCGCGGCAGCGATAGGTTCGTCGAGTGTGCGTGCTGGGCGGTTTTTCGGCCGCTGCACCGCCCTGAGTGCACACTGGGCGCGATTGGATTAGCGGGGCCGTCGCCCGGTAAGGTGCCACACGGTGGCGTGTCCGAGCGGCCTAAGGAGCACGCCTCGAAAGCGTGTGACGGGTAACCCCCGTCCGAGGGTTCAAATCCCTCCGCCACCGCCATAGCTCTCCACCGGTTTCGGCTGGTGGAGAGCTTTTTGCATCTGCGACGACGCCGCTCGTGCGGGCCCTTCCGCGGGGACGCCCTGACGTCGATGCTCCGCTCGTCGGGGATCGCGGAGAAGGTGCCTGGCGGCGCCGGAGTTGTTAGATTCGGCGGAGGCTTGAATCGAGGCGTCGATGGTTCAGTGGGAGATTCCTAGACCGCCAACCAGCGTTTCGGTGCTGGTTGACCTAGGTGTCGATCTCGGCGTGCCCGCAACCGCGTGCTTGGCCGGCACCGGGCTGACCGAAGCGGCGCTGCGTGAAGCCGGGACCGAGGTGACGGCGCGGCAGGAACAGGCGGCAGTCAGCAACCTGCTGGCAGCGACCGATGGTCGGGCTCGTCTCGGGTTGGAGGCGGGCAGCCGCTTCCACCTCACGTCGTTCGGTTTCTGGGGTTTCGCCCTGGTGAGCAGCCCAACGCTTGGCGGCGCACTCGACGTCGCGCTTCAGTTCCTCGACCTTACGTACGCGTGGTCGCACTTCAACCTCCGTCGCATCGGTGATGAGGCCCAGTTGGTACTTGATGCTCCGGACGTGCCCGAGCCGTTGAGGCGCTTCGCGATCGAACGTGATCTCGCGGTCACCGCCACGCTTCAACGCGAACTCTTCTCTGCGCTGACCCTGCCCTGGCGGTTGGTGCTCTCGTTTCCGCCCGCGGATCCGGGCCGCTACGAGCAGGTCCTCGGAGTCAGGCCGGAGTTCGCGGGGAACGAGACATTTCTTGCCATGGACGCCGCCCTGCTCGACCTGCCGATGCCTCAAGCCAACGCGCACACCCAAGCGCTCGTGCAGGAGCAATGTCGGGAGTTGCTCGAGCGCAGCAACGCCCGCACCGGTGTCGCGGGCCGAGTGCGCGACCTGTTGCTGGCTCGTCCAGGCGACCCGCCGACGGCTGACGACGTCGCCCGCGAATTCCTGATGAGTTCGCGTACCCTCCGTGAACGCTTGGCTGCCGAGGGGACTTCCTACCGCGGACTGCTGGATGAAGTCCGGGAGCGTCTCGCCGAGGAGATGCTCGTCATGGGCCTCACGGTCGCCCAAACTGCTGAGCGACTCGGCTATCTCGAAGTGTCGAGCTTTTCGCACGCGTTTCATCGGTGGAAGGGGATGGGACCGCGCGCCTACCGGAAGGCTCGGGCCTGACGGCCGCCGAATCTCACAAGTTTGGCGCCGACCGGCACCTGCCCCATGGCTGGGCCATGGCCAAGAGTCGTGGTCATGCGTGACTACGACATCGTCATCTTCGGAGCGACCGGCTTCACCGGCAGGCTCACCGCTGAATACTTGGCTGAGCACCTGCCAGCAGATGCCCGTTGGGCCATCGCCGGCCGCAACGCCAAGAAGCTGGAGGATGTCCGCCATGCCTTGGGCCGTCCCGATCTGCCCATCCTCGTGGCGGACTCGTCCGATCCGGCCGCACTGGCGAAGGCCGCCGCGTCGACCCGAGTACTGATCACGACCGTCGGCCCCTACCTGCAGTACGGCGAGGCACTCGTGAAGGCGTGTGCTGAAGCGGGCACCGATTACCTCGACCTTGCAGGCGAGCAGGAGTTCGTCGACACCATGTTCGTGAAGTACCGCGGCATTGCCACTACTAGCGGCGCCCGGATCGTGCACTCGGCAGGCTTCGATTCGATGCCGCACGACCTTGGCGCCTACTTCACCGTCAAGCATCTTCCCGAGGGCGTGCCGATCACGGTCGACGGGATCGTCCAGACCTCAGCGGACATCTCGGGCGGCACTTACCATACGTTCGTCAATTATCTTGCGCGGCTGCGCCAGTGGCGTGCGGCGGCACGCGCGCGTGCCGCCGTTGAGGGGCAGCCGGCGTGGCGCGTCTCGCGGAACCCGAGCGCGCTGCCAACGCGACGCTTCGGATTCTGGCTAGTGCCGTTTCCCGGCGTCGACGGTCAAAACGTCGCGTACTCGGGTCGGCTGCTCGACCGCTACGGACCGGACTTCGTGTACCGGCACTGGGTGGGCACCCGCCACCTGGGAGTTGCGGTCGGGATCGTCGGCTTGGTCAGCGCGTTGCTGGTGGGTGCGCAGGCCAAGCCGCTCCGGTCGTTACTACTCAAACTGAAGGATCCGGGCGAGGGACCCACCGAGGAGGTCCGCGCAAAGAGCACGTTCACCG
>Ga0193716_1002650_pt1 | contig 10011 bp, 8 predicted proteins | sample U2c1metaG_FD_145901 | JGI IMG/M metagenome (GOLD analysis project Ga0193716, IMG submission 145901) | Soil microbial communities from a riparian zone of the East river system, Colorado, United States - U2c1 | ecosystem: Environmental > Terrestrial > Soil > Riparian zone | place: USA: East River...
CCAGCAATAAATTGTTTTTAACGAATTTAGTTTCGGAGAAAGCAACTCAAACCATAGAACCTTTATTTAGAAAAGAGAATGCCCATGCACAACTGTAATTTCTTGCCAAAATAGAGCTGCCACCCCGAAATTATTTAATTGATATTTCCCCTTCCTTTATTTATCATTGACTTTTACAAAAACGCCATCCGTTTTTATTAAATTTCCGAACTTAAGTCTAGGCGCAAAAAGCGAGATAATGTTCAGATAATAGAATCGAAGATTCAAAATTTACCTAATAAAAGCACAAAATGCCGAAAATCAATGATTTTGGACAAAAAATGGAATCTAAATTAGGCAAAAAGAGAAGCTAGAAGTCTTAAATCCTTCAAAAAATGGTTCGACATCAGCCCGATGAGGTCACTTAACGAAACAGCCTGAATTAGGATGTTTCGTTTTTTTATGCCAATAGACTATACTAACCAATAAGTTAAGACACTCTGGTTGATGGTTCGATTTCTGTCAATAAATCGCTCCATCTCTTCCTTTATACAAAGCTAAAATGAGATGAAAGTCAATATGGGCCTGCGTTTTAATAAGTTCGATTTCTCATTAGGGTTTCTATCTTATTTTAAGCTTCTTGTTTGTTATTTGTGTTTGCCGCAATAATAAAGAATTGTCATTGCAAGCAGTCCCAATGCAGCTACTTATGAACCAATTAAAAATGGTTTTATGACACCAAAAGTTAATGTCGTTGTGGAGTAATATTGTAATCTAAAAGGTTCGCTGATACAACGAATTAAAGCCAAGAAAATGATGACGGTCGCAATTTATGAAATCTTGCTTGTGTTTCTTAGTGAAGTTCTAATGCCCATTTTCAATATTCTTTTTGCTTGCATTTAGCATGTCCATAGTCTCTCGGATAACTTTTCTTTTTATGATGAAATTTAATAGCCAAACTTTCAATTTTGAACTTGAATAGAAGTGTGAGATTTCCACTTTGGTTGTATGTTCGTCCATTATTTTGAAAGTCGTTTCAACTACGTAGTCGGGTAGTAGTTTTGTCAGTCCCATTGTGTCAGAAAGAAAGACTGTGACAATTTTCTCCATAGGAACAATTTCGATATCTTTTTCTGTGCAAATGTTTTTGCCATCAGAAAGATGACAACGATAAGCTAAACCAGCCTCACGAAACTGCTTGCCTAAAATTAAATCAACTTTGTTCACACGCGGATGATAATCTGCTATCCGTGAAAGGTCTTGACTGAATTCCCATACTTTTTCAAGAGGAGCATTTATGATTAGGGATTGTTTTGATTGAAATTTTGGTCTCATAGCATTTTCAATATCTGTATTCGTGTTTGTCGCCTCACGTGTCGGAAGTAAATTTAGAACAATATATTGGCGATGAAATTCTAAAAGATTCCTGAAATCATTCTTTTACTTGTTGCTACCCACCTCTTCATCCTATCATTGATCTTTTGACAGGGATAGACGATTTGAACAATTTCCGACTAGCTGTTTGGCTCATAATGCTCAAAAAACGATCAGGTCCTAACCATCATCTTGGAATTTCTATTTAGACTAAATTGTTTTTTTAATAGCAGATTTTTTACCCGTATATACAATTTGAACCTTTTTTGTGCTCATTTAGTAAAAAACTTTAAATATCTCATTAAAAAATGTGGATTTCTTGTTATTTGAAAAATATCGAACTGCAAAATAAATACCCTGACCGAATATCTTCTATCGATGACTAAGTTGTATGATCGAAAATTGTATCTATTCAAACAGTTTGCATTCGAAACGATAACCAACTCCGGAGACAGTAGATATATGTATGGAATTTGTCTTGTGTTGTTCCAGGATTTTTCGGAGCTGAGCGACAAATACCCTGAGATATTGTAGCTGGTTTAAATATTCTTCACCCCAGATTTCTCTGAGAATATATTGATGAGTGAGAACTTTACCTTCGTTTCTTGCAAGCAAAACCATTAATGCATATTGTGTTTGAGTCATTGGAATAGACTCACCATCTATTTTGATATCCCTGTTGGAGAGATCAAGTTCGAGATTATTGAATTTTAGAACGGGATTATTTTCTTCCTGAACGGATCCACGAAGCAGGGATCTTATTCTGGCCAGTAATTCACCCGTGCGAAAAGGTTTGACCAAATAATCATTGGCGCCACCATCTAATGCCCTGACAATATCTTCCTCTTTATTTTGGACGGTTAATACAATCAGAGGTACATTCGACCATTCCCTTAATTTTTTTAAAGTTTCGTGACCGTTTTCATCCGGAAGGCCCAGATCCAGTAAAACCAGGTCCGGAGATTTATTCGCAGCGACTGCGAGTCCTTCTGAAGAACTGCCGGCCTGCAATACATTAAATCCGTGAGAAGCCAGAGTAATTTGCAGGAGTTTGCGAATCTGTAATTCATCGTCAATGACTAAAATGCTGGAGTTTTGCGATTTCATCTGTTAAACTATAAAATTGTTCTGGGTGAATACGAATAATAAATTGGCCACCCCCATTTTCCAGGTTGTGCAGTTCGATGGTTCCCGCATGCGCTTCCACAAATCCTTTAACAATAGATAATCCGAGACCAGTACCGCCCGTAGGAGCATTCTTAAGACGATAAAATTTATCGAAAACCTTGGCTATTTCAGCATCGGGAAATCCAGGGCCATTGTCCTCTACCACAATGACAAGAGATAATTCCTCCAGCGATGCTGAAATTTTTATACGTGATTGCTTTGGTGTATAAAGACAGGCATTATAAACCAGATTATATAGTACCTGTTCCATTAACCCATAGTCAAGTTTAAACAATGGGAATTGCTCCGGTATAACCACCACCACCGTAAAATCTTTTAGTAATTCTTCCAGTCTGTCTAAAACTGAATCAACAAGCTCCTGAATATTGCACCAGTCTTTTACAGTTTGTAAAAACCCGGATTCAAGTCTGGACATATTAAGCAGGTTTTCCAGTTGGCGATTCAGTCTTAAAGAGGCAATGGATATCTCGGTAACCAGGCTCCTGCTCATTTCTTTCGATAGTTCAGTTGGAAAATTCAAGAGATTGTCCGTGGCTGCAATAATCGTGGCAAGTGGAGTTCTGATTTCATGTGAAAGAGAATTAAATAAAGTATTATATAACCGAAGATTCTCTATGCGCTCTTCCTTTTGTCTTGCCAACATTTCTGTCTTTCTTATTCTATAGGTGAAAACTGCGTTTAAAAGGGCAATCACAAAATACATGGATAGCATGAGCATCTCATCTGTGTTGCCGGGCCGGAAACTGAACCTTGGTAAAAGGAAGTAATAGTCCCAGATCAGAGCACTCAGAATAGCAGCCATTAAAACCGGAAGTATATCAAAAAACATTGCTGTTATGGAAAGGGCAAACAGGAGAATAAAAGCAACTGCATCGGCACTGAGGTAATTTCTGAATAAAAAACAAATAGCAGAAAGGGCACTGATCAGTCCGGCACTGACCAGATATTCCATTTTGCGGCTAATCGTTTTAAACAACATGCAGACTAATGATTATGCCGGTAAATCTATTCAAATCCCCAGACCTGAAGAGCAAAAAAGAGCATTTGGGCTGTCTTTTCAAAAGCTTCTAATTGAGGATTGTCTCATATAATGAATTTATATATATAATATATACGAGATAATTATATAAATATTTTCTTTTTTTCTTTGTTTATTTTATATTTAATTTATATTTATGTGAGATCAATTTATAGAATTCCATCCCGTTGAAAGTTGCATATTGAACGTCTAACCTTTTCCTTGCTTTGACAATCAAATAGTTATGGTTCAGATCCGAATGGATCGGAGACAAAAACATATTTAAACATCAAAACAATCACATGCAACCAAAAAAAGTCCACAGAAGAAAAACCCTGTTTTCGGGAGTTTTCACTACAATTGTTTTAATCTGTCTTTTCCTCAGTCCCTTCATGTCTTTTGCCCAGGATCCCACCGGCGCCAAAACCGGCATACTAAGTGACGTTGATCCTGCGACGTCTAAAGTGTTGGACACACTGGCAGCGTCAAAGGATACTACCGTGGCAATGGCCAGCAGCACGATCAATAAGCTTGCAGTAACAATGCAAACAATCGGCGCAGCAGATGGCCACAATAAAATTGCGATCAATATCATGTGGACTTTGATTGCTGGTTTCCTGGTTATGTTCATGCAGGCGGGATTTGCCCTTGTTGAAACCGGATTTACGCAGAAAAAAAACGTGGCTCATACCATGGCCATGAACTTTCTGGTGTATGGAGTCGGTATGTTTGGATTCTGGATATGCGGCTTTGCCTTTATGTTTGGTGGAGCGCTAAATGCAGCCACTCTGGGCGGAGCACCTGGAGTGATTCCTCATGAATATATTGTTCACCTCTTCGGGCATGATTTCGGCATCATCGGTAGTGTGGGTTTTTTCCTAAACAGTAAGGTATACGATGTAGGCGTCTTTGCACTCTTCCTGTTCCAGATGGTTTTCATGGATACCACAGCCACGATTCCAACGGGCTCCATGGCTGAAAGATGGTCGTTCAAATCTTTCCTGATCTTCGGTCTTTTTATTTCCATGTTCGTATATCCGATTTTCGGCAACTGGGTTTGGGGCGGTGGCTGGCTCTCCCAGCTCGGTGTCAATTATCATTTGGGGCACGGTCATGTTGATTTTGCCGGATCTTCTGTTGTGCATATGGTTGGTGGTGTAGCAGCTCTGGCGGGTGCAATTGTGATCGGACCTCGTATTGGAAAGTATGGTAAGGATGGCACTATTAACACTATTCCGGGTCACAATATCCCGATGGCGCTGCTCGGTACCTTCATCCTGGCTTTCGGTTGGTTTGGATTCAATCCGGGTTCTACACTTGCCGGTGGTGATTTCAGAATTTCCATCATTGCGGTAAACACTATGATGGCTGGAACAGCCGGATGCTTAATGACACTCGTTATCATGTATGCCAAGGGTCTAAAACCCGATCCCGGTATGATGGCCAATGGTTTACTTGCAGGGCTGGTTGCCATCACTGCTCCCTGCGCTTTTGTGAACTCCGGAGGTTCAGTCATTATCGGAGCCATCTCGGGCATCTTCGTTTATTTCGGTTACAATTTTATAGACCGGAAATTAAAAATTGATGATCCGGTTGGTGCAATTGCAGTACATGGCATCAACGGGGCATGGGGCGTTCTTTCACTGGGTTTATTTGCCGACGGTTCTTACGGAGATGGCTGGAACGGAGTACCTGGTACAGTAAAGGGTCTGTTTTATGGAGATGCAAGCCAGTTCGGAGCCCAATGTATAGGAACATTGACATGTTTTGTCTTCGTGTTTGCAGTCATGTACGGATTCTTTAAAATATCAAACAAAATAACGCCTATCCGGGTGCCTGCTGATGTTGAAATAGGCGGTCTGGATATACCGGAAATGGGTGTTCACGGCTATGTGGATTGAACAATTGAGTATAGTTAACGTAAACCCCTTAAGTCTTTAAGGGGTTTTTTTATTGATTTTTTTGCTAAATATGATAGAAACTACTATATGTTGTGGAAAATTTTTTATTAAATTTTTATAATTATGAATTAAATTTATATAATGGCGGAAAATACTTACATTATCTATATTATTAATATATGGTAGTTATTGTAAAAAAGAGATCGATATTGAGGGATCTGCTCAACGACAGCAGAACGACGGGTGTACTTTTATTCAGCTGTACGATCCTGTCACTCATTATTGCCAATTCAAACGATAACCATTGGTTTAGTAGCTTCTGGAATAGACATTTTCAAGTTGGTAGTTCAAGGCTCAAGCTACCTGCAACACCGATTGAATGGATTAATAATTTTGGAATGTCATTCTTCTTTGTGCTCGCAGCTACAGAAATCAAAAGAGAATTGTTGGGAGGTCAACTTTCTACTTTCAAAAAAGCGATATTACCATTCGGCGCTGCCTTTGGCGGAATGTTGGTTCCTGCCATTATATTCGCATTCTTTAATTTTCATTCCCACTATATTCACGGATGGGGAATACCCACAGCGACTGATATCGCTTTTTCACTTGCTGTCGCATCCTTATTAGGAAAAAGATTTCCAGTTGGTCTGAAGATTTTATTAATGGCCATTGCGATCATTGATGATCTTGGGGCCATAGTAGTGATTGCATTATTTTATGGTAATCAGATCCACTGGCTCTTTTTAATGTTCAGTGGTCTGACTTATCTCGGCTTACTAGCCTGCAATTATTTCAAAGTAAAGTTTGGAAGCATCCAGATTATTTTGGGCATCTGCATGTGGTACATGATGCTGCAGTCCGGCATTGAAGCAAGCATCACTGGTGTCTTGTTTGCCTTTGCCCTGCCGATTAAAGATTTAGCGGTAATCGAAAAAGCGATTCACCGATATGTAAATTTTTTAATCCTGCCTTTATTTGCACTGGCCAATACGGCGATCATCATTCCGACTCATGTTTTATCCGCATTGAATACTCCGGTTGGAATGGGTGTTATTGTTGGCCTCGTGATCGGTAAACCCGTTGGCATTTTCCTGGCCAGTCGTTTGATGGTTGGACTCAATATCGCGCAACTCCCTTCACATGCCAAATGGAACCAGATACTCGGAATGGGTTCCCTGGCTGGCATTGGCTTTACGATGTCAATCTTTACTACCATGCTCGCGTTTTCAGAAACGGTCGTTCGTGATATTTCAAAAATATCCATTCTCATCAGTGTGCTCGTTTCAATGGGCCTCAGCTACCTGTACTTCTACATGCTTAGTCTGAAGACGGCCGGCACAAGTATCCAGATTTCCGAATCACAGCCAGAGATGCAACTAAATGTGTCTTAATTATTATAAGCCCCGTTTATTGGATATAAATAAAAACAAAACGCATTCTGCAAACGCTGTTTACTTTTATCTTTCATGTCATGAATTAGAACTGAAGTACAGAAAAGTCCGGTTGATAGCCTAGAAAGACCTGCGCTGCCATTTCATACCGGCTGTCATTGACAAATCCACGTTGCGGGATTACCTGTCCATCGGTGAAATAATGCGACAATTTATTGTGGGCATATATAGCATAGACTTTTTGACCTTTTGAAAGAATTAACAGTACGATAGAGCAATTGGATGTTTCAGGTTGCAAATGAAATTCGCTAAATCACACAGATAGAGAAGCCAACAGTCTCAAATCACTTAAAAAGTGGTTCGACATCAGCCCGATAAGGGTCACATTTAAGGCTGTAAAATAGCCGGGGAACGTTTCTGGGGAACGATTCTGAACTTGGTCAAGTTAAACCACCTAATTATTGGGTGGTTTTTTTTGTTCAGTTTGGAGAGGTCGGCCGTATGCGATAGGAATAATGAGTTATGTCGGTAATATTTACCTTAGTGATAAAGCCAGAAAAAAGAATTCATCAACATCTTCAGGCTTAAATTGGGATGTGAAGTATACATTGATTTTTGCCTACAATTAGCCAAACCCGATTCGCTTTTGAAATAAAAAAGGTAAGTTTCATTAATAACATCATTAAATGTTTGGACTATTTACGAATCGACATAAAAGAATTGATGTAAAGGGAGAGAGTGTTTTTATTGACAATCAAAAAGAGAATATTGGCAAGGCGTTGGAATTAGAAACTGTTTTTGATTTGACAATTCCATTGCCGGAAATCAAAGTCTACGAGAACCAAAATATAATTCAATCGTTTAAAATTGAAACGTTAAATAGCAATCCGGACTTGACAGGTCAGTTCTTACACAGTTCAATTAGGGTTTTGGGAAATAGTGGAGTAATGATTGATGGGATAATCTCAAAAAGCAAAACAAGCTTTGCTCAATGGACAGACAATGAGTATGAAGCGGTAAGATTTCAACCATTTTATTTGTCAGACAAAGACGAAAATAATATTGCATTAAAAGGCAAAGGACTTTTTGAGCGAGGCTTACATTTCAGTGGAACGATAACGCCCAGAGGTGTTAGAAATATTTGTGTTTGTGACAGCTGTAATTTAAGTTTTACCATACAGCATTTTCATTCGGGATTTTCAGAAATTCAGTATTTCTATTCAACAGACAGCGAAGAGACGTTGACAGTTCCTTATGCTTTGATTGAAGACCTGCCGACACAACTACAAACAAATATTGACAGTAGTAAACTTGAAATTATTGAGGCTAAATTGCCAAGACCATCGAATGAATTTGGCTCATTTCGTTATTACAATTCTTTCAAATGTCCACATTGTTTGGCAGTATATATTGACTTTGAAAAGTATAAGGAAATTCGACCGCAAGAGTATTATGGCAATACTTACATTAATCAAACGGTAAGACACTGGGGCAACTTAAAGCGGTAGCATGCATAGTTATTTAAAATTGTTAGCAAATATTCGTTATACTGTATATGCTTAATACGAAAGAAATTATTGACGCAATAGTTCAAAAGCATCGCAGAAGTGGTATAGATGTCTACGATTCTGCAACAGTTGCCGAAATGGTTGCTTTTGAAGAGAAAATAGGATTTCCTTTACCAAAAGAATTTAGGGAGTTTTATTCAATTTGTAATGGATTTGGATGTAGCAAAGACATATTTAATATGTTATCACTTACTCAAATCATGCATTACAGTCAAGACTATGGGAACGATTGGTTTTATTTTTCCGAATACATGATATATTCTGATACATGGGGATTAAGGCTATCTTCTGCAAAAAAATATGAAATATTTAATGGAAGTTTTCCCGAACTCGTTATGACCTCATCTCTTTTAGAATTTTTGAATAGGTATTTGAAAGGGAATCTTTTCGAAGTGGGTGGCCTATATGAATGGCATGAGGAACTTGGGATCAAATAAGCCGAACTTGCTAATAGCTAATTTTATATCATGAGCAATCGAATTCCGAGTTATAAGGTTTTTAACTTTTCACTTTTAGATGAATATCGAAAAAAATCAAACAATCGCACTTTTTGTGGGTGCTGGTGCTGTAAAAAATGCATGGAATCCAGTAATAAATGCAGTTCAGCCGCCCTATTTTAATGAGAGACTTACGTCTAAAGGCGCGAATAGCGGATTAGCGAGATTAGTTTACAATTTGCGATGGTTTTCCAATAATCCGAGTGACGGATTGGATAAATGCAAGGAAATACTTCAAACTGCTAAATTGAGAATTTGTGACCAGATTAAAACTGCTCAGAAAAAGAATGAAATAAGTATTCGAGGGGATTTTTTTAAAATTATTGATCAAATAATTATTTCAGATTGCAATAGATTGATGATTGTTTCAACAAACTGGGATACAATTGTCGAAGATGCTGCAAATTCAATTCCAGAAGTACAGAAGAGATTTGGCAATATATCAGAAGCCCATATACACGGAGTTTATCTTGATCCTCAAAATATTTATCTACCAACAGAGATTGTAGAAGAATTATACAGAACAGATAATGAACGAAGGTTTTTAGGGGGGATACACGCATCTGTGCTAAAGGCGATGACTAAAGTTCAAACAATTTTAATTTATGGATTGTCAATTTCACCGTTAGATGCGGAGTTAACTCAAATTTTTGCAGCATGTTGCGATCTTCCAAATATAAAAACAATTAAAGTGGAGTGGGGGACTTCTGAAGAAAAGAAAAGGATTGAACAGATGGTACCAAACGCCAAAGTGGTATTTGCGGCTGAGTTTATTCCAAAAATTATACAGCATGATTTGTTATAGTAAGATTATTCTAATTATTTTATTTCTGATGGGTATCAATGATGTTTACTCACAAGACATTTATAATCCGGTAAAAACAACCATTGTTACCAGTGACTCAGGTTTTATATTGGTAAGGGCCGGAAAACCTTATTTTATTAAAGGCGCAGGCGGCACAAATTATATGGACCGGTTGGTAAAATATGGCGGAAACTCAATTCGTACCTGGGATAGTAAAAATGGAGATGACGTATTAGATAAAGCAAATAGTTTAGGATTAACAGTAACCATAGGTTTAAATGTAGCACGCG
>Ga0193716_1002651_pt1 | contig 10007 bp, 11 predicted proteins | sample U2c1metaG_FD_145901 | JGI IMG/M metagenome (GOLD analysis project Ga0193716, IMG submission 145901) | Soil microbial communities from a riparian zone of the East river system, Colorado, United States - U2c1 | ecosystem: Environmental > Terrestrial > Soil > Riparian zone | place: USA: East River...
GTAGTCTTGAGTTCGATCACGGCCGGCCTCCCTCCCTTAGCGGTATTTCTATACCGCTACGACGGTACCAGCTCCGGTATATGAATACCGGCTATGCTGACCTCCATGGTGCGCCTACCGCTGAGCCCGGAGCAGGTGAGAGCCGGGGAACGCCTCGGCGCGCTGATCAGGGCGGCCCGAGCCGGTCGCGACCCCGAGACGATCGCGCGTCACGCCGGTATCTCGCCCGAGACGCTGCGCAAGATCGAGGTCGGAAGAATCCCCAGCCCGAGCTTCGGCACGGTCATCGGACTCTGCAATGCGCTCGGCATGCCGCTGCAGGACGCCGTCGATGCGTGGCAGGGGACCGTCAACCAGCGAATGGCGATCTAACCGCCCGCGATGGCGGCGATGACACGGTCGGCCAACTGGTCGCAGTAGACGTCGTCGACGGGGAGTCCCATCACCGCCAGCCGCCAGTACAGCGGACCCGCGAGCACGTCCATCGACATGTCCAAGTTGGTTCCTGCGGGCAGCTCGCCCCGCTGGACCGCACGCTCGAAGAGTTCGACGGCCTTGAGTCGTCGCGGCTCGCGCACGGTTTCGCCGAGAAGGTCGGCCAGCTCGGGATTCCGGATCGCCTCGGCGAGCAGGTCCGGCACGATGCGACGAGCCAGGGGATGGGTCAGTGCGTCGCGTCCGTTGCGCAGGTACTGGCGGATGTCGCCGAGCAGGGTGCCGGTGTCGGGGACGTCGATGGCGGCCACCGCGGTCTTCGAGACCAGCGCCATCGTCATGTCCAGCTTCGACCGCCACCGCCGGTACACCGCGGCCTTGCCCACCGCTGCCCGCTTCGCGACCGCGTCGATCGACAGCCTGCCGTAGCCGACCTCGGCGAGTTCGGCGAAGAACGCCCCTTCGATCGCCGCGGTCACGTCGTCCTGCAAGACCGGGCCACCGGAGGTACGGCGGCGGGGTTCCGGCGTGGTCGTCATGCGGGCCAGCTTAACAAGACGGAACGGTTGCGTTCCGTTTATTTCTGTTCCATACTTGTCGAGACGATGCAGTTCCGTTTCGTTTAGGAGGAAAGCCATGAAGTTTCTTTTCGACGATGAGTCATTCTCGTTCGAGGCGCTACGCGCAACGGGGTTCGCCAACTATGGCGGCGCCGACCTGGGCGAAGTGCTCGTCGCGGCCCGCGCGATCCCCGATGGCGACGAAGCCGCCTGGCATAGGGAGTGGAAGGCGATCGCGCAGCGGGTCGAGGCTCTCGGCCGCGAATCGCTCCAAGCCGGGCACGAAGTGAGTGCCCGCGAGGCGTTGTTGCGCGCGTCGAACTACTACCGCACCGCGGAGTTCTACCGTCGCGACGACCCGTTCAACGACCCCGAGGTGGCGGAACTCTCGCACCGGTCACGCGACACGTTCCTGACCGCGATCCGGCTGTTCGACTTCACCACCGTCGAGATCGCGATCCCGTACCAGGACACCACGCTGCCCGGCTACCTGTACCTGGTCGACGATTCGGGCACTGCCCGCCCGACCGTGATCTACAACAGCGGTTACGACTCGACCCTCGAGGAGTCCTACTTCGCGATCGCGGCCGCAGCGCTGGCCCGCGGCTACAACGTGCTGGCCTTCGACGGTCCGGGGCAGGGCGGGGCGCTGCGCGAACAGCGCCTGGTGTTCCGGCCCGACTGGGAAGCCGTCATCACGCCGGTCATCGACTTCGCGCTCACCCGCCCCGAGATCGACCCCGGGCGGATCGCGCTCTTCGGCTACAGCCTTGGCGGTTACCTTGTCGCCCGCGCCGCCGCCTTCGACGACCGGATCGCCGCTCTGATCCTCGATGACGGCGTCTACGACTTCCAGACCGCCGTGGCCGGCGCGATGCCGCCCTTCCTCACCCAATGGATCGCCGACGGCAACGACGATGCCGCCACACCCGTGCTTTCGCTGCTGATGTCGGTCAACACCCAGGTCCGCTGGGCACTGCGCAACGGCATGTGGGTGATGGGCGCCGAATCAACCGCCGACCTCGCCAGGAAGTTTCACCTCTACACCCTCGCCGGGATCGCCGACCGCATCACCGCCCCGGCCCTCGTGCTCGACGCGGAGAACGACCAGTTCTTCAAGGGCGAACCCGCGCGGGCCGCGGAGGCGATGGTGAACTCCAAGACCACCCTGGTCACCCTGCGCGAATCCGAGGGTGCAGGCGAGCACTGCCACATGGGCGCGATGGGACGTGCACATCAGGTGATCTTCGATTGGCTGGACGACGTTCTGGCGCAGACGGATTGAGCGGTTAGACCGCGCCGCTGAAACCGTGCTGGCGCCATGCCTCGTATACCGCGATCGACGCGGCGTTGGCCAGATTCAGGGACCGCCTGCCCGCCAGCATCGGGATGCGCACCTGCGTGGTGATGTGCGGATCGGCCAGCGTCGCGGCGTCCAGTCCGGTGGGTTCGGGGCCGAACATCAACACGTCGCCAGGGCGGTACTCGACGTCGGCGTAGGACGACTCGGCGTGCGCGGTGAACGCGATCACCCGCGCGGGGGACAGGGCCGCCCATGCGCTCGGCAGGTCGGCGTGCACGGTCACCGACGCGAGGTCGTGGTAGTCCAGGCCGGCACGCCTCAGCTTGGGTTCGGATAGATCGAATCCGAGCGGCTCGACCAGATGCAATTCGCATCCCGTGATCGCGGACAACCGGATCGCATTGCCTGTGTTGGGTGCGATGCGCGGCGAGAAGAACATCAACTTGAACACGACGCGGCATCCACCCGATATGCGCGTGCGACGGGTTTGGCGCTATGCCTCAATCGTCCTTCGCGTGGCCGGGCACACCGGGAGTGGGATCGTTGGCGGGATCAGCCAGCGGGTGAGGACCCTTGGCGTCATCCGGCAACGCGTGGCCGGGCACGCCAGGAGTCGGGTCGCCCGACGGATCTACCTCATACTTCTCGCCCTCGGCCATGCTGTCCCCTCTCGCTGTGGCGGTTGATTCGAACACAGCGACCATACGCTTGGCCGACTTTTGGCCTGCCTCAACAGTCCATGGCAGGTTTGATCACGGCGCAGATCTGCTCGTTCACCAACGCAGGATTCTCGGTGTAGATGTTGTGACCGCTGTTGGTCTGCGAGATGTGGGTGGCGTTGAGCGCCGTAGCGAGCATCTGCTGGGCTTCGAACCACTGGGCCCAATGGTCTACTTTCGGCCCGCCGTCCGTGCTGGGAAAGGAGAACGGCCACGGCTCTGCGGTGAGCACCGATGCCGGCATCGCGGGAATTCGAGGCAGGGCCTTGATCGCCTCACTGCCGGCAACCAGATCCGGGGCTTCCCCCTCGGGATCCGACTGGATCGTCGAGAAGGCCTTGGCCCATTGGGAGAACGCTGCCGGCCCCAGAGTCGTCTCCAGGTATTCGGAGGCGGCGTCGACGAGGACGATGCCGGTGACCTCGTCGGGGAAGGTTCTGGCGTAGACATTGGCGATGAACCCGCCCAAGGAGTGGCCGACCAGCACATAGGGTCCGTGCATCCCGGCGGCGGTCAACAACGTGTGGAGATCTGCCGCGTCGCCCTGCACCGTCGTGGGCTGCTCGACCGTCGAAGAACGGCTTGGCGCGCCACTCTCCAGTTGGGTTCCGGGTCGGTCGTAGGCGCAGACCCGGGTGAACTTCGCCGTGGTGGGGTAGACGGCCGCGTCGTTCTGCGTCGGTGGGTCGTCTTCATCGGCCGCAGACCCGCCGCTGTATCTCCAGCCGTCGCCTGCGGACAGATTGCCGGCGATGAGCACGACGGTCGGCGAGCCGGCCCCGCTGCATTCGAGGAACATCGTGCGCCCCTCGCCGATGTCGATCAGGCCGGCGAAATCACCGCTAGTGGGGACCGAGGAGCCCGACAACGGCGTCGCGGTCTCTGCGGTACCGCAACCCGCCGCCACGGCGCAGGCCATCAGCACAGATCCGGTCGTCCGGACGAGGCGGGACCCGAACCACCGGGGCGCGCTCTGCTGAAGTTTCACTCACCGAGGCTAGTCCCCGCCGAGTGACGACTGCCCCCTTGCAAAACAACGGAAGTGCGCCAACCGGGGTCGTCTTGGTCGCCCGCGAAGTAATGGGTCCTCTTGCCAGGAATGTGCCGCAGGCCCTCGCACTCGAAGAGCCGGGAATCAAAGGCGGCGTGGGGCATTTGCTCGCATAGCACACAACTTGGCAACGCATCGGTCACGAACTCTGTCTGTTCAGTAAGAATTGTGGAAACGGGTGCTAATCGCTGTCATACTCGACCAATTGCCGGGCGGACCACGCCTGCCCACGTTTTGGGCAAAGAGCAGTAGGAACCTTATGACCTGTGCGCGATTGAAATGCCGACCAGCGGCCGGTAGTAGGGTCGCGCCGCAATGACGGCGTTCGAGCAGCAACCGCAGGCCGCTGCTGTCGAATTCAGGAGCAATGTGCCAGCACCGGTGAAGCGACCATCGCGATGGTCGGTGAGCAATTGGCCGGTTCGATGGAAAGTGTTTGCGATCGTTCTGGTGCCGCTGCTTTTGGCGGGCACATTCGGTGGGTTGCGGGTTTACTCGGGTTGGACAGGCGCCGCCGATCTTCGTCTTGCTGCCGACCGCGCCGAGATGGTCCCGGCGATCGAGGACTACATGGCGACCCTCGATGCCGCGCTGCTGGCGAATTCCACCGGCGGCGACGCCCAGACCGCGCTCAGCGCATTCGACGCCAGCAAGCAGACCCTGCAGACCCGCCTGCGCGACACGGCCGTCGTGCCCGACGTCGGCAAGGGAATCACTTCGCTCCTGCAAGGCGGGCAGGCACTTCTGGACAAGGTCACGGCCAACAGCATTGGACTGCGTGACAGGGTCACCACCTACGCGCCGATCCTGCTCACCGCCGAGGACGTCATCAACGGATCGGTGCGCGTCGACGACGAGACGATCCGGGGCGAGACGCTGGGCCTGTCCCGCGCGATCGGTGCCCGCGGGCAGATGATGATGCAGCAGCTGCTGGTCAACCTCGGTGGCGAGATCCCCGAGCCGGAGCTGCGCACCTCGATGATCACCCTGGCGGGCACCGAGCCGTCGACGCTGTTCGGGATGAGCCAGGTGCTCGGGGTCGGCTCTGCGGATGCCGAGAAGCTGCAGGCCGAGATGGTCAAGCGGATGGCCATGCTGTCCGACCCGGCCGTCGTGCTGGTCAACAATCCCGACCTGACGCAGTCGTTGCAGGCCACCAATGAGATCGCGGGCCAGGTCATCCGGTCGACCATCACGTCCGTCACGACGGGTGTCGAGGACCAGGCCACCACCAAGCGCAACGAGGCCATCCGCGACTCGGTGATCGTCGGCGTGGCCATCCTGATCGCCCTGCTGATCGTGACGCTGGTGGCGCGCACCCTGGTGCGACCGCTGCGCAGGCTGCGCGACAGCGCACTGCAGGTCGCCCACCGGGATCTCGCTCAGGAGTTGGAGCGGGTCCGTGCGGGCGGCCCTGCCGATCCCGTGCAGCCTCTGCCCGTGCACACCACCGAGGAAGTCGGGCAGGTCGCGCACGCCGTCGACGCGCTGCACGAGCAGGCTGTGCTGCTCGCCGGTGAGCAGGCCAGGCTGCAGCTGCAGGTGGGCGACATGTTCGAGACGCTGTCGCGGCGCAGCCGCTCGCTGGTCGACCAGCAGCTGACGCTCATCGACCGTCTGGAGAGCGACGAAGAGGACCCCGAACGGCTGGAGAGCCTCTTCCGTCTCGATCATCTGGCCGCGCGCATGCGCCGCAACGGCGCCAACCTACTGGTGCTGGCCGGCTCGAGGGTGCCGCGCGAGCAGGCCGCGCCGGTTCCCGTTGCCGCCGTGATCAACGCGGCCGCCTCCGAGGTCGAGGACTACACGCGCGTGGTCACCGCCGTCGCGCCCGACAGCGAGATCCTCGGTGCCCTCGCGGGCGACCTGGTCCATCTGCTCGCCGAACTGATGGACAACGCGTTGCGCTACTCGCCGCCGATCTCGCAGGTGCGGGTGTCGGCCGTGCACACCGGCAACGGCGGTCTCGTCGTCGAGGTCAGCGACATCGGCCTCGGCATGACGGAGCCCGACCTGCGGGTGGCCAACACGCGACTGCAGTCCGGTGGTGAGGTCAACCCCTACACCGCCCGTCACATGGGCCTCTTCGTGGTCGGTCGCCTTGCCGCGCAGCACGGTCTCGTCGTCCGGTTGCGCAGCACCATTGCGGGGGAGGCGAATTCCGGCACCACCGCTGGTGTCTTCATTCCGGCCGAACTGCTGCTCCGGGGTTCGGCGCCGCTGCCGGTCGAGCAGCCGGACTACGGCGACTCCGCCGACGCCCACACCGATTCCCACGCCGCCATCGCGTTCGAGGAGACGGTCGACGTCGAGTACGACGAGTACGTCGAAGAGCCGAGGTACGAGGAGTACGAACCTCCCGCCGCCGAGTACCGCAACGGTCACGCGGACATTCCCATCTCTCTTCTGCCGCAACGCAACCCGGGTGCGAGTGGAATATCCGGCATCCCGTCGGTGCCCTTAGAGCCGACGCCGGAGCCCGTTTCCCTCTGGAGCGACGAGGAGGAATGGCCGGAGGACTCGATGCCGGCCCAGACGGCTACTCCGCCTCCGCCGCCCCCGCCTGTCGAACCCGTCGAGCGGCCCAGCCAGGCTCCCACCAACACGTCGTCCTTCTTCGCCGCGCGGGCGCAGGCTGCGAACCCGCCGACCAACGGGGTGTACCCGCCCCCAGCGCCGCCTCCGCCTGTCGAACCCGTCCAGGCCGAACCGATACCGATGCCGGAGCCCGTCCAGCCCGCCGCGCAGCAGGCCGTGCCGTCGCAGACCTCGGGAACCGAAGACTCCATCTTCCAGAAGATGCTGTCCGAGTGGCTGATCGACGATCCGCATCAGCTCGCTCAGAGCACCGACCTGGACTGGAAGACGGTGTGGGACAACGGCTGGGAGGCAGCTGCCGCGGCGGAGGAATCGCCGGTGTCGCAGCACACCGAGCACGGTCTTCCGATGCGGGAACCCGGCGCCCGGCTGGTGCCCGGCGCTGCCGACGTGCAGGATGACGACCACAATGGCAGGCATCGCAACGGAGACGCCAACGGCGCCAACGGTGTCGAGGAGTCCGCCGACTCGGGATCCGACACGGGTGCGCACGCCCGCCCTTCACGCGATCCGGAGGCCGTGCGCGCCAGCATCGGCAACCATTTCGGTGGCGTGCACGCGGGACGCACCCACGCCAGAGAAACCAGAGGAACAGACGACGAATGACCCGTTCGACCCAGCGTGACTCACTCGACTGGTTGGTCTCGAAGTTCGCCAACGAGGTAGAAGGGGTGTCGCACGCGATCCTGGTGTCCGCCGACGGGCTGTTGCGCGCTGCGAGCGAGCACATGCCGACCGAGCGCGCCGATCAGTTGGCCGCCGTGGCGTCGGGACTGGCCAGCCTGTCGACCGGCGCCGCGCAACTCTTCGACGGTGGCTACGTGATGCAGTCCGTCGTCGAGATGGAGAACGGCTACCTGCTGCTCATGCGCGTCGGTGATGGATCCAACCTCGCGACGCTGGCCACCAGGTCCTGCGACATCGGGCAGATCGGCTACGAGATGGCGATCCTGGTCGAGCGAGTGGGCACCGTCGTCCAAGCGTCCCGCCGTACCGCACAGCACTCGTGAGTTGCGATGGACGAGGTGCGAGACGCGTGGGAATCCGCTGAACCGGGGGTAGAGGCCAGCCTGGTCCGGCCGTACACGCTGACGTCCGGTCGCACCAGTACGCGTGTCGACCTTCCACTCGAGGCGCCGATCAGGACAATGGAATTCGGGCCCGCGCCGCGCTGGCCCGGAAACGACGTGCGTGCCAAGATTCTCGGGTTGGGTGTCGACAGCCCGTCGGTCGCCGAAATCGCCGCTCGCCTATCGTTGCCGCTTGGTGTGGCGCGGGTGCTGATCGGTGATCTGGTGACGCAGGGATACGCGCGTGTGCAGACCACCCTCGGCGAGTCGGCGACTCCCGACGAACGACGTGAATTGATAGGAAGGACGCTGCGTGGCCTACGGGCACTCTGAGGGCCCCCCGGGTTCCACCGGCGGCGTTACGAGGCATGACAACGCAGGAACAGGGTCTTCGCGCAAGCGCTCATCCGCCACGAAGATCGTCATCTCCGGCGGCTTCGGCGCAGGCAAGACGACGTTCGTCGGCGCGGTGTCGGAGATCATGCCGCTGCGGACCGAGGCCCTGGTGACCAACGCCTCGCAGGGTCTCGACGGTCTTGCCGCGACGCCGGAGAAGAACACCACGACGGTGGCGATGGACTTCGGTCGCATCACGCTCGCCGAAGACCTGGTGCTCTACCTGTTCGGCACGCCCGGTCAGCGGCGGTTCTGGTTCATGTGGGACGACCTGGTCCGCGGTGCCATCGGCGCAGTGATCCTGGTCGACGTCCGCAGGCTGCAGGACAGCTTCGCCGCGGTCGACTTCTTCGAGGCGCGGAAACTGCCGTTCCTCATCGCGATCAACGAATTCGACGACGGGCGCAGGCATCCGCCGCACGAGGTGCGCAAGGCGCTGGCACTGGCCGAGCACATCCCGGTGGTCACCGTCGACGCGCGCGACCGGCATTCGGCGCGAGCCGCACTGATCGCCATCACCGAGTACTCGTTGATGAATCTCAGCTCGCTGCCCGGCTGATCCGTGGCCGATCCCGACGAGCAGTGGGTGGATCGAGAGTTCGAAGGTCACGACTTTCGCGATGAAGATCTCAGCCGGCTGCACACCGAACGCGTGGTGTTCACCGAGTGTGTCTTCGCCGGTGTGAACCTGTCCGAGTCCGTGCACGTGGGCTCGGCCTTCCGGAATTGCGACTTCCGTCGGGCATCGTTGATGCACAGCACTTTTCGACACTGCACCTTGCTCGGATCGGTGTTCACCGAAAGCCGGATCCGTCCGGTGACGTTCACGGAGGTCGACCTGACACTGGCCGTGTTGGGGGGCTGTGACCTGCGCACGGTCGACCTGTCGGATTGTCGGCTACGGGAGGCCAGCCTCGTCGGCGCCGATCTGCGCAAGGCGGTGTTGCGCGGGGCGGATCTCAGTGGAGCCCGCACGCAGGACGCCCGCCTCGACGATGCCGATCTGCGCGGGGCGCGCGTCGACCCGACGTTCTGGACGACGGCGAAGGTGCGTGGCGCGAAGATCGACATCGACCAGGCCGTCGCCTACGCCGCCGCACACGGGTTGGACATCCACGGCGGCTGAAAGGTTAGGCGTCGGCTCCGGGTTGGCCGTTGGGTGAGCCGCCGGACCCGCCGGGGGCGTTGCCGGAAGCGGGATTGCCGGTGCCGCCATCGCCTCCGTTGCCGCCTGTGGCGTTGCCGCTTGCCGGGCTCTGGGCATTGCCGCCAGCGCCGCCGGCACCGCCGCTGCCTTCAATCGGGCTGCTGTGGCCGCCGTCGCCGCCGTTGCCGCCGATGGACGTGCCATCTGTGCGCGGGTTCTTGGCGTCTCCGCCGCGGCCGCCGTTGCCCGCATTGCCATAGCCGCCATGGTTGGTTGAGCCGTTTCCGCCTTGCCCGCCGTTTCCGCCGGTGGCAACGGTGTTGCTGAAGCCGCCGCTGAAACCGCCTGCGGCGGCTGGGCCGCCGTCACCGCCGTCTGAGTGGCTGAAGGGGGTGCCTAGGCCGCTGGAGAAGCTCGTGCCGCCGTTGCCGCCGTCACCGCCAGTCGCGTTGCCGTCCGCGAAGACCCCCGTGGCGAAATCGCCGCCGGAAGCATTGGCGTCACCGCCGTTGCCGCCGAAGTCGCCGTCAGTCCCGACATCGCCGCCGTCACCGCCGTTGCCGCCGAACGCGTTGCCGGCCCCACTCACGACGCTGTGACTGCCGTCGCCACCGTCGCCGCCGTCCCCGCCGCTGACGGGTCCGTTGCCGCCGTTACCCCCGTCGCCGCCGTTACCCCCGTCGCCACCGAAGGCAGTGGCGTTGGCGGCGGTGGTGGCCGCGCCGATC